>Ga0098065_1000276_pt1 | contig 25782 bp, 20 predicted proteins | sample 25_taG_FD_75062 | JGI IMG/M metagenome (GOLD analysis project Ga0098065, IMG submission 75062) | Marine viral communities from Cariaco Basin, Caribbean Sea - 25_WHOI_OMZ | ecosystem: Environmental > Aquatic > Marine > Oceanic | place: Caribbean Sea: Cariaco Basin | collected 2014-11-08 | reverse complement strand
AGCTGGCTTCGGGGATAGACCGCACGTTAGAGGTAAGTGAGGCAGAGCTATTGTCCGCGGCACAATTACGCTTTACCTCAGATATTGAGGCACTTGCAGACTGTAATTTTTTTATAGTCACTGTGCCCACTCCCATCGATTCTTCAAAACAGCCCGATCTAAACCCATTGATTAAAGCTTCGGCAGTCATCGGCAGTGTCTTAAAAATAGGCGACATTGTGGTTTACGAGTCTACGGTCTACCCGGGGGCTACGGAAGAAGTGTGTATTCCAGTATTAGAAGAGATATCTGGTCTCATTTTTAATCAAGACTTTTATGCGGGTTATAGCCCTGAGCGGATCAACCCAGGCGACAAGATGCATCGCGTGACCACCATTTTAAAAGTGACTGCAGGCTCTACTCCCGAAATAGCAGACCTAATCGACGACGTCTATAACTTGGTAATCACGGCAGGCACGCATAAAGCCCCGTGTATTAAGGTAGCCGAAGCGGCAAAAGTGATTGAGAACACGCAAAGAGACGTAAATATTGCTCTGATTAATGAGCTAGCGCTGATTTTTAATAAGATGAATATCGATACCGAGGCGGTATTAGCAGCAGCTGGGACCAAGTGGAATTTTTTGCCGTTTCGCCCGGGGCTAGTTGGCGGCCATTGTATCGGAGTCGACCCCTATTATTTGACCCATAAAGCCCAGGCTATTGGTTATAACCCAGAGATTATCTTGGCGGGTAGGCGTCTTAACGACGGCATGGGCGAGTATGTTACCACGCAATTAATTAAGACCATGATCAAAAAGCGCATTCAAGTAGAAGGCTCTAAGGTGCTGATATTGGGGCTTAGCTTTAAAGAAAACTGCCCCGATGTCCGTAATACTAAAGTTATAGATATCGTTCACGAGCTGCAGGACTATAACATTGCCGTCGATGTCTACGATCCGTGGGTGGATGGTAGCGCTGCCCAACGTGAGTATGGCATAACCCCTATTAAGATACCGCAGCCCAATCAATATGACGGCATTATATTGGCCGTAGCTCATCAAGAGTTTGCGCAGATGCAGGTCGAAAACATCCGAGCTTTGGGCAAACAAGATCATGTTCTGTATGACCTAAAATACTTATTTACCAAGGATAAAACGGATATTCGCTTATGACTTACGTGGCCATAAGCAGTGTTCGTAGTGATAGGTAATGTCCGTGGCTATAACTACTGGATGGTACTAAAAAACCCCTAAGCAACGCTTGTAATGCCAAGTGCCTGATAACAATAACTTGCCTAAAAAACACAACAAAAAGGGCTATAAAAATGGAGAGTGCAGATGAGTCAATATGAGCAAGTGTGCCAGCGTCTCGTTAAAGAGCCTCAAACCTGGCTCATCACTGGGGTGGCTGGGTTTATTGGCTCTAATCTTTTAGAGGCCTTATTGAGTCTCGAGCAAACCGTCATTGGTCTCGATAATTTTGCGACCGGCAAACTATACAATTTAGAGGAAGTAGAGTCGCTAGTCACTAGAGAACAGTGGCAGCGCTTTTATTTTATCGAAGGCGATATTCGTAATCTGGGCAGCTGCCATCAAGCCTGCAAAGGGGTGGATTATGTCTTGCATCAAGCGGCTTTAGGCTCAGTACCCCGCTCTGTCAAAGATCCTATCACGACGAATACCGCCAATATCGATGGCTTTTTGAATATGCTGGTCGCTGCGCGCGATGCTGAGGTGACTAGCTTTACTTATGCAGCGAGTAGCTCGACCTACGGGGATCACCCTGCGCTACCCAAAATAGAGGCCATTATTGGGAAGCCGTTATCCCCGTATGCGGTCACGAAATACGTTAATGAGCTGTATGCCGATGTCTTTGCTCGCAATTATGGCTTTGAAACTATCGGGCTCCGTTATTTTAATATTTTTGGTCAGCGCCAAGATCCGGATGGGGCCTATGCCGCAGTTATTCCCAAATGGATCGCCGCGATGATTGCCGATGAGGTGATTTATATCAATGGTGACGGTGAGACTAGCCGCGACTTTAACTTTATTAAGAATGCGGTGCAAGCCAATATCCTAGCAGCCACTACAGATAATACGGTGGCCAAAAACCAAGTCTATAACGTGGCGGTTGGCGATAGGACCAGTCTCAATGAGCTGTTTTGTTATCTGCAATCTGCTTTGGTAGAGCATGACATTTCTTACGAGCTAGCGCCTATATATCGCGACTTTAGAACGGGCGATGTGCGGCATTCACAGGCTGATATTGCTAAAGCTGCCCGCTTATTGGGTTATGAGCCTTGCTATCCCATTCGTGAGGGAATAGCGCAGGCGATGAAGTGGTATGTCAAGCAATATGCATGATTTTATAGCTTTATTGAATAAAGCCAAGTGGCTATTGGGCGGTAACGTGCTGTTTGCTTTTTCGCAATGGCTACTGCTGATCTTATTCAGTCATTTTAGTAGCCCTATGCAATTGGGCTATTACTCCTACGCGTTAGCCATTACCGCACCTATTTTTTTACTCAGTAATTTGCAACTTAGGCCGCTATTGATTGCAGATATCAACTTAGATAATAGGTTTCAGTTTTCACAATACTTTTCGCTCAGAGTAATCACTGTAGCACTGGCTATTATCTTATGTGTGCTGTTTATAGATTGGCAAAATCGACTGGCTATGACCATTTTTATGCTCGTCATTATCTTAAAGGCTTGTGAGGCGATGTCAGAAATTATTTATGCTCATTATAATGCGAATAAGAAAACCGTCTTTATTAGCCAGTCGCTTACTATGAAGTCGGCATTGCTGGTGAGCTTATCTTTTATTGCTTTGTATCTAACGCATAACCTGGTTTATTCGTTGGCAGCCACGCTGGCAGGTTATGTCGTAGTGTTGTTTTTAATGGATATCCGCAAGAGTAGATCCGCTTTAAAGCCAATAAAGATAGCGGATAAGCAGCTCAAGGCATTAGCAATTATGGGCTTGCCGTTAGGCATATCTGTGATGATGATATCCCTACAAACCAATATTCCTCGATATTTTTTGGAGCGCTATTTTAGCGTTGAGTTGGTTGGAGTCTATACCATTCTTTATTATTTTTTATTAATAGGTAGCATCGTTATTGGCTCGGTTTGCCAGTATCTAAGCCCTTATTTTTCTGAATATTATCACCAGTCTAAAAAATCTGAGCTAACAAAGGTAGTCAAACAGGCATTAGGTATTGCCTTGGCTTTAGGGGTAGCCGGTTTGGCCATCTCGCTACCTCTACATCACTTTATTATCCAAATCATATACGGTAGCGACTATACGCAATACAGCTATTTGCTGCCTTATATCATGGCAGCCGGGGTATTCACTTATCTATCGATAGTGTTTGGATATCTGCTGACGAGCTTACAGCTGCTTAAAATACAACTGCCTATTTTTATGTTTTTAGCCGCTATGGCGCTAGTCTACAGCTATATTTTCATTCCTAAATATGGGGTGTTGGGCGCCGCTTATACGACCATCCTCTCAGCGCTGTCACAGCTGCTCATTAGCGCAAGTTTAGTAGGAATAAAAATTCATAGGATGACCGCTCATGACTAAGACTGTGGTGCATGTTTTACAAGCGATGAATGTGGGAGGGGTAGAGGCTTGGCTGATGACCTTATTACGCACTACCGACCCGCAAGTCATCCAGCATGAGTTTATCGTGCATAACCAGCAGCCAGGGTTTTATGACAATGAAATCAGAAGGTTAGGAGGCAAGATACATTACTGTCCACGGCCAACTAACCCTTTGCGGCATGGGGTCAACTTATACAAGAATTTTAGGCGAATACAGCCGGATGTTGTGCACAGTCATTTGCATGCTTTTAGTGGATGGGTGCTAGCGGTAGCCTATCTAAGCCGAGTCAAAATTAGGATAAGTCATTGCCATAGTAATGCCAATGCTCAAGACAGATCTAGGGTCTATCGCTTGTATTTTCGCTCAATGCAGGCCTTGTTAGCAATGTTTGCCACCCACCGTATAGCCGTTAGCGCGAGTGCTGCCAAAAAATTGTACGGGCGCACTTGGCAGGATAAGCCAAACTGTAGGGTCTTATGTTGCGCCGTAGATTTGCAACAATACGATGCTCAGCATAAGGACACCACCCTACGGCAACGTTTAGGGATACCTAATAAAGCGTTTGTCATGGGTCATGTAGGACGGTTTGAAGCCCCTAAAAACCATCAGTTCCTCATTGAGGTATTTGAGCAAGTTCATCAAAGAGACCCTAATACATATCTGGTGTTAGTAGGCGAAGGGTCGCTTAAAGCCCGCATAGAGTCTCAGGTAGCAATGCTCAACTTGAGCGGTTATGTGAAGTTTCTGGGATTACGTCAGGATGTGCCTGTCCTGATGTTAAGTGTATTTGACGTCTTCGTTTTTCCTTCTTTATGGGAAGGTTTGGGGTTAGTAGCGATAGAAGCACAGATGGCAGGTTTACTCGTATTGGCCTCTGACCAAGTGCCCCAGGAAGCCGATTGTGGCCACCTGCAGTTTATGGCATTAGATAAGCCACAGTGGGTAAAAAGACTATTGGATATCAAGGCTCATAAAGGGCAGAGGTCTAATAAAAAAAATCGAACTCGTTACGATTTTGCAAATTCTCCATTTGTTAAGGATAGCGCAGAGCTATATAGGATATATACCCAGTAACACTTAATGGATGCCCTAAATCAGTACGCCAGTAATGGATAATTCATAATGAGCTTTAAGTTACAGCGCTCCGACTTGGTCATAGTCATCTACCTGCTATTTATTATGGTACTGGGTTTAAATCCTAACAATCAAGAATTTATCATTAAAGGCTTGCCCATATATTTAAAAGAAATAATCATAGTGGTCTTTTATAGCCTTTCTTTTATATTGTTGTTTTTTCTGCGAAAAGTAAAAATTAAGAAAATAATAATACTGCCCGTAATGCTATTTTTATACGCTTACGTTACTACCATATTTAGAGAGTACGACTTAGCATTCTCTTATATTTTTTATCCTCTATTTTTATACTTGGTTTCTTTACTAGTGTCGTACCTTTATTTTATTAACATTGTGGATTATAAGCGATTTTTATATTTGCTCTCGCTCGTGTTGGTGTTGATTAGTTTGGTTTACGCTTTCTATTTTCCTCTTGGCGATAGTGGCTACAATCGCTTAAAGGGCCCATTAGGTAATGCAGCCTCCATACATGTCATAATTTTATTATGCATCTCTGTATTCGCAGCTAATTTATGGAGTGGGTATGGCAGTAAGAATATTAATTTAATTTTTATAGTTTTATCTATATTTTTAATTATATTGACAGGCTCTAGGTCAGCATTATTGGGCCTACTACTATTTGGTCTCATATTTTTAATTCGCGACATTACCTTTAAGAAAGTATTTTTATTTGCTCTACTGTCCATAGCTGCTGTCTTTATTTTCAATAATTTTTTCGCTGTTGAGCGAATCAGTATTGAGGATTATAGCCGGACCGAGAACCTAAGCACTTCATTAAAAATATTCTCGCTCGATTGGGGCAATATAATTTTTGGTAGTGGTTATGGCACGGTATGGCAATGGTATATCCAAGACACTACCCATAGAAATATCGTGCAATATAGCTTAATAATCAATCAACAGGGTTATCTACTCTATCATCCACACTCGTTGATTTTATGGGCTTTAACAGAGTTGGGATTGATTGGGTTAACTATAGTGGCTTATATATTTTTACCCATTTTCCGTAACTTCATGCGAGTCAAAGACAGTTATATTCGCATTATTATCTTTGGCGTTATTAGCACTTTGCCCAGTTTTCTATTTGATTTTTTTTGGTTAAAGAACTGGTCTATTAGTTTGATTTGGTGGCTGTTCTATTTTTATAGTACCCAAAGATTTGTTAACACTAATAGAAATGCTGAGGTGTAACATGTTAAAAAAATATAATGGATATTTAAGGTTTTCTATTGGCTATAACTTTATGTGTAATTAATTAAAAGGTCTTAATAAGGAGAAGGTTTTAAATAGTAACCACAAAGTAGTTGAAGTGAGTTAAATAGTTTTATCTCAATAGAATATATCAGAAGTATTATTCCTTTATGAGCCCTTTGGGCTTGGGATGTACGGATTATGAAGAGCTATTCGTTAAACTGTTTATATGTGCACGATCATAAATTTAAAAAAAATGCCCAGCACTTTTATTCTGAAGGCAAGATGACCGATGCCGTATTTTCACGCTATGTTCCTACTGATAGTAAGCTGACAATCATCAGTAGGATGAGTGAAGTGGCGGATTGGAGCAACTTATCGCAGCTGACTTTGCCCAACCTTAAATTTTTACCTGTGAAAGGCCTGTCTTTTTACAAAGCCTTTACGGCCTACCTATTGCCTAACACGCAGCTAGTGATGACTGAGGTTACAGACTCTGATTTTATTGTGGTGCGGCTGCCCAGTTTTTTGGGCATTTATGTGCTCTCTATCAATCTGTTATTTAGGAAGCGACACTTCATTGAAGTGGTGGGGGATGTGCAGGAAGCTCTGTTAAGCGCCAAAGTAAAACCGGGGATAACTTATCAGGCCTTTACCCAAGTTATGCAGTTTCTGAATGGCTATTTCATAAAGCGAGCCGACGGGGTCATTTATGTGACCAAGTATGCGCTACAAGAAAAATATCCCACCCAAGGTCTCGTCAGTTATGCCTCTAATGTCGAAGTGTCTGTCAAAGATCGAGATCTTAAGCCAACCGACTATGAGGTGAAAAACACCGTCTTTAAGGTGGGTCTTATTGGTTCATTTAATAACCCTTATAAAGGCATTCATGAAGCCATTACCGCAGTCAAGTTTCTTAGAGATAAAGGTTATGAAGCTCACCTGCATATCTTAGGGTCTGGTTCGCTACAGAGCCACTATGAGACGGTCGCAGAGACGCTAGGCGTATCAGACTGTATTTATTTTGATGGGGTGCTTGAAGGTGGCGATGCGGTATTGTCTTGGTTGGGAACGCTAGATTTATACCTGCAACCTAGCTATAGCGAAGGGTTGCCGCGTGCACTTATTGAAGCTATGAGTGTAGGCCTGCCGGCAGTGGCTACTCAAGTAGGCGGCGTGCCTGAATTAATCCCACAACAGCACCTGATACCACCACGTGACGCGGCCGCACTAGCTGAGCAGATAGCCTCCTTTATGCAGTCGCTGACCTTACGCTGTCAAGCCGGGCAACAGAATTACCAAACGGCCCAAAATTATGATCAACAAGTCTTATCGAAGCGGCGAGCTGAGTTTTGGCAGCAAGCTCGTCAATTAGCCCTGCAGGATGCGAGCAAAAACTTCTTACTTTTTGCCAGTTATTTGCCCTCGGTCTTAAAATTTCGCCGCAATTTGCTCGAGACTATCGCTGAAAGCGGCTACAACATTCACATTCTTGCCCCTGATTTGGCCGACTATCCTGAAGATTGTCAAACCCTAAACGACCTCGGCTATGACGTGCAGTCGATTCCTATGCAGCGTACCGGTACCAATCCTTTGGCCGATTTGCACACCTTCCTAACGACGTATCGATTATTACGCAAGCTCCAGCCGGACCATATGCTGGCGTATACCATTAAACCGGTCATTTATGGCACGTTGGCCGCTTGGTTGGCACGGGTACCCAATCGCTATGTGCTGATTACGGGGGTGGGTTATGTGTTTATGTCGGCTGCGGGTTCGCGCCAACGTCGTCTTTTCAAACGTCTGGTTCACGGGTTGTACCGAAAAGCCTTAGCTCGAGCCGATAAGATATTTTTTCAAAACCCTGATGACTTAGCCCTATTTCAAACTTTGCAATTAATTCAACCGGAAACCGCTACAGAGGTAGTCAATGGCTCAGGAGTTGATGTGGCTGAATTCTCAGTTATGCCATTCCCACGAGATGATAACGGAGAGGTTAAACCCAAGTTTCTCTTGATTGCGCGTCTGCTGAAGGATAAAGGGGTGGCGGAGTATGTCGAGGCGGCCAAACGCATAAAATCGGAGCATCCAGAGGCTGAGTTTCATTTGGTGGGATGGATAGATGAGAACCCCACAGCGATCAGCTCGCAGCAGCTAGAGTCTTGGGTAGCGCAGGACCTCGTAACCTATTGGGGCAAGCTGAGTGATGTGCGCACCGCAATCTCCGCCTGCTCAGCTTATGTCCTGCCGTCCTATCGTGAAGGCACGCCGCATACGGTGCTTGAGGCCATGGCGATGGGTCGGCCTGTTATCACCACTGATGTGCCGGGGTGCCGAGAGACGGTCATTGATGGCGATAATGGCTATCTCGTGCCCGTGCGTGCGGTCGATGAATTGGTGGCGGCGATGCGTAAATTCATTCAACAACCGCAGCTCTACCAAAGGATGGGAGAGGCATCTAGGCGACTGGCCTTGGCCAAGTACGATGTGCATAAAGTCAATAACCGTATGATTACTGCTATGAATTTGGAGTGAAGTTTCATGATAAAAAGATTGTTCAATTTGCCACGCATAAAACGTTGTCGGCCTTCCCATAATACCAGTAGGGAGCCTGCCTCTGAGGTGCCACCAAAGCGGCTTAAACGCGGGTTAGATGTCGCCGCAGCCAGTGTGGGGTTGCTCGTTTTATCGCCGCTATTTGTCGTGATTGTCTATAAAGTTAGACGCAATCTGGGGTCGCCGGTCCTATTTTGGCAGGAGCGCCCAGGCTTACATGGCCAACCCTTCAAAATGGTGAAGTTTCGCTCGATGACCGATAGGGTCGATGAGCAAGGTGAGCTACTGCCCGATAGCGCGCGCCTTACCCCCTTTGGTCAATGGCTGCGCAGTACTAGCTTGGACGAGCTGCCCGAGTTGTGGAATGTCTTTAAAGGTGAAATGAGCTTGGTAGGTCCGCGTCCACTACTGATGGAATATCTGCCGCGTTATAACGCAGTGCAGGCGCGGCGGCATCTAATGCGACCGGGGATTACGGGTCTAGCGCAGGTCAATGGTCGTAATGACATCAGTTGGGACGAAAAGTTCGCCCTCGATACGTGGTATGTCGACCATCAATCGCTGTGGTTAGATAGCAAAATATTGGCCAAGACAGTATGGCAAGTTCTTACTAAAAAAAATATCAATGACAGTAATGGCAACATTATGGCCAAGTTTGGGCTGCCCGAGAAGGAGAACTCTCATGTCGTCACTTAGCGTCTGCTTTAAAGCGATTGATAGCGCTTGGGACCAAGAGGTCAAAAATTATCCCATTGATGTCTACCATCTGAGCGGTTGGTTGAGCGCTTCCTCCATTATCGATAAGGGCCAACCGCAGGGCATTATGGTCAGCTATAACCATAAAAAAATGTTTTATCCTATTATTATAAGAGAGATTGCTAGTGCTACTGGGGCAGGAGTTACGGGGTGGGATGCCACCTCTACTTATGGTTATGGTGGCCCTATAGTGGATGAATCGCTGAGCCAGACAGATATTAATATTATGATGCAAGCCGCCGCTGACTTTCTCTGTGAGCAAGGCTGTGTCTCTTGGTTTATCCGCTTGCACCCTATCCTTAATAAGGACTGGAATGTTGATGTGGGGCAAACCATCCAGCATGGTCCGACTTTAGTCTCTGATTTGACGAAATCAGCGGGTGAGCATTGGCAGGAAACCCAGAATCGCCATCGCCGCGGTATCAAGAAGGCATTAAAGGCAGAAGTGGTGACCAAAATAGAAATGCTATCGCCAGATAATGTGCAAGTCTTTAGCGAGATTTATAACGAGACTATGACGAGTGTCGCGGCCAATGACTACTACTTTTTTGATGAGTGCTATTTTCAACAGCTGTGTCGGCAATTGCCGCAACGACTGCTACTGATTACGGCCAATAAAGATGATAGTGCGATTGCGTCGTCCATCTATACCACTTGTGAGCAGACAGGGATTATGCAATTTCATTTGGGAGGCACGTTGGAGGCAGGCAGGCAATGGCAACCTTCGAAATTGATTACCCATGTCGCGAGAGGTTGGGGAAGGGAGGCGGGATATCAGTTTTTACATCTGGGGGGCGGAGTCGGTACCAATCAAGATTCTTTGTACGAATATAAAAAAGGCTTCAGTTCAAAAGAGCTAGTGTTTAAAACGCATAGGATTATTATCAATCCTAAAAAATATCAGGCTTTAATCAAGGCCGCTGAGCATCTCGATAATGAGTCAGCGTCTGATTTTTTTCCGCTATATAGAAAGCCGGCTTAAATAGAAAGGAGGCTGGAGAATTAACAAGAGGTAACCGTAGTAGAGGTCCCAGAGGTCGATGCTGTAAGGGCAAGCATAACCGTCATGCTATTTTAGATATAACGTATTCTATGAGTGGCGGTTATAACCTTGCAGCTATGGCCTATTCACCCTAGCTTTATAGAGCAGTAGGGAATTTATCATGCTAAATACACCATTTCACCCTTGGCCTAGCTTTACTCGACAGGAAGCGGAAGCCGTCAGTCAAGTACTGCTGTCTAACAAGGTCAATTATTGGACAGGACGGCAAGGTCGTCAGTTTGAACAAGAATTTGCGCGCTGGTCGGATAGTGACTATGCTATCGCCGTGGCTAATGGTACGGTCGCTCTTGATGTGGCACTCCATGCGCTAGACTTCAATATTAAGGATGAAGTGGTTGTGACACCGCGCACTTTTTTAGCCAGTGTGTCTAGTGTGGTCAATGCGGGTGCGACGCCTATTTTTGCTGATATCGATGCCGATAGTGGCAATATAACTGCTGCGACTATCCGAGCGGTCTTAACCTAAAACACTCGCGCTATTATTTGTGTGCATTTAGCCGGCTGGCCCTGTGATATGCAAGCCATTATGGCTTTAGCCGATGAACATGACTTATACGTTATCGAAGACTGCGCACAAGCACATGGCGCCCGCTATAAAGGTTTAAGCGTTGGTAGTATTGGCCATATTGGCGCTTGGAGTTTTTGCCAGGATAAGATTATGACTACGGGTGGTGAAGGCGGTATGGTGACTACTAATGATGAGCGGCTATGGCGCAAGATGTGGGCGTTTAAGGACCACGGTAAAAGCTACGCTGCAGTCTATGAAAAGACGCATCCACATGGCTACCGTTGGCTACACGAGAGCTTTGGCACCAATGCGCGGCTTAGCGAGATGCAATCCGCTATCGGACGGATTCAACTTAGAAAAATGCGGGACTGGACAACCAAACGTACCACTAATGCGCAAACTATTTTAGCCGCTTGTGAGCAATGGGCGGATAAAGGCTATCTGCGCGTACCTAAGATAGCGGTGGCAGAGCCCTTTGCCGATGCCGTACATGCTTACTATAAACTGTACGTGTATGTACAACCGGAAAACTTGCCAGTAGGTTGGTCGCGAGATCGTATTCTCCAAGCCATTACCGAGCAAGGGGTGCCTTGCTATTCAGGTTCGGCATCGGAAGTTTATTTGGAAAAGGCTTTTGAGGATACCGGCTTGCGACCGCAGCAAAGATTGCCGGTCGCTAAGCAATTGGGGGAAACCAGCCTAATGTTTTTAGTACATCCGACCCTGACACCTGCAGAGATTGCCCAAACAGTTGCAGCTATAAACGTGGTATTTGAAGCCGTGACAAGTTCCGTCAAACCGCCCTACGAGAAAATTTCGCCTGATACTCTTTCGGTGTCAGCTCAGTCGCGCGTTTAAACAAACGGGTAAACGAAGACAAATCGCTATAACCGACCTGATCTGCTAAAGACTTGATTGAGACTTCACCGGACTCTAATAGCCGTTTGGCTTGCTCAATCCGAACCGCCTGAATATATTCGATAGGGCGCATCGCCACACAAGCTTGAAAGCGCCGATTTAGGGTACGGGGGGTAACATTAACCATAGCGGCCAACTCATTAACTTGAATAGTCTCTCGGAAGTGACTTTCAATATAACTTTGCACTTGCTTGATGAGCGTATCGGAGTGCGGCTTATGCAGGGTGACGTTGGTATAGCTGTTTTGATTACCCCGTTTGCTATCGATAATCTGTGTCTTGGCCACTTGGGTCGAGATTTCACGGCCGCAATAACGCTCGATTAATAACAGCGCTAGCTCGTAAAAGGCACTACCACCAGCGGCGCAAAAAATATTACCCGATTGGGTGACAAACTGATTGTCTTGCAACTCTACCAATGGATAATCCGCCTTAAATTTATTGGCATAGCCCCAGTGGGTTGTGGCGATCTTGCCATCAAGAAGACCGGCTTCAGCGAGTAAAAATGCCCCGCTACAGTTGCTAGCTATATCGGTTTGCGCCGCCGCTAAACGTTGTAGATGTGGTAATAAGCTCTGGTTTTGCTGCAAGACTTTATCGATTGAATCGCCAATGGTGGGAATTAATAATAAATCACAGTCCTTCACCGCTTCTATTGCGCAGTGCGCCTGCATGATGAGGCGATTGCTACAACGAATATCCGTACCACCTAAACTGGCAATTTGCACATTAAATTTGGGCGTCACCGCTTGCCCTAAAAATCGCTGCCAACTTACTCCCGTAAATGAAAATAAATCTAAAGCCCCGGTTAGAGCGCTCCCTAACACGCCATCAAACCCCAGTACGATCACCTTAAAAGGGTGCTGTTCTGTCATTAGTGCCAATTCCTTTAAAAAATTTCACTTGTTACTCACCAATAGGAAACCTGCGGTAAGGACTTTATTTGTGATAGGGATTACCTAATAACTTTAGCCTAATAAGTTTTAATCGAGGTAAATCATAAGTATTAAATGTCAGTTATCCCCTTAATTATGTCATAAATGACAATGGGATATCGGTACGAACTAGACTACTATTATTAATACGCTGTGATAAATAGCCTTTAATAAACGCCCACTGACTGGTAAGGATACTGCTATGGCTGCCGATACCCTGATTAACGACTTTGAACTGCCTTTTCAATTGTACGAGGTGCTCGATACCGAAGCGCTATGTCAGCATCCTAAGTTTGCCGAGCATAACCGCGCGACTTTTGATGCGACCTTAGAGACCGCTAATAAGATAGCTACGGATTTGTTCTTACCGCACAATCATATTGCTGATAAAAACGAGCCGCAGTTTGACGGCAAAAAAGTCAGTATGATTGATGAGGTAAAGGTTGCCTTTGATGCCTTTAGAGACTCGGGCTTTATTGCAGTGCGCTATTCCTTTGACGAAGGGGGTATGCAACTGCCCGAAACTGTCACGACCGCCTTAGCCGGTTATTTTATGGCGGCAAACCCTTCCACGACGGCTTATCCTTTTTTGACTTCCGCTGCGATTAACGTATTGGCGCACTTTGCCAGTGACGATATTAAGCAAGCCTTTATGCCGCGGATGCTGACCGGAGAATTTACCGGCACGATGGCATTAACCGAGCCACATGCTGGGTCCTCATTAGCCGATATCACCACTGCCGCCACTGAGCAACCGGACGGGTCTTATCGAATTAAAGGCAGTAAGATTTATATTTCCGGTGGCGATCATGAGCTGTCAGACAATATTGTCCATTTAGTCTTGGCTAAAATCCCAGGCGGACCCGGTGGCGTTAAGGGGATTTCCTTATTCGTCGTGCCAAAGTATCGTTTAACAGCCGACGGTGCAGTGGGTGAGCGCAATGATGTGCATCTAACGGGTTTGCTGCATAAGCTCGGTTATAGAGGCACTACATCAACCGCTTTAAGTTTTGGTGATAACAATGAGTGTCACGGCTATTTAATTGGCGAGCCCCATTTTGGCCTGCGCTATATGTTCAAAATGATGAACGAAGCGCGTATTGCGGTCGGTTTTGGCGCGGCTATGATTGGCTATCGCGGCTATCAGTACTCGTTGGCTTATGCCAAAGACCGCACCCAAGGACGTATTGCACCGAACAATAAACCCGAACATCCGGCGACCGCTATCATTCAACATGGCGATGTAAAGCGGATGCTATTGGCACAAAAGGCTTATAGCGAAGGCGGTATTTCCCTATGTCTTTACGGCTCTAACCTGATTGACCGTATCAATACTACCGATGATGCTACCTTAAAAGCTGAGCTGACCGAATTGCTAGATTTATTAACCCCGGTGCTGAAAGCGTGGCCGTCAGAATATGGTCCGAAGGCCAACGACTTGGGTATTCAAGTACTCGGCGGGGCAGGTTATACCCGTGAGTATTTCGCTGAGCAATTTTGGCGCGACAACCGTCTTAATCCTATTCACGAAGGCACAAATGGGGTGCAAGCGTTAGATTTGTCCTTCCGTAAGTTGTGGCAAAACCAAGGTTTAGGCATTCAGATTTTACAGCGGGAAATTATGCACGACTTAAAGGCTATTAACACGCCAGAGAGTGCGAAATTGGCCGCTAAATTAAACCCTTATATCGGTCAATTACAGAAGGTATTGCTGCACCTAAGCCAAATACTAACGACCGAGAAAGCTATAACGTTAACTGGTAATGCTCAAGCGTTGATGAATATCTTCGCCGCTATCGTAATGAGTTGGATTTGGATTCGGCAGGCGAGTAAAGCAGAACAGCAGTTAACTACAATGCAAGACAGCGATAAACAAAACTTCTATCAAGGTAAAATTCAAGCGGCTAAATACTTTATCGATTGGGAACTGCCCACAATCAGCCGGGATATCGAGCTATTAATTAACGACAATTCCGTTTGCACGGATATGCAAGCCGAGTGGTTCTAAGGAGAGAACAATGACTAACGCACAGCAAACAGCAACTCAACAAACTGAGCAACAAGCTATCAATAAACAATGGCGGTTAAAACAGAGACCTATAGGTGAGCCTAATGCGGACACTTGGGAGTATACAGAGACAGCGATACCTGAAATTGCCGACGGCCAGGTGCTGATTAGAAACGAGTATATTTCTATCGATCCGGCAATGCGCGGCTGGCTCAACGATGCCAAATCTTATATCAAACCAGTGCAAATCGGTGATGTGATGCGTGCCGGCACAGTAGGTCAGGTCATTGCCAGTAAGCTTGATGGCTTTGTTGTTGGTGATTATGTCTGTGGTAATGAAGGCTTACAATCTTATGCGGTTAGCGAGGGTCAAGGTCTGTATAAAATTGATGCTAATTTAGCGCCTTTACCGCACTATTTAGGCGCATTAGGCATGTCAGGGATGACCGGCTATTTCGGTCTGTTGAATACAGGTATGCCCAAAGCTGGCGAGACCGTAGTAGTCTCTGGAGCAGCCGGCGCCGTCGGTAGTTTAGTCGGGCAAATCGCTAAGATTAAAGGTTGCCGCGTCGTAGGTATCGCTGGTGGTGGGGAAAAGTGTCAGTTTCTAGTAGATGAGCTCGGTTTCGATGCTGCGGTTGACTATAAAAGTGGCAATGTAAAAAAGGACTTACGGGAAGCCTGTCCAGAAGGCGTCGATGTATTTTTTGACAATGTCGGCGGCGATATTCTAGACGATGTACTTACGCAGATTAATAGAAAAGCCCGCATTGTGATTTGCGGTGCTATCAGCCAATATAACAATACTACCCCGGTGAAAGGGCCAGCAAACTATTTATCACTATTGGTCAATCGCGCGCGTATGGAAGGCATTGTGGTCTTTGACAATGTTAAAGAATACCCTATCGCTATGCAAGATATCGCTGGCTGGATTCAGTCGGGCCAGCTAAAAGTAAAAAATCATGTGGTCACAGGTATCGAAACTTTCCCTGAGACTTTAATGATGCTCTTTAACGGTGAGAATTTTGGCAAATTGGTCCTTAAGGTAGAGGCGTAAACTATGACACCTGCAGCAGATGTAACGGGAAAACGGATTTTAATCACGGGTGGGGCTTCAGGTATCGGTGCCGCCAGTGCATTGCTATTGGCTAGTCGTGGCGCAAAAGTGGTGATTGGTGATTTGGCAGAAGAGTTAGGCGAGCAAGTCGCGCAACAAGGCCAAGATTCGGGTCACTTAGTCATGTTTAAAAAAGTCGATGTCACCAGTGGCGATGAAGTGCGAGAGCTGTTTGCTTTTGCCATGCAAGCGCTCGGTGGTTTAGATGTGGTCATCAATAATGCCGGCGTCGATCATATGCCAGCCCCTATGCACGAACTGCGCGATGAAGACTTTGATCGCAATATTGCAGTCAATCTAAAAGGCGTTTGGCATTGTATGCGCGCTGCGATTACCTGTATGGCACCCAATGGCGGCGGTCATGTGATTAATGTAGCGTCAATTGCGGGTTTGCGTTCAGCGCCCGTGCTCTCCGCCTATAGTGCGTCTAAACATGGCGTGATAGGGCTGACGAAAACAGCGGCTATTGAATATGCAAAAGCTAATATTCGCTTTAATGCGGTTTGCCCCAGTTTTATTGATACGCCTATGGTACAGAATACTTTGGCGAAACTTGATGAGCGTGGGCAGCAGTCTATTGTCAAGGCCAGTCCATTGCGTCGTCTAGGCCGAGTAGAAGAGGTGTCTAACGCCATAGCTTGGTTGGCTAGCGGTGAGAGCAGCTTTATGAATGGCCATGCCTTTACCTTAGATGGCGGCATGATGGCGTAATGGGTCGCTTAGTGGCGGTCTGTCGTTAAACGATTCATTTAGACAACTAATATATAAAGAATTATAAGGATATATAACGATGAAAGATTTATTTGATCTAACCGGCAAGATTGCCTTAGTGACGGGCGCCAGTCGCGGTATAGGAGAGGCTATTGCGCGACTATTAGCCTCAAGAGGGGCGCATGTCATCGTCTCTAGTCGAAAGATTGATGCTTGCCAAGCGGTAGCGGATAGCATTGTGACGGATGGCGGTAAAGCCAGTGCCTTTGCCTGTCATGTGGGTGATATGGCACAAATTGAGGCTATTTTTGCCCATATTCAAAGCGAGTTTGGTCGTCTGGATATTCTAGTGAATAATGCGGCTGCCAACCCTTATTACGGGCATATTTTAGATACAGATTTGGCCGCTTTTGAGAAGACGGTTGATGTGAATATTCGCGGTTATTTCTTTATGTCGACTGCTGCTGGCAAGATGATGCGCGAGCAGGGTGGTGGGGTAATTTTAAATACCGCCTCGGTCAATGCTATTGTACCGGGCGATATGCAAGGGATTTATTCTATTACTAAAGCTGCGGTGATTAGCATGACCAAAGCCTTTGCCAAAGAGTGCGGCCCCCTAAATATCCGGGTGAATGCGTTATTACCAGGGTTGACCGACACCAAATTTGCCTCAGCTCTAACCAGCAATGATAAAGTCTTAAAAATGGCGCTACATTCGATTCCATTAGGACGGGTGGCGCAACCTGAAGAGATGGCTGGTACGGTACTTTATTTAGTGTCGGATGCCTCAAGTTATACCACGGGTGCTTGCGTCACTGTAGATGGTGGTATGTTGGCCTAGGGGATAGGTATAGCAGAGCCTAATATGATGTCCTCAATGGATTTAGAAATAGTTTTATAATTATAAAAAAAGACCGCAAATCATATTTGAGGTCTTTTTTAGTTTATGGCATAGAGTTAATACTAATTGCGAAAGTAAGTCCTTTTACAAGTCCAAACCACACTTAAGCCCAATAACGCCAAAATCATAACTGCCCAAGGTAAGGACATCGCGCCCATATTTTGTAGTAATACTGCGCCAAATACACCCGCCGCAGCAATAGCCAGATTAAAGATGGTCACAAACATCGACTGCGCCACATCGGCATTGTCACCCGCAGCACCAGCCAAAGCGGTCAGCAGTAGTGTGGGTGCGCCGCCAAAGGTAAGCCCCCAAATAGCGATACCAATGATGACGCTAATAGTAGAGCCGCCCGCTATACCCAGTAGTAAAGCCGCTATAGCAAACAGACTCAAACTTGCTAGCATCAGCACCTGCAAAAAGCGATCTATTAGCAAACCAGTGAGCCAAATACCAGCAATGGCAGACACGCCAAATAGCAGCAGCAAGGCATCGACACGATGCGCCAGCCCAACGGAGCTTAAGAAAGGCTCAATATAGGTATATAAAGTATTGTGCGCCAGAATCCAAATAAATAGCGTCACTAGCGCAGGGCGAATACCTGGAATCACAAAGATACGCCAAACGGAAATACGCTGCTCCTCGGACTGGCCTTTAAAGTCAGGGATGGTCAAGACGATCCAGACGAGCAACAATAGGGTCAGCGCCGACATAATCCAAAACACACCGCGCCAATCAAATAAAATACCGAGCCAAGTTCCTAGGGGTACGCCAATCGCCAGCGCTATAGGCTGACCGACCCCGGCGACTGCTAAAGCCCGTCCGCGCAAATGATCGGGTACTAAGCGTAAGACATAACCGGGGAATAGCCCCCAAATCACCCCTGCTGCCATACCAGCGGCAAAGCGTGCGCCAATAATGACCCCATAGTGACTGGCTAATGACGTGATGATATTAAACAGTAATAGGCTACCAACAGCGGTCAAAAACAAGGTGCGGCGGTGCCAACTGCGGGTAGCTGCAATGATTGGAATGGCCGCTAATACCGAGCCAAGTGCATAAAAAGTTACCAACTGACCGGCCAAGGCTTTAGACACGCCTAAAGACTCACTGATTTGCGGTAGCAATCCGGCGGGGATGGTCTCGGTCATGATGGTTAAGAAACCGGCGAGGGTAAAGACGAGCAGTTTCCAGATGGGCAAGCCTGCATTAGGGTCAGGCGTAAATTCGGTAGGGGCTAGCGAGGGGGTTGAGGTAGTCATAATAATAGCTTTTAAAAACAAGCGCGGATTGTATAGCATCTGGCCTTTGCATTCCGTTACTGATGGTTAACTTTGGGGAGAGATGCGCAAATTTTACTCAGTTTTTTAATTAGTGCTTTTGGTGCTTATAGTAGCCACTCGCTAGCCCAAAAGTTTTTAACTGCTATACTATAAAAACACCACAGATTTCACTAACCCTCGTTAAGGATGACGAATGACCACGCCTAACTCTACTACTGTAGCTGCTCCAAATTCCACGCCCGTATCTACACCGACTCCAATTGATAATGCCGACCAGCCTTTGGTCATCAAAGAGAATAACGACCAAGTCGTGACCCTAACGTTAAACCAACCTAAACAGTTTAATGCGCTGTCCGTCGATGTCTTAGCCGCCTTGCAAACTGAGTTGGACACTATCGCTGCTGATAGCGGATTGCGAGTGGTCGTGATTCAAGCCAATGGCAAAGCTTTTTGTGCTGGGCATAACTTGAAAGAGATGCGCGCGACCCCCGACCGAGCTTTTCAGGATGCCTTATTTAATCAATGCAGCCAAATGATGCTCACCATTAACCGCATGCCGCAAGTGGTCATCGCTAAAGTGCAAGGGATTGCCACTGCTGCCGGTTGTCAGTTGGTCGCGGCTTGTGATTTAGCAGTAGCTGCCGGAAGTGCCAAGTTTGCCACTTCCGGTATCAATGTTGGGCTGTTTTGTTCTACGCCAGCCGTCGCGGTCAGTCGCAATTTATCCCGCAAAAAAGCCTTTGAAATGCTCATTACGGGCGAGTTCATCGATGCTCAAGAAGCTATGCAGCAAGGGTTAATTAATCGCATAGCGCCTGCTGAGCAATTGGACGCTACGCTACAGAATTTAGTCGATGCTATTGTCTCGAAATCGCCTGTGGCAGTGACTACTGGCAAGCAAATGTTCTATCAACAATTGGACATGAGTTTACCAGACGCTTATGACTTTGCTAGGGAAGTGATGGTAGAGAATATGATGGCAGACGATGTGGCTGAGGGCATTGATGCCTTTATTGCTAAGCGACCTGCGGTTTGGACGGGGCGCTAAGTTAGACTTCGTCGCGATTAGTAACGTCTTAGATAATCAACGAATAGTATTTTTAGTAGTGAAAAATGACACTGAGCCGCCTGGGTTTAGGGTCATTTTTTTTAGCACGAAAAGCTGTATATAAGCTTATTTTATAAGCGCTGCGCAATAAAAAAATTCTCTAAGTAAATAATAGGTTAGAGGTGGTGTTCATATTTGCTTAATATCAGCTTAAATAATAAGTAATTCCAGTATAGACGATACAGCGTTTAAGCTTTGTCGCTATGGGTTCAATGATTAACCCTTATTCGTCTACTACAAGGAATGTTTTTCATGACCACGCCTTCTGAATTTCAATCAGAGCACCCCGCTAAAGGTCAGGCTCGCGGACTCCTTATCATTGCTATTGCCGCCATTGCTGCTGTAGCCCTTTGGCAGTTTTTACCTTTTACTGATGATGCCAATAAAGGCTTAGCACTATTGGTTTTTGTGGCCGTACTGTGGCTGACAGAAGCTGTCCATACTACCATCACCGCTATCATGATTCCCGTGTTAGGGGTGGTCATCAGTATTCCCAATGTCGATACCAAAGTCGCCTTTGCCTCTTTTGCCAATCCTATTATTTTTCTATTCTTTGGGGGCTTTGCCTTGGCAGCGGCTCTACAAGTCCAGCGAATGGACAAAAAAATAGCCCTATGGTTGATTAAAGTGGCTAAGGGTAACTTTGCCCTGGTCGTTTTCTCAATATTCATTGCCACAGCTTTTCTCTCCATGTGGATATCAAATACTGCCACCACAGCTATGATGTTGCCGCTGGTAGTGGGTATTATGGCCAGTGTGGACAGAGTCAAAGAGCGCAACACCTTCGTTTTCGTGCTATTAGGGCTTTGTTATTCTGCTGCGATTGGCGGTATTGGTACGATCGTAGGCACACCGCCAAATGCCATTACAGCGCATGCGTTAGGGCTGGATTTTGCCGGATGGATGAAAGTCGCCGGCCCATTTATGCTGATTATGTTCCCAATCATGCTCGGTATTCTTTACGTAGTCTTTAAGCCCAATTTAAAGATTACTATGGCTAATGTAGCAGAGGATATTCCTTGGACCTTTAAACGTAAAATGACCATGATCGTCTTTGCTATCACCGCTTTATCGTGGATATTCAGTAGCTTTATTGCCCAATATACCGGCTTGTCGGACGTCGATACTATCATCGCGGTCACTGCGGCAATTGCGGTAGGGGTCTTAGGCTTGGCCAGCTGGCAGGAAATTTCTGACAATACCGATTGGGGCATTTTAATGCTGTTTGGTGGAGGGATTACTTTAAGTGCGATTCTAAGTAATTCAGGCGCCTCATTAGTATTAGGTGAGTTTATCGCCCAACTATTAAATGGCTCATCGACCATCGTAATTATCTCAGTAGTGGGACTATTTATCGTTTTCTTAACCGAGTTTAGTAGTAATACCGCCAGTGCTGCGTTATTGGTGCCGGTATTCTCGGGTATCGCCGAACAGATGGGTATTCCGCAAGCCACCCTTGTGATGACCATCGGTTTAGGGGTGTCTATGGCGTTTATGATGCCAGTCGCTACGCCGCCAAACGCTATCGTCATGGGCTCAGGTTTGATCAAACAACGCGAAATGATGAAGGCAGGATTCTGGTTAAATATTGTGGGGGTAATTACCTTAGTCGCTTATATAAAGCTTTGGATTTAATGCCACGTTTGCATTAGTAATGATATTGCAGGCTCGCTTTATTCTCTTCTTTTTTACTCTGCTTTGCAGCCCTACAAGCCTTATTGCTTCATAGCGAAGTAGGGGGCTTGGTAAGCGGCCAAAATCTCTTGTACTAAAGCTTGGGCTACCGGTTCAAGCTTCTTGTAGTCCTGCACGACAATACTGCGTTTGCGCTCTGCCCAAGTCTCATCAAGTGGAATCTGTTGAATATCCATAGTTTGCTGATGACGGTTGGCAAAAGATTCAGGAACGATGCTGATGCCCACGCCTGCCTCAACCATACGACACACCGACTCAAACCCTGAGACATTCACACGAGTGTCTAGCGTCACGCCCATATGAGATTGTAAATTCGCCAGAAAATCTCCCAACGTGCTGCCGCTATGAAAACCAATATAGGCATGGCTGAGCGTGTCAGTGAATTTAAGCTGCCGCATCTTGGTCAACGGGTGGTTCAAAGGGGTAATGACGGTCAGACGATCGGTACTAAAGTGAATGACTTCAATAGACTCGGCCATGACTGGGCCCGAAAGAATACCGATATCAGTCGTGCCGCTCACGACACCGCGAATAATTTCTTTGGTTAAGCGCTCTTGTAAATCAATCGTCACGTCAGGGCGCTGGATGAGGAAGTCCGCTAATATTTCGGGGAGAAAGTCTGTAACGGCAGTGGTGTTGGCATAAATACGCACATGACCAGTAGCATCCGTACGGAATTTTGAAAAGCTATTTTTGACCTGTTGAATCTGCCCAAGGATGCTGCGGGCATGAGTGAGCAGCTTAAGACCATCATCGGTCAGTTGCATGCCTTTATTGTGTCGATAAAATAAACGCGTGTCTAGCTGAGCCTCTAACTTCTTAATACGTGTGCTAGCAGCCGCTGGGGAGATAAAGGCCTTTTTGGCCGCTTGCGTTAGGCTAGGAGACTCTGCAATGGCGCAAAAAAGTTGTAAATCAACAATATCGAAATGCATGAGTCCAGCTCCTAGGAAGTATAAATCACTATAGTCCTTGGATTACTGAAAATCAATATCAGCTGTAGCGCTGATTCCTTCATTGTTCTTATTGCCCACCCAACTATTGGCATTAATAAAATCTGAACGCCATATTAATGAATCAATGATTTGCGGCTGTCCAGTCTTTACCCATAATAGCTTAATTGCTGCTTAACACTGACTTGGCATTTTATGAGCTTAGCTCGCCCAGTTAGCCTGTCAATTAGCCCCTCTAGTTTGTAGGTGTTTATCTAATAGGTAAGGGAAATACAATGAAAACTACTGCTAATTCAGATATTAATATTACCGAGTGGATTGGTAACCATGAGCGTAAACAAGACATTATTTGTGAAACGCTAGTCCGTCGTATGGCCGCCACTTTAGGTGTGATTGCTCCAAAAGCGGGCGAGCCATTACCAACCTTATGGCACTGGATGTTCTTCCAACCTGAATACTCTACTACCGACTTAGGACTCGATGGCCATCCTCAATTGGGCGAGTTTATGCCCCCTGCATTAGGACGGAATCGCATGTGGGCGGGCGGCAGTCTAGAGTTTGCTCAGCCTCTGACAGTCGGCGAAGTAGCCACTTGTGACTCTACTATTGAAGATGTAGTAGAAAAACAAGGCTCTACCGGCTCTTTAGTCTTTGTAACCGTGCGCCATGATTACACCCAAGCAGGCCAGCATAAATTTACTGAGCGCCAAAATATCGTTTATCGTGTTCCTACGCCGCCCAAAAGTACCTCTGCTGCCGCTCCTGAAGCGCAGTGGTCACAATGTCTCCTACCTGACGCTACGCTACTATTCCGCTATTCTGCTGTGACTTTTAATGGGCATCGCATTCATTACGATCATCCTTATGTCACTGATACAGAGGGCTATGACAATCTCGTCATCCATGGTCCATTAATGGCTACTTTAGTGCTGCACGGTTGTCTCAAAGCCAACCCCGATAAAACAATAACCCGCTTTAAATATCGGGGCGTGCGACCTGTAACGCTAGGCAGTGAAATTTGTGTAGAAGGCCGACTGGTTGATACCCGCCAAGCTGAAGTTTGGATTAGTAATGCCGATGGCCTTATCCAACAAGGGTCGGTGGTGTTTGCCGATTAGCCTCACGCCACTATACCTCCTATATCTCATACCCATTTTTAAACCCTACCATTATTTAATTATTATTTACGGTAACCGTAAGGAGCTTCTCATGACTACTGAACAAAACGACCACCTCAACACTATTAGAGACGGTATCAAAGGCTTAATGTCTAATTTTGACAGCGAATATTGGCGCAATCTGGATGCTACCAAAGGCTTTCCTGATGCGTTTGTCAAAGCGCTTAGCGAAGATGGTTGGTTATCAGCACTAGTACCTGAAGAGTACGGTGGCTCAGGGTTAGGGCTAGCCGAAGCCTCGGTCATTATGGAAGAGATTAACCATTGTGGGGGTAATGCCGGTACCGTACATGGGCAGATGTATAACCTATTTACCTTAGTCAAGCATGGTACGGACGAGCAAAAGAAACGCTACCTACCAAAATTGGCCTCAGGAGAGCTGCGCCTACAGTCGATGGCCGTCACTGAACCTACTAGTGGTACTGAGACCACCGCCATTACGACAACTGCAGTCAAAAAAGGCAATAAATATATCGTTAATGGGCAAAAGGTGTGGATCTCACGGGTACAACATTCTGACTTGATGATTCTATTGGCCAGAACCACGCCGCTGTCAGAAGTCAGCAAAAAAGTAGATGGTATGTCGATATTTTTGATTGATTTGCATGAGGCTATTGGCAATGGTTTAACCGTGCGCAGTATCGATAACATGGTCAATCATGAGACCAATGAGCTGTTCTTTGACAACTTAGAAATACCAGAAGAAAACTTGATGGGCGAGGAGGGTAAAGGCTTCCGTTATATCTTGAGCGGTCTTAATGCTGAACGTACGCTCATCGCTGCAGAATGTATTGGCGATGGCCGTTGGTTTATTGAGCAAGCCAGCCGTTATGCCAATGACCGTGAAGTGTTTGGTCGTCCCATTGGCAAAAACCAAGGTATTCAATTCCCAATCGCAGAGGCGCACATCGAAGTACAAGCGGCAGATTTAATGCGTTGGAAAGCTTGTGAAGATTATGACAAAGGCAGTGATCAAGCGGGGGCGTCAGCTAATATGGCCAAATATCTGGCAGCAAAGGCTTCTTGGGAGGCGGCAAACAGCTGCTTACAAACCTTTGGTGGTTTTGGTTTTGCCAACGAATACGATATCGAGCGTAAATTCCGCGAAACCCGGCTCTATCAAGTAGCGCCAATCTCAACCAACTTAATCTTATCTTACATTGGTGAAAAAGTATTGGGTATGCCTAGAAGCTTTTAAGACACTATATCCCGCTTATATTCACTATATGGAAAGCCACAGCATTAAAATGGAGCCGATTATGACTACCCACACCAAGCATAAACCGCCTTTAGACGGCATCACAGTCCTCAGTTTGGAGCACGCTATTGCTGCACCATTTTGCACCCGACAGTTGGCCGACTTGGGAGCGCGAGTGATTAAAGTGGAGCGCCCAGCAGTAGGGGACTTTGCGAGAAATTATGATGAGCGTGTGGATGGTCTAGCTTCGCATTTTGTCTGGGCCAATCGCGGCAAAGAGAGCTTTGCTTTAGATTTAAAATCTTCAGACGCACAGCCCATCCTGAATGAACTTTTGGCACAAGCGGATGTGTTGGTGCAAAATTTAGCCCCTGGTGCCAGTGCGCGTTTGGGCCTGAGCTATGCAGAGCTGCACGAGCAATATCCGCAATTGATCGTCTGTGATATTTCTGGCTATGGTATGAGTGGGCCTTATGAGCACAAAAAGGCCTACGATTTATTGATTCAAAGCGAGAGTGGTTTATTATCGGTGACGGGTGACCAAGATCATATGGCCAAAGTTGGCATTTCTATCGCGGATATTTGTGCGGGGATGTATGCCTACTCTTCAATCTTAGCCGCTTTACGACTGCGCGATCAAACGGGGACAGGCAGCCAAATCGATGTGTCGATGCTCGAGTCGTTAGTCGAGTGGATGGGTTTTCCACTTTATTATAGCTATCAAGGGACCAGCGCACCGACCCGCAATGGCGATTCGCATGCTACTATCTATCCATATGGGTCGTTTGTCACGGCGGACGGCTCAGTTATGTTTGGGCTACAAAATGAGCGCGAGTGGGTCAGTTTTTGTGAGCAGGTATTACAAGAGGCTGGATTGGCCACGGATGAGCGCTTTAGCAAAAATAGTTTAAGGGTACAAAATCGTGACGTGCTAAAAGGCATTATTGAAGATAAATTTGCTTCACTAACCAAGTCACAAGT
>Ga0098065_1000275_pt1 | contig 25846 bp, 17 predicted proteins | sample 25_taG_FD_75062 | JGI IMG/M metagenome (GOLD analysis project Ga0098065, IMG submission 75062) | Marine viral communities from Cariaco Basin, Caribbean Sea - 25_WHOI_OMZ | ecosystem: Environmental > Aquatic > Marine > Oceanic | place: Caribbean Sea: Cariaco Basin | collected 2014-11-08 | reverse complement strand
CCCAAGGGTTTGCTATTCTGCCCCGCTTACGTCCCGTTACCCGCCGGGGCGCCACCACTCTTCAGAAAACAGGCGATACCGCGCTTATGGCAATGGACGACCTTTCCGGGCACACGCCCATAGTGGGGGATGATTGAATGCCAAATGGCTCAAAATAGGGTATTTTTCCTTATTTATCAGCATCTTATTGCAACTACGCCGTACTACGCTGAAATACGCAAAATGGCCTGAAATGGCATGGTTTGGCGATCAAATTGCCCCAAATTTGCCCCAAGAAATTGGCCGGTAACTTGAGGCATATCCAGGCGTATGCAGTAGTACTTCGCCGGGCTTGGATGGCGTTTCCGGCAGCACTCTAGACTACCCAAACTCACCTCTCTACCAAGCACTCCAGCTGGTAGAGGTTCAAAGTTATCTCAGTTCCATCATGTCAGAAACTGATATATACTTCTAACATCATGTAGAGGCGCCAGCAATGAAGACTTTGCCAGAAACCATCCTTCGACGTGCCCGCTCCCTCCCCGAGGGTGGTGTGCTGTCGCCCAAAGAATTCCTGCACCTGGGAAGCCGGGCCGCCGTCGATCAGGCGTTCTCACGGCTGACCAAGGAAGGCAAACTGATGCGCGTGGCGCGTGGCACCTACGTTGCCCCGGTATCCAGCAGGTTTGGATCGCGCGCGCCCTCCCCTGAAAAAGTCATAAGCTCGCTGGCGAAGCGAAGTGGCGAAATTGTCGTTCGACACGGCGCCAATTCAGCCAACGCCCTGGGTCTGACCCAACAGGTACCCATCAAAGAGGTTTACCTGACATCCGGCCGCACCCGAAAACTCAAGCTGGGTAAGGGGGAAATTTTGGTCAAGCACGCCCCCCGCTGGATGCTGGCTCTTGGCGCACGTCCTGCCGGCGAGGCTGTGCGGGCACTGGCCTGGATCGGATCGGCACACGCCGATGCATCCCTGGCATCGCTGCATCGCACCCTTCCCCCGGCTGAATGGAAGGCACTGGCCTCGGCTCGTGCTGCTCTGCCTTCCTGGATGGCACAGGCAATCGGGAAGGAGGCGGCGCATGCCTGAAAGTTTTTTTGAGCTCAGTCAGAAAGACCAAAGGGAGGCGCTTGAATACGCACGAGCGGAAACCGGACGCCCTGCCCATCTATTAGAAAAGGATATCTGGGTGGTATGGACACTTCGCGCACTATTCGACGCGGCAATAGGCGCTGACCTAACCTTCAAGGGTGGCACATCCCTCTCCAAGGCCTACAAGGTCATTGACCGCTTTTCAGAAGACATCGACCTGACTTACGACATCCGCAAACTGATTCCCGACCTGACAGGTGAAAGCGGGGAGCTACCTCGCAGTCGCAGCCAGGCTGGCAAGTGGACGAAAGCTGTGCGCCATCGTCTACCCGATTGGATCACGACACATATTCAACCTGTCATAGAAACTGCACTGGCACAAGAAGGACTCCAAGCGCAACTGGAGCAGGGCGGCAAAGATAACGACAAACTGATGCTCCGCTACCCTGCCCTCACCAAAGGCACAGGGTACATTGCCCCGGTTGTCACACTGGAATTCGGCGGCAGAGCAACCGGTGAACCGCACGAAATACACTCCGTAGAATGCGACATTGCCGAACACTTGGCCGAGATCGAATTCCCCACCGCATTACCACAGGTCATGAGCATTGCTCGAACGTTCTGGGAAAAAACGACGGCTGCCCACGTGTTCTGCGCCCAGGGCCGTCTTCGAGGGGAGCGGTATGCTCGGCATTGGCACGACCTGGCTGCGATCAGTCGAAGCCAGCATTACCCCACGGTCATATCAGATCGCACGGTCGCTTCCACCGTTGCCCAGCACAAGGCACACTTCTTCATCGAAAAAGACACGGAAGGCGAAATCATTGACTATATCGCTGCGACGACGGGAAAGCTGAAAATTGTTCCAGACGGCGATGCGAAAGCCGCACTTGCCAAGGATTATGAAGCCATGATGGCTGACGAAGTCATGGTTGGAGAAGCACTGCCGTTCGATGCACTGCTCGACGCCTGTGCCGCCATCGAAAAAGCCATCAACAAATCCACAACAGGTACAAAGTAGAGTAGAGATTGAGGGCAACATGAGCAACATCCGATCGATTGACATGATGTTCCTCGATGACCTCTTCGAGATGGGAAGTGGTTACGTCCTGAATTTTTCGGATCGCACGCTCATAACCCATTGAAGGTAAAGGTTTATGAAAGGCTAATATTGAGTTTTACCGTCGCGTTTACCGTCAGAATCACGAGCTCGTTATTTCCGCGGGTGATGCAGTGATTTTCCCGGCGGCGCCAACACCAACACTATTATCAACCAGGATACATCATTCCAAACCTACTGAAATCAACCACCCCACTTCCGAAGTCGCAACACCAAAGTCCGACTGGCCGATATTGTCGGATATCAAAACAGCATCGAAACCTTCTACTCGATGCAGCTAGCGCAAGCTTGACAAATACACCGAAACCGATTTAAGCGTTATTTTACTTATTTTTCAGGTACTTATGAAACGGTCGCAATGTAAGAGGATAGACTTTTGATTTAATCACCGATATGGTATGCACCTTATACCAACTTGGTGTAAAACTGGTGCAGTGCCGTCAAGGGGGACATTCCTTTGAAACGCTCTAAAGGACAAAAGAATAGTGTCAGACTGTCAGTCACTCTTGATGAAGGCGAATACGCTGAATTGAGTGAACTAGCCGCGTCTTTGGACTTGTCGGCGGCCTGGATGATTAGGCGGTCAGTTTCCGAGTTTATTGCTCGTCACCGTAGCGGCATAGAAAGTGATCTACCACTGCGACAGCCGGGAGATATGCCTGACGACAAAGGGGAAAAGGAGAAAACCAAGTGACCATAGCGACTTATGGAAGAGACTATCGCTTCATTCAACTCAGTTCCCCGCCACTTAACACATTCTCAATGCCGCTCTATCCGACACGGCAATCCTATCACCTAGGGAGGCCATGCATATGAGCCAATCAAACGGCTTGATTTCCTTTCTGCGTCACTACGGACCAATCCCAGCCGGGGATAATATGTATGACGAATTGATTCAAACCGAGATCGAACGCCATGGCATTGACCCAGTCATTCAGATTACTCCCGCAAGGCTAAAAGAAGCCCAAGAGAATTTCGGATCAAAAGAGCCCCGCAACGTCATACTGACGGGAACGGCTGGTGACGGAAAGACCTTCCACTGTCGCCAAATCTGGACGGCTTTCGGCGGCGATCCCGAACATTGGAACGCCGGAGAAAAGATTGTCTCGCTAACGCTTCCTGCTTCGGGAAAAGCATTAACCATTGTCAAAGACTTAAGCGAGCTGACACAGGACGAGAAGAGTAAAACACTCGCGCGTCTAGCCGCATCCGTTGCAGATAAAGACTCTGACAACATTTACTTGGTCGCGGCCAATGACGGTCAGCTACTGGCAAGTTGGCGTGATTGGTCGGAAAATCAAGGCGAAGAAGAACACAAGCTATTCAAAATCATAGAAGACATGCTTGTTGAGGAACGTACAAGAGACGATGCTCTTAATCTAAATCTCTACAACCTTAGCCGTCTTGATGCGTCTGAACATTTTGAAGAACTCATTGAGCAAGTAGTTGAGCACCCGCAGTGGTCTCAATGTGACGGATGCGATATGCTGAAAAATGATGGGTCAACCACGTGTCCTATCCGCATTAACAGAGAGCGTCTTCGCCACGAAAACGGAGAATCGGTGTTTCGCAAACGGTTGAGAGAGCTAATGAAGCTCGCCCGGGCCAACCGTATGCACATCCCCATCCGCGACCTACTTCTTCTCGGCGTCAATATACTGTTGGGAGACCGCCAGAGTGGAAAGATTCTGCTAACTTGCCGCACGGCAAAGAATCGCGCACAGAAAGAAGATTATCGTTTAACAAATCCCTATGCCAATGTGTTCGGAACAAACTTGTCCGAGCGTCAACGGCAACAGTACCAGGTCTTCAACATCCTTGAAGCGTTCGGCATAGGACGCGAAACGGATAACAAGTTTGATAACTTGCTCATCTACGGGTCGTACAGCGATTCACCGCTCTACACTGACCTTGTGTCCAAAGATACTTATTACGGCGCGCCTGCGTATGAGCCATATCTACGAGACTACCTTGAAGGTGCGCGAGAGAATATTGAAGGATTCATGCAGGCACTTTCGAGACAACGACAAAGGCTCTTCTTCTCTTTGCCTGACGAAAGCACTCTTGATCCTTGGCGTTTAACAGTTTACCAGGCATCGGGACAGTTTCTGGGTTTTGTAGAAGGGTTAAAAAACGGCGGAGACACATCAAGGACGACAGAAACCCTCGTTCGGGGTCTCAACAGAACATTCTGCGGCATGATGATAGATGACGGAACGGAGCTTTATCTTGCGTCATCAGGTGGTGATGGTAGAGGTCGTATTGCCTCTCTTCTGAATTATGACTTGCCGACAAGCCGCCACAGAAGAGACCCCTACCTCAATTTTTCCTTGGGAAGCGACGGCGCTACACCATGCTTACAGATCGTTGATCCTGCCGCCGACGATGAAGGCATTGTGGACAGCCTAACCCTTCAGCTTACACATTTTGAGTATCTTGTTCGTGTCGCAAGTGGCAGCCTACCGGCAAGCTTTTCACGGCAATGCAACGAAGACTTTCTGGATTTCAAATTAAGGCTGATCAAAAGACTCGACGACCTGATCGGAGATGAGCCGTCCGGTGATGAAATCAGCTTGCAAGCACTTACCGTGGATGAGCATGGCCGTGCCCATCCCGACAATGTACGGATCAGGGTGGGTTCATGAGTACACGTCTTGAAGCTTCTGCTAAATACAGAAGCGATGTTAATGTTTGGGTTGACGAAGCCATCTGGGGACACCGTCTTTACAACGACCAGACACCGTGGCTTGTGTTCCTGGAGTTCCTAGCTATCTTTCGGTCGAGAGACGCTGAAGGAAAAGCACTGAAAGAAATCCGTAATGACGGTGCGCACGAGACGTTCACATATTATATTCCTCGCCTTATTCCACTTCGGCAGTTGGTCTTTAACAACCCCCACCTTCGATATGTTGAGGACAACCACCAGTCTGATACAGAGAGATGGCGAGCATGGTTGAAAACATTTTCTACAGACGATGATTTCGGATATCTACAAGAGCGTTTTGGTTCATTCGCCCGGCTGTCCCGCGTCGTCGAATTCTTTCAAACCACAGCAATTGAGCCGCACCGACAACGTCGATGGACCTCTCGCTTTCTATTTCCGTACGGCCCGAACTGTCTTTATGCGGATTTACCGGCGAATGTAAACGGAAGTCCCGACAGACGTTTCTTTGCAAGAAGTGGTGAACTGCTTTACCTGATGTTGAACCGTAGCGGTAAGGGAGAAGAACTCGCCAAATTGATTTCCGAGAAATTGCTGCGCCAAGATGAAACATGGAATCGCGTCGTCCGGGCGCTGTTACCTGATGGGTATAGAATCGACTCAAATTTAGTGTCGAGCACTATTGGATACCTGCCTTTTGCCGAGCGCCCCGAATACGAAGACCTTGCCGAAACATGGACTCGCCTGCTTAATCTGGATTTATCGGGCGAAGCATTGCTCGATCCTTTGATGCGCCTCTCTTCGTTACACATGCTTTTATATATGCTCAAACGAGCGAATGAAGAAGTGGGCGACGCCAGTGAACCCAAGTTTGTCTTGGAAATCGCCTCACCTCGCCGAACAACACTCTTTGAACTCTCCAAAGAGAATTTCGGAGCGAACCGTATGCTATCAACACGGGCTGTTCGCGCATATATTGAATCTGCAAAAAACGACGACCGCTGGCGCGAAGCACTACAAGCCAGAGCACCGGCAGAAGCGGTACGGGAATATCTTACCGAACGCTATGAATGGCAGCCGGACGATGGCCCTCCCTCCGGTGATCCAGATACAATCTTTGATGCCTTAAGAACCTATGCTGAGAAGCGTCACCAGCAGCATGGTGCCAAAGTACATATGGAGTGGGCACGACAAATTGGATTAGCGGTATCACGGCGTGGTGCGGGCACATGGTATTCGCCAGATGATTCTCTACTCAAAGCTCTGGTCATGTGTGTTGTGGATGAAGGTAGGGAGGAATACCACCGGTTTCTCGCAAAACTCTATGATCGATTCCGCTTGGTAATCGGTGCTAAAGAAGCCGAAAAGGCGTTTGGAACTCTGCCGACTGATCAGAATGCCTTCATGCAAAATACGCAGCGTTTAGAGCAGCGCTTAAGGACATTGGGTTTGCTTCGTCGCCTATCTGATGATTGTGCCTACGTTGAGAACCCGTTCAGGAGCAATAAATGACAAGAAACGAACTCATCGCGGCAGTCTCGCTCGATTTTATAAAGGGCCATCTGGATCAGGAGCCGGATGGCTCCATGCGCTTTTGCATGCTTGGTCTTGAAGCATCACTCGTGCGCTCTATCGCAGAAGCCGTATTGGCTGACTCGGATGCGTCATCCAATGTTGCAGTAAGAATTCCGAATTTATTTGACCCTGAAGCCACTCTTCCCCCCGAGGCGAGAAGCGATCAATCTATTACGCACTGGCGTCATTGTCGCTTACCGGAAGGTATACGTGCCGTGCTGTTTGCCGCATCACACGAAGAGCTACAGCGCAACGATAAGAGCGTTGAAAAAATCACAAAGATCGAAACAGACACTCTAAGGGCACGATATGATGCCTGGGTTGATCAGGTTGGTTTAACCTCGGTATATCTTGATGGACCTAAACGTGAACATTTACTGACCGCACTTCAGTCAGCAAATAACACTCATGCCGCAAGAACCATTGAGACATTTGCAGATTTTGTTCTTTCTATCGCCGAAGGAATTATCACCAAAGGACTGCCTCTACAAAAAGCCATTGATAACGCCCTTCCAAGCTTAAAACTTCCACGATATTCAGGTTACTTTGATCGCATACCTGAAAAAAAGCGCAGTTCAACCAAGGAATGGGACAAAATATTCAAAGGGCTGCATAGCAAAGTCCGTCCTCTTCTGGTTCAGGAAACCGAGAAAGGTGAGCCAATTCCAAGAGAGCAATTACGCACGAATTTCGATGACATTTCCGAGCGCTTGGATGAGTCAGAACGCCAAGCCATCGAAACATTTTTAGAGGCCGATTTGCGCATTGATGATTGGTCAGAAGCGCAAAAAGGATTGGTTGACTTGGATTGGCGATCTGTCTCCGAGCTTTTTGAAGGAATTACAAAAACCTCGGCAACCCCTTTGGGCGAAGAAACAGTCAAATTCTTTGACGATGAATTTGACGATTTACTTGAGGAAGAGGAACGAGAGCTTCTTTCGAGCGATTTTCCGAAAGATCCATCAGACGATTTACAAGACTTTTTTGAAACACACCGAGAGCACTTGGCGCGTGATAAGAAGTTGTCCGGAAAATGGGAAAGATACATCTATCGCAATCCCCAAACGTATCATGACTTTCTGGTTGGGTTACTGGATACCCTGGACAGCTTACGCCGAAGAGTCAGTGACGACGATTTAACCGAAAAAAAATTATCAATTCGCATCCCCAACGCTAGAGAAAAAAGCTTTTGGCGCGGAAAGAACCCGAAGATAGCGCGGTACTTCGCGTTCCGATATCGGGGTCTACAAACTATATTGGGAGATAAAGTCGAATTGGACTTCGGAAAGTTGATGGAATTTTACTTTCCACAAACCGATGACGATCTTGCTAAAACAACATCCGGGTCTAAAGAGGCTCGATCCATCAAATTCGAAGCCGTCCTCGACCCCAATGGTGTAAAGGCTAAGCTGATCTTTCACTGGGAAATGCCGGTTGATGCGATTGCCACTGCCATGCCGGATGACTTATTGAATGTTGCCAATGATGAAGAGCAGTATGCACTATTGCCTACGGCAGACATCGCTAGGCAATCCGTCAGTGCAAAAGGAAGCATTCAGCGCATCGCATTGAATGATGTGAATACAATCCGCGATGTCACGAATACGAATGATGGAAAGCTTGTTGCACCGAATAAGCAAAGCGGTGATCGAAGCGAAGCCTTTCTGACTAAATTGACCGAGCTTTCCAGTGTATTAGGCACAGAGGCCACCACAATTATCGGCGAAAGGTTTGCAGCCTTTCGCATTGCCTATTCGGAGGCTATTCGTAACTGGGTTGCAGCGGACGGTTCCGGAATAAGTTCGACTGCGCTTTCCCAACAGGCGATAGCGTATGACGGATTACTTGTTGCTCTTGTAGAACAGGCAAGCAATGATCTGGCCCGAGAAAAGCTTTGGCAGGAAATTCTGCGATTTGGTGTGGCCAATGTCGGTGCCGGAAGTCCGGCAGCCATCGTTACGCCATGGCATCCTCTACGCCTTGCCGAGATTCATATCAAAGCCTGTCAGGCTGCAACACTGATTCATGATGTCCTTGAAGCGGAGGAAGATGATATTTTCCGTGCAGACCTCCTGTTTTCTCAGGTTCAGTTCGAGCTGCTTGCAAACTATTACCCGGAAGTCTGTATCGGCTTTGATCGGGATCAGCCGATACTCCTATCAGCGGCTGATACATCCTATGATTATACGCTTGCTGAGCCTCCGTTAAGGAGAAACCGACAGGACGGAGACGACGCTCTTGATATTGACCCGGGTGTCGCGGCCAAAGCCTTTGGCAATGTCGGAGAACAGTATTTAAAACTCCTGCCTCACGAACGCAGCAATTTTTCAGTGGTGCTGTATAACGCCGAATCCAAGGCGTTACCAAGTGCTTTGGCGTCAGAGCTATCCAGCAAGGTTGAACAAGAGAATCAACTGCAATGTGACCTTCTTCTTACGCATTCAGAGCCCAAACGCATTAGACGGATTTATGAGCAACAGAATGTCACTGTAAACGAAGAATCCGGCTCAGTCATGGCTAGTGAAGCGGCTAGAAATTTTCTTTCTAGGCTCCGCGTAGGATTTCTCGATACAGCTAAAATTCCGGAGGACGAGAATGATCGCGCCGCCGATTTAGTCGCACTTCAAGACGTTGTGGCCAGGAACGCTCAACTCGTATGGAAAAGAGCACCCGGTGACAGGCATCCCGAGTTAAGCGCCCACGTTCCGGCGCGCTGGTCACGCCGTCGCCCCATCGGCCTCGCTGATACGGCCACCTCCGTGTATTTGGCCTGTCCTGTGCAGCCACAACCGGGCCAGAGTTACCTCAATATCATTCAGGGATTTCTGCAGGGGGACAATGCTCTCCCGGGTAATGTGATCCCTGCCCGCGAGGTCAACTTTAGAGATAGCGATATCGGCAACGTCTTTACTCAAACCCACAAAATCGGTGAATGGGTTGTAAACTTTGATGAATTGGTTGACCGTCGCCTGCTGAGCAACAATGGGGTGCGGGTAATTCGCCATATTAGAGACCGGCAAGTAGACCGGAATATCGTCGTCTCAACCACATCCAAACCTAAACTTTTACGCGTCCTTCTTAAAGAGCGGCTCGACAGGCTTGATCCTGCAATCACCTCCGATGACCAGTCAGTGATTGACCAACTCATTGACCAAGCCAATACACTCTCTGGCCAAGTGGTTATGCGTGCCGCTCGCTATGGCCATTACGCTAACGAGTTGCTTGGCATTGTCCTGTCGATGGAAGAAATTCGAAAGGGGCTTGGAGACTCAACGCTGCCTATTGGGTGGTATTTTCTGGATGACTTTGCATCCTGGTTCGGACAACGCGAAGAGCAAATCGCTGATATTATGGCCATTGCCCCTTGCATCGTAGACGGCCAGCCGGTTCTCAAAATGGCAATATCGGAAGCGAAGTTTGTAACTTCTCGCGGGTACAGAACACAGGCGAAGAAGTCCGCCAAACAACTTGAAGAAACCGTAGCACGCTTAGGACGAGCCATAGACCCCAATCATAAACGAATAGACCGTGACATTTGGCTAAACCGCATAGGCGACTTCATGATTGAAGGCATGGACCCGTTTGACTCCGCTTCGATAAACGGCTGGGACTTGCATAAATGGTCAGACGAAGTCAGACAGGACAAGATTCCGATACAGCTAGCAGGTTTTTCGCATGTTTTCGTTCACGATAATGACGAGTATGTTGATAGTGGTGAGGCGACGCCTCTAAAAGGTATGCCACACTGTGTACAGCAGGTATTTGATAAAGCGAAAGTCACCGGAGCATTCCGCTCTTTTGCTAATAGTGACAATAAGTCTGAAGAGCAATCAAAGACCGAAGGTAGCACTTGGAATGATGCACTTATTTCCACAGGAACCGCTTCAACAGCCCAAGTGAAGACCACGAATACGGAGACAAACCCCTCCTCTGTCGCTCATGCTCAGCGTACAGAATCCGTAGAACGTAGCGTTACACAAGAGGCGACGGCCCAAGCCGAATCGGATACGGATGTCCCTACCCCAACGGAACTTAACACATCGTCACAATCAGACTCCGAAACAGAGGCCACGAAATCTGAGGTTCCAAAGGAATTGCTTGATATGTGGCCGTCACGACAGTTAGCTGAATGGGTCAATAACGGGGCTGCTTCCGAGGAAGACGACGAAGACACGAAAGCTTGGCTAGATAATACGGTCAAAGCCCTGCAAAGAGCATTGCGGGGCTATGAAATGACCGCTGAGCTGATTGGTGCAAGGCTCACCCCAAATGCAGCCCTTGTACGGTTTAGGGGCTCAGACGATCTGACCGTACCCAAGGTGGAAAAAAAACGGCAAGAACTACTCACCTCCCATGCTGTTGATGTCATCAACGTCCTTGCTGCTCCAATGGAAATTATCATCATGGTCAAACGACCGCACCGAGCAATCTTGCGGTTACAGGATCTCTGGAGAAGAAGGCAACTTCCCTCAACAGCACCGGAGTCGAATACGAGTTTGCTGCTGGGCGCGAAAGAGGCTGACGGTGAAATTCTATACCTGAATCTCGGCAACGAATTCGGTGGGCATCAGCCACACGGCCCACACACTCTGATAGCCGGAGAAACAGGGAGTGGTAAAGGTGTACTGGTACAGTCTTTACTATTGGATATATGCGCAACCAACTCTCCGGAAAAAGCGCGCATCCGTATGATTGATCCCAAGGCCGGGATTGATTTTCCCTGGCTGCGAAATATGCCACATCTTGATGGAGACCTCATCACCGAGCAGGATGAAGCCATTCATGCTCTCGAAGAATTAGTGGCCGAAATGGAAAGAAGAAACCGTCTCCTTGCGGAAGCCGGTGTCACCAAGCTCGACAACTACAATCGCAAAGTCCCGCCATCCGAGCAGCTTCCAAGAATCTGGTTATTCCATGATGAATTAGCGGACTGGATGATGATTAACGAGTACAGAGATGCCGTTGATTTGAATGCAAGCCGCTTGGGCGTTAAGGCACGGGCAGCAGGAATAAACCTTGTGCTGATTACGCAGCGACCGGATAAGGACGCCCTACCGATGCAGCTCCGCGCCAATTTAACAAACAGACTGGTGCTGAAGGTTGCCGATAAGAAAAACTCCATGCTGGTTCTTGATGAGCCCGGCGCTGAGAGATTACTTGGTCGCGGCCACCTTGCTGCAAAACTATCAGGCGAAGGAAGGGTTATTTTGACTCAGGTCCCGTTTGCCTCTGAGGAGGATATAGCCGAACTTGCTGACATTATTCGACGAGCATGGTTATAAAAACACATATAACTATGATAGTGATTTCAAGTAATTGATTCCTTTGCTCAACGAATCGAAGACGACATTAGAGGTTGCTTGAACGATCTTAAGGTAACGCCTAGCATCGGTAGAATGAAGAGACTTCTCGTCAACGAGAATAATATGTTTACCAAGTGCTGCAGCGTAACCAATTTCTAGGGAAAGGCCGTACCCACCTGGGTTTGAATCTTCAAAATATGCGAAGACTATATCACTACTTCGAATAGCCTCTAAATCCCACTCCGTATAAAGTTTGGGATCGGTGAGGCCATTCTTGCTGGGATCTTTATATTTAAAATCATTAGCTTCTTTAATAACATTTTCCTGCCATCCGGAATAATGACCACCGGACAGATAGACGGTTTTCAGCGGATGCCCTGACTTTTCAACAGAGACCGTAGGTTTCAGGAGTGCAAAATAGCTGTCTATAGGCAGGCGGCGAGCCCGATCAAAAAATTCTCGCTCCCTCAATATAAATGGCAATGTAACGATTAGGGTAATCAGAAATAGTACAGCGGTGTATCCGGCACCGTCCCAACCCCATTCGTAGACTAACAGCCAAACAACTGCTTGAATAAAAGCAAGAATAAAAATGCTTGTTGCGATCCCTTGGCTCAAAAGACTAAGAAACATAAACCGGACTGTGGTTTCTTTGTCAGATGAGTTAATGGAAGACATTGCCACGTTCCTTAATGTGCGCAACGATGCTTCTTCGGGAAACTGAGCTTTGATAAATTTATACGCCGCGCCGTCCTGAAGCTTTTCATCAATCTGCGCGTTTGATAAAAGCATGTCTTTGATCCGTCTCGAAAACACCCAGGAAATAAACGGGGCCTTCACAACGCGAAGACACGCAGGAATACATATATAACTCCCAAGTGCCGTTAGCGCGCAACCTGTTGCATAAGACACACCGACAAGACTCCAATATCCGAGACTGTTTGAAGGTGTAAATTTTGCAACGAACACTTCTGGAAGAACAAAGTATAAACCGACCAATAAAAGAAATCCCGGCAACAGCTGCCCGATGATCTCAAAGAAAAATTTTTCGATTGCCGTAACAATATTTTCCGGGTTCATTTAGATTCGCTAACTTTTATGTTTCGAAATTCGGCTATTCACTTGTGGCAAGCAAGGCACATCTTTGCCTTACCGTATAAGTCATCAATATCCAAAGGCTCACTATCCGAGCGTAACGGGTTCGGCTGTGACTTGCTTTTCTGCCTGGCAAGACGCTGCTCATGATCTTCTTTTATTTGTTGAACACGCTCTGGCCTAGACAGCTCATCCAGCGATTCACCCTGACTCCAGGTGAAAGGTGAACCATGATCAACAGCATTCTTCTCATAGGTTTTTGCTTCTTCAAATGCCTCAGGATGGCGCTCCATTAGTCGCACCCATTCGATTTTTTGCTGATAAAAGCAAAAAGTACATCCGCTGCGTGTACGCCAAGAATAATACTCGGGAAGCCCAAGTCCGGCGCCCTCCAAGATATCCAATACGTCGGCTTTATCTATTCCGGCTTCTTTAAAAGGCAATCGTACAATCAGGTTATCATCTTTCGAGGAGTAGCCTTCCCGATATTCTTCATCGCCACGAATTGCAACATAGCTATATATTATTTTTCCTTCTTCAAGTAAAGGTCGAACCCACTGCTCAAATGGCCTCAGCTTCAACTGCCGTGTACACCACCTCGTCTGTGCAGACGGTAAAAAATCATTGTACTGCTTTAACCAGAAATCAAAGTCTCTATCGGGATTCAGCCTGCGAATACGTTGGCCTAAGAATCCTTCCAGCCTACCAAGGTACTCGTAGACCTCAGGGAGTTCTTTACCTGTGTCTGTAAAGAAATACTCAATTTCAATGGCCGGGTGGTGCTGACGCATATATACAGCGAGCGCAGCACTATCTCGACCGCCGGACAATCCCAGAACGTGCATCTCATTTCCAGACATATCCTATGCGACCTTTCCGTTACCTGATTTTTGTTTCCCCATCTCGGGAGCTTGCATGTATCGGGCGCTCACCTCAGCCAATGCCGCTAGAATAACGCTTCGGCTATTTGTATTTTCTGCGTCTAGCATGCTTGAAACGCGGTCAATAAGGTCGTTTATAGCGTCCCTATCTGAGTCGATCACATCGAACTCCTCCAAAAGAGGAGCTGGCCTGCCTTCCATCCCGACCAAGATCGCCATTGCATGACGTTTTTCCGGACGTCCCTTGATCCGTGTAAATGTTTCGGCCCTGAGAAATTTCTGCGCCATATCCGCAAGCTCAATAGATGCTCGATCCATATCCGGATCAACCCAGTCTCGGGGCGGTTTGTTTGCTGCAAGACTTGCAATGCCCTCGAAGCCCTCATCATCTCCCTCAAATTGAGCCAGACGCCCGACAAAAGCATCTAAACGGAAATCTCCGGCAAGTTCTTTGACATTCTCAGCGCGCTCTCGAAGCTCCAAGAGAGACTGGCGTGAAAGGTTAGGAACCTGTAGCTCGGCAAGAAGCATATCTCGTTGCCGATGAACCATGAGAGGATATGCCTGCACCAACTCCTGCAATCCTTCCTTCACTATCGAGACGATTTCGCGAATATCGTCTTTATCAGATATATCGACTTTCTTGGAATTGACCAACGCCGGGATATCGTCAAACAAGAACTGGTTCGGATCACGCGCGCGCTTAAAAATGTCACGCACTTGAATAGCTCTTGCCGACAGACGCATTGTCCGCTTCGTCCAGTTCGGCAGTTTTTCATAGATCGCCACGAGACCGCGGGCTACATCAATGGGTTGAAGATGTTTTAGTTCGTTTTCCTCATCAAGGTCCCTTACAACGTCGGCCATATCGGAAAGCATGCGACGTGAAATATTATTCAGGTCCATCCAGCGCAGCTGGATTGTCTCCGCATCCTTGGCCATATACTCAACATCGACATCATCAAACCGCGCCCGGAAAATGCCTTCTCGATAGACAGCAAGATTTTCCCGCTGAGTGAGAATAAAGGCGACCGACAGAACCGGCATCAATCCATCTTTGATCCCGTATGGCTGCTCCGCCCAAAGGGCATAAAGCTCTGATACGGCAACCGAGCGCTTTTTATTTTTCTTTATGTACTGAATGGCTGCATTCCAGGCTGGAAAAAGCCTGTATGTATCGGTCTCATCATCGGAGGGGGCTACAAAGCGCCAACCGTCTTTTGTTTCTGTGTATAGCCCTGTGGCTTCCAGCAATGATACGTAAAGACCACCTTCTGCAGGATAACCGTCAATACCCAAACGTGGCTCGGCCTCTCTTGTGATCATGTGCCTCAAAAGAGCGTTTTGCCCTGCAATAGCGCTACTGGAGGGCTTTTGCCTGTTCAGAAGCTCATTGTGGAGTATTGGACATTGATCATAACGTCTTTCTGCAAGATCGGAGGCGAGGCTATTCAAATCAGACTGGCGATAGTGTTTTGTAGAATGATGTTTGCGGCACCATTCGGCCTTATCGAGAGACTTCGTAAGCTCAGTTTCCAATTGTGCCTGCAAGTCTGCAAGTCTAGCTGTGACCTCGCGCCGCGCGACAGGATCACCCGCTAGTTCCGGATGATCATTATTCACTTTATCAAGTGCCAATAATTCGCGCGCCAACATTACAACCGACCAGGCCCGTGGCGAATAGCCTGCCACGATATCCCATTGGTCACTCAACTTGGCTGCGTCCCGGCAAAGTGTTTTAACGTGCTCTTCCTCTTCACCCTCGGTCGGCACCACAAGCAGGAATTCGCCAATTACGCCATTCTTGGGCTTAAAGCGAGACGCCACATCCATTACATCTTTGGCTGGCGTTATATTCACATCAAACCACCGCATAGCACCGGTTTCATGGTAGTGGCGTTTAGCCAGAATGGGCTGCAACCCGGCCAATGATTTGAGCGCGTCAAAATCAAGCTCACCAATCTCGTCAAGCGCCACGCCTACGGCTTGATCAATATTAAAGTCGCTACCGGCAAAAATAGCGTGTGCATCCTGGAACTTCTTGAAAATAGTCAGGGACCATTTATCCAGCTTTTCCAATGCAGCCTTAAGCTCCTTCGCACTGACATCAGGAAAGCATGTCTGGATGAGACCAAAACTTGGAACGAGACCGGAGCGCTCTTTAAAGAGATCGACCACGGCTATGGTTTTTAGAAGGTCAACTAAAAAACCGTCGCCCCCCAGAGCTTCACAGCGTTCCAATGCCTCTGCGGCGAGCGCCCAACGGTGACCATCCGGCGAAGCGAGAATGGAGGGCTCCAGATTGGCGCGCAAGTAATCCCAAAGTTTCGAAGGTGTATAGAGGTCTTCCTCATCTGCCGAGCGCAAGTAATCTTGAAAACCATGCGGTTCTGCCGAATTGAGAAAGCCAAAAATACTGCGCTGGTTTTGACCAAACCGGCGACGGGAAATCGGCCCGAGCAGACAGGCAACAACCGGATGCAACGGCCAACAATTTTTTAGCATCTCCGCTAGACGGTCGGCATCCTGACTGCGGTCCTTTCGCGCAATCTTAGCAACGACTTTGGATTGATCCTTAGAGCGAGGAGCCGCTTTATTGCATTCAATCGCACGAGATATCAGGTCTATCTGTTCCTCGCCGATTGTGTTGACAGGCAAGTCAACAAAGCGCCCCTGAATTTTCGCCCACTCATCACGAAGCTCGTGTGAAAGACGATGTGCGTATTCGTCAAAGGCTTGGTGCAAAACACCGACAAACAAAAAACGGCCATTGCTTCGGGATGCGGCCTCTGCGAGCTGCTGGAAAATATAAACATCCGAACCATCCTGTGCAGCCGCCTCAAGGAATTTCCCCATTTCATCTACAAACAGGATTAAGCCGCCATGCGTCTTAGGCTTGCTCGTCGCAACATCCATCAAGCCGTTGACGACATGCTCTTCGGTCCAGCCACCTTTGGGGCGACGGATTACGTATCCTGCTTCTTTTAGGGCTTCTCCCAAAACCTCGACGGGGTTCTCTCTGCGGCCTACAACGGGCAGAACACGCCAACCTTTCGACCCCGTCGGCAGCGACTGCCACATGGCATTGGTAAGTTTGCGCCCAAAGACTTTTGCCGCCTCTTTCTGCAACTCCTGATTGCCGTTGAGCAATGCACTCAGCGCGATTGCCAGACTAGACTTGCCGCTTCCATAAGGGCCGGTCCACGTAAAAGCGCCTTGTCCGGTTTCCGAGACATGCCGAGCCATCGACATGAGAATATCGGCGGAAGATTGCGGACAGATGAATCCATCAAGAGCGTTTTTATCGCCAAAATCCGTATCAATGCGAATGGATTTCTGAAAACGCCGGGCTATCGTAACCTGATCAACTAACGCCACTATGCCGCCTCCCTTTCACTTGAACGCTCAAAGTCCTTTTGAACAAAATCTAGTGCACTGCCGAAATCAAACTCTGGGCTGCGCACAACCTGCTTTAGTCCTGCGGTCTCCGACCATCGCAGTGCATTACTTGTCACGCTATCTATATGGGATAGCCTATCGGCAACATCATTCTCATCAAGCAAAAAGACACGCCCCGGCGAACCCGGCTCATGCGCAATCGCTTCAAAGGAAAGTGTTGAGGATGCAGGCGAGAACTCTTTCCAAAATTCAATTAAGGCATAGACGAACGTGCCGTCACCTAATGTGGTCTTTTGGCCGCGAACAAACCTGAATTCATCACGTTTTGATACGGGCTTGATCAACCCGAGTTCTGTAAGGGGACATTCGAGAGAGTCATCTCGCCCGGCTTTTGCGGACGACGGTTGGGCAGCATATGTGCGGACAAAACAAGCCACATCATTTTTAACCGTCGTTTGAGCGGAGTTGGGCCAATCACGCTGTAAACGTTTGATGAATTTGTCCCGCTCAAAGGTTACTGCCGAGTAATAACTAAACGCCCAATACCACGTCGTCTTTTTCTTCCATTCAGTTGCCAGTTTCCAATGAATCAGCCATAACGAATTTGGGTATTCCAGAAAAGGATCAACGCCATTGTCTCCGAATAACAGTTGACCGAGCGGCGTGGTCTTAACCTGATTAGTACCTGACGGCTCCTCAATAATGCCCGCGACAGTGGCCCAATGACGCATAGATGACACCATGTTCTTACCCACACCAAAGCGCGCAATGGCATCGTCTCCCCAACACAGGGACTTATTGTCAGGCTCCGGCTCAGTTTCAGCCACACGGTCATAACACTTCTTTAGCCATCCGTACCGTAAAGGAAAGGTCTCATGGCCTGAAAACTGAGGCTTGTAGTCTTGTTGGTAGAGTGGCCCGCGTGCCATGATCTTTTTCTCCTGGATGATCCATCCAGGTGACTTTAATATAGAGCATGTGCTATGGTCAATGTCGATCTGGAAGCTTCCCCCAGAAGGCAGTGGAAGACCTCAAGAGATCAAAAATCAACCAGAAACACTGTATGATATTGATTTTAAATGGATAATATGAAGACCCTGTATTTTGACTTTCAGGCAACCACACCCGTTGCTGACGAAGTTTTGAGCAAAATGCAGCCATATTTCTCTGAATTCTTCGCCAATCCGCACGCCTCTGATCATGTCCTTGGCTGGAAATCTGCCGCATCTGTTGAGAATGCAGCGCAGCAAGTTGCCCGTCTCATCGGTGCCGACGGCAACGAAATCATCTTTACATCCGGTGCCACCGAGTCTAACAACCTTGCCATCCTCGGTTTGGCAAGAAGAGCTGCTTTGGCTCATACCCCAAGAAAACGCATCCTCCTGAGCGCCATTGAACACAAGTGTATTCTCTCGGTGGGCCGCGTCCTGGAGGAACAATACGGCTACTCAGTGGACTCCATTCCTGTAGACCGGAACGGCCACGTGATATCTAGGGAGCTGGAAAGACTGCTCGGAGACGATGTCCTTCTAGTCTCGATCATGGCCGTGAACAATGAAATAGGTTCCATACAGGATATAAGGGCACTTTCTGAGATCATCGGGAAAACCGGCGCGGTCTTCCATTGTGATGCAGCCCAAGCCCCTATGGCCATGGACATGGAGGGTTTGGCGGCTCAAGCGGATATGATCAGCCTGTCCGGGCATAAAATGTACGGCCCCAAAGGAATTGGCTCTCTCTATATTCGTCGCGATCTTCAGGACGACATTGAGCCATTGATCTATGGAGGCGGCCAGCAAAACGGCCTTCGGTCCGGCACATTGCCCACGCCGTTATGTGTCGGCATGGGAGCCGCTGCCGAATATATCGCCTCAATTGAGGTATCGCAAAAACGGGATGAGCTTCGCACTCGCAGAGACAGATTCCTCGACATGCTCTTGACGCTCCCATGGTCAGCCCAACTGTACGGTGTTGATCGCCAAATACGTCATCCCGGGAATATTTCCATCGGCTTCCCCGGATTCGACGCACGAGATATCCTCGGGGCATTACAACCGCATTTAGCAGCGTCAACCGGCTCTGCCTGCACATCGGGTATGCCTGAGCCGTCACACGTACTAAAAGCCATTGGATTGGCAACGACACAAGCAGAATCGGTCATTCGATTCAGTCTTGGCTTTGAGACTTCAGATCAAGAGATCGATGAAGCCGTCAATCTTATAGACTCAACACTGCGGAAACTAACCAATCCTCGAGCTATCCGCGCCTGAACCTGAGGAGAATTACCACTACTGGATCTTCTCCAAATTGCACCCTATCCAGGCAACACTCCGGGCCCGCTCGGGTGGAAAGAGTATCCACTTTGTCCTCTCTTTCGTCGAAACCCGCGATCCCGCGCCATAAACGCCTCCAGCATATGTGGAATCAGCGTCACTGCATCCACCGGTTCGCCATAGGTCTGGGTATGCAGCTCGGCATAGCGCTCCAGATTCTGCTTCAGGGACGCGGGGCAGGCGAAGGTCAGCTTGACGGTTTCGGTCTTGGGCAGCGGCCCCAGCCGCAGCTTGTTGGTGGTCATGGCGCAGTCCCCCGCTGGTAGATCAATGGTTGGTAGGGCCGCAACACCAGGTCGCGGTTGACGATGAGACGCACCGGCAGGCCGGGGCGGCTGGTCAGGGTGGGCTGGATATTGAGGTTGCGGCGGGTGACCTCCTGGCCGACCTGGTTGATGCTGTCCTGCGCACTGTCCCGGCCGGCGATGATGACGCGATCGCCATCCTGGCGGTTCTCGGGTGCTGCCAACTCCGCGCCTACACCCAACAACGTGGTCAGGGCGGCACCGGCGAAGAGGCGATCCCAGTGCCAGTCCACGCCATCCTCCAGACCCGCGTAGCCGGCCGGGTCGGTGCCAGCGAGGTTATCGATCTGGAATGAAGATGTGTCGGGCAGGATCACCCGGTGCCAGACCACCTGCACACGGCTTTGCCCGTAGCTCACCTGGCTGTTGTAGCGTCCCAGGATGCGCGAACCCTGGGGGATCAGTACATGGCGGCCGGTGGCGGTGTCATAGACCGGTTCAGTGACAGTGGCGATCACATCGCCCGGCAGGTCGGAGTTGATGCCGGTCACCAGGGCACCGGCAATCACCGTCCCGGCCATTACTTGATAGGGTGATACCGGCGTTTGCAGATCCCCGGAATTACGGGTTTCTGTAAAAGCGGGTTTCTTGAGAAACTCCTCCTTCTGTTCCTGACGGTTCTGCAGGGTAATGGGGTCGATCTCTCCGGAAGGAGAGCCCTGCAGCATCGCCAGGGAATCGAGGGCGCCCAGGCTCTGATTTATCGGCAACCCCTCTCCTCCACCTGCAACAGAAGCTATGGTAGAAGACCGTGGTCGAATCGACCCGAAGAACACGGCAGAGGCCGCAGCCTCTTCCGCTTCCTTGAGTCGTGCCAGTCGGTCGGCTTCGACCGTGTCCTGGCCGATGTCCCGATAACCCATTGTCTGCCGTTCCGCCTTCAGAATTGGCTCACCCAGGTCCCCCGGCAACGGCTTACCCAGGCGAGGCACTTCAGGCGGCAGTTGCGAATAGTCCGTTGGCAAACGAGCCAGTCCTTCGGAATGGGCGACGCGCTCGACGTTGTACAATTCGTCCGCGCCATTCAGGTCATCCCGCTCGGGTGCTCGCAAGGACCAGAACATCGCCCCCAACACGGCGGTGGCCATGCCACCGGCGAGCACCGTCAGCATCCGCCGGTTCAGCCGCGTGACCGGTCGCGGCTGGGCCCGTAGCGCCACCTGTTCCGGCGCCAACTTCGGCGATGGTTCTGACTGTGGCTGATTCGGAGTGTTGTCATCGTCCATACTCACTCCCTCCGTACCCCATCGGTTCGCTCGATACGTACCACCTCGCCTTCCTCGCCGCCCAGGCGCAGTTCGGCGGCACCGAAGAGCCGGTCCACAATGTAGTACGGCGAGCGGAAACGGTAGTTCACCAACTGGCCATCGCCCTGCGAGCCGATCACGAACAGCGGCGGCAGTTCACCTTTGGCGATCCCGGCTGGGAACTGGATATAGACCTTACTGCCATCATCGAAGGCTCTCAGTGGCCGCCATGACGGCTGGTCGCCACTAACGGCATAGCGGAATCGCAAGCTTTCCAAGGACAAGCCCCGGTCAATCGGCGCGGCCACCTCGGCAGCCCGCGACTGTTTCCGCAACGCCAACATGCGATCCCGTGGATACTCCCAGGAGACCGAGGCCATCCAGGTGTGCTCGGTCGAGATCAACTCCATCAAATAGGTACGGCGATTGGTGGTGATCACCAGGTTGGTCCGGATATCCACGCGGATGGGTTTGACCAACACATTGACCCGCTGCTCGGCACCAGTGCCACTGGACGTATCCCCCACGATCCAGCGCACGGTATCCCCGGCGGCGACCGTCACCAGTTCCTCGCCCGGCTGCAGGGCAATGACGGTCACCCGCTCCGGGCTGGCATAGATCTGGTACAGCGCACCGTCGGTAAAGGGCCACACCTGGACGGCATTGACATAGCCTTCCCGCGTCGGTGCCACCTGTGCCTCCTCGTTAGCCTGGGTTACCTGTGCCTGTGGGTCTTCGGGCACTACTTCCTCAGCGTCCGCTTCTTCCGTGGGTAATGGCATCAGTTGCCCCGGCAACGGCAGCAATTTTGGCACTTCCACCACTTCTATTGGTCTGTCGGGCTCCGGCAACAAGGTTGCCGCTACCGGCTCGTCCAGGGTAATTTGTGGCGGTTTTTGCGGCGTGGCACAGCCGACCAGTGCAAACGACCCCGCCAGCACCAGGACTCCTGTACACCTATTCAATGGCTTGCTCATGGCATCCCTCCTTCAGTGGCCTCCAGTTCCCGGCTCCACGACAGGCCATTGACGTAGATGCCCAATGGATTGCGGCGTAGCCGCTGCTCGGTGCGCGGGGTTTGCAGCACAACAGACACCACTGCCGTCCAGCGCTCAATACCGGCCGCCGCGCCGTTCACAAACCGGTGCTCGCTCCAGCGCACCTGGTAAGAGCTGTCGCTGGCCCGCACCACGCTGTTGATCTGCACCGTCACCGATTCCTGGCCGATGCGGGCAAAGGGATCGTTGGTGCGGGCGTAGTCGTTGAGCACCGCCGCCCCGCGGTCGGTGGTGTAGTTGTAGGCGTCCAGCCAGTTCTGGCGCACCACCACAGGATCGATGGAGAGGGAACGCACCAGGGTGATAAAACGGGCCAGGTGATGGGCGGTCTGCGCATCGTTGGGCCGGTACGGCGTTGTGGCCTCCCCCACGGCTCGCACCTGTCCGCCCGTGTCCACCTCCACCACATAGGGCGTGACAATGGACTGGGCCGAACGCCACACCAGCCCACCGGCCGTCACCAGGGCAAGCGCCAGACAGCCAAAGGCCATCAGCCGCCAGTTCTTCGCCTGCACCCGGGCCGAGCCGATGCGCTCATCCCAGGCCTGGGCGGCTGCCTGATAAGGTGTAGCCGGTTCCGGGGATTCGGCATAGCGCGCATGGGGTCGCTTGAATCGCATGAAGAATTCTCCTTAGGAATCCGGGTCGTTCAGGCTGGGGCCTGATCCAGAACCGCCACCATCTCCACCCCGCAAGGTGTGGGCGACCGTCGTTGCGGTATGGGAAAGTTGCTGGCGACGTTGCAACTGCCTGGCCCAGGCCGGTTGTCCACCCGACGCTGTCGTGTACTTCGTGTTTGAGGCCGCTGAATCCATGACCGAACTCGCCCCACTGGCCGCCGATTTCATGGCACTTGCACTGCCTGCCGCCATCCGAACGGCACTGGGGGCCATTCGCGCACCGGCGACCACAGCGCCACCCACTCCAGTGGCAGCAGCACCCAGAGCCACAGCGGTCCCGGCCGCGCCGAGGGTGGCGCCCGCCATCGCTCCGGCGCCTAGTTGTGGTGAGCCGGAAACCAAGCCAGTGGCAATACCCGGCCCAAAGATTCCCAAGGCCAACAGCGCCAGGGAGGCCAGCATGATCACCAGCGCAAAATCCACAGAGGGTTCATCCGGGGCGACCTGGAACTCGGCAAAGAGCCCCGTGCCGATACCAATGATCACCGCCAACACCAGCACCTTGACGCCGGAGGACACCACGTTGCCCAGGACTTTTTCAGCGAGAAAGGCAGTCTTGTTCCACAATGCGAACGGCACCAACACAAACCCGGCCAGGGTAGTCAGCTTGAACTCAATTAAGGTGATGAAGAGCTGGATCGCCAACACAAAGAAAGTCAGGATCACCACCAGCCAGGCCAGAAACAGCACCACGATGGGCGTGATATTGACGAATACCTCTGGAAACCCGGCCATCTCGCTGATTTGCTCCAAAATCGGCGCACCGGCATCCACGCCCACCTTGGCCAGGCGACCCGGTTGCAGGAATTCCTCAGCCGTCATGCCAGAGCCTGAAGCCATCAGCCCAAGCCCGGTGAAGGAGCGGAACACGATACCCGCCAGCATATTGAAGTTGCCGATGATGTAGGCGAAGGCTCCCACGTAGAGCACCTTGCGAATCAGGCGAACCAGCACGTCATCGGCCTGCCCGGTGGCATGGCTCAATGCCCAGAACAGTCCCGCGATGGTCATGTCGATCACCACCAGGGTGGCTGTCAGGAACGCCACTTCACTACCCAGCAATCCGAAACCCGAATCGATGTAGGTGGAGAAGACGTTGAGGAAGCGGTCGATTACCGCGACATCATCCATGGCCACGCGCCTCCATCGGCACAGGTATCAAACTCATCACGCTGCCTCAGTACCCGTAGAAGGAAACCGCTTGCGGTGTGTAGGCCGTGCCCTCCCCCAGGAACCTCCGGGTCACTTCCCGGCCACGCTCGGTGGCGGCAGCCTGCCGAGCCAACTCCAAGGACGCGGCGCGATCCTGCGTCAGCCGCAGTTGCTGGGACTGGATGGACTGCTTGGCCTGCAACGCGAGCAGTTGGTTGGTGGCCTGCATCGCCTGCAGGGCACCGTTGGCTGACTGACTCTGATTCACCAGATCAGTCAACACGCCTTCGTCTGCAGACAGGTTCTGGGACACCTGCCCCTGCATGCGCATCGCCGTGTGCAGGCCATCCAGGGTGTGCGCCCAACGCTCGCGGGCATCTTGCGCCATGCGGTCACCGCTTACGGTAGCCGCGTATTCCTGCGGGTAGAGCCTGGCAAATTCCTGGTCAATGCGGTTTACCTCATAGGCCAAACCCTGGGCCTCGGCAATCAGACGCCCGGTGGTCGCCAGTGCCGAGCGCAGTCGATTCACCGAATTGAAATCAAGCCGCTCCAGATTCCGCGCCTGGTTGATCAGCATGTTCGCCTCGTTCTGCAGCTGCTGTACCTGGTTGTTGATCTGCTCCAGGGTCCGGGCGGCGGTCAGCATGTTCTGCGCCAGATTCGAGGGATCGAGCACAATATCGCCGACACCAAACAGGGCCTGGGCGGGCTGGACGACGGTAAAGGCAATGGCGCTGGCCAGCGCCACAACGCGAAAACGGGATACCAACGAGTGTTTACGGTTCATGACTTTTCCTCCTGGGTAGCTCATCCAGAGAAGTTCCTGCGGGTGAGTGTTGATCAAGCAATTGCGCCGCCCAATCGAGACCGCAACGGTGCAGCCAGGCGGCAGCAAAATCAGATACCGGCATCGAGGCCATCAGCGCATCCATCTCGCGGTGATCCTCAGGCGTCGAGGCGCCGGCAAAGGCGAGCGCCACCGGCCCCAGATCCAGGTCGAACAGACGATTGCCGAGACGTGACTGGTAGTAGTAATCGCGCTTGGGCTCGGCGGTGGCGACAATCTCGATCTGCCGGCTATTGAGCCCGAAGCCTTCATAGATGGAGCGAATCTGTGGCTCGGTGGCCTGGGGGTTGGGCAGGAAAATGCGGCTTGCGCAACTTTCAATAATCGCCGGCGCGATGCTGGAACCCTGGATATCCGCCAGCGACTGGGTGGCGAAAATCACGCTGACGTTCTTCTTGCGCAGGGTCTTCAGCCACTGGCGGATGCGCGCCGCGAACACCGGGTCGTCGAGAAATAGCCAGGCTTCATCCAATATCAGAAGCGTCGGCGCCCCGTCGAAACGCTCATCGAGGCGTGCGAACAATACTCCGAGTACGGCCAGCACCGCCGCGCGGCTGGCCATCAACTCCTCCATCTCGAAGCACTGCACATCGGCGGTACCCAGGCGGTCATGCTCGGCGTCCAGCAGCTTACCGTGGGCTCCACCCAGCAGATACGGCGCCAGCGCCTGGCGCAGTGCGTTGTCCTGCAGCAGGACGGAAAACCCCGTCAGGGTGCGCTGCTCCACCGGCGCACCGGCCAGGCTTTCCAGCGCCGACCAGATCGCCGCTTTTTCATCGGGACCAAGGGTCGCCCCTTCCTGCCGTATCCGCCCTTCCAGCCATTCCGCCGCCCAGGCGCGTCGATCCTCCCGGTCGATACCGGCCAGGGGTTGAAAGGCAATCTCGCCCTCCGCACCCAAGTCGTAGTGCTCGCCGACGAGACCCAGAATCGTCGCACGCAGCGAACGCCCCATATCAAAGGCGAAAATCCGCGAACCCGGATAGCGACGAAACTGCAAGGCCAGCATGGCCAACAGCACCGACTTGCCCATGCCGGTAGGCCCCACCACCAGGGTGTGGCCCACATCACCGATATGGGTGACCAACCGGAACGGCGTGGCACCATCGGT
>Ga0098065_1000271_pt1 | contig 26036 bp, 27 predicted proteins | sample 25_taG_FD_75062 | JGI IMG/M metagenome (GOLD analysis project Ga0098065, IMG submission 75062) | Marine viral communities from Cariaco Basin, Caribbean Sea - 25_WHOI_OMZ | ecosystem: Environmental > Aquatic > Marine > Oceanic | place: Caribbean Sea: Cariaco Basin | collected 2014-11-08 | reverse complement strand
CATTCAGACTGACGCCAACGGCTTTTCTTATGAAACTTTTGATGACGATCCTACCGGTTTGCGTCTGTATACCTTAGACAACGGTTTAAAGGTTTATTTAAGTCAAAATAATGAAGAACCTAAGATTCAAACTTTAATTGCCGTACGTGCCGGGTCTACTTATGATCCTGCAGATAATACCGGTTTAGCCCATTATCTGGAGCATATGGTATTTAAAGGAACCAGTAAAATAGGAACGCAGGATTGGGCGACTGAAAAAGTACTTCTAGATTCGATTTCTGATCTTTATGAAAAGCATAAAGCTACGACCGATCCTGACGAGAAAAAAGAAATCTATCGCCAGATCGATTTGGTATCACAGGAAGCTTCCAAGTATTCCATAGCTAACGAATATGATAAAATGGTAAGTTCTTTGGGAGCTGAAGGTACCAATGCTTTTACCTCTAACGAACAAACGGTTTATGTAAATAAAATTCCTTCTAACGAGTTGGATAAGTGGTTAATGGTAGAGAGCGAAAGGTTTAACGAACTCGTTTTACGTTTGTTTCATACCGAGTTAGAAGCCGTTTACGAAGAGTTTAACCGTGGGCAGGACAGTGATTCCAGAAAGCAGTATTATGCCGTTTTAGAAGGTCTTTATCCTACCCATCCTTATGGCACACAATCTACGATAGGAAAATCAGAGCATTTAAAGAATCCTTCAATGCAAGCGATTCATAATTATTACGATCAATATTACGTGCCAAATAATATGGCCGTAATTCTTTCAGGCGATTTAGAATTCGATAGCACCATTCAAAAAGTAAATGAAGCTTTTGGAGGCTACGAATCTAAAGAAGTAACTCACCCTACTTTTCCAGAGGAACAACCTATCACAGCACCTATCGAGAAAGAAGTATTTGGACCAACTTCAGAATCTGTTTATGTAGCTTTTCGTACCGATGGTGTTGGCAGTAAAGATCAAAAGATCGTTTACTTAATCGATTATATTTTGGCAAATTCTCAGGCCGGTTTAATAGATTTGGACCTTAACCAAAAACAAAAGGTACAACAGGCCTCTTCATATACCAATTTTGATAATGACTATGGTTTTCATTTGTTATACGGGATGCCAAAAGCCGATCAAACTTTGGAAGAAGTGAAAGATTTATTACTCGCGGAAGTTGAGAAGATCAAGAAAGGAGAATTTGATGATTGGTTAATCGATGCGGTGATAAATGATTTAAAACTATCTGAAATTCGGCAGTATGAAGATGCATCTTCGGTAGCCTATGCGCATATGGATTCCTTTATTCATTTCCAGGACTGGCAGGATGTAGTTGATTTTACAAACGATTTAAAATCGATTACCAAAGAAGAACTTGTGAATTATGCTAATGAGCATTATAAAGATAATTATGTTGCGGTTTATAAACGAATAGGGGAAGACCCTAATATCGCCAAAGTAGAAAATCCCGGAATTACTCCGGTTCAGTTAAATCGTGACAAGCAATCAGATTTTCTAATTGAATTCAACAAATCTGAGGCTCCGGTATTAACTCCGCAATATGTAGACTACGAGAAGGCGATCAAAGAATCCAAAACTGAAAATGGATTACCGGTTTCTTATATCCTAAATGAAAATAACGATCTTTTTAACCTGTATTTTATTTTTGATATGGGGCAGGATAATGATAAAGAAATCTCTTTAGCTACGGGATACCTTGATTATTTAGGTACCGATAAATACACTCCTGAGGAATTAAAGCAGGAATTTTACAAACTTGGTATTAGTTATTTTGTAAGTGCCGGTTCCGACCAGATTTATGTTGGTATTAGCGGCTTAAAAGAAAATTTACCTAAAGGATTAGAATTACTGGAGCATCTTTGGAAAAATGCAAAACCAGATCAGGAAACTTATGAGAAATATGTGGCTTCTATTATGAAAGGTCGTGATGATGCCAAAACCCAAAAGGGAAATATTTTGTTTAATGGTTTAATGAATTATGGAAAATACGGCGAAGATTCCCGTCTTCGTAATATTTATACCGAAGCCGAATTAAACGCTTTGGATCCGGCAGAGCTGGTAGATAAAGTAAAAGATCTGCGTAATTACAAACAACGAATTCTTTATTATGGAAAAGATCCTGAAGCAGCGGTAACCGCAGTGAGCGAAAAACACGATGTAGCATCAGAACTTAAGGAGTATCCAGAGGCACGTAAATATAACGAAAAGGAGACCGGTGGTAATGTGTACTTTGTAGATTACGATATGGTACAAAGCGAAATGATTTTCCTTGCAAAAGGAGATGATTTTGATGCCGAAGAAATGGCAGCCACTCAATTATTCAATACCTATTTTGGTAGTGGGTTATCGTCTATTGTATTTCAGGAAATAAGGGAATCCAAGTCGTTAGCCTACTCTGCATTCTCGAGTTATCAAATGGCTGCAGAAGTTGATAAACCAAATTATACGATGGCCTATATTGGTACTCAGGCCAATAAAATGCCACAGGCGGTGGATGCGATGATGGAATTAATGACTAATATGCCAGAAGCGAAAGAGCAGTTTGAAGCGGCTAAAGAAGCTACATTAAAGAAAATCGCGGCAGATCGTATCACCAAAACCAATATCTTTTGGAGCTACGAGCGATTAAAAGACCGTGGTTTAGATCACGACACGCGCAAAGAAATGTACGAAGCAATTCAAGGGATGAGCTTCGAAGATTTACAAACATTTTTTGATAACAATATTAAAGGACAGGATTACAATGTTTTGGTGATAGGAAATAAAAAAGATGTAGACATGCAAGCACTAAATAAATTAGGTGATGTACAAGAACTCGATATCGATTACCTGTTCAATTACGAGAAAAAGGAAGAGAAAGACTTAAAAATGTAATTCAGCGTCAATAAAAAACAAAGACCTCCTTGAAAAAGGAGGTTTTTTTATACCTAAACAATGCATATTCTTATATTTGGCGAAGATAAATCTAACTTACTATAATATATGAAATTATTAGAAGGTAAAAATGCTATCGTAACCGGTGGAAGCCGTGGTATTGGTAGAGGTATAGCAAAAGTGTTTGCAGCCCATGGTGCAAATGTGGCATTTACGTATAATTCCTCTGAAGAAGCAGCTAAAGAACTGGAACAAGAGCTTTCTGAAAGTGGAGTAAAAGCAAAAGGTTACAAATCGAATGCTGCTGATTTTGAACAGGCGCAGGAACTAATTAAAAATGTAGCAGAAGACTTTGGAGCTATCGATATTCTTGTCAACAATGCCGGTATCACAAAAGATAACCTGCTAATGCGTATGAGTGAGGAGGATTTTGATCGCGTGATCGAAGTAAACCTTAAATCGATTTTTAATATGACCAAAGCGGTACAGCGTACCATGCTTAAACAACGTAAAGGAAGCATTATTAATATGAGCTCTGTTGTTGGAGTAAAAGGAAATGCCGGTCAGGCAAATTATGCCGCCTCTAAAGCCGGGATCATTGGTTTTAGTAAGTCTATGGCTTTAGAGCTAGGTTCACGTAATATACGTACCAATGTAATAGCTCCTGGTTTTATCGAAACTGAAATGACCGAGAAGTTAGACGAAAAAGTGGTACAGGGATGGCGAGATAATATTCCGCTAAAACGTGGCGGCACACCTGAAGATATTGCCAATGCCTGTGTATATTTAGGTAGCGATCTAAGTACTTATGTTACCGGGCAGGTACTTAACGTAGATGGTGGAATGCTAACTTAATTTCTATCGCAGCCTTAATTTTCCATAGGATCTACCTGAAATTGTAATAGGTTTCCTGTCTATAGGGCGCTGGCTTTTTTTGCGATTATTGATCGCTAAAATTATTTAGTTCTGTTTTTGGGTTTTAGGTTGGTAAAGCCTTAATATTCTCTTAAATTACAACCCAAAACCGATAAATGGAGATACTCAACATAATATATATAACCCTGGCTGCATGCGTTGCGCTGGGGTTTTCTTATTTTCAATATTATGTAAAATCCAAGCGAAGTGGTAATCAGCGATTAATTCTTTTTATTTTAAGAGTTTTAAGTGTTTTTACACTACTTTTTTTATTAATCAATCCAAAGATCAAATCGGTTGTAATTGAAAGGGAGAAGCCAGATTTAGTGCTCGCTTTAGATAATACAGAATCTATTGCGCATCTTCATCAGGAAAATAATTTAAAAGAAATAGCTTCGTTTTTTAATGAAGATGAAGAAATTAATGAACGCTTTAATGTCCAAAATATTTATTTTGGTAGTGAAATTTCGACACAAGATTCGGCCAATTTCGGCGCAAAACAAACCGATATTTTTAAAGTTTTAGATGATATTAAATCAAGTTTTAAAAAGAATCAAAATGCGACCATTTTAATAAGTGATGGCAACCAGACTTTAGGTAGGGATTTTCAATATTTTAATGCTTCAAAAAACCAAAAAATCTTTCCAATTATCATTGGAGATACTACAAAATTTCCAGATTTAAGTATCTCTAAATTGAATGTAAACCGTTATGCTTTTCTGGATAATAAATTTCCGGTTGAAATTTTTATAAATTATTCAGGGTCAAAAAATGTCGCGTCAAGGTTTTTAATTTCAAAAGGCGGAAACACCGTTTTTTCTAAAGAGCTCAATTTTTCAGCAGAAAATAGGTCGGTGAGATTAGAGGCAAATTTGCAAGCGGTTCAGTTAGGACCCCAAACTTATTCTGCAGCAATCCTACCGATGGAAGATGAAAAAAATACAATCAATAACAAAAACGATTTTGCAGTAGATGTGATTGATGAGCGCACTTCGGTTTTAATTTTAAGCAGTATTGCACATCCGGATTTAGGGATGCTTAAAAAATCCATAGAAGCCAATAAGCAGCGAAAAGTAACTATAAAATATGCTAACGAAAATAATATTAATTTTAATGAATATCAGTTAGTTATATTTTATCAGCCAAATAATAACTTTAATGAATGGTTTGAAGCCGTTAATGCCGTCAATTTAAATTATGTAGTCATTACCGGAACCCAAACCAACTGGAACGCTATTCATAAATCGATCCCGTATTTATCAAAAAACACCAGTAATGAGAAGCAAGATTTTTATGCAGCGATAAATCCCAATTTTAACCAATTTCAGTTTGAAGATATAGGATTTGCAGATTTTCCTCCACTTCAGGCTACGTTTGGGGATTTAAAAATTAATACTGATTTTGATGCATTACTTTACCAAAAAATCGAAGGGGTTAATATCGAAGAACCTTTGTTGATGATGGTAAAAAATAACGATAGAAGTTCAGTGTATTTATTTGGAGAAAACATTTGGCGTTGGCGAACTAAAGTTTTTATAGATCATCAAAGTTTTGAAAAGTTCGATAATTTTATAGGTGCTCTTGTACAAAACCTATCTTCTAAAAAGAAAAAAGAGCGCTTAACGATCGACTATAAATCTTTCTATTATTCCAACGAAATTGTAAAATTTAATGCGCAATTTTTTGATGAAAATTACCAGTTTGATCCTAATGCAAATCTTCAAATTGAACTGGAAAATGACCATCGAAATACAGATTTAAATTCAAGGTTTTTATTACGGAATAATTTTTATGAAGTTAGTTTTAATACGCTTCAACCGGGGGATTATAATTTTACCGTGACTGAAGATGATTCAGAAATAAAAAAGTCAGGTAAATTTTCCGTAATTTCGTTCAATGTAGAAGAGCAATTTTCTTCAGCAAATTTTTCAAAATTAAATAGTCTGGCGCTTAAAAATGATAGTCAGGTTTATTTCCCCAATCAGCTTCAGGATTTAAAAAAACAACTTTTAAAGGATAGTCATTTTTCTATCATCATAGAAGAAAGTACGAAGTCTCGCCCCATCATTGATTGGTATGTTTTATTATTTGTATTAATCGGATTATTGGCAGGAGAATGGTTTTACAGAAAATATAAAGGTTTAATTTAATAGATTATTTATGGATAGATTACCCAAGATTGCAATACCAATTTTTATAGGATTGGTTGTTTTAATAATTTTTGTTTCGAAATCTACAATTACAATCGGTTCTGGTGAAGCGGGTGTGCTGTATAAGACTTTTGGAAACGGGGTGGTTACCGATGAACCACCTTTAAGTGAAGGTTTTCATTTAGTAGCGCCCTGGAACAGAGTTTTTGTATATGAAGTACGACAACAGTCCTTAGACGAAAAGATGACGGTGTTATCTTCAAATGGATTAGAGATTAAACTAGATGCTTCTGTTTGGTTTCAGCCGTCTTATCAAGATTTAGGAAAATTGCATAAAGAGAAAAGTGAAGCTTATATTGAACGTTTGCTAAAGCCTGCCTTACGCTCGGCTACACGTGCGGTAGTAGGTAGATATAATCCTGAGCAATTATATTCCAGCAAGCGTGAAGCCATTCAGGAAGAAATTTTAGAAGAAACACAGATTCTTTTAAGAGAACAATACGTTCAGGTAAACGAAGTTTTAGTAAGAGATGTATCGTTGCCATCAACCATTAAAGATGCCATAGAGCGTAAATTAAGACAGGAACAGGAGTCTTTAGAATATGAATACAGATTAACCAAAGCCGAACAGGAAGCAGAACGTCAGCGAATCGATGCGGAAGGTAAAGCACGAGCAAACCGAATTTTGAGTGAATCTTTAACCGATAAAGTTTTACAGGAAAAAGGGATACAGGCCACTTTAGAACTGGCAAAATCTGGTAATGCTAAAACCGTAATTATTGGCTCGGGTGAGAATGGACTACCATTAATTTTAGGAAATAACTAAAATTTATATTAGAAATTTTAAATTCTGATTTTGAATTTTAAAATTAATACTTAGATTTGCTGTTATAATGAGAACGATACAATTACATCACCATCATCATATTTACTACTGCGCTCAGGCGAGGTAAATTTGATATGTGGTAATGTTAAGCATATTTAGAAACCCGTTTGAGCTAATCAAACGGGTTTTTTATTTGTTCAAATTTTAAAACTTAAATAACTAAGCACTAAAATAAAATGCTTTTTTGATGAAAAAAGAAAAATTAAGAATCGCAATTCAAAAATCTGGTCGTCTAAATGAAGATTCGCTAAAGATCTTAAAAGATGCGGGGGTTTCAATAGATAACGGGAAGGAGCAATTAAAAGCTTCGGCCCGCAATTTTCCTGTAGATGTATTATACCTAAGGAATGGTGATATCCCCCAGTATTTAAGAGACGGGGTGGTAGATGTTGCTATACTAGGGGAGAATGTTTTGGTAGAAAAAGGGAAAGATATTATTCGCGGGGAGAAACTTGGCTTCTCAAAATGCCGTGTTTCCCTTGCGGTTCCAAAATCGATGAAATATAATGGAATCCAGGATCTGGAAGGAAAGAAAATCGCTACCAGTTACCCAAATACCGTAAAAGAATATTTAGCGAAGAAAGGAATCACGGCAGATCTGCATATTATTAACGGTTCTGTTGAAATCGCTCCGAATATAGGTTTAGCTGATGCCATTTGTGATATCGTTTCGAGTGGAAGTACCTTGTTTAAAAACAATTTGAAAGAAGCTGAAGTAATGCTGAAGAGCGAGGCAATATTGGCTATTTCACCAAAGATATCTGAAGAGCGTCAGCAGATCTTGGATCAGTTGCAATTCAGGATTAAATCGGTTTTAAATGCGAGAACATCAAAATATATATTACTAAATGCACCCAATGACAAGCTGGATGATATTATAAGATTGTTACCGGGTATGCGTTCTCCTACCGTATTACCGTTAGCAGAAGAAGGATGGAGTTCTATTCATACGGTGATTAATGAAGAGCGCTTTTGGGAAGTGATCGACGAACTAAAACAACAAGGAGCAGAAGGTTTACTTGTAGTACCTATTGAAAAAATGGTGCTGTAATTAATTTGATGATGTGTTAATGTGGCAATTTGAAAATTAATTTTCATTACTGATTCTGAATTTTAAATGAAAGCTTAGATGCCCCGGCGGCTGAGTGATTGCGAGGAAGGAGTAATCTTATCGAAGCCAGAGGAAGTTAGAAATAAGAAGAGATAAAATAGAAAAGAGATATGGAGAATGATTTATGATCAGATTTTTCGACTTCGTTTTTCTAGGCTCGAAATGACAAATTAAAGCGTAATGCAGAATTTGAAAGTATTGATTTATAATTTGATAATGGCTGTCACTTCGAGTGATGCTGACGATAGGCAGAATTGTATCGAGAAGTATATTTAAGTCAGAATTTCGATCGTTTTTTTAGAAATTCAAAAATTGAAATTGAATCAATAAAGCTGACAGCTGAAAGTGAAAAATTGTAAACCGTAAACTGTGAACAATAAATTATGAACAAAATATATAATCCTTCACAATCAGAATGGGAGGTTGTTTTAAAACGGCCAACCAAAACCGTAGATGATATTGAAGATACGGTAAACCAAATTTTTGCCGAAGTGAAAGCCAAAGGAGACACCGCGGTGGCAAAATATACCGATATGTTTGATGGTATTAAGCTTGAAAATACTTTAGTAACATCAGAAGAAATTGCAACTGCTGAGGCTGAAATATCAGAAGAATTAAAATCAGCCATTCTTTTAGCTAAAAAGAATATTGAAAAATTCCATGCTGCTCAAAAAACAACGAAAGTTGAAATAGAAACAACAAGTGGTGTAAAATGCTGGCAGGAAAAGAGACCCATTCAGAAAATCGGATTATATATTCCCGGCGGAAGCGCACCCTTATTTTCGACAATCTTAATGTTAGCAGTACCAGCGGAAATTGCAGGTTGTAAAGAAATCGTGCTTTGTACGCCTCCTAACAAAGAAGGGAAAGTTCATCCTGCAATTTTATACACAGCTAATTTATGCGGAGTCACTAAAATCAATAAGATTGGAGGGATTCAGGCGATTGCTGCATTAACCTTCGGAACCGAGACAGTTCCTAAGGTATATAAAATTTTTGGTCCCGGAAATCAATTTGTAACCGTAGCCAAGCAGTTAGCTACTCGTCATAATGTCTCTATCGATATGCCAGCGGGTCCTTCAGAATTACTGGTAGTGGCAGACGATTCGGCTAATCCGGCTTATGTAGCATCAGATTTACTGAGTCAGGCTGAACATGGTGCCGATAGTCAGGTAATTTTAGTATCTACTTCAAAAACATTCTTGGATGCAGTAGAAGCAGAAGCAGAAAATCAGTTGTTAGCATTGCCAAGAAAAGCAATTGCAGAAAAGGCAATCGAAAATTCGAAATTGATCTATGTAGAGAACGATGAGATCGCCCTGGATTTAATCAATGAATACGGCCCGGAACATTTTATCATTTCTACGGAAAATAACGATTTTTATACGGAAGGTATTATCAATGCAGGTTCGGTATTCATTGGTAATTATACACCTGAAAGTGCCGGAGATTACGCTTCAGGAACTAATCATACGTTACCGACTAATGGTTATGCCAAACAATATAGTGGTGTAAATCTGGATAGTTTTATGAAGAGTATGACGTTTCAGCAAATTTCAGAAGAAGGAATAAAAAGTATAGGCCCTGCTATCGAATTGATGGCTGAAGCAGAAGGCTTACAAGCGCATAAAAATGCAGTGACCTTGCGATTGAAAGATTTGAATTAATGTGTAATTGGATTAGAGATCGCTACGCTGTTAGAATATAGAATAAAGAAACAAGAATCAGGATTTATTTTGAATGCTAAATGTTGAATTTTGAATGAAGCGGAGTTAAGAATTCTCGACTTCATTTCTCGCGATAGCAATCGGGACGCTCTAAATGACAAAAAATAAAAAAATAGCTGTAGCCACAAAACTGACAGCTAAAAGCTAAAAGAACAAAATGCCCACCAAAACAAACATACAGACCCTTGTTCGTGAGAACGTAAAGAAATTAAAACCTTATTCTTCAGCTCGCGATGAATACAAATCGATGGGAACCGATATGGTTTTTCTGGATGCGAATGAAAATCCTTATCAAACCGATGTAAATCGCTATCCCGATCCGCATCAACGTAACGTAAAGGATGAACTCGCAAAAATTAAAGGCATTAGACCGGAAGAAATTCTTTTAGGAAATGGCAGTGATGAGGTTTTGGATTTATTGTTTAGGGCGTTTTGTGAGCCCGGGAAAGATAACGTGATTACCCTTCCTCCAACTTATGGAATGTATAAAGTACTTTCAGAAATCAATAATATCGAGAATAGGGAAGTACTCCTTTCTAAGGATTTCGAACCACAGGTTTCCTCGATATTGGATAACGCGGATGCTCATTCTAAATTGCTTTTTCTTTGTTCGCCAAACAATCCTACCGGAAATACTTTTTCAGAAGAAAAAGTAGAAGAATTGCTTCAAGAATTTAACGGATTGGTAATTATCGACGAGGCTTATATTGATTTTTCAGGAAAAGAAAGCTGGTTAAGTAGGCTTCAACAATATCCAAATTTGGTCATTACACAAACACTTTCTAAAGCCTACGGCATGGCCGGAATCCGTTTGGGAATTTGTTGTGCTTCCCGGGAAATTATCGATATTTTAAAGAAAATCAAACCCCCTTACAATGTCAATCAATTAACGCAACAACGAGCTTTAAACCGAATTCTGGATGTTGAAAATGTAAAGGCTGAAGTTGCTGATATTCTAGAAGGTAGAGATCAATTGTTTAAAGTGTTGATGGAAGTTTCTTATGTTGAGAAAATTTACCCTTCAGATGCTAATTTTATATTAGTGCAAGTGGATGATGCTACGGCCAGATACAATCAATTAATCGAAAAGGGAATTGTCATTAGAAATAGAAGCACCCAACCGCTTTGCGAAAATACCCTGCGCTTCACCGTAGGGACCACTCAAGAAAATGAAAAATTAATTGCCGCTTTAAAAAGCTTAACTTAACTAAAATGCAAAAAGTTTTATTTATAGATCGTGATGGAACGATTATCCTGGAGCCTGAGGATTATCAGGTAGATAAATTAGAAAAACTGGAATTTTACCCTGAAGCTTTGTTCTATCTATCGAAGATCGCCAAAGAATTGGATTATGAATTGGTGATGGTGACCAATCAGGATGGTTTGGGAACTGAAGTTTATCCTGAAGATCAATTTTGGCCCATCCAGAATTTTGTGGTGAAAACTTTTGAAAATGAAGGCGTAAAATTTAGCGATATCTTGATCGATCGAACTTTTGCTAAAGATAATCATCCTACACGAAAGCCAAACACAGGACTTTTGGAAAGAAAATACCTGAATTCTCCGGCTTATGATATGGCCAGTTCGATTATGATTGGGGATCGTATGACGGATATTGAATTTGCCTATAATTTTGGCGGAAAAGGTATTTTTATCGATACCCATGAAGATTTAGCGACCGATGAATTGAAAAATGATGTTTCGAAGCTAACAGAAACCATTGCACTGAAAACTTCCAGCTGGAAAGCTATTTATGAGTTTTTAAAACTAAAAGATCGTACCGCCGAGATTGCAAGAAAAACCAACGAAACTGATATTAAGATTAAACTAAATCTTGACGGAACTGGAAAAGCTGACATTGCTACCGGTATTGCATTTTTCGATCATATGTTAGATCAGATCGCGCGTCACGGCCAAATGGATCTGGAAGTAAACGTAGATGGTGATCTTGAGGTAGACGAACATCATACCATAGAAGATACGGCCATTGCTTTAGGCGAAGTCTACACAAAAGCTTTAGGTAATAAGTTAGGAATTGAAAGATATGGTTTTTGCCTGCCAATGGACGATTGCCTGGCTCAGGTAGCGATCGATTTTGGTGGCCGAAACTGGTTAGTTTGGGACGCCGATTTTAAGCGGGAAATGGTTGGAAAAATGCCAACAGAAATGTTTTATCATTTCTTCAAGTCTTTTACAGATGGAGCAAAAGCTAATCTGAACGTAAAAGCGGAAGGCACTAACGAGCATCATAAAATCGAAGCAATCTTTAAAGCCTTTGCTAAAGCGATAAAAATGGCTGTAAAAAGAGATACCGAGAAAATGATTTTACCGTCAACTAAAGGAATGCTTTAATAGTATTGAGAATTGGGTATAGAGTTGTTAGTACTAAACTCATTATTCTAAACTCAATACTAACTACTAATTACCAACTACTATAGAAATGAAAATAGCAATTATAGATTACGGCGCAGGAAACATTCAAAGTATCAAATTTGCCATTAAACGTTTAGGTTACGATGCCGTTTTAACTGATGATGCAGCCGAAATTAAAGCAGCCGATAAAGTAATTTTTCCAGGAGTGGGAGAGGCGAGTAGCGCCATGAAAATGCTAAAGTCAACCGGACTCGACACAGTGATTCCAAAGCTCACTCAACCGGTTTTAGGAATTTGCCTTGGAATGCAACTGATGTGCGAGTACTGTGAAGAAGGAGACACCACAGGATTGTCGATTTTTGATGCTAAAGTGGTTAGGTTCGATAATTTGGTGAAAGTGCCACAAATTGGCTGGAATCAGATTTACGATTTGCAATCAGATTTGTTTGAAGGAGTAAACGAAAAAGAATATGTATACCTGGTACATAGTTTTTACGTAAAAGAATGCGAAGAAACAATATGTTCTACGGAATACGGAGTAGAATATACATCAGCTATTAAAAAGAATAACTTTTATGGAGTCCAATTTCACCCGGAAAAAAGTAGCAAGGCTGGGGAAAAGATTTTGGAAAACTTTTTGAAGTTAGAATTACCAAGTTAGAAACAGATCGTTGCTGTTAGAATTTAGATTAGTGAAAATAGAGAATAGAGAATTGAAAATGTGTTAATTTCATGATTTGCTAAGGCGACGATGAGTGTCACTTCGAGTGATTCTGACGGAAGGAAGAATTTTATCGAGAAGTGAATATGACTTAGAATGTAGGACTATTTTTTATTTTAAAATTGCATTCAATATGTTATTATTCTAAAATCTTAATTTTGAATAAATAAAGATTTCTCGACTTCGTTGTACTTCGCTCCAAATGATGAAATAAGCGAAACTGAATGTCAAATAAAAAAGCTGTTAGCTATAAAAGCTCAAAAAAAGGCAAAAACTGTAAACCCTAAACCGTAAATTGAAATAAATGCGTTTAATACCAGCTATAGACATAATAGACGGAAAGTGCGTAAGACTTTCTAAAGGTGATTATAACACCAAAAAAATATACAATGAAAATCCGCTTGAAGTAGCAAAATCTTTTGAAGCTCACGGGATCAAATACTTACATCTGGTAGATCTTGATGGTGCAAAATCAAAGCACATCGTAAATCATAAAATCTTAGAAACTATTGCTTCTAAAACTAATCTAAAAATCGATTTTGGTGGCGGACTAAAAACCGATAAAGATTTGGAGATTGCTTTTGAGTGTGGCGCGAAACAAATTACCGGTGGCAGCATTGCGGTAAAAGACCCCGAAACTTTTAAAAGCTGGCTGGAAAAATTTGGTGCAGAAAAGATAATCTTGGGCGCCGATGCCAATAACGAGAAGGTTGCCGTAAGTGGCTGGCAGGAAGAATCAGAGAAGGAGTTAATTCCATTTATAGCTGAGTATAAAAAAGAAGGTGTGGTGTATGTAATCTGCACAGATATTTCTAAAGACGGAATGTTGCAGGGGCCAGCTTTCGATTTGTATGATCGTATCTTAGCTGAAAACCCTGAAATTAAATTGATTGCTTCTGGGGGAATATCTAAATTCGATGAATTACTAGAACTTTCTGAATCAGGATGCGAAGGGACTATAATTGGTAAAGCCATTTATGAAGGGCGAATCAGTTTAAAGCAATTAGAGAATTATATTTTAAATGATGGACAGTGATGAGTAATTAGGATTTAGACCGTTTCGTGGTTAGAAATTAGAAACGAGAGAAGAGGTTCGCAGAAGTACGATTCAAAGTATATTATGCTGAATGCTTAAATTTGAATTATGGACTCGGGAAATAAGAGGTAGAAATTAAGAATCAGGATGGAGGTTTAATTTATTTTTTGTTTTGTAAACCGTAAATTCTTCAATGATAATTACTTCTAAACTACTAATTTTAGTGGCTTTGACAGATATGACGTAAACATGTCGTAAGCGTGACGCAAGCATTTTTAACCACTCAATATAGATTTGCTGAAACATTTAAATTTGTAATTATGAAAAACAGCAAACTCTCAGAACGAGTAACCGAGTTACGCAACCGAAAAGGGTTTTCACAGGAAGTTTTAGCCGAAGATTCAGGATTAAGTCTGCGAACAATCCAGCGCATCGAAAACGGTGAAACGACGCCGCGAGGTGATACCTTACAGCGAATAGCAAAAGGACTGGGAGTTACTTCTGAAGAACTTATCGATTGGAAACTTGAAAAAAATGACAGCTATTTGGCACTCCTAAATATCTCTGCTTTAAGTTTTATAATTTTTCCTCTTCTTGGAATTTTAATTCCACTGATGATGTGGATTTCTCAGAAAAATAAAATTGATGGAATTGATAGGAACAGCAGGGAAATTTTGAATTTTCAAATCACCTGGAGCTTATTTTTATTCCTTTCTATAATTGGATATATCGGAGGTAATTTTTATCGAGTGTATCAATCTAGTGTGATTTCTCCTTCTTTATTAATTAACCCCTTATTTTTGTGGATAAGCGTTTTGATACTTTATTTTCTTAATCTATTCTTGGTAATTATGAATTCTGTAAGGTTAAAATCGGGAAAAAATGTAGCTTATTTTTTAGGAATTCCTTTTCTACGATAGTTAACCATTTTAAAAAAAGTGAAACCTAAGAACTCTAAAATTACTTCTTTTCTATTTTTTACTAAAAGTTAACTGCTTATTGCTAAAAATCTCCCACTTTTTCTTATGTTTCCAAAAAATATTAGATGAAATTCAACAAAATAGCCTGTGTCGATTATACTAAAATGAATAAGGAAGCTATTACAGAGCTTCAGGAATATTCTGAAGAAGAAATAATTCATCCTGATGATTTCCCGGAAACCGATGAAGAGATTCTTGAGCGAATTGGTGATGCTGAGGTAATTTTTGTTTCCTGGAAAACTCAAATTACAAAAGAAATAATCCAAAAATGTCCTAATCTTAAGTATATCGGGATGTGTTGTAGCTTGTTTGACGATGCTTCTGCAAATGTAGCCGTTGATTATGCTCGCGAAAATGGAATTGCTGTAACCGGAATTTTTGATTACGGGGATCCCGGGGTGGCAGAATTCGTAATTTCAGAATTGATTATGCTTATTCACGGCTATGCCGAAAAACAATGGAAAGATATCCCTCAAGAACTTACCGATCTTAAAATTGGGATTATTGGTCTGGGAGTTACCGGGCAGCTTTTAGCGGATTGTTTACTGCCTTTTGGCGCCGATTTGTATTATTATAGTAAAAGTAGAAAACCCAACTACGAGAAAAAAGGCGTGAAATATCTAAAGCTGAACGAATTGCTGGAAACAGTAGCTGTTATTTCTATTCATCTACCTAAAAACCTTGAGATTCTGCAACAGGAACACTTTGAAAAATTTGGTGTAGGTAAGATATTTATCAACACGTCGCTGGGAATGCCGTTCGATTTGGAAGCTTTTCGAAACTGGATAAAATCGACATCAAATTTTGCAATTTTTGATGGGGATGCAAAAAAAGATGTGCCACAGGAAATGCAGGAAAGAAAAAATGTGGTTATCGGAAAGAAAAGTGCAGGCTGGACAGAGAAAACTCAACAGCGACTTTCAAAAAAGGTTCTGAACAACTTCAAAGAATATCTTCAGGAAAAATAATGTAACTATTGTTACAGGCAGTTTTCTTAATTTCTGGTTTATTTGTACAAAATAAGAATATGAACTGGATTTTAGAACCCTGGCCATGGTATGTTTCGGGGCCATTGATTGCACTTACCATGTTTCTACTCATTTTTATGGGGCGACAGTTTGGGATGTCTTCCAACCTTCGAACCATGTGCAGTATGTGTGGTGCCGATAGGAAGGCAGATTTTTTTGATTTTGATTGGAAAGCCCAACAGTGGAATTTATTAGTAGTAATTGGGGCCGTAATAGGTGGTTTTATCGCTCATTTTTATTTAAGTGATGCTCCTACAACAGTAGCGATTTCTTCAGAAACTATTCAGGATTTAAACAATCTTGGGTTTGAAAGTGCGGGAAATGCTTATCTACCAACCGAATTATTTTCGACTTCTGTTTTTTCAGAACCGCTTACAATAGTATTGCTTTTAATTGGTGGAGTTTTAATTGGTTTTGGAGCGAGATATGCCGGAGGTTGTACTTCAGGACACGCCATTTCAGGATTAAGTAACTTGCAAATACCGTCTTTAATTGCTGTGATCGGTTTCTTTATTGGTGGTTTAGTAATGATACACTTTTTATATCCATTAATATTTTAAAAGATGAGACAGATAGGATTTTTAGTGATAGGAATAGTTTTTGGAATCGTAATGTTTAAATCTGAAGCTTCATCCTGGTTCAGAATTTATGAGATGTTTAAATTCCAGTCATTCCATATGTATGGGATTATAGGGTCGGCGTTATTCTTGGGTGTTATCGGTGTTCAGGTTATCAAAAAAAAGAATTTAAAGTCTTTTTTTGGTCAACCAATAAATTTTGTTCCTAAAGATAAAAGTTTTAGCCGCTATATGTTTGGTGGCATTATTTTTGGCCTTGGTTGGGCATTAGCCGGCGCATGTCCAGGACCAATTTATGTGTTAGCCGGAGCAGGGTACTGGCCAATATTGGTGGTTTTTGCTGGTGCAATGCTTGGAACATTTTTGTACGGATTACTTCGCAATAAATTACCGCATTAAGATTAAATATGAATGTGGTTTTACAGCAATTAGTTCCCTACGGCTAATTGCTGTTTTTATTTAGTGGAAATTTAAAGTTTAATATAACAGCGCTTTGTGGTTGAAACCCTCAATCAAATTCAGGTTTAAAACATTACAAGTTGTTTAGAATAAAGATATTCAGATTGAAATGTTTACAAATTCAAATAAGCTCATTTTTGCTCCTTTTCGGGATAAAAGTCGGGCAAAGTGATATGATATTTTACCGCAAGTAATCTTAAGATAATTACGGTGAGTGAAGTGACCAGATAAGTAACATCGGTATTAATATCTTGATCGTGCATAATCACGAAAATGAGTCCGCCTACCAGGCATGCCGTTGCATAGATTTCTTCTTTTCTAAAAATCACCGGGATTTCGTTACATAAAATATCTCTAATTACTCCGCCAAAAGCACCGGTCATTCCTCCTAAGGCAATAGAAATTATGGGATCCAGTTCGTTCCTAATTCCAATTTCTACACCGGTGATTGTAAATACACCGAGCCCAATAGTATCGAACAAAAACAGGGATTTCTTAAGATGGTTTAGGTAATTTCTAAATAAAATAGCTAACATGGTAACTACGCTAATCAAATAAATATAAAGCGTATTTTCCATCCAGGTAACCGGAGTGTTTCCAATTAAAACATCGCGTAAAGTTCCACCACCAATGGCAGTCACAAAGGCAATGATAAAAATGCCAAAAAGATCCAGCCTGCGGTTCATCGCAGATAATGCTCCGGAAATTGCGAAAGCTGCTGTACCAAGAATATCAAGTATGTTAAACAGGCTAAATTCCATTATTGGCAAAGGTAAATTTATTGTTTTAAATTTGTCGACATGCCATAAGTAATTCTTTGTGTTTTAAAGGCTAATATGCTGCAACTATTGGCATATAGTAAATCTATATACGATTTACTGTAAGTTTTTAATTGAAGTTACTATTTTTACAGTTGGAAATTAAGAATAAGATTTAGACAATATATGAGCGAGATTATCGAAAAAATTAAGTGTTTGATTATAGGATCTGGTCCTGCCGGATATACCGCAGCCATTTATGCTGCCAGAGCAGATTTAAAACCCATTATGTATACTGGTATGGAACCTGGTGGGCAGTTAACAACGACTACCGAAGTTGATAACTTTCCTGGCTACCCAGAGGGTATTGATGGTCCGGCTATGATGATGGATTTGCAAAAACAAGCAGAGCGTTTTGGTACTGAAGTTCGTATGGGAATGGTTACCGAAGTTCAATTTAGCAAAGAAGTTGGTGGTATTCATAAAGCTTGTATTGATAATTCTAAATGGGTAGAAGCAGAAACTGTAATTATTTCTACTGGTGCTACCGCTAAATATTTAGGATTGCCGAGTGAACAAAAATTAAGAGGAGGCGGAGTTTCGGCTTGCGCGGTTTGCGACGGATTTTTTTATAAAAACCAGGATGTAGCCATTGTTGGTGGTGGAGATACTGCTGCAGAAGAAGCAACTTATTTAGCCAATATTTGTAAGAAAGTGACTATGTTGGTTAGAAAAGATGAGATGAGAGCGTCTAAAGCGATGCAACACCGTGTAAATAATACCAAAAATCTTGAAGTTAGGTATAATACGGAAGTTGATGAAGTTATTGGCGATCAGGTGGTAGATGGATTACGAATGATGAACAACAAAACCGGGGAAAAAGAAGAAATCGCTATTACCGGGCTATTTATCGCTATTGGTCATAAACCGAATACCGATATTTTTAAAGGCCATTTGGATATGGATGATACCGGTTATTTAATTACTAAAGGAAAATCAACAAAAACAAATATCCCGGGAGTATTTGCTTCAGGAGATGTGCAGGATAAAGAATATCGTCAGGCCATTACTGCAGCAGGAACTGGTTGTATGGCTGCTATGGATGCTGAACGTTATTTAGCTGAGATCGAAACCAGTGAAGAAGAAGAAAAAGAAGTTACTGCCTAAGTGTAGTAAGCTTACTCATAATTATCAGAAAGGCCGGATTTTTATCCGGCCTTTCTATTTATATGTTTCAAACTAAATATTAAAATTCAGCTTTCTTTAAAATTGCTTCTCCTGTAAATTTCTCAATTTCAATTTTAGGAGTATTAAATATGGTAGTTTCACTTCGATCTTCTGCAATTATACTAAGATTGTCGGTGACTGAAATTTCGTTTTTAGAACGACCTTCAGCGATTAGCTTAGCATTAGTTGTTGTTAGGTTTTTACCTTTAAAAGTGCTGGTGTGCTCTGTTCTTAATTGAAAATCCGCTACCGTTCCTTCAATTTCAGCATCAGAACGTTCATAGTTGTCTAATTGGAAAACAGGAGCATTAACAAGTGCCTTTATTTTACTACTTCCATTTAACTGAAAATATGCATTTTTGGCTTCAAGGTTCAGTTCAACCTTAGCATCCTCATTATTACGAAGTTTAAAATTAGACACGTTAAGCGTTAAAAAAAGTTTGGATTTACCAGATGTTTCTATCTCAAGATCAGATAAATTAAGACCTGTTGAAGCATCTAATTCGGCATTTTCTCCAAGTTTGATTTTTGTAATGGTTTCAGGAAATTCAATTTTCATTTCCTGTCTTTTAGAGCGTTTAATCTCTTTGGCTGCTTTGATAAATAGTACGCCATCTACAACATCAGTACGGATGAGATCGTGAAGATTTTCATCGGCTTCAACTTCTGCGAAAGCAGAATTTCCCCGGGTTAAGCTTACTTTAAAATCTCCTGTAATATTGATTTCCGTAAAATTATCAAGATTTCTTTTCTTGTTAATTACATTTCGGTTTCCTACGACCTGTGCTTGTGTTACAAATGCGACTAAAAGGAGTAAAAGACTAATACTTTTTTTCATAATTCTTTATTTGATTCAATTTAGCAATATCAAAAAGAACGCCATAAAATTGAATGTATTGGAAACTAAAATACGAAATAATAAGCTGAAAAAAATAAAAGCTCATAAAGCGGCCTAGGGTCATCTATATTTTGTTTAAAAACTCACTTTGTTGATAATTACATTCTATTTTATTGGAAATATCAATGATTTTTTCTTTTTGTCGTGCAATCTCCAATTGTGGAGAAAGCACGAGCAAAATAAAACTGATGATTACATTTAAAAGACTAATCATGATTGGTTAGTTTTGATTGATGGTTGAGCTTAGTTAATTGTTATTTAAACACCGTTATTGGTCTTAGAAACCGGCGCATCAAAATCGTCTGATGCGTCGGTTGGTTCTTCCGTGGATGTAGTATCTTTTTCTATCCTGTTTTTTTGATCCTCTAAATACTTTTCTTCTTGCGCGGTAGTATTAAAAGTATCTTCATTTGAATCGAAAACATCTTCATCTTCTTCTATGACTTCTATTGGACAGTCCTGACAAACTGCACGATTTTCTTCAACTTTTAGTAAATGTCCTTCTTGTCCATTTTGTAAGATATCATCTGAAGAGTAACTATTTCTATGATAATAGTAGGTATTTTCATTAGCAATAAAGAAGCTTCCTTCTGGTAGCCATAAGGTCATATCTATTTCCTGATCTCTAGCCAAAAGCTCATCTCTAATCAGAAAATAAGAGTCTAAATAAAGCGTGTTTCCATCTGTTTTAAACTGATAATCTATATTTTCAGCTCTTTTTTTAGCATCCAATACACTTTTACCTTCGGCTGATTTTATAATTTCTAATCTGGCCACAGAATCTTGAGTGGAACGTATGATTAATCCAATATCCTCATTGTACAGAACTTTGTTATCATTTTCGTCGTATTTTAATTTCATATTATAATGTCTGGAGACGTAAGGAGAATAAATACCGTTGTTTCTCATCTCTATATGCAACGTATCCTGTTGTTTTATAGGAATGGAATACGTCTGCATAATTTCTTCGTCGAACGCACGGCTTGTCGCTTCCTTTATTCCAATTACTGCCAATCCTATAACTGATAAAATCCATAAGCCTAATAAAACCAGCTTAGCGGTTGTCCCAATTGATTTAAGATTTTTAACGAGTATTTTTAGTCCCAGTACAAAAAGAAAGAATAGGGGCACTCCTATAGCAAAAAATGAAAATATGGCTCCAATCCAAACAGAGGTACCAGAGATATGCATCATTAAATAATCATTCCATGGCGCATCGATGATTCCAAAGGTTCCAAAGGTGAACAGGCTTATAAATAATCCAATTAAACCACTTCCTGCTGTTAACAGGATAACTATACCTACAAAGGCTACAATTATGCGTAAGATTACATTAACGATTCTGCCAAAAGCACTGGCCGCAGATCCTGCACCTGCTTTAGCACGATTGCCATATTTTTGATAATCTACATTTTTTACTTTTTCTGAAACATTATCGAAACCTTCTCTTATTTTTTTTTCGATATTCGAGATGGTCACTTCTTCACCGCGCATCGATAGTTTCTCGGCAGTTGTTTTTGCCTCGGGAGTAAAAATCCAGAAAGCGATATAGATCAACAAAAAGATCCCACTTGAAGCTAGAGTTAATACGACCCATAGTAACCTCACCCAAATAGCATCGATCTCTAAATAATGACCTAAACCACTACTTACACCACCAACATACGAATTTTCTGTATCGCGATATAAGCGCTTAATAGATGCTTTTTTAGCTTTTTTAGTTGAAGCAGCTTCCGGCTCGTCTTCAAAGATATCTTCATCTACCATATAATCCTCAGGTTGGCCCATAATGGCAATGACTTCATCGACATCTTTCATGCTGATTACCTGACTTTTATCAGCTCTTTTTTCCGAAAAAAGCTCAGCAATACGCGCTTCGATATCCAGTATAATTTCGTCACGGCCCTGTTTATCGGTAAATGAACGTTTTATGGCATCCAGGTAGTGCTGTAATTTTTTATAGGCATCCTCGTCTATATGAAAGAACATGCCCGCAAGATTTATATTTATTGTCTTATTCATGATTTTTCTTTTTTTGAGTGGTTACAATGTTTACTGCAGTTTGCAGCTCATCCCAGGTCGAGGAAAGTTCGGTTAAGAACAATCTACCAGTTTCGGTTAATCCATAATATTTTCTTGGTGGTCCACTGGTAGATTCTTCCCATCGGTAGGAGAGGAGTCCGGCATTTTTAAGTCGGGTTAATAAAGGATATATCGTTCCTTCAACTACCAGTAATTTGGCATCTTTAAGGGTGTCTAAGATCTCTGCTACGTAAGCATCTTCATCTTTTAAAACCGAAAGTATACAATACTCCAGTACACCTTTACGCATTTGTGCTTTGGTGTTCTCTATCTTCATAGCGCTTGGTTTTGAATGTTTTTAAAATGTTCATTTTTTGATTGATGATTATTTTGGATGAATTTAATGACTAATCTAAATATGTTAGGGCATCTATAATTTTATAATTTGGGTTATCTTCTAGTAAGTCTTTTAAAATCCCAATATGAGCCTGTCCCATCATTACGTAGATTTTTTTACTTCCTGTTTTTAATTGTGTATTTAAAATGTTTGAATAAATTTTTATATTTCTGTCAAAAAATAGTCTAATACATTCGGCACCTACGTATTTTTTTCTTCAGAATTAAAATCTCTATAATCATTTCCTTCTTTATCAAAATCTCCATTTTGAACGTAAGCCGGAAAATTGAAAATTGCTCGATAAGAAAGATCTAGCATTTCTGGCTCATTAATCTTTTTCGTAAAATCATAAAGTGATAATCTATCTTCCATCACCTCTTTTCCCATAGGTCTTGCTTTTATCTGAAGCTTTTTTAACTGGTCTTGGAAAAATTCAAAATGATCTCCTTCTTCTAGTAAATTTTGAGATGTAGAATTGTAGAAATCAATTCCGTAAACGTGATTTAAATTTAAGTGTTTTGCTAGTCTAAAACCTATCTGATAAATTTCACTGGCACCATATTCGAAATTTTTAAGATCGAATTGATCGTTTTGACAAAGCTTGTATAGGCTGTCCGCCCAATGTTGCTCTTCAGGAGTTAATTCAACCATAATAGCATCAGGTGGAAACTTTGCAATTTTTGATGCAATTTTTTCGTGCTCTTTTTGCTTTTTAGGATTGAACATGCTTGCTGCCTCTGTACCGTTTTGCATCTGGTTAAGATGAGCAAAACCAATAAGCATTATTTCTATTTTTTCATTTGGCTGTGCAATACTAAAATTCGACTGTAAAGCAACTAAAATTATAATGATGATTTTTGATATTTTGACTGATGGATTCATATTCGCTAAATTGATATTTATTTTACTTTTCGATACACGATATCTTTTAGTGTGATGAAAGACTCATCGTTTATATTTTCGTAAACGATAGGAACTGTAATTTTTTTACCGTCTTCAAAGTATTCTATAACAGGGCTATTACTAGTTATAGACTTTTGATAAAAACCTAAATTTGTAGAAGTTGTTTTCTTATGGAAAATTAATTTTCCGTGAAATTTATTATTATTGATAGTAAGAGTTACCTTCTTATTCTTAAAAGATATGATTTTAATCTGACTTTCACCATTCCTTAATTCCCAGATACCATCGAAGTTATAGGGTATAGTAATACTTTTTTCACTTTTGTACTTCATGCAAGAAATATTAAGTAAGAAGATAACTATTAGGCTGGTATTTAGTAGTTTTTTCATGATGCATTTATTGAATAGGTTCGTTTTCAGTGCTATCTTTCTTGATAAAACTGATACATAAAGGGAATTTAAATTCCTTTCCTTCACTTGCGTTTTTAGCAGCGCTGATCACTGCATAGAGTTCAAAAACAATAAGTCCAAGAAAAAATAGGGCTCCAGTAACAAGAATGACTAAAAACTGTAGAAAATTATTGTCTTCGCTGGGATAAATTTTAATGGAATAGTGATCATATTCAAAAAACTCATTAGGAATTCTAGCCCCTAAAATTATGATTGTAGCAATGAGGAAACAGGCAATGATAATGTAATAAAGTAATAAACTTAACTGAAAATTTACAGCATTCCGGCCGTGATGATTTATAAATTCTTTTTCCTTACTAACCAGCCAGATAATTACCGGGAAGATAAAATTTCCAAATGGGATAAATAGTTTAGAGAAGACCGAAAGATGGATGATAGTGGCTAAGGTTTGGTCTTGCTGTTTAATTGCTGATGATTCCATTATGTTTTCTTTTTAATAAACCGGACTTAAAATGATGGTTTTTGATGTTTTTAAGTCCGGTTTTAATACCCTGATGAAGGATGATTTTGATTGATAAACCCTTTAATTCTTAACTCATTAAATTTGGAAATTACTATACCAGTTAATTTCTAATACAAATATATGGTTAAAAGAAGGTATTTTGCAAAGCATAGTACTTAAATTTAACATTTAATTAAGATTTTTGTTTCTCAAGGGATTTAAAATAAAATAAATATCTTTAAAGGAAATAACTAAAAGAATGGGAATAAGTGCGAAGAAGCTCAATCACTTTGTAATGTTCAAATTACCAAGCGCATGGCTATGCGGTGTAAGAGTCAAAGCGATTTCGAAAACAGATTGTAGTGTAGGAGTAAAACATAAATGGATTAATCAAAATCCATTTAAAAGTATGTATTTTGCGGTACAGGCTATGGCAGCCGAGTTGAGTACCGGAGCCTTGGTGATTTCAAAAATTAGATCCCAAAAACAACCAATATCAATGTTGGTGGCTCAAAATAAATCTGTTTTTTCAAAAAAGGCAACCGGTAAGATTCTTTTTAAATGTACAGATGGGGCCTTAATAGATAAAGCCATTGCAGCAACTTTGGAAACTGGTGAAGGACAAACCTTTTGGATGAAATCTTTAGGAACTAACGAAGAGGGAGTGGAGGTTTCATCATTCGAATTTGAATGGACTGTGAAAGTTAAAGCAAAGAAATAAACTTATAAATCCACTGTAACAATTTAAAGATTTCTACTTCTAATATGTACAATCATTAAAACTGAACTTATGAATTCACACGAGATAGATTACGAAATTTTTGGAGAAGAAATGCAGTATGTTGAGTTAGAGCTCGATCCGCAGGAAGCGGCCATTGCCGAAGCCGGAAATTTTATGATGATGGACAACGGTATTAAAATGGATACTATTTTTGGTGATGGAAGTAAGCAAAATGAAGGTTTTTTAGGCAAAGTACTGGGAGCGGGTAAACGTTTACTTACGGGAGAAAGTCTTTTTATGACCATTTTCTCTAATATAGGACAGGGTAAAAAGAAAATTAGTTTTGCTTCACCATATCCAGGAAAAATAATTCCTGTTGATCTTACCCAGTTTGGCGGAAAATTTATTTGCCAGAAAGATGCGTTTTTATGTGCTGCTAAAGGAGTCTCTATAGGAATCGAATTCAGCCGAAAACTGGGACGCGGATTTTTTGGAGGAGAAGGGTTTATAATGCAAAGTTTAGAAGGCGATGGGATGGCTTTTGTGCATGCCGGTGGTACAATGGCGAAAAAAGAATTAGCGGTTGGCGAAGTCCTAAAAGTAGATACTGGTTGCATTATAGGTTTTACACAAACTGTTAATTATGATATCGAGTTTATAGGTGGAATTCGTAACACGTTTTTTGGTGGCGAGGGACTTTTCTTTGCAACTTTAACTGGACCGGGCGTGGTGTATGTGCAATCACTTCCATTTAGTCGATTAGCGAACAGGGTTTTACAGGCAGCACCGCAAGCAGGAGGAAAAGATAAGGGAGAAGGAAGTATCTTGGGAGGATTAGGAGATATATTAGGCGGTGATAACCGGTTTTAAAATGTTAAACATTTGTTTATATGTAGTTTAAGTGTGAATTTTTTTTATATTTAAGGAACTAAATTCGCACGTTATAGAGAAATTTTTACATTTTTTAACTTAACCCAACTAATAATTAAATAAGTGTCAAATTATGGCGAGAGCGATGTTTGAATACACCAAAATGATCCTTGATAAGGTGAGTTTTGATGCAAATTTATTCTGTAAAGAGGTTAAAAAAGCGATATCCAGGTTACTGCCTCATGAAATTGAGGAACTTAAGATTTGGATTGAGGCTCTTACCAAACAGAATCCGGAACTAAACCAATGCTTAATTTATTTAAATCCTTAACATGATAAGAAATTAAAAAAGCGGCTTAAGCCAGTCATGGTCGGAAGATTATTCTTCCGACTTTTTTGTTATAAAGACTTTTTTCTTAATTATAATACCGAAGGAAATATATGAATAACCTACTGGTTATCAGATAAATAACTTGCTTTTAT
>Ga0098065_1000269_pt1 | contig 26120 bp, 20 predicted proteins | sample 25_taG_FD_75062 | JGI IMG/M metagenome (GOLD analysis project Ga0098065, IMG submission 75062) | Marine viral communities from Cariaco Basin, Caribbean Sea - 25_WHOI_OMZ | ecosystem: Environmental > Aquatic > Marine > Oceanic | place: Caribbean Sea: Cariaco Basin | collected 2014-11-08 | reverse complement strand
TACCATATCTTCACTCACACCCGCGGTGGCCAACTCTTCGTCGCTCAACTGGCGATGGGTGGTGGTCGCTGGATGGCAAGCTAAAGACTTCGCATCGCCGATATTGACCAAACGCGTGACTAGGTTAAGGGCATCAATAAAGCGTGCACCGGCCTCACGACCCCCCTTCACACCAAAGGTTAAGATGGCTGATGGCGTGCCTTTCATATACTTTTTGGCCAGCTCATAATCGGGATGATCAGACAGACCGGCGTATTTCACCCAAGCAACCTTATCATGGTCATTTAGGTACTGCGCGACAGCTTGGGCGTTTTGCACATGTCGCTCCATACGTAGACTCAAAGTCTCCATACCTTGCAAAATACCGAAAGCATTCAAGGGGCTGAGCGCGGCACCGGTATTACGCAATGGCGCTACGCGAGCCCGGGCGATAAAGGCGGCAGCGCCCACATCCTTCACAAAGTTAACGCCATGATAGCTGGCATCTGGCTGGTTTAAGATAGGGAAACGCTCTGGATAATCGCCCCAAGGGAATTTACCACTATCGACGATGGCGCCACCAATAGAAGTTCCCGTACCGCTCATATATTTGGTGAGCGAATGAATAACAATATCCGCACCATACTCGAAAGGACGGCACAAGACTGGGGTCGCGACCGTATTATCAATCACTACCGGCACACCAGACGCATGAGCAATATCAGCAATCGCTTGAATATCCACGATGTTACCTAGCGGGTTGCCAATACTTTCCGCAAAAACCATCTTAGTTTTATCATCGATTAAGTCTTTTATAGATTCTGGATTATTATGATCGAAGAAACGTACTTCTACGCCTTGACGCGGCAAAGCATGCGCGAAGAAGTTATAAGTACCACCATACAGTGTCGAGGTCGCGATGATGTTATCGCCTACTTCACAAATGGTTTGTACGGCATAAGTGATGGCGGCCATACCTGAAGCTACGGCTAACGCCCCAATACCGCCTTCTAATGCCGCAACACGCTCTTCTAGTACGGCGTTCGTCGGGTTCATAATCCGGGTATAAATGTTACCCGCAACTTTTAAGTCGAATAAATCCGCACCATGCTGCGTATCATCAAAAGCATAAGAGCTCGTATGATAAATAGGTACCGCGACCGCTTTAGTAGTCGGCTCGACGGTATAACCAGCATGGATCGCTAAGGTCTCTAAACGATGGTTATTTTCTGGGGTTTGCTCACTCATAAAATCATCCTAATCAATAAGTTATAAACAACGTATAAAAATAAAAATAGTCCGTTATATGGAAAAAGTGCAGCTCATAAAAAAGCCAGATTATCGACCATGATAACCCAGCTTTCTTATGATAATAATGACTTATTATTAATATGGTTAGTATTATAAGTAATAACAGCCAGTAGCGATTAGCTTAGTAATCGCTGTCCCTTATTTATAATAAGCATTTTCAGTACGCGTATGGTCGGTCTCATCAATGACTTGCATAAGCTCAGGAACTTGCTGTTTTAACTGAACTTCTACGCCTTGACGCAAAGTCATATCGACCGCTGAGCAACCTTGGCAACCGCCACCAAATTTCAATACCGCAGTCAGACCGGCTTCATCATCGATCAATTCTAGCAACTGCACATCACCGCCGTGAGCGGCAAGACCTGGGTTGATTTCAGATTGCAGGACATAGTTAATACGCTCTTCAACGCTAGCATCTTCGCCTACTTTTGGCACTTTTGAATTGGGCGCGCGGAAGGTCAACTGACCACCAAAGCGGTCTTTATTGTAATCGATGACGGCGTCTTCTAAATAAGGCACAGATGCCGCTTCAATAAAAGCGGTAAAGTGCTCATAAGGCAGTTGTAAATCGGCAGCATCTTCTTCGCCCGGCTGGTTATACGCCATGCAACACTCAGCACGTGGCGTGCCGGCATGCTCAACGAAAATACGCACACCGATACCCGGCGTGTCTTGTTTTGACAATAAATCTGCCAAATAGCCTTGGGCAGACTCAGTAATCGTGATATTGCTCTTTATGTCGGTTTGGTCGATATCTAAAGCAGAAGTTTGCGCTGTGTCAGTCATGAGATGACCTCATTTATTGGAGAAGAAAAAAGGGGCTGGCTGCTGCCAACTGTGACTCATTCATTATGAAATCGTGAATCATCAATGCAAAAGCATGTGAAATATGGATATGTAGTTTCATTATGGCGGTGATTGAAAAATTATCAAGGGATTAACTTGGCTCGGCCGTAATTACTATCGTCAGGTTATCCTTATAAAATTGCCGGTCATCTGTAAATAAAGGTTATGGTCCTACTAAAGCCTACTGCTACTGCAAAGATAGTGCTAACCTTAACTCATCATAGGTTAAGTTAGTAGGAGAGGTCATGAATTTTATTGCGCACCGGCGCTTAGCGCTGTCACCATCGACTGTTCAGCACCCTGCTAATGACACCCGCCGTCGACTCCTCAAACTGCTATTGCCTTTCACTATGATAAGCGTGCTCAGTCTAACGGGCTGTGACGCGCAACCCTTTGGCATCTCAATGAATAATGGGTCGACAAAATCGGAAACGCCGATTGCGTTACCCGAGCTGGCTCAGTCTATCAATAAGGACGCCAACCTCTATCGGGTCGATGACTTCCTCTTTCGCAGTGAGCAGTTGCGTGCCGCCGACGTGCCGCTCATTAAAGCCAATCACATCAATGCTATCGTCAGCTTGCGATTTTTTGATCAGGACGAGGACCAAGAGCTGCTAGCTAATGTGGCCGAAGATGCCGACGTGACTTTATACAACCAACCGTTAAAGTCTTGGCACGTTACTCCAAAAGAGATTGCGCAAATACTGCAACAGATTAAGGCCTTGCAGGCACAGAATCAGCGTGTATTGGTGCATTGCTATCATGGGGCAGATCGAACAGGCTTAATCATCGCTATGTACCGCATCATTGATCAGGGCTGGTCAATCGCTGCGGCAAAGCAGGAAATGACCGCTGGGGGCTTTGGCTATCACCCTATTTGGGTAAATTTAGAAAAGATGCTCAATCCTGCAACGGTGGCAGATATTCGTCAAGAATTAACTGCTCTGCAACGGCCTAAACAAGCCGCTTAAGCCGATAGCTATAGCGTCATGCTACTACTGGCGACTTAATAGTTATAGCCACATTATAAAAAAGATATACCTTTGCTAGGCTCACTCAAGCCCCATTTACGGTGCTCGAAAGACTAACCTTATTTATATTATCGCTTACTCTGCTGCTTTGGCTGGACTGCTCACATCACTATAGACGCCCAAACTGCCTAGCGGAAATAGTAAAGGCTTGCCGTCTTCAGTGACGGCAGTCAGTTGATACAGATAGCCCTCGGCATCTACGGTTATCTCAACCCTGATTGTGCGACCATCCAAATCGTAAGTGGTTGCCGCCAAGATAGCTTGCCCCACTTGACGCTCTGTCAGCTTATCTTCTAAAAATTCAAACGACCCCATACCGCCATCGTCTATCTCATTGATAGAGAGCTCCTCGATAGGCTGGGTACTCTTATAAGGCAGTTCGCAAAGGCTTAACAGATTTTTGATAAAGGCAGCTTCATCAGGGGATAACGGTCTAATCATGGGGCAATTCCGGTGGTATTTTTTGAGTATACATTAATATAAGATTGGCTAAGTCTAGGTACTTACTCTATAGGCTATACAATTTTTAGGCAAAAAAATAGCACCTTGAGAGATTATCCCAAAGTGCTCATTCTACTAGTACTTATATCAACGCTATTGCGCTATAAAAAATATTGCAGCTTATTCTTTGGCGCCGCACTGGCAGCATTTCGCGCACATATTGCACTTGTCGCAAGTGGCCGCGCAGTTGCAGTTACATTTTGGGCAAGTACAGGTGCCAGCGTTATAATGTATTGCAGTAAATTTCATAATCAATCCTTGTTTATGAGTGTGCTTTTATCATGTCAAAGCTGCCTTACGCCTTCAGTGATTTATTTGTTAATTCAATGGGTTGTTGGGTTAAAGACTCAGAGATAGTGGTTATTACTAAGTAGAATACCTTCATGTCAATTCAAAGTTTTCATACGCTGTAATTTCTTCAATAAATTTTGCTTCTATCAGCGATAACGCACGGTGTTTATGCCAGAAAATATAAATGGGCACATCAGCTATACCCTCTTTTGGTGGCAACCGTCTTAGCTTTGACTCTAAGTGAGTCGCCGCAATAAATTGATCGGGTAAAGCGCCGATGCCATACCCGGTATAGATTAAACGAACTGCTTCGTCCAAATTATTGGTATAAGCACTAATACGTCCAGTGATATCATGGCTCTCCTTAAAAATAGTAATAGGAGACAGCACCTCACCAATATCCTCACTTTTAAAGGCAATAAAGTCTTCGGTCAATAGACTATTAAAAGTCACTTCAGTAGCAGAAAATAAAGGATGGTGATAACCACAGTATAGATAATAACGCTGATTAAATAGTAACTTATGATTGAGGTTTTCAGGAAGATGTCGAGCTAAGCAGATGCCCACGGCAGGGCTTTTTTGTTTTAAGATATTCAAAATATCCATGCTGGACTTAACCGTCAAATCCAAAGTGATATTGGGATATTTCTTTTTAAAATAGACTAGAAACTCATTATATTTTGGATTATGGATACGGCTGGCCACCAATAGCGTGATTTCGCCTTCCAAAAGATGCGAGTTGCTGCCCTTCATAGCCTCAATAGAAGTAATTTCTGTAAATATAGTCTGGGCTACTTGTAGGCAATAATGCCCAATAGGTGTTAGCTCTAAAGGCTTGGTATTACGGATAATCAATTGGCTTTGCAGTTGTTCTTCAAGCTTTTTGAGGTTTTGACTGACCGCCGATTGCGTGATGTTCAAGCGGTTTGCCGCGGCACTGATACTCCCCTCTTCATAGATAACGATTAGGACATGCAGCAAAGTCCAGTTTAGGCTATCAGCTAGTTTTTGTTGCATCATGACCATATCGGTACTCATCTTAACTATAGGGGGCTAAGTTAGCTCTTAAAAACAAACCAAAACTATTGGAGATAAAGACAGTATAGTGCTTAATCGCAAAGTTTTTAGGACAGTTTTTAGAGCTTCTATTACCTCATAATATAATATAGTTAAGAGGAGTATGGCGACATAGGATTTAGTGAAAATAACTGCCAGCCATAATAAGTCGAAGAACCGCAGCTTATTTACTATATAGCTTAAAGTTGACAAACTCGCTCATACCGTAAGGGCCTAGCTCACGACCAAAGCCTGAGCGTTTAACCCCACCAAAAGGGTGCTCAGCTGCCGTACCAGGGGCTTGATTGAATGCGACCATACCTACCTGCAATTGCTCAGCGACCTCTTGACCCTGCGCCATATCCTGCGTATGGATGCAGGCACCTAAACCAAAAGGGGTGTCATTAGCTATGCGAATAGCGTCCTCGACATCAGCCGCTTTAAAAACCATCGCAATCGGACCAAACAACTCTTCAGAGTAGGCTTGCATATCCGAGGTGATATCAGCCAAGAGCGCCGGCTTAAACCAAGCCCCCGGTTGGTCCATCCTGCCACCCGCTACCAACTCAGTGGCGCCTTGCGATAAGGCACTATCATACTGCGCCTGTAAAGTGTCCAGAGCTTGGCTGGAGGATAACGGCCCTATAAAGGTAGCTTTGTCCAAAGGGTCGGCCGGTACTAATGAGGCAACTTTATCGCGCAGCTTGGCGACGAAATCCTCATAAATATCAGCGTGTATAATAATACGCTTGGCCGCATTGCACGCCTGCCCCGCATTACCAAATCTGCCAATGAAAGCACATTCTACGGCCTGATCGATCTCCGCATCCGCCAATACGATAAAGGGGTCTGAGCCACCCAGTTCAAGGACGACTTTTTTTAGGGCGGCACTGGCCTCTTGCGCCACCGCTGCGCCTGCTCGCTCAGAGCCGGTCAGTGATACCCCTTGCACAGCCGAGCTATTAATAATGGCTTTCACTTGCTCATTGCTCGCAAAAATATTGCTATATACCTCTTTAGGCAGGCCAGCTTCTGTTAAAAGCTCAGCTATAGCCAATGCAGACTCTGGGCAAGAAGGGGCATGTTTTAGCAGGATGGTATTGCCTAACATTAAATTGGGCGCGATAAAACGCGCGACCTGATAATGAGGATAGTTCCATGGCATGATGCCTAGCAATACCCCAATCGATTCCTTTTTGACCACCGCATTGGGGGCATCGGGTAACGCTGGTGCCGCTAAAAATTGCTCACCGTACTGGGCATAATACCGAAAAATTTGACTGACTAAGGCCAGTTCCCCTTCACCTTGAGCAACGGGCTTACCCATCTCACGAGCCATGATTTTAGCCAGCTGTTCTCGCTGCTCATCGTACAGATCCGCAATCTTATTCAATATTTTCGCCCGCTCATCTACTGCACTTTTTCGCCAAGATTGATAAGCCGTATGCGTCGCACTAACGAGCTGCTGTATTTCTTGGTCAGAGTGAGTCTCGTACTGCGCCTCTACGGCACCAGTCGCTGGATTTGCTACTTGATAGTTGGTCATAATACGTCCTTGTTATGAGTAAATATTCATCCTAACAGCTCATTGCTGTTATCAGGTACTTCTTACTATAAGTAGCTTAAGGCATTAGCTCATCAGGGTCCGTCAATACATGTAGCAGTACCGTCTTACGCTCTTGAGTTACGACCGCCATAGCCTGCTCTACACTCGTCTTTATATCTTTATTGTTCGCTACTTGAATGCCATGGGCACCAAATGCCTTTGCAAGCGCAGCAAAATCAGGGTTTTGCAACTGAGTGCCGGACACTCTATTAGGATAATGCGCCTCTTGGTGCTGGCGAATGGTGCCAAACTGCTGATTGTCCATTAAAACAATCAATACCGGCGCTTGATAGCGTATAGAAGTAGACAGCTCAGCCTCATTCATCATAAATTCGCCATCACCCGTGACCACGACCGACAGCCGCTCTGGGGACTCTAAAGCCGCCACTATTCCCGCTGGCAAGCTATACCCCATAGCGCCATTTCTAGTACTGAGCTGACTGGGAAAAACATGAGTCGGCAAATAACGCTGTGCCCATAAACAATGATTGCCTGCGCCAAAGCTATAAACCGCATCTTTGGGTAGCAACTCAGTCAAGCTTTGTATGACTTGGGTCATACTGGCATAGGTTTGACCGGCTACATCAGTAGTAATATTTCCTGGCGCACTCTCTAATGCAGCCGAGTCGGGAAAAGCACAATCTTTTCTTTGCTGCTCATGGCAATAGTCAAACCAAGCCGTACGCGACGCGGCACCAGCTACCGAAGTTTGACTGATGGCCTGCACGAAAGCCTTAGGACTGGCGACAATATGGTCGGTCACGCTGCCACTATGACCGCGCAAACTGGTGTCTAAATTAACGATATAGTTTGGTTTATCAAAAGACTGGCGCAGTTTATAGCCATCGCTAGCCACATCCCCCAATACTGTGCCTATCGTTAGCAGCACATCCGCCGTTTCGATTAAGGCCGCACACTCATCTGAGCGACCATAGCCTAAATAGCCGGCATGGGCAGGAGAGTCAAAAGCCACACGATCTGAAGCTCGCCAATCATGAATCACAGGAATACGGTTATCTTCTGCAAATTGTGTTAATTGTGCCGAGGCTTGTGGTGTCCAATTTTGGCCACCGGCAAAAATCAGCGGCTTTTCAGCTTGGGCTAGCGCTGCTATCACAGTATTGAGTGGGGGCTCAGCCACGCAGCCTTCAGCAATAGGAATGACTGGGTGCAATTGCCCGTGAAATTCTTGTTGGATAATATCTTCGGGTAGCCCTACCACGACAGGCCCAGGACGCCCTTCTAAAGCCGCATGAAAAGCCTTAGCGACAATCTCGGAGGCTCTAGAAACCTCATCTAAAACAAAGACTCGCTTGCATTGGCTGGAGAACCACTGCTTCGGGTCAAACTCTTGAAAGGATTCGCGCTCTCTATCGGCAATAGGTATCAAACCTACGAACAATATCATCGGCACCCCGTCTTGCCAGGCGGTGTGAATCCCTGTGTAAGCCTGTGCAGCACCAGGTCCACGTGTGACCATAGCAATACCGGGCTGACCGGTAAATTTACCATGCGCATCCGCCATATAAGTACAAGCCGCTTCGTGGCGACACACTACGGTCTGAATATCCGCATTATATAACCCATCCAGTACTGAGAGATAGCTCTCACCCGGTACGACAAAGGTACGACTAACCCCATGTAGCTTTAGACTGTCTACAATCGCTTGACCACCATGAATTGTATTACTCATTATTATGCCCTTAATAGTTTATTGTTTTAGCTTAAGGTATTTCAGCACAGACAGTGATTCATCCGTGAGTGCAGCCAGAATCTAACCGGTATGGCTCTTAGGCAGCGGCAATGACAGTAATTTCTACTAACAAGTCAGGGTGAGCTAGCGCCGACTCACCGCACGCACGCGCAGGTGGCTGGGTATCAGCAAACCACTCATCCCACACTACATTCATCTCGGCAAAATCATCCATGCTTTTTAACCATACCGTTGCTGAGAGAATTTTGGATTTATCGCTGCCCACTTCTTCGAGCAACTCTTGCACCTTATGTAGACAAGTTAGGGTTTGGGCACTGACATCTTCATCGATAGCGCCGACTTGGCCCGATAAATAAATGGTTTGATTATGAATAACGATTTGGCTCATACGTTGGTTGCTATGTAATTTTTGCATATTAATTAATCCTTATAGAATAAAAAAAATGAGGTGACTGTATTAAAGTTGGTATTTATAGTCAGCTGATCGAATCGCTGCTCCACTGATTAAGCCGTCGTGAAACGCTCGCTGCTAAAAGGCTTTATATCGACCGTTAGGGGTTTATCGTGGATGATTTCTTCCATAATTCGCCCGGTAATGGGCCCTAAAGTAAAGCCTTGATGACCATGCCCAAAGGCAAACCATAGCCGTTCATGTCGGCCTGCGGCTCCGAGTACTGGTTTCATATCTGGCATACAAGGGCGTGACCCTGCCCAAGGCTCCGCTTCCACAGCATGCTCTAATGGCAAGGTTGCTTTAGCAAAATCTAACACCGCATGCAGCTGACCTAAATCTTTTGTCGCGTCCATAGTGGTCATTTCTGCACCTGTAGTTATACGAATACCTTGTTGCATCGGACCCATGACAAAGCCTTTGTCCATATCCACCAAGCTGTGATTAATCTTATTACGCTCGCTGATTTCGAAATGTTGGTGATAGCCACGCATTGGAAACAAAGGCAAATCATAGCCTAGAGGTTGAGTGAGCTGCTTGGACCAAGGTCCCGCTGCGATGACCAAGTGCTCGCTATAAAACGTGCCATTAGTCGTCTTGACCTGCCAGCCTTCTGGCTCAGGAATGAGGGCTAAAACCTCGCATTGCGCGAAGGTGCCTTGGAGGGCTTGAAAGCTATTAGCATAAGCTTTCACTAACGCTCCTGGGTTGCGCACTTGCCAAGAGTTACGCCAATGGATAGCACCCACAAAGCCCTCAACATTAACATTTGGCTCTAATGCTTGTAATTCAGCGATACTCAGGACTTGATGCTCTATCCCTCGTTCACCCATACTGCTTGCCGCTTTAATAGCGGCTTGAAACTTAGCGGGTGTACGATGCATTTCAATCCAACCCACTCGTCTCACTAAGTCTTCGGCGTCCGCTGCACTAATCATTTTCTGATGCTCGCTAGTACAATGCCGAATCAGCGTTTCCCACTCTTGTTCTATCTGCTGTACCGAGTCGGCTGCTGAGTACTGCCAGTATTGTAATAGCGCTTGCCGGTGCCGCAGTACTGCGGGCCAACGATAGCGAATATCTGTTTTTTGATTGGGTAATACGCTTACTATCTCAGTCAGACTTCTAGGAAAAGGGTGGACGTGGATGGCCTCCCGTTGAATCAACCCCGCATTACCATAAGACGTCTCTGAACCCGGCGTTTTTTTATCTAACAGCAGCACCTGCGACTGATTTTTTTGTAGGTGCCAAGCGATAGAAGTTCCTACCATACCGGCGCCAATCACAATCACGTTATATCGCATAGCAAATCCTTTTTTTGTATTACTAATCACTATAAGCTCGGGCGCTTGTCCATAAATATCTGGCCTTTAAAGGTTTTATATAAAGCACAGACTAAGACATATAGACCTAAGATACCTAGCGCGGGATACAAAGTGCCTACTAAGGTACTGAAAGGGAATAAAGAGGCTAGTAAAGACAACACGACCACGACTACAGTCAATATACGGAATTTGGAAGTCTCTGTATCCGAGTCAAAGAAACGAATGACAAAGCCATAAAGGTTGGAGACGGCGGTAGTAAAGACGGCGACCACTAGAATAATGCTAAATAGGAAGCCTGTTGTTGGGCCGATGTTGCGCGCTAATTCTAGGAAAGGAATTTCATAACTCATCACATTTTCAAGGTTAGATAGAATCGCCATAATGATGAACAGCAGACAGATACCTAACGCTAGCCCACCAATAATGCCGCCCATTCTCACCGTCTTTAAATTGGGCTCTTTATTACCAATAGACGCAAAAGTCGAGACCCCAGGGATGACATTATAAGAGACATAAACAATAGCAGAGGTCCACCAATAAGGGGTGGCAGTATCAGGCTTTAGGGTTTGCAGGCTAGCATCTACAGTAGCCAATTGATCAGAATAAGTGGTGAAGGTAATGACTGAGATAATAATGACAGCTAAAATCATCAAAGGAGAAATGATGCCTAGCGCTCGAACAGAGGAAGTAAAACCGAAGATTACGGTAGATAACGTCATGATGGCAATAATAATCTTACCAGCAACTGGCGGTAGTCCCCAATATTGATGGATAGCTGCTCCCCCACCGGAAAACATAATACTAATGACGCCAAACATAAAAAACAGCAGGATAAAATCTGCAAAGAACCCTACTTTTTTACCGCAAAGGTAATTGAGAACATCACGGTGGCTATTGGTCTTAAGTTGATGACCCAGCTCCATAAATACGGTCCCGTACCACGCTAACATGATCATGGTAATCACCGCACCTAACAGTCCAATAAACCCATAACCTGCAAAAAACTGTAATACTTCCTGACCACTGGCATAGCCTGCGCCAATGACCGCACCGACATACACCCCAGCATAGCTGAGAGCTTTTATCACTGAACTGCTCATAGTAAACATCCCTGTTTTTATCATTAGTTTGAGTTATTACCTTAATAAATCCTTTATTAGGTAATCGTTAACTATCAATGGTTACGACGCGGCTACTCCTCCCCTGTGGTGGTAAATCCAACCATAAATGACTGCAAATTTTCATTGAGTTTTTCTATGCAGTAACCGCCTTCTACTAAAACGATTACTGGCTTATTAAGCGCTTTAAGCTTTTGCGCTAAAATCTTGAACCCTGCCGTACTGACCGCGCATTTCGCTTGAGGATCATCGACATAGACGTCAAAGCCTAAAACATGCACGATAACGTCGGGATCAAATAGCTTTAGAGTATCGATAGCTTTATCGACATATTGGAAGAACCCAGCCTCATCGGTGCCATGCGGCATAGGGTAATTGACATTGTAGCCTTGGCCTGCACCGACCCCTCTTTCGTGCTCGTGACCGGCTACGACTGGGTAAAAATTAATAGGGCTACCATGTACCGAGGTGTACAGCACGTCGTTACGGTCGTAGAAAATCTCTTGAATGCCTTGGCCGTGATGCATATCGGTATCGATAATGGCAATCTTTTGAAACTTCTGGCGCAGGTGTTCAGCGATAATGGCGGCGTTATTTAGATAGCAAAAGCCTCCTGCTGCGCTTTTGCGAGCATGGTGGCCGGCAGGTCGGGTTAGGCATATTTGGATGTGGTCTTGCTCAGTGCTATCCGTCAAAGTTTGAGCGGTTAATAGGTTTTCTGCGGCATTAAGCGCAGTCTGCGCCGACCAGTAGATAGATTCCCAAGAGTGCTGACCAATAGGTGCGCTACCATCTGCTTGATACTTCGCTGCTTTGGCCAAGATTCCTAATGCAGCATTGTTATGCGGGGCATAAATGGTCGTCTGAATCTCCGTTCCCAAATCCTCATCTACAGCCACCCACTCTGCGTAACCATTTTTAAGGAAATCGACGTAATCAAAATCATGGACGGCCAAGATGGGAGCAATGCCCAAATCTTTTGCAGTAGTAATGGTCAGGCCCAATGCCTCTGGGGCTTTCATTAGTTCCGTCAAACGCTCAGGCTTCTCCTGCGGCTGACGCATCTTACCGCGAGAAAAATAACTTTGTGGATGGTGTAGCATTTGCTTTTCGTGACTGTAAATTTTCATTGAGTACTTCCTTGTTACTCTAAAATTTTGTGGTCTAGTGACTAACAGACCGCTTACTCCATTAATAAGTTTTAAAAAACTTTTACCAGCATCATTGGCATATTATTTTATTTAATACCCAACTATGAATTAGTAGTTAATTTTGCTAAAAAAATATCAAATGTATTGATATACAATATATTGCGCCAAATAATCAGCGTCAAACGATATAAAATAATAACGGTTATAAGTATAGCTAATACCCTATCATTGACTACGCTTTGATAAAGATAAAAACTTGAATAGATACCGTTTAAGTGACCGTATTTTTTCTATAACTTCGAGATTTAGGCAATAAAAAGACCCTCGTTAAAAAACGAGGGTTGGGAGTAATACATGCCGAATTTTTTTGGACGTAACGAGTGATAATCTGACCAACTCTACGCTATCGAAGTGCTGTTCTATGACTAGCTTAATGGTTTAATTATTGGCTCCTTAAATCATCAGCCCTACAGCTTCTTTAAGCTCCACTAAGCTACGACTTATCCAAAGCCAAGCGAATCCCTAAGCCAATCAGCAGCGTACCGGTCATCTTATTGAGGTACTCAAGATATTTGGGGTTTTTTCTGAGTTTTTGACTGATAGTTGACGATAAGAAAGCTAAGCAAAACCCCCATACGGTGCTGGTCACTACAAACGTCATGCCAAGGATGATAAAGCTGAGGAAGGGCGAGCCGGCATTGGCATCAATGAATTGAGGCAAAAAGGCTAAGAAGAATAACGCTACCTTAGGATTTAGAGCATTGGTCACTAGCCCTTGCTTAAAAACAGAGAAGAACTGGCGATTGGGGCCTGTAGCGACGCTATAAAAGGCAACTTTGCTGTGCTTAATCATCTGTACACCTAAGTACAGCAAATAAGCCGCGCCCAACAATTTCACCACCCAAAACGCCGTGGGTGAGGCAGTAATCAGGGCAGACAGACCAATGGCAGCAGCCAAAGTATGGCAAACCGCACCACCAGATACCCCAATCGCAGAGGCAATCCCTGTCATGCGCCCCTGCGATAAACTGCGGCCTAAAATATAAAAGGTATCCGGGCCTGGTATGAGATTGAGCATAATACTGGCGGCTAAAAAAGCTTCAAAATTTTGAATACCGAACATCTTGGTCTACCTTCACTAAACAGAATCGTTGGTTATTGCTAAGCTGCTCTGCAAAAAACTAAATCTTATCATCACCCCTCTCCTTAGCAACCACAATTCCCCCCTAGCTTAGCAATTATGTAGCGTATCGCCACCTAGCACTTGTCAGTGTGTATAACGCTGTGTCAGTATTGGCGTTATTCAGTGATAATAAAGCCATTATTGGTAGCCCATTACCAAAGTAGAGCTAGACCATTGCTAGAGTTTAGACCGTTGATATAGACAGTTATCGCAAGGAGTTTGCGTTTATGAGTACATTGCCTGAGCACAGCCCGGGGGCGGAAAAACAGCCCGCTAATAAGCAAGATGATGCTCGTCACTTTGAGTATTTGGTGTTTATTGGTCGCTTTCAGCCGTTTCATTTGGGCCATAAGGCAGTCATCGATGAGGCGCTAAAGCGGGCAGATAAAGTCATTATGCTGATTGGCTCGGCGAATTTGCCGCGCAGTTTGCGCAACCCTTTTTCAGTAGCTGAGCGCGCGCAGATGATTAAAGGCGCTTACTCAGAGGCAGATGCTGCTCGTATTCATTGCGTCGGGCTAGATGATGCGCTGTATAACGACACGCGCTGGTTGCAATATGTGCAAGCGGGCGTGAAGTCGGTCACCGGCGACTTGAATGCCGATATCGGCTTGATTGGTCACTCAAAAGACAGCTCATCGTACTATCTGTCACTATTCCCAAATTGGGCGGCAGTGTCCGTGCCCAACTATGAGAATCTATCGGCGACCCCAGTTCGCGAAGGTTATTTGATGGGCGCGACGCCCACGCTAGACCGCACCCCTGACTCGACGCGTCAGGTGTTAGAGGACTTCAAAAAGACAGAAGAGTACAACCAACTGCAAGAAGAAGCTTGGTTCGTCGATAATTATAAGAAGCAATGGGAAAACACCCCCTACCCGCCGACCTTTATGACGGCTGACGCGGTAGTCGTACAGTCTGGCCATATCTTGTTGGTCGAGCGTCGTGGTATGCCCGGTCGTGGCTTGTGGGCCTTACCAGGCGGCTTTATCGATCAAAAAGAGACTTTGCTGGATGCTTGCGTCCGTGAGCTACGAGAAGAGACCCGTCTGAAAGTGCCAGAGCCGGTACTGCGCGGTTCGCGCCATAGCCAGCACACCTTTGATGACCCGTACCGCTCATCGCGCGGTCGTACGATTACCCAAGCGTTTTATTTTCAGCTAAAAAATGACGCTGGTGGCTTGCCCAAGGTGAAAGGTGGCGATGATGCGACCCAAGCTTTTTGGTTACCGCTTGCCGAATTAGAGGCTGAAAAGATGTTTGAAGACCATTACGCGATTATATGTAAGATGGTGGGATTGTAGAGTTAGTTGTCACTGACTTTACTACCTGCGCAACTTGCGACAACCCTTAACGTTTCCGCCACTGCCGATAGACGGCTAGGGCTTCCCATCACGGCGAGTTGGTCCGTACTGGCTCAAAATGACCCCCTTAATGAACATTAGGAGTCACTATTAGGTCAGTAGCAATAGTGAGACATAACTTAGTCGTGATATTTTAAAAAGCAGAGGAGTTCTGTGAGTATGTTCACCAGCAATTTTGACAATTTAATCTTAAATTCAGACAGCTATAAGACCTCACACTGGCTGCAGTACCCGCCGGGCAGTGAGTATATGTCGAGCTATGTTGAAGCGCGTCGTGGCGACTACGATGTGATATTTTTTGGGCTGCAAGCCTATATCAAAGAGTATCTCGATAAGCCCATTACTACCGCGCATATTGATGAAGCTGAAATGGTTATTAAGGCGCATGGCTTACCGTTTAACCGGGCTGGCTGGGAGCGTTTGGTCGAGAAGCACGGGGGTTATTTGCCTGTGCGTATCCAGGCGGTACCCGAAGGCACGAAAGTTCCCGTATCCAATGTGGTCTGCCAAATTGTGAATACTGATCCTGAGTTTTATTGGCTGCCGAGCTACCTTGAAACCTCCTTATTGCGGGCGATTTGGTACCCCTCTACAGTAGCGAGCTTATCTTACTATTGTAAGACCATTATCAAAGCAGCATTAGAAAAGACCGCCGATAGTACCGCAGGACTACCGTTTAAACTGCATGACTTTGGCGCGCGTGGTGCCTCGAGCATGGAGACGGTAGCCTTAGGCAGCTTGGCGCATTTAGTCAACTTCTCGGGTACGGATAGCTTGACCGCCTTGGTTGCCGCCAGTCGTTGGTATGGCATGGATAAAGATATGCCTGCCTTCTCAATCCCTGCGGCGGAGCACAGTACGATGACCGCTTGGGGCCGTGAGAATGAGGAAGCCGCGTTTGCTAATATGCTCGAGCAGTTTGGTGGTAAAGGCAATACTGTGGCAGTGGTCTCGGACAGCTACGACCTTTGGAATGCCATCGATAATATTTGGGGCGATGCGCTCAAAGAAGATGTGAAAAATATGGGCGGCACTTTGGTGATTCGTCCAGACAGTGGTGACCCTGCTAAAGTCGTGCGTGAGGCGTTAGAGCGTCTGGCGGTGAAGTTTGGTACCACTACGAATAGTAAAGGCTATAAGGTACTGCCGGACTACGTGCGCCTCATCCAAGGGGATGGCATCAATCCACAGAGCTTAGGGAAAATCCTAGATACCATTATTAAGGCGGGCTTTAGCGCTGAAAATGTCACCTTTGGTATGGGTGGCGGTCTGCTACAGCAAGTGACTCGTGATACGATGAGCTGGGCCATGAAAGCCAGTGCGGTGCGTATCAATGGCGAGTGGAAAGAAATCTTTAAAGACCCGATTACCAGCCGCTCAAAACGCTCTAAAAAGGGTCGTTTAGCTTTGGTACAAGACGATAATGGCAAAGTCAGCACCGTGAAAGAAGAAACGCTGGCGGATACCGATAGCAACTTACTTCGCGATGTCTTCGTCGATGGTAAGCTGCTAGTGGATGATAGCTTAACCACGATTCGTGAGCGTACGGGTTGGTAGTTGTCGCTTAGGACCCATTTGGTCATAAGTAGTCATAAGCTAATTGTTTAGACTCAAAACCTCGCCGTTACTGGCGGGGTTTTTTGCCTTAGCTGACCCTATAAAAAAGGAGTGACTGCTGAGATATAGCTCTGCCCTCTATAAAATAGTATATTGAAAGAATAGGCAATTCATTGCCCCCTATCTCCCTAAATAACCCAGTGACCCCTATGCAACTAAAAGATATCTTATTTATCCCGCTATACATCCATCAAGGCAAACAAATGAAGCGCACTGCTATGCGCCTTCCCGAAGCTGCGGGAGAACGTCATGGCAGCGTCAAGCTTAGTGCTGATGAAACGAAAGCTATCGATAAAACCCTAAACCTAATGATCGTTGGCGACTCAGCGGCTGCGGGTGTTGGCACCGATACGCAAGAGCAAGCGCTCGGTGGACAGCTGATTGCTAACTTGCAAGCTTCATCAGCGTTACTAGCTAAATTCTCGCAGATTGATTGGACTATTCATGCCACCTCAGGCCATACCAGTTTTGATAGCCTGCGCCGTTTGTATTTGCTCAAACCGCCCGCAACCCCTGTCGATATTATGATCGTCAACGTCGGTGTAAATGACACTACTAAAGGCGTCTCGCCGAAACGCTGGAGCATGCAAATCGAAGAGATTATCGCTGTCGCCAAGCGTAAATTTGGCGCTAAGCATATTATCTTCCCTTGCTTGCCACCGATGGCACAAATGCCTGCGCTACCGAAACCTTTAAATGGCTTCATTGGCGCTAAAGCGGCTGGCCTCGATAGATCCTTGCAGCGCGTTTGCGAGCAATATGATGATGTTACCTATGCGCCTATCGATTTCACCCAAGCGGATTTTGATGCCAAAGAAATGTTTGCCTCTGACGGCCTACACCCTAATACTAAAGCTTATGCTTACTGGGCTACTGAGCTCGCCGCGCAAATAGAAAAACTGCTTTAGACATAGACATAGACATCGCCAAACTAAGTAATACTAAAAACTAGTCATAAAATTTACCCATAAAAAAACACCGCTAATTCAGCGGTGTTTTTATTGTGCCCGTTCTGCGAAAAATTACTCTGCAGAATCAGTAGCAGCTTTCTTGCTACGGCCACCAAACGCTGCAAAGCGTTTGTTGAAGCTAGCAACACGGCCTTCAGTAGAAGACTTACGTTGTTCGCCAGTATAGAAAGGATGTGAAGCGCTTGAAATATCAAGTGGGTAGTACGGGTATTCAGTACCTTCGTATTCACGAGTAGTTTTAGTCTTAACCGTTGAACGAGTTAAGAAAAATACGTCAGCATTCGTGTCGTGGAATAATACTTCTTGGTAGTTAGGATGGATATCTTTACGCATGATAAGTCTCTCTGAGTCCGGTGCACCGCATAATATAAAGCTAAGCCTATATAAGTAGGGTTAACGATTACGGGGTACGTAACTGAGGCACTAAGGGGCATAGTAACGATCAGCTATCATATCACTGGCTTATTCCAGCACATGACACCAATAGTTTGCAGTCTTAGCCTTCCCCAGCGGGAAATTTAAAGGGCGATTTTAACGATTTTTTGCCACAGTTGCAAGATGATTTGCGTGGCTTTACTTATGGTCAATCTTATTTAAAGCTAGCACACAGCGAGTCACTGATATAAATTTTCTGGCTAGAAGTCATGAAATGACTGAGGCAGGCGCAAACTTATACCGGTGACTCTGTACCCAAACTTGAGTAGACTGCCTATATACATAGCAGAGCTTATAATCGTCATTTATCGGCTAATAATATAGGTCAATTTTTGAATCACCCTATCTGTAACTAGCGCCCATAAAAATAGGGCGACTTATTAGCAAAGCCGCCCTACCTTAAGAATCAATTCCTGATTTCTACCACAGCGCTAAGCCTAGTTAGCAGGCACAACATGCCAAACATCAAACTTGTCATCGCCATTCTTATCACCAGACTTCGTGTCATTGGCATAGAAGTATAAAGGCTTGCCATTCATCGCCCACTGATATTTGCCATCTTCACGCTTAAACGGGGCAAATTTACCAGAAGCTTTGGCATCACTAGGGGCCATAAATGCAGGCCAGGCGACCAAACAAACCTTGCCACAGTCTGACTTATTCATAGAATCTTTGTCATAGGTATACAGCGTCATATGATTGGCTGAATCGACTAGTACGCCATTTTTACTTGTGACTGGGGCCGTATTAGCATTGGTGCTATGGGCTTCGTGCATGCCAGAATCATCTTGTCCCACCACATTTTTTAAGGTGGAACAACCCGTTAGAGCCAATACGCCGGTTAAGGCCGATAGAATAATCATCCGTTTCATAGTAATTCCTTTAGTTGCACAGTTGTAGGTAGGCAATCTTGCGTTAAATAGCAGTAAACTATTTAGCTAAGCAGCCTAATAAATTAGCGCTACTACTTATTCAACAGAGACCTCTTTAACCATCAATATTGATAAAGAGACTATTAAATATAATCGTTTGAATATCATTATAAGCGCTAAATATATAGGTTGCGTATCAATATTAAACAGTAATTCAGCTTGAAAATAGCTATGATAAGGCCTATAAAAACTAGCCGTTAACCCGCCCCTCATAAATCCATTAGTTAAGATTTTGGACTGTATTCTTTACAGCTGTGCGGGCACTTTCAAGCCATTAAAATATAACATACCTACAGATGTGGCCGCTTTGTCATTGCGTAAAACCCTACAAAACCGCTAAAAATTTACAAAAAGAATTTTAGGCAATAGCGTGCTCCACAATAATAACTTTCTACAATAATAAATAGCATTTCTATGATGCTCTTAACCCGTAAATCAGCGCTAGTCATTAGGATAATTTTTTATTAAATTATTTTTTATTAAACTGTTGTTCAACACCTCACTTTATTACTCACCTTACAATAAGTCATAGGGCTCTATTATGAAATACATAACAAAAACCTCTACCGTTGTTGGTCTTTTGCTGGCCGCTACCTTACCTCTATCCGCTATGGCAGCTAGTAGCCCTGCCCTCCCACAACATTGGGAGTTAGATCTTTCGCATACGCGTATTGGCTTTGCAGTCGAGCATCTAGGCTACTCCACTACGATGGGCCGCTTTAAACAAGCGGAAGGCGCTGTTCATTACGATATTAAAAAACTTAACGAGACCACGATGCGTTTTGCCGTTGATACCGCTAGTATTGATACCGGTTGGGAGGCACGAGATGAGCATTTACGGACTAAGGACTTCTTTAATAGCGAGAAGTACCCGACCATGACCTTTGTGTCTACAGAGGTGAATTTCATTAACCCACAGCAAGCAAAAGTGACTGGCGACTTCACCCTATTGGGCAAGACCAAACCTTTAACTTTAAACGTCACTTTGAAAAAAATCGCAGAGAGTCCTATGACTAAAGAGCCTGTAATTGGCTTCCGAGCGACTGGAGTGATCGATCGTAGTGCTTATGGCATGGACACTTTTGCCAAAGTGATTACTAATGAAGTGCCTATTCAGATTGATGGCGAGCTGACTTATATTAAGATGAACTAAGCCATACTGGCCAATAATTTTCGACTGCTTAGGTCGTTTATTAGGGGTTGAAAATAGGTAAAAGCGGTAGCATAACCTAGCTTTAAGATAGACCTGCCTGCCTCAATTGGTGTCGGTGTGCAGAGGGCTAGCCAGCCTTAATGTTGCAAGAGGCGCAGACGGCGCTTGCCGACTGGCTGGTAACCGCTGCACATTGCTCATCGTATCGTATCGATGAATGAGTGATGGTATTCCCTGCGCCACGATTACTCCTTAGCCTGCCGCTTTAGAAGAATATATGAATAATATGAATAAATTAAATAATATAGATAACGACTGCACCCCTACTCGCGTGGGTATTATTGGTGGCGGTACTGCGGGCTCTACTATTGCGATTCGTTTGGCTGAATTGGGGGTAGAGACCTATCTGTTTGAGCGCAGTGCTAGCCTGATTGATGGGCCGCCGATGTGCCATTTGCATGCCGGCGGCAACTTATATCGTGAGATTCCCGATGAAGATTGCGTGGCGCTGCTTGAGCAATGTATCGATATCCTGCGCCTGTATCCTTATACTATCGATGTGCGTCCGACTGTGTTTGCCGTCCCTACCCATGATGATGGCACGCCGCAAGACTTACTGCCACGCTTGGATATTTTGACAGACGCTTACCGAGCGCTTATCGAGCGGGATCCGGCCAATAAAGTCTTGGGTGAGCCTGACGACTACTATCAGCTGTATGACCGAGCTACTTTAGAGGCGTTAGCTGAGCTGCCACAACAGAAGGTTCCACAGACTACAGACGAGTGGATGATACCGGTAGCGAAATACTTGGACTTGGACAAAGTGCAATTTCCTATTATCGTGGCACAAGAATACGGTTGGAATATATTCCGTCTAGCGGCATCAGCGACTTTAGCATTAGCCGATAAGCCTTGCGCGCATGTGCATACCAATACGACCGTGCTACAAGTCTTGCCCTCAGCTGCGAGCGAGTCGGTAACAGGGTCACCAAAATGGCGCATCGACTATCAGGTTAATGCCAAACCCCAAGACGAAGACAGTGTCGCTATCGTGAAAGACATAGGGGTTAATGAGGCCGTTATTATTGATGCTAATTTGCACGAGGCTGCTACTGATTTAGACCCTAAAGAGGCTATAGAAACCAATAGTATAGAAGTCGATTATTTGATTAATGCGTGCGGTTTCCGTACCGGTATTATTGATGATATGGTCGGCGTAGATAGCGAGCGTATGGTGGAGTTTAAATCCTCTTACGTGACCTATTGGGACTTGGATGGTGCCCAAATTCCCGAGATTATTATCTATGGCGAACGTGGTACCCCCCATGGTATGGCGCAATTAACGCCTTATCCCGATGGATTTTTTCAAATTCATGGTATGAGTAAAGACATCACGTTATTTAAAGATGGCTTAGTAGCCTCTTCCAATAACAGCTCGCAGCCTAGCTTACCGCATAAATATGTGGAGTATATCGAAGAAGGTTGGGATCCCTTTGCGCTAAAGGCTCGTAGTCAGCGAGCTATTGAATTCGTTGCGCAGTATTTACCCAGCTTTAAGAGTGCCATTACTGTTGGTAATGCTTTATACGGGGGTCAGCAAATCCCTGGTAAAGACGATACCCTGCGCGTCGCTGATGTCAGTCTTTATGATGATAAGCGCTATGCCCGAGCAGAAAATGTCAAAGCCTCGTCCGCCCTACTTGCGGCTGATGAAATCGTAGCTACCTTGATTAAGTTAGGCTTATTAACTGCAGCCGCAGAGGGTGAAGAAAAACGCCATACCCACGATTGGCCTTATTTGGATAGCGTGACCCGTCATGATATCGATGAAGTGGCGCAGACCTTAGCTAAACAACGCCACTTCCCCACCCCGATGGGCAAAGTAAATCATGGTATTCCTGGTAAGCAGGTCAGTGAAACTGTGAATGAATTAGCCACTGATACAGGCTCACAAGCAGCGGGCTAGCGGTAATAGACCTATAAATTAAAGCAATAAAAAAGGGTTAAACAGACAGACTGTTTAACCCTTTTGTTTTTTAAGCTGCAAGCTTTGTCACTGCTAATTTGTCACTGCTAAATCGTTAAAGTTTGCCCTTCTACAATCTATCCGTATCGAGTCTATCTTCGATTTTGACCACATGATGCAGCATCTCGACCGCCTCGGCTACCGTATTGCATACAATCAGGCGCTCAAAGTCTTCTTCCGTCATAAAGCCCTGCTCAGCGGTGTAGCGCAAGTGCTCAATCATACGGTCATAATAACCATTGATATTCATGATAATCATCGGCTTTTCGTGTTGGTAAAGCTGACGCCATGTCGCAATTTCCATAATTTCTTCTAGCGTGCCTAAACCACCTGGCAGGGTCACAAACGCATCGGCGTATTCCGCCATGATAGATTTGCGCGTGTGCATAGTGTCGGTCAAATGCAACTTAGTTAAGCCTTGATGTGCAATTTCATGCTTGAGCATAAAGGTGGGAATCACACCGACAGCCTGGGCGCCATTATTAATAGCCTCGTCAGCGACAGCGCCCATTAAACCGATACTAGCGCCGCCATAGACGAGACCCAAACCATTTTCGGCGAGCGCCTTACCCAACTCATGAGCGGCCTGCTCATAGACCGGATCATTGCCTGAACGTGAGCCGCAATACACGGCCACTAAAGGCTGGGTAATGTCTGATTTATCTACGGCAGTGGCCATGTTTTTTAGGTCCGTGCCGGTTAGTACTTTATAGTTGGAATTATAATTATCTTCTTGTGGATTACTTGCTGCGCTTGGCATATTTTCGCCCGATGTGTTTCTCATTGTTTATCCCTATTTGAAGGTTAGGATTGTGGCAGTGAACTAAATACAGTTGGTTTTAATCACCTAGTCCTATAGTGGGGCAAATAAGAGCTGAGTACAAGAAAAACGAACACTAGAATACAGATGCTTAGCAATAAATGCCTTTAACAGACTTATTGCGTTAAGTTTACAAAACGATTTTTCCCTACTATTACCGGCTATCCTCCCTCTAATTTTCAGTAAAGGTCTCTGAAATAACGGCTATACCGAACGCCATAATAATAGTAATCACCATGATCGTTAGCGCAGTGAAGCCAAAGTCCATCTTGGGTAAGATATCAGCACAGTAGGTGAATAAGATGAAGCCACCGACCAACATTAGATAATGCCAAGCCTTAAGCAGTTGGTGACCGATATTCGCCAGCCACTCGAGACGCGGATAGGTTTCAGCCAAGCTAATAAACGCTGCTGGGGCGCATAATAACAGCCAAAAAAGTGGGCTAATGGGCAAGGTTTCAAGATTGGTATACGGCGCCTCTCCTACCTGCAGCACGAGCAGCGGAATCAGCACGGTAAGCACCAACAACAGCAAGCCGGCATGCCAAGAGATCGCAGTGACGATCACATTGCTCTGCCGCGTCGTCACCGCCATCAATAAGCTGGCCCCTGCCACGTGGGTTAAAAAGTATATTGCAGAGGTGGGCATGGCTAAAGGGTCTAGATTAGAGATATCTAGCCAGCTGATATAGCCCATGATAAATAAGGCGATACTGGCATTGCGCCAACCGGTATGCCAAGGCTCGTAGGAGACAAATTTAGTGGGAGTAGCAAATAAGCGCAACTGCAATTGCCAAAATAAATAATATAACGATACCGCAGCAAACACGCCCCAACCATCGTTATAAAAGCTCTCCCACGGCTGCTCAGAAAATAAAGACAAACCGCCTAAAACCGCCGCAATAACCCCACCTATTAAAATAAAATCTTGCGGATAAATAAACCGCCGTAATACCCAACCCTTAAAAGCAGTTAACGGCGAGTCATGCTGCCAATAATGCGCGGTCAACCCCTGATTATCATGATCAGCCGCTATCAGTGCTAAGGCATTGGCTGCCGGATGGTCATAGATATAGTAGTCAAGCTCTGCATCCAAAGCCATCAGCTCTTGCGCCAGCTCAGTGACTCGAAATGGAAAGAACAGCTGTCTAAAAACCTGGCTGCGCTTTAGCTTAATAGGCTCTACGTGTTTATTAACGCGCTCTGTTTCTTTACTGTATATAGGGTTTAACTCTTCGATATGCCAATAGCTTGCTACAGTAGGAAAATGCCGGGTCAGAAACTCACGGAAAGCCGTTGATGTGCGAAAATAGGTAACATATTGATAGCGCTGATCCAGCGATTCGAGCATAAACCAAGGGTAGTCATTTCGCGACCAATGCTCCAAACGTCTGTCCCAGCGAAAATGGGTCTTGGCCAATTGATAGCTGCCGGTAAATACAGGCGGTTGCTCAGCCAACCAGACCAACAGCGCTTCTTCAAAATCATTTTGCTCATCGAGCGAGCGCGGGGCATTGATTTGGGTGTGTAATAGTGTCTGTAAGTGTTGATCACAATTAGCAACTGCAGAGTCTGTATCCTCTGCGATCTGCTGCCAATCGGCAGCCCACGGTGAGGGGGCAAAAAAAGCGGCGGTAAAGCTTTCTTCGGACTCAATATCTTCTAAATTAGCTTCTTCAAAACTGTCTTTTGCAAAACTATCTTCTTCAAAATCAGCTGCTTCATCTACAGCACAGTCCATTATATCTACGCCATCTCCGTCAGCCGGAGCTACTGTAGTGCTGGTATTAGCGTGACTAACGGTCTCATAAGAAGTATCGCCTTCAATCCTAGCATCCGCCCCATTCGATAACGGGCTGTTTGGATGTTCTGCTGCCGTATTGGCTAAGAAAGACGGCGCTTCTATAACCTCGTCTGCTGTGCCTTCCTCATCATCGTCTTCATACCAATAACTCTCGTCTAAAGCACGCTCATACGCCGCACGCAAATCCCGAAACCCTTCAGGATTTTTATCGGGCTTATTAAACTTAAGCTGCTTGGCATAAGCCTTTTTAATAGCAGCAGTATCGGCAGTGGGGCCAATGCCCAAGTGCTCCCAACAGTCTTCCATACTCTCATCTCTAATAGCGATTGGTGGTTATTCTCTAAAACCAATCTTCTCGTTCAAACTGCTCTAGACTTTGTCCCAAATCGCTATTAGCTTGGCGAATCTGCTGCGGGTCTTGACCATCTAAAATACTTTCGTACCAGCCAATCAACCTTGCCAATTGTTCACGCTCATAGCCGAGTCGCTGAGCATAGAGTCGTTCAGCCCTCGCTAATAAACTGCGATTTTGTGCCTGGTCGCGTGGGTGTACTTTTAGATTGGACAGACGGTCCTTTGATATTTTAATCTCGTCATAAGACAGTTGTTTGGCGCCATTTTGAATCACTAGGTTATAACGCTGCTCGCTATCGGTCATATCAATATCGACTTCTAACAGGCCATTAATATCGTAAGAGAAGCGCACATCGATAGGCAGCTCAGTTGCCTTACCGCGATAACTGGCAGGTAGAGCTACGCTTAATTCGCCCAATTTGATATTGTCACGAGTCAGTCTTGCCTCCCCTTGGTAAATATTAAACTGTACCTTGGTCTGTTGGTCATTCATGGGAAAAAACGTATGGACTTTACTGGTCGGAATCACCGTATTACGCTCAATAATAGGCGCAAAAACCCCATGCTGATATTGGTTTTCTCGAATCTCAATCGTGGTATCGACTCCCATAGAATACGGGGCAACATCGGTCAGAATTACTTCATCCAAGGCGGCATCTTCTGCTACTAAACCCGCCTGAATAGCGGCGCCAATAGCGATAGTTTCATCAGGGTTAAGCTGTACGGAAGGGAAACGGCCCAATAAGCGGGTCATCAACTGGCGGAATACCGGCATACGGGTAGCGCCACCGACCAATACCACTTCATCAAGGGTCTTAATACGCAGCTTGGCATCGCGAACTGCGCGCTCGATAGGGTCACGGAACCTTTGGAATAAGGGTTCACACAGGGTTTCAAACGCCGCTTCTGTTACCGTCCAAGTATAAATAACCCCATCGACAGCCATCGTCATTGTCGCCTGTTTGCTATGTGTCAGTGTCCGTTTGCAGGTCTCTGCTTCACCATGTAACAGTGAAATATAGGGCTGCCAAAACTCATGCGAGGGCTGGCTCGGCTCACAGCGACCTATAAAGCCTTGCAC
>Ga0098065_1000267_pt1 | contig 26230 bp, 22 predicted proteins | sample 25_taG_FD_75062 | JGI IMG/M metagenome (GOLD analysis project Ga0098065, IMG submission 75062) | Marine viral communities from Cariaco Basin, Caribbean Sea - 25_WHOI_OMZ | ecosystem: Environmental > Aquatic > Marine > Oceanic | place: Caribbean Sea: Cariaco Basin | collected 2014-11-08 | reverse complement strand
GCTAAGACCAATACCATGACCGGGCTTATCTATGCCCAAGACAGTATGGAGGGGCAAGCGCAAATGATTGGCTCTTTACAATCTATTGGTCTAGACGATACCTTATTGGCACGCTTGCCAGCCGAGTTGGAGGGCATCAGTATTGCCGATATTAAACAGGCTGCTAAGACTTATTTGGTAAAAGACAATTTGTCAGTGATGTATGTCGAGCCTAAATAACGAGTCATAGCCTCCGTATTAATGCTAATGACTAATGATAAATTGCTACTTATCGAGAGACGCTCATGCGCCCTACCCTTGCTAACTATAAAAAACTTTTAGATAAAAATCTTATGATGAATAAACTTACTAATAATCAATCGGATAACATTAATTTACCGGATAACACGACTTTAACCGACCTTGTTGCTTTAACAGCCACCCGTAAACTCGGGCAGCCACATCGTGTCTCCGCAGCGCTGATCTCATTACTCATCGGCACAGCAGCCACAGTACCGCTTAGCGCGCAGGCGGTAGCAGAAGAGCAACGCGGCGGTAGCGAAATATCGGCAGAAGAGGCTGCAAAACCTTTGCCTAAACTCAGCAGCTTAGCTAATACTAGCGAATTAACGCTAACTTTACCCGATATTCAAAAGTTTAAAACGGCTTCCGGCGTGCCCGTAGCTTTTGTCTCTACCCCTACGTTGCCTATTGTCGATATAGATTTACGCTTTAATGCCGGCAGTGCCAGAGATGCCGGTATTCGTGCGGACGGTTACGGTATCGCCAGTATGACGGCGACCATGCTTGAGCAAGGTACCAAAGATCTGAATGAAGATGAGTTTACCCGAGCGGTAGAAACTTTAGGTATCGAGCTGAGTAGCAGTGCTTACAAAGATATGTTTATTGTCTCGCTGCGCAGTTTGTCTGATGAGGCACATTTAGCTCCTGCCCTAACCTTGGTCGAGCAGATGCTAGCTCACCCTAGCTTTGATGAAGCCACGTTGGCTCGTAATAAAGCCCGGCTGTTGGTCGGTTTACAACAGCAGCAGCAAGACCCCGGTAGCATTGCCAGTATCGCTTTTAGTGAAAACTTATTTGGCGATCACCCCTATGCCCATCCTTCTAGCGGGACCCTAGAGACTGTCCCTAGCTTAACGCAAAGCGATTTACAGCAATTTAAAGACCGCTACTTAGTAGCCAATAATGCTACTTTAGCGATCACAGGCGATTTGACCTTAGCGGAAGCAAAAGCACTAGCAGATAGCCTAACTGGGGTCTTGCCAAAAGGTAGCGCTGCGCCCAAGCTTCCAGAGCCCAAAGAACTGACAACCAGTAAGCGTATTCACATCCCTTTTGATAGCACGCAAACGACCATCATCATGGGGCAACTGGGTGATAAGCATGCACAAAATGTGAGCGAGCTGCAGAGTCGCACTAACTTTGCAGTGGGCAATGACGTGTTGGCAGGCGGCGATTTTAATGCGCGTTTAATGACGGAAGTCCGCAAAAACTTAGGCTATACCTATGGTATCTCCGGGGGCATGAGCCCTATGCAGACTCGCGGACCTTATCAAATTAGCTTTTCTACCCGTAATGACAAAGCGGAGGCCGCTATTGACGCCACTTTAGCCACTATTAACACTACTTTGAGCAAAGGAATTAGTAATGAAGAAATGGTCCTCACTAAAGACAGCATAAAAAATAGCTTTCCCATGAGTTTCGCCAGTAATGCCGGAATTAATGGCTTAATGGGCATGATGAATTTTTATCAATTGCCTGACAGCTATTTAAGTGACTATTTAACCAGAGTCGATAAGGTTGATTTAGAAGGTGTAAATACGGCCTTACGTCAGAAAATTGATCCAAAGAAATTCTTAATCGTAACGGTAGGCGACCAAGCTGCGACGGCAGATGAGCAAAAACCAGCGAATCCAAACGATACCGCGGCAGCAGTGGCTATTACCGTAGACGAAGGCAATGCTCCAACAACAAATGCTCCAAAAGCAGAGATTGCAAAAGCCAATACTGAACAGGCAGCTACTGAAAACAATATCGTAGAAAAAAGAACCATTAAAAGTGCTAAGTAAGTAATATTAGACAATAAAAAACCGGCCTATCCTACCAAGATAGACCGGTTTTTTTATATCAGCTGACAGTTACTGTCATGACTAATCTTCTATGGTGACCACGACATCATAGCTCACGGGTTTTGGCTGATGAGCAATCCCATTATAAGTGATACGAATCACGTGCTTACGCGAACTCTTAGCAATATAATCGCCATTCTTAAAGCTGTACATTTCCGGTGAAATCAGTAAGGCTTCTAATAACGCATTGTTACTGGTCACTAAAATATGCTGGCCTGGCTGCGGATAAATAAAATAGTCACAATGTTTGTCAAACATAACATCATTGCTACGTACTATCTCACTAGAGTCGACTTCTTTTTGCAGCAATTTAGGACAAACATCGTTATGCTTTGCTGCCAGACGAGCATAAGAATTTCTTAAGCTTTCCTCCAAGGCTGCCGTCTCTGCTTCAGTCGACTTTCCGTGGCTTTCGGCAATTCGCAATTTCGCTTCTGCCACCGCAGCACTCGTTACCTTGGTTTCTGCCGTTCCTTTAGTGGCTGAATCCATAGCGGCCTTATGTTGCGCCTCTTGTTTTTGCACAGTCGCTGGCTCGTTTGGCGCACAACCTATCAGCACTACGCTGCTTAGACTCAAGGCTATAGCGCCCAATCCTAGCTTATTAACGACTAAATGCTTAGCAAGTATTTTATGAAATAAGCTCATGTTTGATACGATCGGTCTCAATATTATTATATCTGACAAAGTCTAAAAGAGGTCATCTTACCTGCTTCCTCAACATAATGCTTAGCATTTTTAATGATAATTTCTGATAAATGTAATAAATTTTTATCAATCGACGGGTCTAAACGCTATCTGCTGAGGCTGTATAGCTACTTTCCAAACCGCAGCATAGCCCATAAAAAAAGACCATGGCTAACAGCCATCGTCTTTTAAATCATTCGGGTAAGCAGAGCAAGCAATTAGCAGTGAAACCATTATTTTTTCAGTAGCGCAAACTATAACCCTACCCCTACCTTAGTCAGACTTGCTAGCCATAGCGACACGGAGAGCTGCTGCTAGAGTGATTGCTGCCCCATTTACGATAACCTTGAGTATCTAAATGAATAGCACCGGTCGCATATAGCCCTAGACCAAAGTCGTAGGCCACGCCTTGATAGAGCCAAAAGTCGCAGAGACTGTCTTGGACACCGCTCCTAAGCCAAGGCGTATTCTGATATTCTGGTATCCAAATATCTATAGCACCAGCACTCATATGCTTACTGGCATTGGCACCACCTGCACACTGATTAAGGTCAGGACTGCGATAGACAGAACGAATTTCGGTAGTAGCGGGCAGCAGACCTTGTTGCTTTAGCGTGGCATACAGCTTTAGAGTCGGTACCATATTTTGCCAAAGATACTGTGGTGGTAATTGGTAAGGCTCATAGCCACAAGTCTCCCAACTGCGTGCAGTCGTTAATAATTGGTCCATTGGCGGCACGTTGCTCGCGCCCACTTGCTGACTTAGGTAACGCTTATACTCCGCAACTTGCTGAGCACGGTAGGAATTAGCGTTTAACCATCGCTCAAAATCCATGCCACTGACGTCGATGCCTATACTATAGTCTTCGTCATTGATATAACGCGTATTATTGCTGCCTTGTGCCCGTATCCGGCTATTCTCTTGTATAGAAAGCTGCGAACTTTGTACTTGTCCATACTGTTGTTGTTTTTGCTGAATTAGCCCCTGCATACTATCGCCTGAGACTTTCTGAGCACCAAACACATAGTTAGAGACATTGCCTGATAAATCATCACTGCCCGCTTTATTAGCAGCGGTACCGTAACGGGTAGACGAGGTGCTTACTGGGGTTTTGTTAACCTGTTTATAGGTAATGGTATTGCTTGCAGGCGCTGCAGTGGCAATCGCACGAATTTGTCGCTCACTACTGTCCGTTATCACTTCAGCAGCGGCGGGCAGGCTCAATCCCGATAGGCCAACACTGACTGCAGCCAACCAACTGAGCTTATGACCTAAGCTACGTTTTTGTGTGGCGTTATTAGTAGCATGGTTATTAGTAGCATGGCTATTAGCGGAATGACTATTATAAAAGCGGCTACTGGTGAGATTAGGTTCATGCGGTATTGTTAGCGTCATCGCTGCTCTCTTCGCCTGCTCTATTGAGCGCTTATGCTCATTCTGCGCGCCAGACCAAGCCGCCCACGGCATTTTATAAATATGACGGCTCAGAGTGCCTAATTTTAGACTCATAACAATTTATCATCGCAGCAAAAACATCTTGTCGATACTATCAAAAAATTGATTCGCAAGCTAAACTATTGACCCTGCATTGTGTAACTATCGTGACAGAACTTCTGTAAAATAGTCGCTACTAAGTGTTCTAAGTAACTTACCTATTATAGAGTTATACCACGCCGGTTCATTTATGCTAGCAAGCTTATTACCCGTAGCGTTCAGGTTTTCTAGTTGGATTTAAGCAGCGCCTGCCCCACTATACTGGCTTGGTTGCAAATACCCTTAGTTTTAAACCCCTTTAGTTTTAAGCATTAGTGGTTTTAAATACTCTTTACTCTCATATAGCGCATCACTTCGCAAACCCATACTGTCACCCCCTATTACCCTCAACTGATCCTGTGCTTATGTCTTCCAATCAGCAATACCGATTTTCCCGCCAAAGCCATCACTTAGGCCGAGATTTTGAACCTAAGTTTTGGGAGCGCACCCATATAGACCCTTGGATTACGCTGTTATTATTAACTATTTGCTTTATCGGTTTAACTATTCTCTATAGCGCATCGACTCAAGATGTCGATATGGTCCTGCGTCAATCCGTCAGCTATGGGATAGCCTTTACTGTCATGTTTGCCATGGCACAAATCCCGCCAAGTTTTTATCGAACCCTGACGCCAATTTTTTACCTGCTAGGCTTGGTATTGTTGCTGTTGGTCGACGTGATTGGTGAGGTGCGCATGGGGGCGCAGCGTTGGATTCGTATACCAGGATTTGGTAGCGTCCAGCCTTCAGAGTTTATGAAACTGGGCATGCCAATGATGTGTGCTTGGTATTTGTCTAAGCGTGACTTACCCCCCAACTTGACCAGTGTCGCAACCACGCTAGCTTTAATTGTAGTGCCGGTATTACTAATCGCTAAAGAACCCGACTTGGGAACTTCGCTATTGGTTGCAGCCAGTGGCATATTCGTCCTGTTTTTAGCAGGGCTACCCTGGTGGATGATTGGCGGTGCCGCAGCACTCTCCGTGCCTCTCGTTGCTTTTGCATGGCAGTTTTTATTGCATGACTATCAACGTACTCGTGTTTTGACCATGCTTAATCCCGAGGCGGATGCCTTAGGCGCTGGCTGGAATATCATGCAGTCTAAAACGGCCATTGGCTCAGGGGGCTTAACGGGCAAAGGCTTTTTAGAAGGCACGCAATCACATTTGCATTTTTTACCTGAAGGTCATACGGATTTTATTATTGCCGCTTTTTCAGAAGAATTTGGCCTGCTAGGCGTTAGCTTATTAATGTTTTTATATGCCTGTGTATTACTGCGCGCGCTCTATATTACTTTTGTGAATCCTGATGTTTATTCACGGTTATTAGCCGGGGCAATCGCCATGTCATTTTTCGTTTATGTCTTTGTGAATGTAGGCATGGTCGGCGGCATATTACCGGTGGTAGGGGTGCCGCTACCCTTCATTAGTTATGGCGGTACGGCTATTGTGACCCTCATGGCGGGGTTCGGTTTACTGATGTCTTTACATACTCATCGCAACAATCGCTAGTGCGATATAGGGGAATTATTGGCGCTATAAAACCACCGTTACAAAAATATTCTCATCTGGAGCATAGGGTTATAAAATAATGGCTTGCGGGTCTAAATAGAATATTTTTGCCAAGTTGTCTAGGATATTTTTACTTGTCATTAACAATTTTTTGCGGTAACCTCTAAATCTGGTAAATATCCACACAAAAAATATACAGTTATAGATTATAACCTACGTAAAGTTCATAATGAGGTTATATTCGTTTGTTAGTATTCGCGATTAGTAATTCAATCCAAATTTCTAAGAGTTTGTAAAATTTAAGGTAACAATGATTTAATATCCTACTGAATGGGGCTAGTGATCAAAGGACTTGAGAGCCAACCCAACTAAGTAGTCAATACTGTCATTAATTAATATACCTTGAAATTTGTCATACATGCTCTTATATCATTACCCGGTGACAGCCCGAACGGTTAATTAGTTTATTAATAGTCGACTAGCACTGGGTAATAAAAACTGATTCTGACTACTCTAGTTACTATCCTCTTAGCATAAGGCTGAGAGACATCTATTGTCCTTATAGTGGCAATGACCGACTAGAGATATGGAATGGATGTTCACGGCAATTTGCCAAGTCCGCCATCGGTCAAAACAATATGAGGTATCTATGAATAAGCGTCTATCTGGCCTAATCCTTTCGTCAGCAGCTCTATGTGCTGGTATGGGAATGGCCTCAAGTGCCAACGCTGTTAGTTCACAAGCTCCAACTATTTCTCAAGACTCAGGCTCAAATATAGACCGTGTCCTGAGCGAACTCACTAAACAACACGACAATGCCTCAAGTTTGGTGAAATCTGCCCGTCAACCTACTTCTCTCGCCTTAAATAGCCCACTCCTGAGCGCCCAAACTGACGTTACTGCTACTGATGAAGACGTGCTTGAACGTTTGACAGCCGTGGCTTCAAACACTGTGAGCAAATTTAAGCAGACTGGCCTCGCCTCTTGGTATGGCCGTAAGTTTCATGGTCGTAAGACGGCCAGCGGTGAAACTTTTGACATGAATGCAATGACAGCAGCGCATCGCTCGCTCCCATTGAACTGCTATGTGAAAGTTACGAATAAGTCTAATGGTAAGAGCGTCGTGGTCAAAGTAAATGACCGCGGGCCTTTCCATGGTAAGCGCGTCCTTGACCTGTCTTACGGTGCTGCGAAGAAATTAGGCATCACTAGCGAAGGTGTAGGTAACGTAGCTATTGAGCGTGTTGCTGGGCCATAATGCACAGCTGTGAATCATAAACAGCTTAAAACTATATAAGTTTAACCATTGAAAAAGCCCCAAGTTTATTAGCTTGGGGCTTTTTTGTGGTCTTACAAATTAGCTGTTAAAACAGTTGTCAAAACAGCTTTTAAAATAAACAGCGGAATCATAACAGCGCAGTTAGGCTTTCTTTAACCCTGAATCTCAAACGCCCGCTCTAAGGCATCATCCAAGCGCTCTACCGCAATGACTTCAATCCCTGCAAACTGCGGTGAGTTTTTCGCCGGTGCATTGCCTTTAGGGACAATGGCATAAGTAAAACCATGTTTTTTAGCTTCTTTTAAGCGCTCCTGCCCATTGGGTACGGGACGAATCTCACCTGATAGCCCCACCTCACCGAAGACGGCTAAAGATGAGGGCAGCGGCTTCTCTTTGATACTCGAGGCACAAGCCAACAGTACTGCTAAATCTGAGCCGGTCTCGATGACTTTTACCCCACCGACCACGTTGACGTACACGTCTTGACCGCTAGTATGGATACCGCCGTGTCGGTGCATAACCGCTAGCAACATCGATAAGCGCTGAAAATCTAGGCCTAGTGCCATTCGTCTGGGCTGCCCTTGTGCATCATCTACGAGCGCCTGCACCTCAACCAATAAGGGCCGCGTCCCCTCGCGACTGACCATGACGATAGAGCCCGCTATAGGCTTATCATACCGGCTTAAAAATATTGCGGATGGATTGGCCACTTCTTTTAGGCCTAAATCGGTCATCCCAAAGATACCCAGCTCATTCACCGCACCAAAGCGGTTTTTCACGGCGCGAATCATACGAAAACGCGAGTCCGACTGACCTTCGAAATATAGTACCGTATCTACCATGTGCTCGAGTACACGCGGCCCTGCCAATGAGCCTTCTTTGGTGACGTGACCGACCAAGAATAAGGCGGTGCCCGTTTGTTTGGCATAGCGGGTGAGCATAGCAGCAGACTCTCGGATTTGGCTAACCCCGCCTGGCGCTGAGCTAATAGCATCGGTATAGATAGTCTGAATCGAATCGATAATCGCAATGGCAGGCTGCTCTTGTGTTAATGCCGCACAAATCGTTTCGACATTGGTCTCTGCTAATACTCGCAACCGGTCTGCGGGCAGTCCTAAACGCTGCGCCCGCATGGCCACCTGCGAGAGGGATTCCTCGCCCGTAATATACAGGGCACTGCCTGCAGGCGAATCTATCTTGGCCATATTGGTCGCTGTCTGCAAGAGTATCGTGGATTTACCAATACCGGGAGGCCCACCAATCAGCACGACTGAACCAGCGACTAGCCCGCCACCCAATACCCGATCAAATTCGCCAATACCAGTTGGTAAGCGAGAGTCAAAAGTGACATTGACGGCATTCAGTGGCATGACGGCACTGCGTGAGCCGGCGTAGTTTCCAGCTGGGCCTTTGGTACTGACAGTGGCTTTACTACCGCCACTCTTTGCCGCATTGGGTTTGTGGTGCGGCATACTGACGTTTGGGGCTTCAATTAGCGTATTCCATTCGCCACAATCGCTACACTGCCCAGACCATTTACCGAAATGCGCTCCGCACTCTTGGCAGACGTAGCTGCTTTTATTTTTTGACATCGATAATATCCTTGCTTAATAAGGTCTGCTTTGCAGCTATCTAAGCCGCTTGGCAGCTAAAATAGAAACAATGAGAGGCAATAAGGCTATTCAGCCAATAATACTCGGCATAGCCTTAATAGATTGCATATATGAGTTATAAGTTGAGTTTATTTAGAATAATAAAATTTTGCGACCACCTCAGAGTGACTGATGCTAAGAGGATAGTCAACTATGGAGGAAATGACAGATTATGATAAATGCTAAGGAGGTGTCGCCATTTAGAGACAATAGCGACAGAGGGTGACCCGCACAATGGCAGCTCATTATTAGAATTTACAGCTTATCTACAGTCTAGTTAAGCAAGGCTAGCTAAAAGCTTATACCTGAAAGTCTTTTCCTAAGTAGACCGATTTTACTAAATCGTTATTTAAGATATCTTCTGGCGTGCCTTCCGCAATAATAGCCCCTTCCGAGACAATATAAGCTTTTTCACAAATTGCTAAGGTCTCACGGACATTATGGTCGGTAATTAACACCCCAATACCACGGTTTTTGAGCGCCAGTATGACGTCTTTAATATCGCTGACAGAGATCGGATCGACCCCTGCAAAAGGCTCGTCTAATAATATAAATTTTGGATTCGCCGCTAAAGCACGTGCAATTTCACAGCGGCGCCGTTCGCCACCGGACACACTCATGCCTAGCGAATGGCGCACATGCTCTAGACTGAACTCACCAATGAGCTTTTCAAGTTCGGCTTTTTGCTGCTTATTGTTGAGATCTCTACGAGTTTGTAAAATAGATAAGATATTATCTTGAATCGATAGCTTACGAAAAATAGAGGCTTCTTGCGGCAGATAGCCAATACCCGCACGCGCGCGCTCATGCATAGCATACTTGGACAAGTCCATCTTACCCAAGGTCACTTGGCCTTTATCCATGTTCACCAGACCTACCACCATATAGAAGCTGGTCGTTTTACCCGCCCCATTGGGTCCTAGCAAACCCACCACTTGGCCTTGCTCTACCGAAAAAGACACGTCTTTGACCACCCAACGCTTGCCATAGCGCTTGCCTAAATGCTGCATTGCTAATCGAGAAGTCTCGGGCGTGGTATTAGGATAGGTATTGGGTATCTGAGCGTTATCATTGAGCGCAGCGCTAGGCTCTAGCACTGAGCTAGATTGGCTATCAACAGCCTTGATAGACCGCTCATTGTCATAGTCATTCGGGCGCGGGTTAGAGGAGGTAGTCATAGATTAACGTAAGCTTTTTTGGTTGGCGCCATTACTCGGTGGGAAGACCAACTCAACCCGCTGATTGCCGCCTGCTGTCGCTTCTACATCGCCTGCTTTTAGGCTATAACGAATCACGTTACCCGCAAAGCTCGCGCCATTTTGGACTAATTTAGCATTACCAGTCAAAGTGATAATTCCGCTGACGGCATTATAATCAATCTTATTCGCTTGACCCTTAGCCAGGCCCTTTTCTTTAGTCACCACTTGCTGCATGGTCGCTGGACTGCCCGTAGCTACCGCAGAGTTAATGCTTCTAGATGGTGATAGGTTGACCGTAATATCGTTTGCGGTTAGGCGTAAGGTGCCTTGAGTAATAATCACATTACCCGTATAGCTGGTCACACCCGTACGCTCGCTATAGGTGGCTTTATCTGCTAGCAGCTTGATCGCCTGATTAGAGTCTTCAGGCAAAGCATAGGCTGAAATACTCACGCCTACGAGACTGCCTAGCAAAATAGTCGCGGCCAATTGCTTGCGACGCGCAAGCGTTTTATTAAAAATATAAGACACGCTACTAGGAGTTGAGATCATAAATAGTACTCTATATGCAGACAGTAGATAATGAGGGTAGACTGCCGCCAATTCAATGATTTCTCTAAGATAAAAGCCATGGCTTCAATAGAAAAACAGCATTTAACTTAGAAAAACAGGGGCTATCTTAGAAAATCAGTAGAGCTCTTAGGAGAGCAGTTATTTTAAAGGCTATTATAACGGTTTATTGGCGGCTTTTAGAATAACTTTGCGTCTTGGCGTGCAGCCGGCATAAAGGTGACCGCCACCTGCCCAAACTCATAATCACCCGCTTCTAAATCTGCTTGCATACTGGCGGCTTCAAAGCGATTATCGCCCTGCTCTACTTTGACCGGCTCCTTACTGTAGACCGCTCTTTTTTTAGTATTACCAAATAACGTTTGCCCGGTCACTTTAATAGGCGTTGCTTTTTCGCCCGTCCCTTTACTGGTCAATACAAAGCCACCAGTAAGCTTCAGCTCCCCTGTCTCTTGGTTAATAGAGGCGGTACCTGCTGAAATTTGATAGCGCTGCTCAGTACCAGGCGCCCAATCCATAGTAATGCCGGACATCTCGTCTTCATTAGTCGTAGGATTGTGGGTTAGTGAGTCGGCATTAAGCTCATACTCGGCCTCGCCCTCATCATTGGTCTGCACCGCTTTGATATCTGTCGCCTCATAGTCGACTTCAGAAGGGGCGATATTAACGGTAGGCGTGACTGAGTCCTGCTTATAAAAAAACCAACCCGCAATAGCCGCCATCACTAGCGCCAAAACTATCAGAATACGCGTATTCACGAGCGGTCATCTGCAGTTGTAGCGCTATCTAGAGTGTAGCCCGCAATATACTCATCATAATGACCGTGACCTTTCAAAATAAGATCGCAGACTTCACGGACAGCACCATCACCCCCAGCGTGACTAGTGACCATATCGACCCGATTGATGACTTCTAAATGAGCATTAGGTACTGAGGCAGCAAAACCTACAGTCTGCAAAGCTTTGATATCCGGCAAATCATCGCCCATATAAGCACAGTCTGCTGCCTCGATTTGCTCGCCCTTCTCTTGCAGCTCTTGTAGCAACTCTTGTAGCGCAACCAATTTATCATCACGCCCTTGAACGACATAATCAATGCCAATCTCAGTAGCGCGTTTTGTGACCATAGGGCTACTACGCCCAGTAATGATAGCGGTTTTAATACCGTATTTATTCAATGCTTTAATACCAACGCCATCCTTTACGGAGAAAGCCTTGGTCTCGATACCATTCGCATCATAAATAATTTTGCCATCAGACAAGATGCCATCGACATCCAATACTAGCATCTTTACCTTACCTGCTTCTTGAATCAAATCTTTCATAAAAGTCTCTTGTTATGGTAGCTAGTTTAATAATGGAGAAACTGGGAAAATCCGCTTGCAGAATCCGCTATTTTACACCAGCTTGCAATAAATCGTGGATAGTAATAATACCTTCTAAAGTTTTATCACTGTCTAAAATTAATAACTGGTTAATGCTTTTTTCATTCATGACACTAAGCGCATCTGAGGCCCGCATATTTTTGCTAACCCCTTGCGGGTCTTTGGTCATAATATCTTGCATAGGGGTGGCTAAGTCGATGCCTTTTTCTAGGCCACGGCGCAAATCTCCATCGGTGAAGACCCCCACCACTTTATTGTTGTCTTCAACCACCACGGTCATACCTAAGCGACCACTGGTCATGATAAATAAAGCTTCATGCAAAGGCGCACTGGTTTTGACGATAGGAAGCGACTCGCTAAAGGGATGCATCAAATCTTCTACTTGCATTAGCAACTGACGACCTAACGCCCCTGCTGGATGCGATAAAGCGAAATCTTCTGAGGTAAAACCGCGTGCATAAACCAAGGCTACGGCCAAGGCATCCCCCAAAGCTAAAGTAGCTGTGGTACTAGAAGTTGGCGCTAACCCTAATGGACAAGCCTCTTCTGACTTGCCTAGAGTTAAAGGGATATCTGCCGCTTTTGGCAACATACCACGCTTATCACGGCTAATACTAATCAAAGGGATTTTCAGACGCTTCACAACCGGGAGTAAGGTTTTGATTTCGTCCGACTCACCTGAGTTAGAAATAGCGACTAACACATCACCTTGCACCAACATGCCTAAATCACCATGACCCGCTTCGCCAGGATGCATAAAAAAAGCCGGAGTCCCTGTAGACGCCAAGGTAGCCGCTATTTTACGACCTATTAAACCTGACTTGCCCATGCCCGTCACGACCACCCGGCCTGAACAGTTTAATATAATTTCACAAGCACGCACAAAACGACTGTCCAATTGCTCAATCAGTAAGCTCAGCGCGGCTTGTTCCGTTTGAATGGCTGCGACTGCATTATTAATAACTTGATCATCGCTCAATAGCGTCATAAGAGGGCTCTATACTTGGGGAAAATGGACTGGGTAACCGGCAGACTAAGGATTTAATGGCTTTAATTACAAGAAATCTTAATTATAGTAGATAAAGCTAACAGCTGACTGAGATAAGCCGGAATAATACTCAAAAAATTCCTAAAAAATGACCTACTTAAGAGTAGGTCAGAATATAAATACAAATTAGGCAATCATCTACTCACTAGCTTTAATGAGCTCAGCAAATTTATCAATCGCTATCAGCAGCTTAACGGACTACTGCTAATTAATGGATTACTGATTGTTATTGCCGAAATCATCTTTTGGCGGCTGATCATCAAAGTCATTTTGATCTTCTTTAGCGTCAAAACCACGGTCTTCAAAGCCGCGATCTTTGCTGAAGCCAGTACGGTCAAAACCACGATCCTGGCCAAAGCTACGGTCTTGTGAAAAGCCGCGATCTTGGTTGAAACCACCGCGGTTAAAACCACCACGATTGCCACCAAAGCCGCCTTGGTCAAAATTGCCACCTGCGCCAGCGCCTGGATTACTGCCCATGCGATCGCCACCACGATCAAAGCCACCGCCCATTGAGCCGCCACCTTGATAACCGCCTTGCTGAATACCACCGGTCGCCGTTGGGCTGCTGCCACGAGGATTGCGCGCAGGCACGACGGTAGAAATCGCATGCTTATAAACCATCTGACTGACCGTGTTCTTTAGCAGTACCACATATTGATCAAAAGATTCGATTTGGCCTTGTAGCTTGATGCCATTCACCAAAAATATAGAGACTGGGATGCGGTCTTTACGCAACGAATTTAAGAATGGGTCTTGTAGGGTTTGACCTTTAGACATGAGATGACTCCTGAATGTGGCGTAATAATAAGTATGTTATAAATAATTTATAAGGAATATTAGTTAAATGTCGTTATTAGCTGTTGTTAAATAATACGGTCACAAGAAACGGGTGCTATTCTGCCACACCTCTAATCAGATTTAAATACACCTATTGCAAGAAGAGCCATTCACTCATAGTTTGAATACATACTGCCCTTCAAACTTTCAAAGTTATTCTAAGTATGGTTTTATTTCTTGGATATTGCTAAAAGTATAAAATACGGGAACGGTAGCAGCACGTCGATCTGCGGCTACGTTAGATGAAAAGTCATGAGGTGGCTTAGTTATCTTCCGCAACCATGTGTATTGGCGTTTGGCCAATTGCCGTGTAGCATATAATGCCTTATTTCGCATAGTAAGACAAGCAAGCTTGTATGCATCACTGTGGTGGTTTAGTGGAGAAACTGTAGCCAAGTTTGCGCTATTATCAGCGTCTAAAAACGTTTGATAAAAAGCAGCGGTATCAAGATGAGCACAGCTTAAAACAGGATGAGACACAGCTACTAGATACTCTAACACTTGGCGATAGCCGACGCAGCGCATGGCGGCCATATTAGGAGTCAATGGGTAGTTCTCTAGCAGGTCCACCACCTCCTCAATTAACCCTTGCTGCCACATAATATCCAAGCGCCTATCAATACGCTCATGCAGCCATTCTCTATCCGGCATCACGGCCAAGCCATACCATTGGGTGTCGCTGCTGCGTGCCAAGGCATTTTTAGGTTGGTCTTGCCACTCACTAAGCGCCCGCCCTGTCTGTTTATAGACCTCGATAGCCCGAGTAATCCTTTGCGTATCCGTAGGTTTTAAGCGAATATAGGCGGCGGGGTCAATCTGCTCTAGATAATGATGAAGCGCTTCGATACCTGCTGCTTGTCGCCATGCCTCTACCTCTGCACGTACTGCAGCATCACTTTCGGGCACGTTAGAAAGCCCTTCAAACAATGCCATGTAATACATCATAGTACCACCGACTAGCAGAGGGATTTTGCCACGGCTATGAATCTCTTGGACTAATTGCTCAACATCCCGTACAAACTCTGCCACGCTATAACTTTCTGTCGGATCGATAATATCGACTAAATGATGCGGATAACGTGCCAACTCTTCAGCGGTTGGCTTGGCCGTACCAATATTCATATCGCGATAAATAAGCGCAGAGTCCACTGAGACTATTTCGTAGCGGCCACTATCGTAGAGCTCGTATGCTAAAGCGGTCTTGCCACTGGCCGTTGGCGCCATTAGACACACCACGCTATTGTCAGCAATGTTATTCAAGGCGCTCTCTTTAATCATAGCGATATCTTCAGTCATGAGAACCACCCTATTTAGTTTTTGAGTTCAGCATTATAGTTAGTAATTGCGCCACGTCTATCACTGCGATCGCCTGCTCGTTTAAGTTTTGGTATAGCCAAGTTGCAGCGCTGCCCTTTTCACTAATATTAATATTGGCATCAACATCGACATCGAATGGCTGAAGACTAGCTTGGTAATGCTCAGTAATAGCGGCTTCGGTCATTTGCTCAGCCCCCTCGTCTTGTTGCGCTAATAAGCTCAACCAAACATCATAATGAATGAGGTAATGCTGCTCGCACCAGAATAGTAATAATAGTGGTGACTTCGAGGCTACTGCTTTCAATGAGTCGTCTAACAATGGCGCAGTATCGGTAATGACTTTAAGTAATACCGGCAAATCACCAACCTGCGGGTCGGCTGTCTCAGTGATTGGCTGGTTTACTATGGCAAAAGCGTTAGTAGAATCAACTTCGCTATTAGCAAAAGGGGCTACTGCGCCTGCAAAGGTGGGCTGTGACGTATTGGCTTTAGAAGCTTGGCTGGTGGTTTGATAGCTTGATATAGGCTCACGCACTTGCGCAGTGGCCGGTTTTGATACCTCATAATCGCTGTATCGTGCGGTTTTTTCAGACGAGGCATAAGGCGCATCTTTTGGCGAAAACGCCCCTAACTTGGCTTTAATCCCATAATTAAGATGTGCCATGATATTAGCAAGCGCATGGATGTTAATGCGTTGTTTGCTAGGATGCACATTGACGTTGAGCCAAGCGGTGGGCAGCTCAAAATATAAGGCATAGCCATAATGATTGAGCGCCAGACCTTGTATAGCTTGGCGCAATTGACCCGCGATAATAGGGTCTTTAATTAAGCGTCCATTGACATAAATAAGCTTGGGTAAAGGCTGTGCGCTATGGTTAGCGACCCATAACCACCCTTGTATTTGCGGCGTATCAACCGCACCACTATAAGTATCCTTATGAGCATAACTGTCGCTATCGGCAGCACTGGCTATAGGATCAGTAGCTGCTACTGAGTCACCCAATAGTGCTGATAAATCTACCAATAGCGCCATACTTTGCGACTCTAACGACATGCCCAAAGCTTGCTCAAGACGGGATAGCGGTAGTCGAGAAATAGTCTCCCCTAAACCCTCTTCTTGCTCAGCAGTATGCGCTAGCAAGATAAGCCGCTTACGGTGATCATGGTATAACGTCAGACTCACATCCGCATGCGCTAAAGCGACCTCGCGCACGACAGACTCTATATGAGCAAACTCAGTGGCGACTGACTTCAGATTGCCGCGCCGCGCCGGGACGTTAAAATACAAGTCTTTGACCAAGACGGTCGTGCCCTGCTCTTGCACGATTGGGGTCAATACCGGTGTATCTGCCAAGATGCCGGCCACACTAAGCTGACGACCAATGCCACTATTGTCATGACTGCTCGATAGGGTGAGTCGCGATACTGCTGCTGTCGAAGCCAACGCCTCCCCGCGAAAGCCTAAGGTACGAATGCCTTGTAAATTCGCCACATCCGCCACTTTACTCGTCGCATGACGAGTGACCGCCATTACCATATCATCGGGGTGAATACCACAGCCATTATCACTGACTTCTATCATCCCCATGCCACCTTGGGTGACCTTAATGTCAATTATTGTGGCACCGGCATCAATGGCATTCTCTAGCAGCTCTTTGACCACCGAAGCCGGTCTTGTAACGATCTCGCCCGCTGCCAATTGATTAATGAGCAGAGGGGGCAGTTTTTTAATACGTGTAGTTATTGTGGAAGTTGGGGTTACCATAGAGACGTGAGCTTATTATTAGAGGGTATCAATAGGGATAGTTTATGAGGGTGTGGAAATATTAACTATTAAAAAAGGCAGAAAATTTAATAAGAAAGCCCTATTAGCAATTTATTTGCTTAGGCTATTTTAAAGACTATCTTTCTAGGCTAGCACAACTAAAGCCTGAACATAATCAGGCCTGCTGTTATAGAAAGTTCTCTAATTAATAAATGACCTCTAGAAATGGTTCAAAGCGGTTAAATCGATAGCTGCTGCAGCCCCTTGCTTGGTCACTTGCAAGGTTACGCGGCGAGCTTCGCTACTGTCCGCTTGCTCAATATCAATCAATAGTACAGGGGCAGCTAAATACTCTGCTGCACGACTTGCCCATTCAATAATCAATAAGGCATTGGCATCGTCCTGGTACTCGTCAAAGCCAATAAATGACAACTCTTCAGGGTCTTGCAGGCGATATAAATCCACATGATACACGGGCTTAGTGCTGTTGGTACTGCTGTCACCTTGTTGGGCAATATCATATGGCTCTACTAAGGTATAAGTCGGGCTTTTTACTGCCCCCGTATGACCTAGAGCTTGTAACCAGTACCGTGTCAACGTCGTCTTGCCGGCGCCTAAATCGCCCGATAACCAAACACTACCCGACAGATTCAGTGCTGCCAGACCTTGCGCCAAACGTTGGGTATCGGCTTCTGATTTCAGCGTTAAGGCTAAGGAAGATTGCATCGCCATTTAGGTCACCTGCAATTGCACAGTAGGGTTGATAAAAGGTTGACCTGCAATGAGTTTGGCAAACATTTCTGGGTCATGCCACTCAGCTTTGACCTGTTCGCTAAATTCGAAGTCAGCTAGTTCCAGTTTGCCCATATACTCGTTGCTTACGTCCTCTTTGAAACACTGGGCATAACCTGTAGCCGTCTCATGCGCAATCACCGAATAAACGCTGACATCTGCCTCACCGTTTTGCATCTGCGTCTGCTGCAAAATAGACTGCGCCCAAAAGAAAATGACTCGCGAAAATTGCTCAGCCGACGGTGATACCGGCAAACTAATCCAACGAGCGCTAAACTTTTTGCAGGCCTCGATATACTCGGGGTCGTCTTTATTCCAAAAGCAGATAGCATGATCAAAGCTGTCGATGATGTCTTTAATAGAAGACTTTAGCAGGCCAAAGTCATACACCATCTGACCGTGATCGAGACGATGCGCCTCTAGGATCAGCTCAATCTGATAGCTGTGCCCGTGGATAGAGCGTTTACAACGGTCTGAACTACAGTTGCGCACAATATGAGCGTTTTCGAATTTGAATAACTTGCGGATACGCATAATTGACTATGAATCATTATTAATTAAGATAGCTTCATTATAGCAAAGAGCGTCTAGGCTAGATATTGATAATACAAAATCTAACTTTTGGCCCTTTTGATTGGCCAAGTTTAGGATTGTATTATTGAAATTAGCAATGAATAAATACCCTTACGGTGAGAAAGCTTGTAAGCCGCCTGTATGGATAAACAATATCCGACTGTTAGGCGCAAACTCACCTTGCTCAATCAGCTCTAATAAACGATACATAGCTTTACCGGTATAGATAGGCTCTAAAGGCACCTCATACTGCTGTTGCACCTCATTGATAAACGTTAATAACACCTCATCAAACTTGCCATAACCGCCGAATACCTCTTCAGAATACAGCGTCCAGTTTTGTTTATCGTTATTCGTCCACTCCTTAACATCGGCTATTAAAAAATCCCCTTTTAACGCTGAAAACCCTAATAAGTTTTGCTTAGGATGACTGGCATTAATTAACCCCGCAAACGTACCCCCTGTCCCTACTGCACAGACAATCGTGTCAAAGTCCTGTCGGTCTTGCTCACTGAGAATTTCTTCACAGCCTTGTACCGCCAAGGTATTGCTGCCCCCTTCGGGAATGATGTAAGCGTTAGGGTAACGAGCTTGCAGTTCCCCCAAAAACTCAGGAGTATGCTTGAGTCGATAGTCACTGCGTGGGATAAACTCAAATTGCATACCCAAACCTTGCGCCGTAGTCAGGGTTGGGTTTAAGGGCTTGTCTGCCAATTCGGCTCCACGGATAATACCAATACTGGTAAATCCATACTCGTAAGCAGCATGCGCTAAAGCATGAATATGATTGGAATAGGCACCACCAAAACTCAGCAGCTGCGTATATCCGAGCCGCTTGGCCTCAAGCAGATTGTATTTGAGCTTAAACCATTTATTGCCTGAGATAGTCGGGTGCACTTGGTCGATACGTTTCACAGTAATGGTGATACCGTTTGGTAACCGCATGGTTTGATAAGGAATGCTTTGACAGCAAAGCGTTTGCTCATCCATAGCGGGAGGAGTAGACGATGGAGAAACGCACATATTAGTAGGAAGGCGCATATTAAGACGCCTTTTTCTGCTGTTTTAGGCCAATAGTACGCAGCACCCCTTTACCATCGATATCTTTAATGACCAGTAACCACTCATCATTAATAGCGACCGTATCTCCAGCGACAGGGGCCGATTCTAAATTAGCATTAATATACTCCGCTACCGTTTGCTGCCAGATGTTTTCTGAGTTGGCATCTGCAGCTTTCGTCACGCCATCCACAACTAGATTGACCGGCATATCATCACTAAAGAAGGGCAAATCCACCAACTTCACACTGGGCGACACCATCCAATCCCCATAGAAATCTTCTATAGCCCTCAGATCAAAATTGGTGTCATTAAATATCTGCGCAATATCGCGAGCATAGTTGCCACGCATCGCATACCAGACACTGTCGCCAAATTTCAGCTGAGTATTTTCGTCAATGACCATAATTCTTTGATTACGAACTAAGGCAAAAACATCAATATCTTCACTGCTGATTCTCCTAGAGATTACCTTGGGGTGACGACCAGTGGCAAAGGCGCCCGCTTTCACTTCAAACTCATACAAGGTAATACTGGCCTTATCCGAGACCCAAATTTCACGCTGCTCTTTGGGGTCTTGATTCATCGGAATGCGCACTTTGAATAAGTCTGCCATAAAGGAGATGGTGGTACCTTGCAGCACCAAAGACAATACCACGACCCCAAAGGCTATATCGAACAACATAAAGGCATCATCGACCATCGCCATGACTGGCAGAATAGCTAGGGTAATCGGCACCGCACCGCGCAGGCCGACCCAAGAGATAAAGGCCGCCTCACGGTCTTTAAAGCCAAACGGTTTTACGCTAGTAAAGACCGCAATGGGGCGCGCCACAAATATCATAAAGGCGGCGATAGCGACCGAATAAGGCCAAAGTTTTATGACGTTTGATGGAGTGACCAACAGTCCCAATACTACGAATAGTACGGCTTGCGATAACCAAGCAAAACTGTCCATCACCCGCAGCACATGCTCAGTAGCCCGTACCTTGCGATTACCTATCAGCACCCCAGTGAGATAGACCGCTAAGAAGCCACTACCGCCAATCATATTGGTCGCCGCAAATACTGCCAGACCCGCCGACATAATCAGGATGGCATACATACCATCGGCAAGCCGCACCTTAGGCAGCATTCTCGATAGCACATAGCCTGCCAGTATCCCCATTATGAGTCCAAAGCCCAGCTGCTGCGCTAATAAGCCCAGAAACCCCAGTATTGTCTGTCCTTTGGGATCGACATTCAGAGCAATCAATCCCGTGACCAATAAGATAGCTAGCGGGTCATTGGCCCCTGACTCCAACTCCAGCGTCGCCTGCACCCGGTCGTTTAACTTGACCCCACCATTGCGTAATAAGGAGAATACCGCCGCCGCATCAGTCGAGCCGACAATCGCGGCCATCAGTAGGCCGACCCGCCAATCAACGTCGAGCAACCAAGTGACGAAAATACCTAGAATAAAGACCGTAGCGATAACGCCCCAAGTGGCTAGAGTAATCGCAGGTTTCAGCCCGACTCGGAAAGATTTAAAGGAAGTCCGCAGTCCGCCATCGAGCAAGATACAGGCTAAGGCGGCTTGACCGACAAAGTTGGCTAGCGCATACTGGGAAAAATGAATCCCTAAAATACCCTCCTCGCCTGCCAGCATGCCGACCGCCAAAAATAGCAAGAGTAAAGGCACACCTAGCCGCGCTGATAAGGTGCTAGCCATAATGCTGGTAAATATTAATAACGACCCTACCAAATATAGGATGTTCAAGGTTTGCATTTTATAGACCTATGATTCAGTCAGGTTTGTTTTAGTGTAGGGTGTATATTTTTCAGTTGTGGGTTATAAGCAGGCAGCATTAAAGCCACAGTTTCTGTGTTGCTGCAGCATATTTTAAAGGTGTCGTAGCATGAGTTACGAGGATATAAGGCTAACAGATTGTATAGGAATAATGCCTATGGTAGTGCAGACTAACCTTAGCTTACTTTTGCGAACTTCAAGTGAGTTTTAAGTAAATAAACCCATCAACTTACCGGTAAAAATGTCTCAAGTTGTGGGGCAGGTAACGCCAGATATGAAGTTTGGTAAGGCGCCAATACCTGCTCCATATGGCGCCGCTGTTTATAATAATCCTGTGTCAACCATTCAGCATCGTTTCTATGGCGTAGCGTTAAGAGGTAAAAAACGCTCTTATCCTTGCTGTTTTGAAAACATAAGGCGTAAACACTGCCTTGAAATAGGCGTTTTTTTTGAATACTGCTATCAATTTTTTCGTACAAGGTAGGGTTACTGAGCTGACCTTTGATGCTCTTTTGAAAGTCGTCTATATAGTAGCCTACCAATAGTCTAAATAGACTTTTCTTTTTAGAACTGGCATCTTCACTAATATAGATAGCTTGCACCAATACCTTATAAGTTCTCTCCGTCGTCGTCACTGAGCGATATTTAATAGATAGGCTTCGCTCTTTTGCTTTGAGCTTAACCTTAGGCGCCGTAGCGTACTCTTTTTCACTTTTTAAACGTTGTAGCGCCTCTTGCGCTTCAATATAAGCATAGTAGCGCTGTTTGGCCAGCTCACATTGCTCGTCACTCACTGTCCAAGCTAGGCGGCGATGGTACTCCAAGGGTAGCACGGTCACGACTTTGCCATAGCGAGGGTCTTGGATCGCCACAAAGCAAGTATCATCGGGCGCACTATAAAAGAGCAAATGGCGACGATGCATGCCGGCGTGATAACCTATATTGATACAGACATCGGCATCCAAGTAACTCATTAACTTTAGAATATCTAAGGAAGTACGCTGAGCAATACGCTTACTGGCATGAAATGAGGCATAGGCAAATCGTTGACCAGCTATTCTGGGGCTGGACTGTTGATTTTGGGTATCCTTGATGCCAGTTGCGCTCATAACTGCATACCTAATAGTGGGAGCTGTGAGTCAGTAAAACCTTTGATTAGTATAGTGTTATTAATCAAAGTTTAAGGAGACGTGGGTTAGGCATATCAAGGGGTATAAAACAGGCGTAACGCGCGTTACCCTTAGCCTACCTTACCCAGCGTCTTAGGACAATACCAACTGCAAAAATATTCAACAATAGTATGAGGTTATCTCTAATTTATTATATTTAAACTTAAATGGTGGGTTATTAACCCACCCTACGGTGCTATTAAGAAATAACGGGACTTGAGGTTATAGATATTATTTAAAAAATTTCGTAGCGTGTGGTTAGCGACAGCGTAACCCACGACATCAATGATGATAATATAAAACAAACCTCCTAACCCACCCTTCCAAACTTAATCCTTCTTAAAAGCATGCATGTCTTCCAAAATACCGGTAAAGCGGTCATACAACCACGGTTCCATATCCTCTATGACTTGATTGTATATCGTCGGCCCTATCGTCTCGATGATAAAGTCTAGGAGAAATTTAGCCGGTAGATTGCCGATATCCACATCAAACTCTTCGCTCATATAACTACGCAGACTGTCCAAAACGATATCTTCGTCTTCTTTGGATAAATTGATTAACTTTTCCTTACTCATAGTAAACCCTTACATATTCGGTGATTGATTTAGCCATAAATATAACTCGCTCCATCATAATGCTTTAAAAAATAATAGGTTAAACAATAACGACTCTTTATAAAATTAACGCAAAAAAGCCCGACTACGCATAGCCGGGCTCTTGTTAATCTACTTTGCTAAATCTTCACTTATTAAGCCAATTGCCTATAAGTTTTAGATATCAAACTTTAAAGGACGGTCGCCCTCTGCATCTTTAATACGCGTTGGCAGGCCAATCTTGTTCAATAAGTTGATAAACGGGCGCGCGTCCAATTCTTCAACGTTGACCATCTTGCCAGCATCCCATTCGCCAGTAGCGATTAGCATAGCTGCAGCAACCGGTGGCACGCCAGCCGTATAAGAGATACCTTGGCTACCGACCTCATTATAAGCTTCTTTATGGTCAGAAACGTTATAAATAAAGACTTCAGCCTCTTCACCATTGATCTTACCTTTTACTTGGTCGCCGATACAGGTTTTGCCCGTATAGTTTGGTGCTAGTGAGCTTGGGTCTGGGAGCACGGCTTTTACAACTTTCAATGGCACTACTTCTAAGCCTTCAGCAGTTGTGACCGGTTGCTCAGACAGTAAGCCTAAGTTCTGTAGCACAGTGAAGACGTTGATATAGTGCTCACCAAAGCCCATCCAAAAGCGGATATTTGGCACATCTAAGTTGGCGGATAATGAGTGAATCTCATCGTGACCCGATAAGTAGCTGTTCTGCTCACCAACAACAGGTAAGTCGTCAGTACGCTTCACTTCAAACATCTTATTCGACTGCCACTGGCTGTTCTGCCAAGAGTAGACCGTACCAGTAAATTCGCGGAAGTTAATCTCTGGATCGAAGTTAGTGGCGAAGTATTTACCATGGCTACCCGCATTAATATCGATGATATCAATATCCGTCACGCTGCCTTTATCCATCATGTCATAGCCCAGACGCGCGTAGGCATTGACCATACCGGGATCGAAGCCCGCGCCTAAGATGGCGGTGATGTTATTGTCGGCACAGCGCTGTTTGCGCTTCCACTCGTAGTTGGCGTACCACGGCGGCGTCTCACAAATCTTGCGTGGGTCTTCGTGAATGGCCGTATCAATGTAAGCGACGCCGGTCTCTATACAAGCTTCAAGGACGGTCATATTAATGAAAGCTGAGCCTACGTTTAGGACGATTTGTACGCCGGTATCACGGATAAGCTGAGCTACCGCTGCGGTATCCATCGCATCCACTTCATGCGTGTGTAAGGTAGCGGCTTGTTTAAAGCTGCCCTTCTCTACGACACTGGCGGCGATTTCATCACACTTAGACTGGGTACGCGAGGCGATATGGAGCTCACCTAAAACGTCATTATTCATGGCACATTTATGCGCGACGACTTGCGCTACGCCGCCGGCGCCAAGGATAAGGACGTTACGTTTTGGGGTTTTAGCTGGGTTGGTGGTGTTCAACAGGTGAATCCTCCTTTGTGTGCCGTAAGGTTAGGTGTGGCACGGGTTAGTGATGTACGTGAATTAAAAAGGAAGACCAGAGGAAAACCCACGTACCCGAATTGTGCTGTAAATTTTGTCTTTTGTTGCATAAATATTGTTCTGTAATTATCGTACGGAACTTTTAGAACTGCTATTTATATTAGGCGCTTAGCTCACTATTACAAGGTAGCTTATGCAAATAAGCCCATAATAGTTCGCCAAATCAATTTCCCTCAATAGCGCTTATATTACTTATAACGGTTAAGCTACCCAGAATATTAAAATAAAATATTAACAGGCTGCTTACGACAAACTGGCTTTAAAGTCTTCGTAACCAAAAGTTTTTTGTACATGTAGTACCCCGTCATCATCGCAAATCACGATGGCGGGCATAGCGACACCATTAAACCAGTTCTTCTTAACCATGGTATAGCCGGCAGCATTACCAAAAGAGACACGGTCGCCGGTCTTTAATGGCTGCGCAAGCTGGTATTCGCCAAAGATATCGCCGGCTAAGCAAGATTTGCCACAAATGATGGTGTTTTGTTGGTCCACATCGCTATCAGCTGCTACAGCAGTCAGTTGACAAGCCTCACCGTTAATCTCAACTACTGGCGCGGTTTCACGATAAATCAGCAAGTCGAGCATATGCGCTTCGATAGAAGAATCAACTACCGCTAAAGGCTTACCATTATGTAGCGTATCTAGCACCGTCGTGACCAATTTGGCTGCCCCGTGAATACAAGCTTCGCCGGGTTCTAAATAGACCTGCACGCTATATTTTTCGCTAAAGGCTTTAAGTCTAGCGGCGAGCTGCTCTAACGGATAATCGGGCGCGATAAAATGAATGCCGCCGCCTAAGCTCACCCACTCAAGTTGATGAAATATCTCCCCAAATTTGGCTTCGATATCATCCAGACTGGCACTAAAGGCCGCAAAGCTGTTATTTTCACAGTTGTTATGAATCATAACACCCGTGATATCACCCAACACTTCGCTCACTTTGCTAATATCGTGTTCACCCAAACGGCTAAAGGGACGCGCAGGATCAGCTATCAAAAATGACGAGTTGCTGGTTTGCGGATTTAGACGCAGCCCGACCGGCACATTTTGCGCTTGCGCTTTGGCTTTAAAAGCGTTTAACTGATTGAATGAATTAAAGATTATCTTATCAGCGTATTGCAGTACTTCATCAATCTCAGCTTGAGAATAGGCAACGCTATAAGCATGCGTTTCTTTATCATGACCATTGCCAAAGGTCTCTTTACCCAAGCGCACTTCATTGAGTGACGATGAGGTCGTACCATGTAAGTACGGGCTCATAAAATCAAACACGCCCCAAGTCGCAAAGCATTTCAGCGCGAGTAAGGCTTTAGCACCCGATAAGTCGCATAAACGCTGAACGATGCTCAGATTATGGCGTAATGCCGGCACATCGATTTGGTAATAGGGCGTATTCAGATTAGCAGCAGTCGTCATGGTTAGAGCCTTTAGCAAGTCGTCGTATAGTGAAGTGGTCTATATGATGGACGTAAGGTCAAAAAATCGCGGCAATTATAATAGGTTATTGCGTAGAACCCAATATCAAATCTCAGTATTTAACACATTAATTGGCCCTACTTGTACGAGCCGCAATATTCGCTGAGAAATAATGGTCTACCGGTCGCCATCTTACCTAATATAAGCAGCGTATACCAATGGAAGTCTTAGATATTTGTGAGTAACGGGTAATGCTGCAAACAAACTGTATTTATTAAAATATTGTATTAATAATAAGGAAGTTATATGACAACTGTGAGTAATGATCTGTTAGTAAAAACCCACCCAGATGCAGTGGCTGTACTGGATTTTTGGTTTGCAGAGG
>Ga0098065_1000265_pt1 | contig 26289 bp, 19 predicted proteins | sample 25_taG_FD_75062 | JGI IMG/M metagenome (GOLD analysis project Ga0098065, IMG submission 75062) | Marine viral communities from Cariaco Basin, Caribbean Sea - 25_WHOI_OMZ | ecosystem: Environmental > Aquatic > Marine > Oceanic | place: Caribbean Sea: Cariaco Basin | collected 2014-11-08 | reverse complement strand
GGCTTCCCGTTCGAGGAAACCCCGGACCAGCAGGCAGCCATCGAACGGGTGATCGAGGATATGACCGGTGAGCGCCCCATGGACCGGCTGGTCTGTGGCGATGTGGGCTTTGGCAAGACCGAGGTCGCCATGCGCGCCGCCTTTATTGCCACCTGGTCCGGCAAACAGGTGGCGGTCCTGGTGCCCACCACCCTGCTGGCCCAGCAGCACTATGAATCCTTCCGGGACCGTTTCTCCGATACCCCGGTCACCGTGGAACTGCTGTCACGCTTCCGCAGTACCGGCGAGACCCGCAAGGCCATTGAGCGCATTGAAGAGGGCAAGGCGGACATCGTCATCGGCACCCACAAGCTGCTGCAGGGCGATATCCGTTTCAGCAACCTGGGCCTGGTGATTATCGACGAGGAGCACCGCTTCGGTGTCGGCCAGAAAGAGAAGTTCAAGGCCCTGCGTGCCGAGGTGGATATGCTGACTCTGACTGCCACGCCCATTCCACGCACGCTGAACATGGCCATGGGCCACCTGCGGGACCTGTCCATCATTGCCACCCCGCCGGCCCGACGCCTGTCGGTGAAGACCTTTGTGCGCCAGAAAGACAATGCCATGGTGAAGGAAGCCATTTTGCGGGAGATCCTGCGGGGTGGTCAGGTGTATTTCCTGCACAACGATGTGGCGACCATACAGAAAACCGCCGAAGATCTGCGCAACCTGATTCCCGAGGCCCGGGTGGGCGTGGCCCACGGCCAGATGCGGGAGCGGGAGCTGGAACAGATCATGTCGGACTTCTACCACAAGCGCTTCAACGTGCTGGTGTGCACCACCATCATCGAGACCGGCATCGACATTCCCAGCGCCAACACCATCATCATCGAACGGGCGGACAAGTTCGGCCTGGCCCAACTTCACCAACTGCGGGGCCGTGTCGGCCGTTCCCACCACCAGGCCTATGCCTACCTGCTGACCCCGCCCCCCAAGGCCATGACAGCGGATGCCCGTAAACGGCTGGATGCCATTTCCGAAGCCCAGGACCTGGGCGCAGGCTTTATGCTCGCCACCCACGACCTGGAAATCCGTGGTGCCGGCGAACTGCTGGGGGATGAACAGAGCGGGCAGATCGAAAGCATCGGCTTTACACTCTACATGCAGTTGCTGGATGAGGCCGTGCAGGCGATCCGCGAAGGCCGAACACCCAATGCCGACCTGCCCCTGAGCCACGGTACGGAAATGAACCTGCGCATTCCGGCACTGATCCCGGACGACTACCTGCCGGATGTACACAATCGCCTGATGCTCTACAAGCGCATCGCCAGCGTGAAAACCGAGGAAGAACTCAAGGAGTTGCAGGTGGAAATGATCGACCGGTTCGGCCTGCTGCCCCAGCCGGCAAAAAACCTGATCCGTCAGAGCAGCCTGCGGATCCGCGCCGAGGGGCTCGGGGTGGTAAAAGTGGACGCCGGCCGGGACTGGCTCAAGCTGGAGTTCGGCAACAACACGACCGTTGACCCGCTCAGACTGGTGCAAAAGGTGCAGCAGGCGCCGGACCAGTACCGGCTGGAAGGGGCAAATACCTTCAGCGTGCGGCTGAAAGACGATACAACCGATGGTAAACTCGACGCCATCTCGGCGGCATTGGCGGACCTGGCGGCATAACCAGCCAGCAGCTCAGCTGCGGGAAGATAAGGAGATGGCCGGTAACTGATAACCGGACCGTCAATTCCGACGAACGGATCAGGAGACCCACCTTGCACAAACCGGCCTTCACCTTCGCCAGCCGACTGCTTGCCATCCTGGCCCTGTTGACGGTGCTGTCTGCACCGTCCCTGGCCCAGGACCGTTACCGCGCCGAAATCGTAGTCCTCGAACGTCTGGCGGACCCTATTCTGAATGAGAATATGGCCGACAGGTTGCCGGAACGGACTGAAGCCGGCAAGCGTCTGTGGGTGGTAGACAGTACCGGCAACCGCATCTCCGACATCGACACCACCTCCAACCTGACCCTCAATAGCGCCGCGGCCAGGCTCGAAAGCAGTGGCAAATACAGGGTGCTGATGAAAACCGGCTGGATCGAGAGCTTCCCGGACAACTATAACGGCGAGCCACTGGCCATCGAGCTTGGCGAATACCTGGACGCAGCGGGGCATCGGGCCATTGAAGGCACCATCGAGATCAACCGCCGCCGCTACCTCCTGGTCACCGTCGCCCTGAACCACTGGCGGGAAGCCATCGGCGGTAGCGCTCCGATGCAGGTGGAAACCTCCGGGGAGGCAGGGGAATCCAGGGACGATGACGATCAGGGCACTGAAAATGGGCCAGTAAAAGGCAGCGACAGCAGTATGGCAGCGATCGAAGACTCCATGCAGCCAGCCCGCTCCGACAAGGAGCTTGTCACCTGGATTCGCGAAACCCGGCGCATGCGCAGCGAGGAAATCCACTTCCTGGACTCCCCCACCATCGGAGTGCTGGTCTACTTCCGCCCCCTCGACTAACGGGCCGACGCCTGGAACAGCTCCAGGCGCCTTTGCAATATTGACACCCCTGGTTGCCGCCAGTGGTCACAGGGCATCAGGGATTGCCGACAGGTTCCACACCCTTGAGTGCCGGAATCACTTCTTCAAGCACGGCCTTGACACCGGCCATCCCCTCGGCAAGGGCGCTGGCAATTTCTTCCATGGTGATAATGTGGTCGGACTTGCCAGCCGCCCAGTTAACGGAAAGGGCGAGGCAAGCGTAGGGCAACCCAAGCTCCGCGGCGAGCGCAGCTTCCGGCATCCCGGTCATTCCCACCAGGTCACAGCCGTCCCTTTCCAGGCGCGCCACTTCGGCGGCACTCTCCAGACGGGGCCCCTGGGTCGCACCATAGACCCCATAATCCACTGCGATTACCTGCCTGCGGGAAGCAGCTTCCAGCAGGGCCTGGCGCAGGGATTCGTCGTAGGGGAAGGTGAAGTCGATATGGGTGACGCCTTCCAGCACGGCCTCCCCCACCTGTTCATAGTAAGTGTGCCCACGCCCCCAGGTGTAATCGATGACCTGGTGGGGCACGGCAATGCGGGCGGGCCCCATGGCCGGTGTAATGCCCCCGACTGCGTTCACCCCGATGACCCGGGCTGCCCCGGCTTCGCGCAGCGCCCAGAGGTTGGCCCGGTAGTTGACCTGGTGGGGCGGGATTGTGTGAGGGTGACCATGGCGAGCAAGGAACAGCACCCGGTGCCCACGAAAGTCCCCCGTAATAACCGGCCCTGAGGGCGCACCCCAGGGAGTGTCGAACACCCGCTCATCAACAACGGCCAGACCTTCAAGTTCGGTCAGGCCCGTGCCACCTATGATAGCCGTCTCGGCTGGTGCCTGTGGCGCTTGCGATAAATCCGTCATGCCTCACCCTCGTCGCCCTGGGTTGTTTCCTGGCCGGGGCCGGAGGGCTCGCGCACCGGCCCCCGGGCTGCGGCCTTGCCTTCGCTGTCCCGCTGCCGGCGTCGGTTTTCGCGGTCACCGCCGCGCTCACCATCCCGGTCGTCATCGCGCTCCTCATTGTCATCGCGCGCTTCCCGGTCAATACGCACGGTTTCTGCCACATGCAGTGTGCGCGTGGGGAAGGCCACTTCGGCACCGTAGGACTCGATGATGTCACTGATTTTCAGCAATACATCCTGCTTGATCTCATGGAATTTCACCCACTGGGTGGTCTTGGTGAAGGTGTACACCATAATGTCCAGGGACGAACTGTTGAACGCGAGGAAGTTCACTATCAGGGTCTGGTTGGCGTCAATTTCCTCATGGTTTTCCAGCATACGCCGAATATCCGAGACGATATCGGACATTTCCTTCACATCGGCATAGCGAATCCCAATCGTCTCGTAGATACGGCGATTCTGCATCCGCGACGGGTTCTCCACCGCAATCTGGGTAAAGACGGAGTTGGGCACATACAAGGGGCGCTTGTCGAAGGTACGAATGGTGGTCAGACGCCAGCCGATCACTTCCACCGTACCTTCGATTTCCCGGTCCGGAGAGCGCACCCAGTCACCCACCTTGAACGGCCGGTCCAGGTGGATAATAAATCCACCAAAGAAGTTGGCCAGCAGATCCTTGGCGGCAAAGCCCACCGCTATGCCACCAACGCCACCGAACGCCAGCACCCCGGAAATGCTGTAGCCCAGGGACTGCATCACCGTCAGCACCGCCGTGATCGCCACAACAGCCCGTAGCAGCTTGCTGATGGCATTGACCGTGGTGTAATCCATCGGCCGCTTCATCTTGATGGGCGACGTCAGGATTTCTTCCGACTGCTTGATGACACCGAACAGGGTCCACACAATAATCCATACAAACCCCAGTTCAAGCAGCTTTTCGTTAGCCGAGAAGATCTCGGCTTCAGAATAATTGTGCGCCACCTCTGCTGCCCAATAGACACCCTGAAGCCATACGAAACCGACCATAGGACGCCGGAGGGCGTGGAGAATCGCATCATCCCAGAGGTTACTGGTGCGCTCGAAGCGACGCTCCAGCAAAAGAATGATACGGCTGACCAGGAAAGCCACCGTTGCGGTGGCAAATACGAGACCAAACACAACAATGGCAACTCGCCAACTCTGGGACAGCAGGCTCCAGTTATCCATCCAACTGGTCAGCAGCTCCGGGGTCTCTTCCACTGACATCTCCTCTTACTGTTCTTGGTTGACAGGACGGGGACCGGGCTCAATGATCACCGGCGTGCCGGCAACCAGCCGGTCAAACAACTCGATGACATCGCGGTTTCGCATACGGATACATCCATGGGACCTTGGTTTTCCCATGGGTTCAGTATCCGGGGTGCCATGAATGTATATGAAACGACGAAAGCTATCGACACCTGGACCACGATTGAAGCCGTTTTCCAGGCCGCAGAGCCAGATTATGCGGGAGAGAATCCAGTCCCTTTGGGGATAGTGCCGTGACAGTTCCGGCGACCAGGTCTCACCGGTGGGGCGGCGCGCCACAAAGACCGTTCCTTCGGGCTTACCCCAGCCGACCATGGCCCTGACATAGTGACGCCCACGGGGCGTACAGCCGGAATCCTGGGCCTCGCCAGGACCGTTCAGAGCGGTGGATACGGGCCAGCTGAGGTGTTCGCCATGGCCACCGAACCAGTCCAGCATCTGGCGGTCCAGACTGATGATCACACGCTGCTCCCCTTCCGGGTTGGATGCTGAGATGGACACTCCGGCGCTCCTGCCATGCTGACTTTGAGCAGCAAAGGCTAGCGGACCCGGCAGACGGAGGCAACTGCGCGGCCCTCACCGCCAACTGAAGGGCTCAGCCTGCCGAGCGGCTATTACCCGTGGCGGACGCCTCCGGACGCGGTACCAGCATCAGGTCCGGTGCCTGCATTCCCGCCGCAAGGAAGGGTATCAGGCGGGCGGCAATCTCCTGGATCGGGGTTTCCACCCCGGTCTTGGTTTGCAGGATATCCCTGAGGGCATCACTGGAAGACATGGTAAAGGCGGTGGCGCCGAGCATGAACTGGATACGCCAGTAGCGGTCCACCGGGGAAAGCTCCGGTGTGGCCTGCTTCAGCAACGCCATGAAACGATTGAAGATATCCTTGTACTCGTCTTCAAGGTATTCCCGCAGGTGGCCCTGGGACTGGGTATAGGCCAGTCCCAGCAAGCGCATGAAGATGGAAATACCGCGCTCATTTCGCTGGGGCATACGCACCGCACTTCCGGTGAGGGCCCCGAGGATCTCTTCAACGGTCAACGCCCGGTCACCGGGACGGGCTTCCAGCTCGTCGAACTCGGCGTCCAGGGTGGAAGAGTAAGGGGTGAGAAAACGGGCGAATACCGACTGGATAAGCGCATTCTTGGACCCGAAATGGTAATTCACGGCGGCCAGGTTGACACCAGCCTTGCTGGTTATCATCCTGAGAGAGGTTTCCGCGAACCCCCGTTCAGCGAAAAGCTCTTCCGCAGCATCAAGAATCCGGTCCACTGTATCTGACTGGGCCACAACACTTTCCTTGAGTAAACGAATGTTTAAAACATACGTTTCAAACGCAAGTCTGTCAAGCGCGCTTGCGCTCCTGCCCGCCCTCCGCTGCACCCGGTTCTGAACCCGGTTCCCCGTCCTTTGCACCTGTGTCTGGCACTGCGGAGGGCGTATCCTCCGCCTGCGGATCCTGCACGGATTCAGTCACCGTTTGCGCCACGGACTGCCAGCCCCGGTCGATGGCTTTCTGGTGCCCCTCGAAATAGGCAGACTGCATACGCTCGTAGGCTTTCTCCGCCTCCAGCATGAAAATCAGGTAGAGCCGGAAATGCTCCCGCCGGGTCAGGGAGGCGGCCAGCCGGCGTTGCTCAGACAGGTGCCTGAGTGTGCTGAATCGGGGCGCTGCCAGGGTCGAGTTGAACTCCGAGAGCTCGTTACATTGCCAGATAAGCCCCAGCTCCCCTTCCAGGTGGACAACGTGGCGACGGGCGTCACGCAACAATTGCTGCCGGTAAAGAATCAGGTCCAGGTAGGACGGATTCGAGGTATAGAGTCGACGTACAAACGGCACCCCCAGTAACAGGATGACCACAAACGCACCAAAGCCTCCGCCGGCAATCCAGGCCGGCACCACGCCGGTCATACCACTGAGAAATACCAGCGCCGCGATGGTCGCCGACAACAACCAGCTGTCCCGGCGCCGGCGGGCGGCATTGAGGGTATAACTGTCGGGCCAGCCGGACAGGGAGAGAAGATTAAAGTCCAGCAGGTTCACCCGTTCGCACTGTCGCAGCAACCGGCGCAACCGACGCTGATAGGACTCGGCGTAGCGGTGTTCGATTTCCTCGGATTCGGCATCACTCGCTACAAGCACTTGATCGTCACCAACACTGCCGGTCGCGGCACTGACCTCCTCGCTTCGGGGGCTGACGAGTTCTGCACTGGCCGGCTCCTCGGCTGGCAGGCGGCCCTTCCGCTCCGATACCGTCGGTGTATTTCGCGCCAGCCCTGGTGAGGCTTCCGGGTCCGCTGGCCGGCCAGGGCGAAGCACCGGATCTTGCCCCGGGGGGGCGGTATCTCGGGTTTTCACGAAAGTATCTGCCATTGCTGTCAGCCCGGTTCGGTTATTGGCGCCCTGCTAGTGTCCCGGCCACCAGAATGGCCGGACCCTGAAAGGTTATCGCCTGCCTGGCGGCATTCTTTAGCGGCTAACGTCTGAAGCCCATGCGAAACCCTTTTGATAGCTTACTCCCGGGGCGATACACTTGCGTGTTCCGAAATGTAACGAGGTGCAACCATGTTTACCGGTATTGTGCAGGGCATTGCCACGGTGGAGTCACTGGACGCCCGTCCTGGCCTGACCACCTTTGTGATCCGTTTTCCGGAGGGCAGCCTGGAAGGCGTAACCACAGGTGCATCCGTGGCCATCAACGGTACCTGTCTGACCGTCACGGCCCAGCAGGATAACCAGCTATGGTTTGATGCCATGCAGGAAACCCTGAGGCTGACCACATTGGGAGAGCTTGCTGAGGGGAGCCAGGTGAACTTTGAGCGTGCCGCCAGGATTGGGGACGAGATCGGTGGCCACCTGCTGTCCGGCCATATCCATTGCACCGCCCGGGTAGTCAGCCGGGAGCAGCCTGAAAACAATTGCACCCTCACCTTTGAAGTGCCGGAAGCCTGGCAGAAGTACCTGTTCCCAAAGGGCTATATCGCGGTCAATGGCGCCAGCCTCACCATCGGCGATGTGGAGGCGAACCGGTTCAACGTCCACCTGATCCCGGAGACCCTGCGGGCCACCACCTTCTCCGATATCCACCCAGGCGACAGGGTGAACATCGAGGTGGACAGCCAGACCCAGACCATTGTCGATACCCTGGCCCGGATGGGTTACGACCGTCCTGCCGGCTGACGGGGACCAGTACACCGGAACACCACAAAACGTGGTGAGGCGTGTAGCTGCTGCACCTGCGTGAAAAATGACCGCAGGCTGCGGTGATAGCCCAGGTGGCGGTTGCCGACCATCAGTAACTCGCCATCACCTGTCAGGCAGCCTGCGGCTTCCGCAAACAGCCGCAAGGCAATGTGATCCCCCACGGCCCCACCTTCATGGAAGGGTGGATTCAGCAGAATCATCCGGAAAGGTCCTGACTGCGGTGGTGCCCCGTCGGCATGGTAGAAGCGACATTGCCCCCTATCCAGACCCGCCGCGGAGACATTGACCCGGGCACTGATAATCGCCTGGGATGAAATGTCGGCAAAACCCATTGCAAGGTCAGGGCGCCCGGAAAGGGCCACCAGGCCCAGCAGCCCGTTGCCACAGGCCAGGTCCAGCACCGGCGCCCCGGGTGGTAAAGCCGTTACGGCTTCTGCTATGAAAGGCAGCAACTCGCGGCTGCCGATGTCGAGCCGGTCACGGGCAAAGACTGCCGGCAAGCCCTGTACCGGTGCAGGCAGCTCCCCGACCGGGTAGCCCCGCCACAGCCGGTCCCAGTGCTCCAGGGTCTGAGTGCCCGGCTGACACAGCACCAGCCGGGCTTTCTTCTTTGCTGGCAGCACCGCCTCGGTCACCACCAACTCCTGATAGACCCTGACGGCCTGGTCCGGCAGGTGCTTGATCATGCCGCCGGCGAGAATCCACCCGCCCGGGCGAAGCACCTGGTTACACCACCGCAACAGGAACCCCAGGTACTCCAGCTGACGCGGCACCTTGAGAATCACAGCGTCATAACGGGCCGTACCAGAGGCCGACGAGGCTGAACCGCGGGCGACAGCTTCCAGCTCCTGTTCCCAGCTTCGGACAGCCGGCACTGGAAGCCGGTTGGCCCGGGCATTGAGGGCAAGACCCTCCGCCAGTGCCGCGCTATCCGCAATCACATCCGGCAGGAAGTTTGCCAAACCAAGGGCAAGCGCTCCGAAACTGTCGTCGACGACTGCGACCCGCTGACCCGGAGCCAGCCTTTTGAGGGCCTCGGCGACCAACTGCTCATCGGCCGCATCCCAAGCCCTGAGACTGCGGCCACCACGATGGGGGCGGTGCAGCGTCAGGCTGGCGGTACCTGCCGGAAAACCGGAACTGCCATCGCTGGCAGGGGTCACCGCCTGCCCCTCCCGCTCGCGGGCCTCTGGCGAACGGCCTGGTAAACAGTGAAGCGCTTGTCTTCCGCCAGCACCCGGCAAGGCCCGATGTGTGCCTCGATCAGCTCCTGATAAGGCAGGAACCGGTTAGCGACCAGTCGCAACTCTCCCCCGGGGGCCAGGTGGCGCCCTACCTGCCTGAGGAAACTCTCGGTCATCGATGTATCGATACGAACGCCGGTATGAAAGGGCGGGTTGGTAATGACCGTAAGGTAGCTGCCCAGCTGGTCCGGCAGGCCATCGCTGGCAAGGATGTCACCCTTTGCGCCGTTACGCTCATAGGTCTGGCGAGCACAGAATACCGCCTGGGCCTGGACATCAACACCGTCCACCGGCCCCAGTTCCGGATACCGGACCTGCAGCCAGGCACCAATCACACCGGCGCCGCAGGCAAAGTCCAGCACGGGTCCGCGAACAGGTGTATCCGCCAGGGTTTCCAGCAACCGGGCTGTACCCTCATCCAGGCGGCCGTCACTGAAAATACCGGGCACCCCGGCAACCGATATCCGGGCGCCGGCGCAGTCAACGTCATACCACTGTACCCACTGCTGGGCGCAGAATGGCGTTTCTGCCGCCGGTAACCGTGCCGTCCAGACCTGGCAATGACGGGCGCTGTCGACCTTGCGGGCCTCAGGTGCGACGGCCTGCAACTGGCGGGCGGCGCCGGCAATACCTTCGCGTTTCTCCCCCACCAGCACCAGCCGGCCCTGCGCTGACAGCAGGTCCCGGGCCAGCGCCAATTGCATGACGAGCGTTTCCCGGGCCTTGGGCACAAAGATCACCAGGGTATCCAGCGATCCCCGTTCTGTCTCAGACAGTTCGTAGCCAAACTGCACCCGGCAGTCACCCCGCCGCTCCAGTGCAGCGGCGACTCCGGCGTGTTCGGTAATCACCAGGGGCTGCCCGGCACCGGGCAGGTCGGGAAGTTCAGGCAGGGACAGCCCCAGCAGGCCTGTCCGCCCGGTCACCAGCTCAGCGTTGCGCTCCAACGCAGCCAGCGGGTTGCGCCCTCCGGTCTGATCCCGATTGGATGCCTTGCGTGCCGTCATGTGATTGCCTCAGCCAGTGATTCAGGTGGGGCGAATTGAACGGCATTCACGGGAGAATCGCAACACTCCGGGAAAAGCCCGCTCCGGGATGTGCCCGGAACAGACTCCCGGGTTCATTCAGCCAGTGGTGCATGAATGCTGCTTTGCGCCAGGTCCAGCAATTCACGCAGGGCCACCGAGAACATCGCGTACTCCGGCTGGCGCGCCCCCTTGAGTTCCGCCAGCATACTCTTCCAGCGACGGATCATGGTGTCGTGCTGCGCCATCCAGCTCTCCACACACTCTTCCACCTTATGGTGGTCATCCGCCATTCTGAGCACACCCGTGGTCAGGGCGCGCTGCTGCCAGTCCAGGTCCTCCCGGAAACTTTCCCGGGCCAGCGCCTGCCAGTGGGAGGCTGGCTTGAGATTGGCGATGGCGGCGGCAAACCAGTTCAGGTCGAGCCGCTCGCCCAGTGTGTAGTACAGGTTTGCCACCGTCTTGAGGGGCACACCCGCGGACTCGTGGGCTTCGATAATACCCAGCGCGGAGTACAGGTATGAACTTCCAGACACCACCGCTGCCAGGTCTTCCGGTATGCCCTGCTTTTCCAGTTTTTCCAGGTCGCTCCTCCAGTCCTTCTCGGCCCCCTGCCCCAGGTAATCCGGAAGGTTGGCAGAAATTCTGGCGATGCTGTCGGTGAAACGGTCCAGGTGGGACTGGATATTGAGTTCACTGCGCCGGTTACGCAACAGCCAGCGTACCGCCCGGCGGACCAGCCGCATCAGGTCATTCATCAGGCTGACCTGCAGGCTGGCCGGCACCTGGTAGTCAAGCGCTTCGATCCTGCGCCACCAGGTGTCAAGCCGGAATACGTCCCGGGCTATGATCCAGGCCAGGGCAATGGCCGGGGCATCGGCACCTGTGGACTGGGCAAGCCGGTCCACGAAGGTGATCCCCATGTGGTTGATCATGTCATTGGCAATCTGGGTGGCGATGATTTCCCGACGCAACTGGTGTGACTCCAGCTCTTTCGGGAATTTTTCCACCATCGGCTGAGGGAAGACCTTGTGCATTTCAGACACCAACAACGGGTCGTCTGGCAGGTCGCTGTCGATCAACACCTGCTTGAGGTCACCTTTGACATAGGAAATCAGCACCGCCAGTTCCGGGCGGGTCAGTCCCTTGGCGGCGGCCTTGCGCTCTTCCAGGGCCTCGTCATCCGGCAGGAATTCCAGCTCCCGATTGAGCTTGCCCTCCGCTTCCAGCCCGTTGATCAGGCGCCGGTATTCCTCCAGGCGGTTGGCGGCCTCGTCATTGGCCAGGCTCAGGGCCTGGGTCTGACGATAGTTGTTGGTGAGCACCAGGTTGGCCACTTCCTCGGTCATGTCTTCCAGCATGCGGTTACGCTGCTTTTCGGTCAGGTCCCCGGCTGCGACCACCCGGTTGAGCAGGATCTTCATGTTCACTTCGTGGTCGGAGCAATCCACACCACCGGAGTTGTCGATGAAGTCCGTGTTGAGAAGGCCGCCATTAAGGGCAAACTCGATACGCCCGAGCTGGGTCATACCAAGGTTGCCACCCTCACCGACAATGCGGCAGCGCAAATCACGGCCGTTGATCCGCAGGCCATCATTGGCCTTGTCGCCCACTTCCGCGCTGGATTCATGGGCAGACTTGACATAGGTACCGATACCACCGATCCATAGCAGATCCGCCTGGGCCTTCAGGATATGGGTGATCAGCATGTTCGGCGGCACCCGGTCAGACTTGATGCCGAGCAGTTTCTTCATCTGGGGGCTGACCGGAATCGACTTGGCATTGCGACTGAAAACACCGCCCCCTTCCGAAATCAGCGACTCGTCGTAATCCGACCAGGCGGACCGGGGCATTTCAAACAGCCGCTTGCGCTCTGCGAAGCTCTTTCCCGGGTCCGGATCCGGATCGATGAAAATGTGCATATGGTTGAACGCCGCCACCAGTCGCGCCTTGTCGGAGCGTAGCAGGCCATTGCCAAACACATCGCCGCCCATATCGCCAATGCCGATCACCGAGAAGGTATCGTTAGCCGGGTTGATACCCAGCTCCCGGAAGTGTCGTTCAACCGACACCCACGCGCCCCGGGCCGTTATGCCCATTTTCTTGTGGTCGTAACCGTGGCTGCCGCCAGAGGCGAATGCATCCCCCATCCAGAAGCCGTATTCGGCGGCCAGGCCGTTGGCAATATCGGAGAAGGTCGCGGTGCCCTTGTCGGCCGCTACCACCAGGTAGTGATCATCACCGTCATGGCGCACCACGTCACTCGGTGGCTGAATCCCGTTGTCGACCAGGTTATCGGTGATATCCAGCAGCCCCCGGATAAACGTCTTGTAGGCAGCAACACCTTCCGCCTGGAAGGCCTCCCGGTCAGAGGGGTCTGGCAGGCGCTTGGCCACGAAGCCGCCCTTGGCGCCGACCGGCACGATAACGGCATTCTTCACCTGTTGGGCCTTTACCAGCCCCAGTATCTCGGTACGGTAATCCTCGAAGCGGTCAGACCAGCGCAGCCCACCCCGGGCGACCTTGCCACCACGCAGGTGCACCCCTTCCACCCGCGGGGAGTAGACAAAGATCTCAAACATCGGAAGGGGCAAGGGCATGTCGGGGATCTTCGCCGGATCCAGCTTCACGCTGATGTAGGGTTTGGGCTGACCCTGCCCATCCCGCTGGAAAAAGTTGGTACGCAGGGTGGCACGGACCAGGTCCAGGTAAAGCCGCAGTACACGGTCCTCACTCAGGTTGTCCACCTCGTCAAGACTGGCGTTGAATTCCAGCTCCAGCTTTTGCTGCGCTGCCTCACCCTTGGCCTGGCTCTGCTCTCGGCCCGGATTGAAGCGGGTGTCAAACATCTGCAGCAACAAGCCGGCCAGCCCGACGTGGTTAACCAGGGTATTGGCAATAAAGGTCTGGCTGTTACTGAAGCGGATCTGACGCATATAACGGGCATAGGTGCGCAGGATCGCTATATCCCGCCAGCCCAGGTATGCGGACAGCAGCAGCCGGTTGAAAGCGTCGTTCTCAGCCTCACCGAACCATACCCGCTCGAACAGCTCCTCGAAGATGGGCCGTATGCGATGGATATCCACTACCGCGCCTGAACGGGCCTGCAGGGAAAAATCATGGATCCACACCACATTGCGATCATGATCCACGATCTCGAAGGGGTGCTCGCCGATCACCCGGAAGCCCAGGTTCTCGAAAATCGGCATCACATCGGACAGGGGCAGCTGTTCGGTGGGGTTGAACAGTTTGAAGTGAACCGTGCTCTCTTCTTCTTCCAGTGACCGGTAGAAGCTCATGGCCATGGGGCGGCCGTCCGAGACCGCACAGATGTGCTCCAGGTCAATGGCAGCCCGGCGAGGGGAAAACATGTCCTGGTAGCTGGCAGGAAAGGCCGACGCATAGCAGCGCATCAGCTCGTTGCCCCGCTCCTCGCCCCAGGTTTCGTGCAGGGCCTCCGCCAGGCCATCCCGCCAGGATTGGGCCAACTCAATGACCCGCTCCTGGATTTCCGCCACCGGCAGGCGTCGACTTCCGGCCCGGGGCACCCGGATGGTGAACTGAACCCGCGCCAGCACCGACTCGGAGAAATGGGTCACAAAGCTGATGTCTTCGGCCTCCAGGCGGTCACACAGGACCTCCTCGACCCTCAGCCGCAGCTCGGTGTTGTAGATGTCCCGGGGAAAGAACGCCAGGCAGGTCACAAACTGGCCATAGACATCCTCCCGCATGAACAGGCGAATCTGCCGCCGCTCCTGGATATAGAGGATGTCCAGCGCCGCCTGGTAAAGCTCGTCCAGTTCGATCTGGAACAGCTCATCCCGGGGATAGACTGACAGGATCTGGTCCAGCTCCTTGCCGGCGTAGTCATCCTTCATAAAGCCAGAGCGCTCGACTACTGCCTCGACCTTGCGACGCAGCAGGGGAATATCCTCGGGGCGACCGCTGTAGGCGCGGGAGGTGTACAGGCCAAGGAAACGGCGCTCACCCACCACCTGGCCCTTGCTGTTGAACTTCTTGACCGCAATATAGTCAGGATAAGCCGGACGGTGAACCCGCGAACGCTGGGCCGACTTGGCAAAGATAAACAGTTCATCGGTGCGGGTCATCTGACTGCGGGTACGCCGTGGCAACTCACGCATGGCCACTTTTGCACTGCGTTCGTTATTGACCCGCAGTATGCCGAGCTCCGAATTCTCCACCCGGCAAACGTTCGTCCCCTTCTTGTCGCTGACGAAGTCATACTCGTCGTAACCAAGGAAGGTGAAGTGATCGTCGATAAGCCAGTCCACAAACGCCCTGGCTTCGTCAACATCGTCGGGGGTAATGTCCGCAGGCGAGCTGTCCAGTTCCCGGGCGATTTCCAGGGCCTTCTGCTTCATGGCTCCGAAGTCCGAGACCACGATACGCACTTCGTGCAGCACTTCCTGCAGCAGGTTCTCCAGGTTAGCCAGGTCCTTCTGATCGCTGTGGCGGTCAATCTCAAGTACGATGAATGCCTCATGGCCTGACTCATCGCCCTCGTCTGGTGCCTCAAGCGACACCAGCGTGCCGTCCTTGTCACGGTCCACCGCCAGGATCGAGTGGTGAATGGTGTGGGTTCCAATATCCCGCCGGTTAATGGCCATGCGCACAGAATCGATCAGGAACGGGATGTTCGGATGCAGTATAAAGATCACCGTATGGGTGGACTGCCAGCCATCGCTCTCCAGATCGGGATTGAATACAGCGACCGGCGTCTTGCCCTCAGGCCGTTTCTGCAGGAATTGCCAGGCTGCCAGCACGGCGCCGTAGGTATCGTGGAACGCCCGGCTCAGCAACTCATCCAGGGGCAGGTGCATAAGGTACTGATGACTGAAGTGACTGATCCGTTCCGCCTCCTTTTTCGGCAGCTTGCGGAATAATTCCTCATCCAGTTGTTCAAGGAACTGCTCCTTGCTGGTCACGGTCAGGGTATTCATCAATCACCTCTGTCTGTGGTCCGGGCACCTGCTGAAAAGGGTCAGGCACCGATGTGAACGAATGGTAACTCCAGCATAGTCAAACCCTTGATAATTTGCTGTAAATTCGCGAAAACTTCATACGGTAAAACCGAGATATAACCACTTCCGGAGTAGCCAGAGCCATGTCCTCCCTGCAACAGACCTTCGGTGAGCTCAAGCAGCACCTCGCCAGTCGCATTATCGGCCAGCACGCGCTGGTGGAACGCCTGCTGATTACCCTGCTGGCTGATGGTCACCTGCTGGTGGAAGGCGCCCCTGGGCTTGCCAAGACGACCGCCATCAAGGCCCTGGCCGAGCACCTGGAAGGGGACTTTCACCGCATCCAGTTCACTCCCGACCTGCTTCCCTCCGACGTTACCGGCAGTGAAATCTTTCGGCCCGAAACCGGCCAGTTCGAGTTCCAGCGCGGCCCGGTCTTTCATAACCTGGTGCTTGCCGACGAGATCAACCGCGCTCCCGCCAAGGTACAGTCGGCCCTGCTGGAGGCTATGGGGGAGCGCCAGGTGAGTGTCGGCATGCGCACCTTCCCGTTACCGGAGCCTTTCATGGTCATGGCGACCCAGAACCCCATCGAACAGGAAGGTACGTATCCGCTGCCGGAAGCGCAGCTCGACCGTTTTCTGATGCACGTGACCATCGGCTACCCGGAACCGGCCGCCGAGCGGGAAATTCTCCACCTTGTCCGCCAGCAGACACGGGAAGCCCGGACTCCCGATGCCACACCGGTGACCGCCGAGCAGGTCAGTGAAGCCCGCAAGGCGGTAAGTGATGTGTTTATGGCCGAGGCTGTGGAAGACTATGTGCTGGCCCTCGTACTCGCTACCCGTGATCCGCTGGCCCTGGATGACGACCTGGACCGCTGGCTGGCATTTGGCGTCAGCCCCCGGGGGACCATCGCCCTGGATCGTTGCAGCCGCGCCCTGGCCTGGCTGGACGGCCGTGACTACGTCACTCCGGACGACGTCAGGGCGGTCGCGCCTGATGTTATGCGTCACCGCCTGATACTCACCTTTGAGGCGGAAGCCGCCGGCATTACCCCGGACCAGGTGGTCCAGCGCCTGCTGGAGCGGGTTCCGGTGAGCGCCTGAGGAAGGTGGCAAGCATGGGAGCTTTCGCCTCGACACCAGCCGGCACCGGCCAGCACAGATCAGCCATCACACTGGATGAGCTGCTTCAGCTGCAGGCCCGGGCCCGCACCCTGCAAATGCCATCGGCGCGCCGGGCCCTGCGCCAGCGCCGGGGAGGCCATCAGTCGCACCTGAAGGGCCGCGGCATGTCACTGGCCGAGGTCAGGCCCTATCAGCCAGGAGATGACGTGCGTCGTATCGACTGGCGTGTCACCGCCCGCCGCCAGGCGCCCCATACCCGGGTCTATGAAGAAGAGCGGGAGCGCCCTGTGCTGGTGCTCTGTGACCTTGGCCCTACCCTTTTCTACGCCAGTGAGGGCAGCTACAAACAGGTACGGGTCGCAGAACTGGCCTCCCTGCTGGCCTGGGTAGCCCATGGATCCGGCGATCAGGCGGGAGGCATCATCTTTGGTGGCGACAAGACTGCCATCGTCCGCCCGTCCCGCCGGCGCCGATCGGTCATGCAACTACTCAGCGCCCTCGCCACCAACCAACGCCAGCAACCCGCGGCCGATTTCGGGGCAGGGACCGGCGACCTTGACGCGGCACTCACCGAGGCCCGGCGTATTGCCCATACCGGCAGCCGGCTGTTCATCATCAGCGACTTTCTCGGGGTCAGCCAAGATACCCGCGCGCTGTTGGCCGGACTGGCAACGCACAACCAGGTCACTGCAGTGATGGTTATCGACCCACTGGACGAGCACCTGCCCGACCAGGGCCGCTATGCGGTGTCAGGCCCCTCCGGCACACTCTGGTTCGATGGCAATGACAGGGCCTTGCAGCGAGCATGGCGGGAGCAGGCGCATGCTCGCCAGGCCGCATTACGACACTTGTTCCAGCAGACCGGGGTCAACGGCCTTACCCTGGCTACCGGAGAAGACCCGGTCTCCCTCATGCATGGCCTCACCTCGGCCGGGGGGCGACTACTTTGATTCCTGCCGACGTGCTGGCACAGCTCCGTGACATCGAGACACCACCGCTGTCCGGCCCGTGGCCGCCGGCGCCGGGGTGGTGGCTTCTGGGCGGACTGATTGTCGTCATGGTCGTTGCGGGGCTCGTCCTGGCGCGGCGCCGACACCGTCGCCACGCACCCCGACGGGAGGCATTGGCAAGGCTTGCAGGCCATGGCATTCCCGACAACGCTGGCCCGGACTGGTTCGCCGCCGTCAACCGGCTGTTGAAACAGACCGCCCTGAGCCTGTACCCGGCCGATCATCCCGCCGCACTCAGCGGCAATCAATGGCGTGACTTCCTGACCCGCACATCGAATATTCCCCGTGACAGCTGGCAACAGCTGGTAAACGCCAGTTACCAGCGCCAGAGTGAACTGCCCCCTGCAGAAGCCTACCGGCTGGCGGAACGCTGGATACGGAGGCAGCCATGGTAACCCTGGCATGGCCCTGGCTCCTGGCACTGCTGCCCCTGCCCTGGCTATTACGTCGCCTGTGGCCTTCACCTGCCACCATCGGTACCGAAGCGGCACCAGCCCTGCCCTTGCAGTCCAGGCTGGCGGGGCTACCCGGTGTCGGCCCACAAGGCGCTGGCAACCGCCGCTGGCTGACAATGCTGTTCACCCTCGCCTGGCTACTGCTGTTGATCGCCCTTGCACGGCCCCAGCACATAGGGGAAAACACTCAGGTGCCAGTCACCGGCCGTGACCTGATGCTGGCCGTGGATATCTCCCCCAGCATGGAAGAGCGGGATATGGTGCTGCAGGGCCGCACGCTCAATCGCCTGGAAGCGTTGAAGGTGGTGCTCGACGACTTTATCAGTCAGCGGGAGGGGGATCGCCTGGGCCTGCTATTGTTTGGTTCACAACCCTACATCCAGGCGCCGCTGACCTTCGACCACCAGACCCTGCGCACCCTGCTGTTCGAGGCGGGGCTGGGCATGGCGGGCCGTGCTACCGCCATTGGCGACGCCATCGGCCTGGCGGTCAAGCGTCTGCGGGAGCGGCCCCAACAGCACCGGGTGCTGATCCTGCTTACCGACGGGGCCAATACGGCCGGCAACCTGTCCCCTCGCAAAGCCCGGGACATCGCGGCTGACAGCAACGTGCGTATCCACACCATCGGTATCGGTGCTGAGACTGCTATACGCCAGGGCCTGTTCGGTCGTCGCCAGGTCAACCCGTCCAGCGACCTGGACGAGGCACTGTTGAGGGATGTGGCTGCGGCAACCGGCGGCCAGTACTTCCGTGCCCGCAGCATCGAGGAACTCCAGGGTATCTACCAGGAAATCGACCGGTTGGAACCCATGGAACTGGAAGGCAGGAGCTGGCGACCGGTGACAGACCTGTTCGCCTGGCCGGCCGCGGCGGCGCTGGCCCTCTGGCTGGCTGGCTTTACCTTCAGCAGGGTCCCGGCCCTGAGGCTGGCTGCCCGACCGCCTGGCGGGAGGATGCCATGAGTGATTTCCAGTTCCTGCGCCCCCTGTGGCTGCTTGTCCTGTTGCTGATACCCCTGCTGATCTGGCTACAGCATCATGCTGGCCCCGGCCAGAGCCAATGGCACCGGGTCATTCCACGGGCGCTGTTGCAACCGCTGTTGCCCGCCGGTAGCGGCAGGCCATATTCTGCTACCAGGATCCGGGTGGTCGCCCCGCTGGTGCTGGCGTTGACGGCACTGGCCCTGGCCGGCCCTTCGTTCCGGTCTGCCCCATCGCCCCTGCAACAGCAGGACGACTCGCTGGTGGTTGTACTCGACCTGTCCCTGTCCATGCTGGCCACCGACGCAGAGCCGGACCGGCTGACCCGGGCGACCCGCAAGATCCGCGATCTGCTGGCAACCCGGGAAGGCGCTTTTACGGGCCTGGTGGTTTATGGGGCGGATGGCCACGTTGTCACCCCGTTAACCGACGACCGCCGCACAGTTGAAGGGATGCTCGGCGCACTCGACCCGGTGATCATGCCAGCCAGCGGAAACCGGGCGGACCTGGGCGTGGCCCGGGCCGTGGAACTGCTGGATCAGGGCGCACCGGGCCGGGGCCGCATCCTGCTGATTACCGACAGCCTGAACCCCCGTTACGGAGAACGGATTCGCCAGCAACTGGCAGACTCAACTTGGCAACTGAACGGCCTGATGGTGGGTACGGAAAATGGCGCCCCCATTCCCCTGCCAGAACGAGGCTTTATCCGTGACGGCGACCAGGTAGTCATTACCCGGGCCAGCCTGGATGAGCTGGCAAGCGTTGCCGAATCCACCGGCGGCAGGGCCCTGCCAATGACCACGACGGATCAGGACATTACCCGCCTTGGCCTGCGAGCCCGGGACCATGATGTCTGGCAGCAGGCCGTCAGGGAGCGCATGACCGAGCGCCGCCAGGATGACGGCTACTGGCTGCTCTGGCTGGCATTGCCGCTGGTCCTTTTCGGCTGGCACAGGGGCGCGCTGGTGCTGGTAGCCTGTACCCTCTGGTGGACACCATCCGGGCCGGCGCGGGCGGCAGACTGGAATACACAATGGCAAGACCTGTGGCGTACGCCGGAACAACGGGCACCGGAACTGATTGAGCAGGATCCGGCCAGTGCCGCCAACCGTCTGCAGGATCCCCTGTGGCGGGGCACCGCGCTTTATCGGGATGGGCAGTATGAGGGAGCGGTCGATGCCTTTGCCCGGAGTGATTCCGCCACCGCCCATTACAACAGGGGTAATGCCCTGGCCCGGGCCGGCAAACCAGAGGCTGCCCTGGAAGCCTGGCAGGAAGCCCTGGCACGCAACCCGGATCACGAGGGAGCCCGGCAGAACCAGCAGATCGTCAGACAATACCTGGAACAGCAACAGCAAGCCCGGTCTGGCGATAAACGGGACAACCAGGACCAGGAGGGTTCAGGGCAGGGCAACAGCCAACGTGGCGGGAGCAAGGGAAGCCGGTCCCTGCAGGAAGACGGGTCCGGTGACTACGACGGTCCCGGCGGTGATGACCCGGCAAGCCAGTCCGGCACGGCAGAAAGCAACGAGCTGTCGGAGCAACCCGGTGCCCGGGCAGGTCAACACGCCGGTCAGGGACAGGCCGCATCCGGGCCTGGCGAACAGAGTAACGGCGACCCCGCGGGTCTGGGCTCCGCTGACGGCCGCCCAGGCAAAGGCACCCGGGCCGATGCCCTGACCCAGTCCCAGGAGCAATGGCTGCGGCGGATACCGGATGACCCCGGTGGTCTGCTGCGACGCAAGTTCCTGCAGCAATTCCGAGGCCGCAACACGCAACCGGACGAGAATGACACACCATGGTAAAGCTCACTACCTGCCTGCATCACCGACTCCTGGCCGCCCTGCTTGCCTGCCTGCCGTTGCTGGCGCTGGCACAGGATAACGAGGCCCGCCAGGCATTTATCGAGCTGTCTGCCAGTGAAGACCAACTGTATGTGCAGCAACAGATGCATCTGCGAGTAAAGCTCTACTACACCAACAACGTGATTCAGGGCCAGCTGTCAGATCCGGAACACCCCGACGTCATGATTGAACAGCTCGGGGAACAAAAGCAGTACCGGGAACTACTCGATGGCGAACGGTACCGGGTGGTGGAGCGTAACTTCGTGCTGTTTCCGCAAAAACCCGGTCAACTGCAATTGCCGCCCATCAACTTCCAGGGCACGGCCCGCCACGCCCGTGGCCATCAATACCGGATCACCGATTCGGCCACGCTGTTTCCGCTGGATGTCCGGGACATTCCGGACAGCTTCAGTGGCCGCACCTGGCTGCCTGCCACCTCGGTTGAGATCAGTGAAAGGGGCCTCGACCAGGGAGGTCCTGTGCAGCCGGGAGAGAACCTGACCCGTACCCTGACTCTGACAACGGAAGGTCTGCCCGCCACTACCCTGCCTGATGTGACGCCTCAGTATCCGGACGCCCTGCGAGCCTATCCGGAGCCAGCCCAGCGGCAGTCCTCCGCCACCGATGAGGGCGTAATGGGGCAGCTGCAACAGACCGTGGCACTGGTGCCGGTGCCCGGCCACAATGGTGAAGCCACCCTGCCCGAGATCCGGATTCCCTGGTGGGATGTAGAGGAGGACCGGGAGAAAATCGCGGTTTTACCAGCGCGAACACTGCGCCTGGCCAGCCCGGCGGCGACCGCTGACATTACACCAGCTACACCTGGCTCTGGGGAAACAGAAGATCGCGCTTTTTCACCTGATAATGGTGTCGAGTCGGCTGGGACTCATTGGACATGGCCGCTGCTGGCGGCGACCTTCGCCCTGGGCTGGCTGACCACGGGCGCAGCCTGGTGGCTGCAGGCCCGCCGTTCAGACCGGAGCCAGGCCGACACAGGTTCGCCTGCCGACGCAGGAGGAGAGAGTGAACGAGGCCGGTTCGCCCTCGTTTGCGACCAGGCCCGGGCACTGGACCCGGCATTTTTCGACCAGCTTCCGGCCTGGGTCCGGCAGTTGACCGGTCAGCCCTGCCATACTGTGGGAGCTGCCCTGGAGTGCCTTGATGACGAAGCGCTTCGCCAGGCTGTCAGTCAGTGGCAACGGCACCTGTTCGGCAAGGATGGAACCCCGGCCCCGGACGGACCCGCCCTGGAAAAATCCCTCAAACGCTCGCGCGGATCCTGGCAGCGGGACCGACGGCTGCGCGGCAACAGACCTGGTCTACCGGAGTTCTACCCGGAGGGAATCCGGCCCTGACAGCAGACCGGGTCCCGGGACACTAGTGCAACTGCTGATCAATGGTCAGCAGCACCGGGTCACTCTCACCGCTCACCACAGGCACCGGCTCGTCCCGGATACCCTGGTAATCACCAGGTTGCGGGGTCGCTGCGCCGGAGGGGCTGATACGAGCGGCAACCACCACCTCGTCTGCCCCGGAAATCCGGAACTGGGGCGCCATGGCCAGGCGGTCATCCAGCCTGAGCTCGGTGGGCAACGACCCTGCCCTCAGCCTGGCCACCGCTAGTGGCGCCGATTGCATGTCCGGTGTACGGGCGTAAACGAACAATGTTGTGTCCGGATCTACCTGGCCAGCAAAGGCCTCATCCAGCTCCACTCGCACGGTCACGCCGCGATCTGATACGGCCTCGCCGCCACTGGCCGGTTCACTACGGATATCTTCCGGCACATCCATGCCGAGCTGCTGGTAAGCCCTGGCAACGCCTTCGCGAATGGACGGCAGTTGCGGATGGTCAGGAGCCACTTCGATGATCTTTTCCCAGTGGCGGATGGCCCCTTCAAAATCCCGTTGTTCAAAGGCGTGGATGCCCAGCAACCCGAGGGTGTTGACCTCATCGGGATTGTATTCCCGGGCCTGGTCCATGGCACGGGTTACCTCTTCCGTCATCGCACCCTGGCTTTCAAAGAACCAGGCCTGGGCCGAAAGACCCCAGGCAACGGCCTTGTCGGCATCTCGACCAGCCACTTCAGCCAGCCTTTCAAACGCCCGCGCCGCGTCCGGATAACGCTCCATCCGCATGTAGCTGCGACCCAGCATGGCCCAGCCATCCGGGTTGTCCGGGTCCGCTTCGAGCCTATCGGCCAGCTGGCGGGTCAGTTCCGTCATCTGGGCCATACGGTCACCGCCCTGCTGCAGCTCCCGCATGGCCTGGTATTGTTCCACCTTACCCAGTGCCCCCCACTCCTGGTAAAGCAGGAAAACACCCACTGGCAGCAGCACGACGGCCAGCACCACAACCGCCCAGGTGCTGCGACGACGATGATCCATTCTCAGGTCAGCCGCCCGCACCTCTGCAGCCGGCTGCTCCTCGCCGACATCGTCCAGCATGGAGCCAGCCAGCTCTTCACGCAGCATGCGGAAGTTTTCCTCGTCTATAACACCCTGCTGGTATTCCTCTTCCAGTTCGGACAGGCGGGTGCGATAGGCCAGCAGGTTCTGGTTGCGAATGTCCGCTGATATGCGCTTTTCAGGACGACTGAAAAGCAACGGATAGAGTACAAAAAGAAAAGCCAGAACGATCAGTATCGCCGTAATGATCCAGAAAGTATTGGTCATAAGAATCAGTCAGTTGAATCCGGGGATGGGTTCAGGAGCCGGTTACTGGCGCCGTAACAGTTCATCAGCCTGCCGGCGCTGTTCCTCGGTCAGGTGGGCGCCATCGTCTTCGCCGCCATTGCCGGAACGCCGGACGATCACCACGATAACGAGTAACCCGATCAGCACCACGATGGCCGGCAACAGCCACAACAGGGCAGTGCGGGCATCGAAGGCTGGCTTGTAATGCACAAACTCACCGAAACGTTCGACCATGGAAGCCACCACGGTCTGCTCATCCGCTCCGTCTTTCACCATGCGATAGACTTCGTCCCTCATATCCTCAGCGATGGGCGCGTCAGAGTCGGCAATGTTCTGGTTCTGACACTTCGGACAACGAAGCTCATTGAGCAGGCGATCAAACCGCTCACGCTCTGCTTCCGTAGCCAACGGGTAGATATCCTGGGCAGTCGCTGGCGAATTGCCGGACTGAGCCAGGGCACCCGTTGCTACCGCCATAACCAACAGCATCATCAGCCAATGTCTCATGAACCCTCCTGCTGGTAACGGCGAACCACGGGACCCAGCTTTTGCTCCCAGACCTCTGGGTTAACCACACCGACATGGCGATAGCGCACGATACCTTGCTTGTCGATCACGTAGGTTTCCGGCGCACCATAGACACCGAGGTCAAAGCCGAGTTTGCCCTGGGGATCAAACAGGGTGATCTGGTAGGGATCGCCCAGGTCCTGCAGCCAGCGCAGGGCCTGGTTGCGGTTGTCCTTGTAGTTCAGGCCAATCACCGGAATGCCCTTTTCTTCCGCCAGCCAGATCAGGTCATCGTGCTCATCCCGGCAGGCAGGGCACCAGGTGCCCCACACGTTAAGCAGGGACACCTGGCCCTGGAATACATCCGGCGTGAGCGTGCGATCCGGGTACTTCAGATCCGCCAGCTCGAACGCCGGCACCGGTTTGCCAATGAGGGCAGATTCCAGCTCCTGGGGATCCTTGCCCAGCCCGGTATACAGGAAAATACCGAATGCCACGGCCACGATAACGGGCAGGAACAGCAGTGCACGCTTCATGCCCCTGCCTCCGCCGGCCGGCCGTCAGTGCCTGCATTACCGGTAACCGTGGCCTTGCGGCGCTCCGTAGCCTCATCCTTGATGCGGTAACGACGGTCGGCAATGGCAAGGAAGCCACCAATCGCCATCACCAGCGCGCCCAGCCAGGTCCAGCGGACCAGGGGCTTGTACTGCAGCCGCACCGCCCAGGCATTGCTGGATACCGGCTCGGCCACCGCCACAAAGATATCCCGCAGGAAGCCGGCATCAATACCTGCTTCCGTCATCACGTTGCGCTGCACAACGTACCGGCGACGTTCGGGGTAAAGCGTACTCACCAGTTCGCCGTCCCTGCTTATCTCAAAGCGGGAAACCAGGGCGGTAAAGTTGGCTCCTTCCCGCTCGCCCACTGACGCAAAGTGAAACTGATAGTCACCAACCGTGGCGGTGTCACCAGGGCCCATACGAACATTCCGCTCGATGCCATAGTTGTTAACCACGGTGGCTCCGGCGATCACCATGGCCAGGCCCAGGTGGCCCAGCACCATGCCATAGAAACTGCGGGACTGACGGCGCAGCCCGTGCAGGCGACCATGGCGGGAACCGGATTTGTTCCATACATCCTGCAGGGTTGCTGCGGCACACCAGCTGGCTGACAGTACGCCAAAAAACGCCCACAGACTGAAGTTGTTCCAGAAACCGGTACCCTCAGGTGACACCGCATTACCCATGGTCAGCACCACGACGAACGCGACAATCAAACTCACCACGGTGGGAATAACCATCTTGCGGAGCAAATAGCCCTCATCGGTCTTCTTCCAGCGGGAGAAAATCCCTACACCCAGCAATATGCCGACTACTACGGCAATCGGGCTGAAAGTCAGGTTGAAGAAAGGCTCGCCAATGGAGATGTTGCCCAGCTCGAAATAGTCGGAAATCAGGGGGAAGATGGTCCCGACGAGAACCAACAGCATGGCCGCCATCAGCAGGACGTTGTTCATCAGCAGGAAGACTTCCCGGGACAACGGACCAAACTTTGCCCGGGTGTGCACCACCGGCGCCCGGAAGGCGTAAAGCGTCAGGCTGCCAATGACGGTAATGGCCAGCAACAGCAACAGGAACGCGCCACGGGTGGGGTCGGATGCAAACGAATGTACCGAGGTAATAACGCCCGAGCGAACCAGGAAGGCCCCCAGCAGGCTAAGCGCGAAGGTGAGGATCGCCAGCAGCACTGTCCAGCTCTTGAACACGCCCCGCTTCTCGGTCACCGCAAGGGAGTGCATCAGCGCGGTACCGGAAATCCAGGGCAGCAGGGAAGCGTTTTCCACCGGGTCCCAGAACCACCAGCCGCCCCAGCCGAGCTCGTAGTAAGCCCACCAGCTACCCAGGGCGATACCCAGCGTCAGGAAACCCCAGGCAACCGTGGTCCAGGGCCGGGACCACCGTGCCCAGGCGGCATCCAGACGGCCATTGATCAGCGCGGCAATGGCGAAGGCAAAGGCCACCGAAAAGCCAACGTACCCCATATAAAGCATTGGCGGGTGAACAATCAGGCCGAAGTCCTGCAGCAACGGATTCAAGTCAGCCCCGTCCGCCGGCACATTGGGGAGAATGCGATCAAAGGGATTGGAGGTCATCAGGATGAACAGCAGGAAGCCAACAGCCACCATACCCATTACGGAAAGCACCTGGGAAACCATCACCGAAGGCAAGCGACGGCTGAAGGTCGCAACCGCCAGGGTCCAGCCGCTGAGCATGAGAATCCACAACAGCAGGGAACCTTCATGGCCACCCCATACCGCGCTGAACTTAAAGTACCAGGGCATCAGACTGTTGCTCTGGTTGGCCACGTAGGCCACCGAGAAGTCGTCTACCATAAAGGCATTGGTAAGAATGCCAAAGGCGATGGCGATAAACACGAACTGCCCGGCACTGAGGGGGCGGGCGAACGCCTGCAGGCTGTCACGGGCCGTCAGCGAGCCGTAGAGCGGAACTACCGATAG
>Ga0098065_1000261_pt1 | contig 26686 bp, 25 predicted proteins | sample 25_taG_FD_75062 | JGI IMG/M metagenome (GOLD analysis project Ga0098065, IMG submission 75062) | Marine viral communities from Cariaco Basin, Caribbean Sea - 25_WHOI_OMZ | ecosystem: Environmental > Aquatic > Marine > Oceanic | place: Caribbean Sea: Cariaco Basin | collected 2014-11-08 | reverse complement strand
GGAGATGGTGCCTGATTCGATTCGCGACACCCGTGCCCTTCGGATTATGATCCTGGGCATCCCCAATGTGGGCAAGTCCACCCTGATCAACACCCTGGCCGGGCGGCCGGTGGCGAAAACCGGGAACGAGCCCGCCGTCACCCGGGCCCAGCAGGCGATCAAGTTGCCGGACAATATTTTGCTTTACGATACACCGGGCTTCCTGTGGCCCAAGCTGACCCCGGAAGAGTGTGGCTACCGGCTGGCGGTTACCGGCGCCATCCGGGCAGCGGTCATCGAGTTCGAGGATGTGGCCCTGTTCGCAGCGGACTATCTGTTGCAAGCCTACCCTGATCGCGTTTGTGAACGTTATGGCCTGGACGAGATACCCGCCGACGGCCTTGCACTGATGGACGCCATCGCAGCGAAGCGCCGTTTCTTTGCCCGTGGCGGCATTCCGGATCTGCATAAGGTATCGGAAGTGCTGCTGAACGAGCTTCGGGCCGGCACCCTGGGCGCTGTTTCACTGGAAACGCCGGAAATGGTCGAAGCGGAACAGGCCCGGGAAGCACTGCGACTGGAGCAGGAACAAGCCAGGGAGCAGGAGCGCAAAAAGAAAGGTAAACGCAGGAACGGCAACACCTGACGAAGGTCAAATATCAATCTTTCGCGATTTTGCCTAAACTCTCGCACCAGATCTGAACAGGCGGGTTTTTGGAGTACCCGCCGGGAATGTACACCAGGGTGTTGCTCCCTTGTAGAGGAGCCACCCGGCACCAAGGAGAACAGTATGAGACGGGTTGTGGTAACCGGCATGGGCATTGTGTCCTGCCTTGGCAACTCCATCGACGAAGTCACCAACAGCCTCAGGACGGGCAAGTCCGGCATCCGGTTCAATGACACCTATAAGGAGCTGGGCTTCCGCAGCCAGGTGTGCGGGATGGTGGACGTGGACACCTCGGTCATTGACAGAAAGATCCGCCGTTTCATGGGTGAGTCAGCGATGTACGCCTACCTGTCCATGGAGCAGGCCATCGCGGATTCCGGCCTGACGCCAGAGATGGTCTCCAATGACCGTACCGGCCTTATCGCCGGCTCCGGCGGGGCTTCCTGCTCAAGCCAGGTGGAAGCGGTAGACATTATGCGGGAGAAAGGCGTCAAACGGATTGGTGCCTTCATGGTGCCGCGCATCATGACCTCGACCGTATCCGCCTGCCTGGCCACGGCTTACAAGATTCGCGGCGTTAACTACTCCATGTCGTCAGCTTGCGCGACCAGTGCCCACTGCATTGGCCACGCCATGGAGCAAATCCAGAATGGCAAGCAGGATGTTGTCTTTGCCGGTGGTGGCGAGGAAGAGGACTGGAGCCTCACCATGCTGTTTGACGCCATGGGCGCCCTCTCCTTCAAGTACAACGACACGCCAGAGGCCGCCTCTCGCCCCTTCGACAGTGGCCGTGACGGCTTCGTTATCGCCGGGGGCGGCGGCATGCTGGTCCTGGAGGAGCTGGAGCACGCCCGCAACCGGGGCGCCAATATCATCGCCGAGCTGACCGGCTACGGCGCCACTTCTGACGGCTATGACATGGTGGCCCCCTCCGGCGAAGGCGCTGCTCGCTGCATGCAGCAGGCCATGGCCACCGTGGATGGCGACATTGATTACATCAACGCCCATGGCACCAGTACTCCGGTAGGGGATGTGGCAGAAATGAAGGCGGTGCGCAACGTATTCGGCGACAAGGTACCCGCTATTTCGTCCACCAAGTCCCTGACCGGCCACTCCCTGGGCGCTACCGGTGTGCAGGAAGCCATCTACTCCCTGCTGATGCTTCAGAACGGCTTTGTAGCCGGGACTGCAAACCTGGAAAATCCGGATGAAGAGCTTGCCGGCATGCCCATCGTAGGGCCGGCGTCAAGGCAGGCTGAACTGAACCACGTCATGTCCAACAGCTTCGGCTTCGGGGGCACCAACGCCTCCCTGATTTTCAGCCGACTGGACTGAGCGCCCGGCCCTGGCCGTCATGGCCGGGGCCGGATTTCGGGTTTAAAGAAGGGCGCTAACCATTGGCAAACTGCCTCTGTCGTATTATCGTGTGAGTTGATATGCATCAACCAGGGTCGCCATGAATCAGTCCATTCCCGTAAATCAGGTTTCTTCGATTTCCAAGTCATCCTGTCAGCATTGCAGCCTGAGCAATCTGTGCCTGCCATTGGCGCTCGACAGCGATGACATGAACCGCCTGGACGAGGTGGTAAACCGTGATCGGATCTTCAATCGCGGGGAGCAGGTGTTTACCCAGAGCACGCCATTCCGCTCCTGTTATGCGGTAAAAAGCGGCGCCATCAAGACGTCCGTGATCACTGAATCCGGAGATGAACAAATCACCGGCTTTTTCATGCCCGGTGAACTGGTAGGCCTGGACAGCATGAGTGACGATACCCACGCCTCGACGGCCAAGGCACTGGAGCGTACCAGCGTATGCGAGATTCCGGTGGAGCAACTGGAGCAGTTGGCCCATACCCTGCCGGGCATGCAGCATCACATGTTCCACCTGATGAGCCAGGAAATCCGCAACAGCCACCAACTGTCCGTACTGCTGAGCAAGAATACCGCAGAGGAGCGTATCGCAGCGCTGCTTCTGTCGCTGTCGACCCGGTTCCAGCGCCGCAAGCTCTCACCGACCCATTTCAACCTGCCTATGGCCCGTAATGATATTGCGAACTTCCTTGGCCTTGCGGTAGAGACGGTCAGCCGGGTGTTTACCCGTTTCCAGAATCAGGGCCTGATTCGTGCGCGCGGCCGGGACATCGAGCTAGTCGACCTTGAGGCCCTTCAAACCATGGCCCAGGGCACTGCCCAGACCTGACAGGGCCAGCTCCCCTTCCAGCGCGGAACGCCAGGGCAACTGTTTCACCCCGAAGGTGTTGCGGATCTTGGTGCATCCCAGGGTAGCGTTTTCCGGCTCGACGGCTGCCCATGACGGCAGTTCGTCGACCACGTGTATCGCTACCTCATCTCCTTCGCCGTCCATTCCTGGCAGGTCCGCCAGGGTCAGCCCGAGGTCATACTGGCTGATCTCTTCGGCACCGGCGTATTGATAGGTCCCCCAGACCTCCGCACCGCAGTCCATTTGCAGAACCATCGCCCGGATCACCCTGGCGAGATCACCGCTGGCTACCGGCTGCCCCCGATGGCGGCTGGAAAGCCGTAACGGCTCCCCTGCACCTGATGCACCGTGCACCTTGCGAATAAAGCGCTGGAGGCCCCATCCGGTGCGCAACAGTATGTGCCGGGGCAGGACCGTTCGCATCACCTGTTCGCACTCCCACTGCCAGATACCCAGCTGCCCGATAGGGTTACCCGGGTTGGAAGACAGGTAGGCACTTTGCTTGCGACCATCAAAGACGTAGGACGTGGACAGCTGTAGCAGGATCATCTCGTTCGCGGCCGCATGCTCTGCCAGCGCCATGGGCAGGGAGAAGGCCTTGGTGCGGGCCTGTTCCGGGTCCGCCTCGGCGACCTCCGGATCTGTCAGCCACATGGCATTGACGATGAGATCGGTGCTCGGCGGCACCCATTGATCCACTCCGGACAGGTCCAGGTGAGACAGGTCACTGATCAGCAGGGGGGTCACGGCAAGATGGGTGCTACTCAGTTGTTTGAGCAACAGCCGGGCCAGCACACCATTGTCATGGACTACCAGAACATTCACAAATTGGATCCTGTGCTCAGACTTATTGATTTCCCGCCTCGATACGGGGTACTCGCTGGGTGACTCCGGTCAGAAGCTCATAGCTTATCGTACCGGCGCAGACGGCCACTTCGTCAACCGGGATGTTCTCCCCCCAGAGCTCCACAGTATCTCCCACGGCTGCCCCGGGAACGTCACTGAGGTCCACCGCCAGCATGTCCATGGACACCCGGCCGATCAACGGTACCCGTGTTCCACGGATCCACATCGGCGTTCCGTTTACTGCATGACGGGGGTAGCCATCGCCATAACCGATACACACCATACCCATCCGTGTGGGCCTGCAGGCCCGCCAGGTCTCGCCATACCCTACGGCATCACCTGGTGCCAGCTCCCTGGTGGCAATCAGGCGCGACTCCAGGGTCATGACGGCCCTCAGTCCCAGCGCCGGGCCGTGGCACCCAAGCATGGGCGAACCCCCGTAAAGCATGATACCCGGCCGGGTCCGATCGAAAAGCGCCTGCCCGCTCCTGAAATGGGCAGCGGAATTGGCGACGCTTCGGGTAATAGCCCCCAACCCGGCGGTAGCCTGGTCAAAAACCTCTGTTTGCCGCGCAGTACTCTCACTGTGTTCATCATCCGCGCAGGCGAAGTGGGTCATGGCACCGGTAACGGCGACCCCGACTTGCGCCAGTCGGTCCCTGGTCGTCTCCAGATCGCCAGGCGCAAACCCCAGCCGATTCATTCCGGTATTTACCTTGAGCCAGATCTGCGGCCGCGCTTTACCACTCTCCAGCCAGGCCAGTTGCTGGGGGTCGTGGACCACGACGGTAAAGTTCTGCGCTTCACAAACACCCAGGTCCCGGGCCTCATGAACACCCTGCAGGAGCAGAACAGGCTGTGTCAGGCCAGCCTCTCGCAAGGCGATGGCTTCTTCCAGGCAGGCGACCGCATAGAGATCCGTCTCCGCAGCCAGTGCCCGGGCCACGCGCCCAATCCCGTGGCCATAGCCATCCGCCTTCACCACGGCGATGGTACGGGACGGGGCCGCGCGTTCCCGGGCAAGGCGGAAATTATGGCGCAGATTGTCCAGGTGTATGCGGGCAACGGTGGGGCGCGACATCAGTAATCCCCACCGTAGTCGCCGTGGGCCAGGTCCTCGAACTTGGTGTACTTGCCAATAAATGCCAGGCGCACCGTGCCTATGGGACCATTACGCTGCTTGCCAATGATGATCTCGGCGATGCCCTTATCCTGGGTATCCTCGTTATAAACCTCATCCCGGTAGACAAACATGATGACATCGGCGTCCTGCTCAATGGCACCGGACTCACGCAGGTCCGAGTTCACCGGTCGTTTGTTGGGGCGCTGCTCCAGACTCCGGTTAAGCTGGGACAGGGCCACCACAGGGCAACTGAGCTCCTTGGCCAGACCCTTGAGTGAACGGGAGATCTCGGAAATTTCAGCGGTCCGGCCCTCGGTGTTACCGGGCACCCGCATCAACTGCAGGTAGTCCACCATGATCAGGCTGAGCTTGCCACCGTTTTCCCGGGCAATCCTGCGTGCCCGGGAACGCATCTCGGTGGGGCTGAGCCCCGGGGTGTCATCGATGTAGAGGGGTTTGTCCTTGAGCAAACTCACTGCCGAGGTAAGCCTGGGCCAGTCGTCTTCCTCCAGTTTGCCGCTGCGCATGCGGGTCTGGTCGATACGCCCCAATGACGAAAGCATACGCATGACGATCGAATCCGCGGGCATCTCCATACTGAACACCAGGATAGGCTCACCGGAGGACAACAGGGCGTTTTCCACGATGTTCATGGCGAAGGTTGTCTTACCCATGGAAGGACGACCAGCCACGATAATCAGGTCCGCCGGCTGCATCCCCGAGGTCCATTCATCCAGGTCAGTGAAGCCGGTGGTCAGGCCGGTAACTTTCTCACCGGACTCGAACAGTTCCTCGATACGGGTCAGCGCCTGGGTAAGAATGGGATTTATGGCCTTCGGGCCGGAGCCCTCCTTGGTGCGGGACTCGGCAATCCGGAAGACATTGCGCTCGGCTTCATCCAGCAGGTCCGAGCTGGTCCGCCCCTGGGGGTTGAAGGCCGAGTCCACGATACCACCAGAAACCTCAATCAACTGACGCAGAATCGAACGTTCTGCCACAATCTGCGCATAGGCCCGGATATTGGCCGCACTGGGCGTTTTCTCCGCCAGCTCTGCCAGGTAGGAGAGGCCGCCGGCGTCTTCAATATCCCCCGCTCGCTCCAGGTATTCTGCCAGGGTCACCACATCCAGCGGCTCACTTTCGGAAGCCAGCCTCTCCACGGCGGCGTAGATCAGCCGATGATCCTGGCGATAGAAATCCCCAGCGGTGATCACCTCGGAGACTTCATCAAAACGCCGGTTATCCAGCATCAGCCCCCCCAGTACGGCCTGTTCTGCTTCCACGGAATGGGGAGGAATTTTCACCCTGGAGGTTTCCAGATCACTGCTGGATGCCTTGAAACTGCTGGTGGCCATGGATTTTCTCGGATACCGGAATACGAATGGAATTGCCCTGGTCGGCCCTGATTAACGGAGCGACCTGACCCGTTCAAGGATACCAGAAACACACAGGCCCGGAAGCTGCCAAGGCAGTCCGGGCCTGTGGATTTGAGAAGCAGGCGAACAGGTCGCCGATTCTCACTTCATGACGAACGGGACAATCAGTCGGCGACAACGGCCAGCTGAACGGTCACAGTTACGTCAGTGTGCAGCTGAAGCTCGATTTCGTACTCGCCGGTGACCCGGATCGGGCCTTCCGGCAGGCGAACTTCGCTCTTCTCGACTTCAGTACCGCCAGCAGTGATGGCGTCAGCGATGTCACGTACACCGATGGAGCCGAACAGCTTGCCCTCGTCACCAGCCTTGGAGCTGATGGTGAAGGACTGGCCTTCCAGCGCCTCGGCGCGGGACTGTGCAGCAGCCAGCTTGTCGGCGGCAGCCTTTTCCAGCTCTGCGCGACGCTCTTCGAACGCCTTCAGGTTGTCTGCGGTCGCCGCTACAGCCTTGCCATAAGGCAGCAGGAAGTTGCGGCCGTAACCGGACTTGACCTTGACCTTGTCACCCAGGGAACCCAGGTTTGCCACTTTTTCGAGCAGAATAACTTCCATCTCGTTAACCTCTTCGTGCTTTATTCAGCCGGACCGGAGGGCTTTATACGGCCCCGGATATCCAGCCAGCTATCCACAATTGCCAACAGCATCAACAACAAACTGATCGTAAAACCCTGAACCACAAGCAAGGCGTAGAATACCACGAGCCAAAGGTTACTGGCGTTCTTGCGACCGACCACGCCGTGTACCAGCGCGATGCCAGCCACCAGCAACGGCAGCCCTGCCACCCAACCCAGCAGTAACGGATTGATTCCGATTACCGGGGCCACCAGCAGCAACAGCACACACAGGGCTGATACGCCGCGGGACAAGCGGAAAGCGTGGAACTCACGCCGAAATCCGCCCGGGTTGTACAGCACCGCCTGCCAGTACCTGGACAGCATCGCCACGGCGACGGCCATACCCAGGTATGTACCTGGCATCAGGCCTTCCACCATGCTGCGCATGGCTTTCTCAAGGTCGCTCCCCAGCTGCTGCGACATGTCCGGATACGCCCATTGATAGAGACTCATGAACGCTTCGGTCACTTCCTGCAGCATGCCGGAAAACAACACCGGCAACGCCAGGCCGATGACCAGCCCGAGGCTGGAGCCTGCGAGCAGGCTCTTTTCCCAGGACACGGTACTGCGAAGTACCGCCGTCATCAGGAATACCAGTAACAGCACCGAAATTACCGTCGGCTCATTACCTATCCAGGCCCAGCCAAGTGCTGGCAGCAGTGCCCAGAGGGCAATATTGAGCCCCTGGGCCACTCCAAGCCGTAGTATGACCAGGCCAACAACCGCTGCGCCGATCCATGACAGATAGGGTATGGCGGTTGCAAGGGCGGCGACGCCGCCCGCTTGCAGGGGACCGCGCATTACATACTGTGCCAGTGCACGCATGGTCCCGGGTCCTGTACGATCTTAGTTGTCGTGGCTGTCCGAGTACGGCAGCAGGGCCAGGTAACGAGCACGCTTGATGGCGGTCGCCAGCTGACGCTGATAACGGGCCTTGGTGCCGGTGATACGGCTGGGCACGATCTTGCCGGTTTCTGTGATGTAACCTTTCAGGGTGTCCAGATCCTTGTAATCGATCTCTTTGACACCTTCTGCCGTGAAGCGGCAGAACTTACGACGTCTGAAAAAACGAGCCATTGATAAACTCCTCAACTCCGGATGGGGTGATTACTCTTCTTCGTCCTGGGACTTTTCCTGACGGCGCTCACTGCTCTCAGTGTTGCGACGCGGACGGTCGTCGGAACGACGATCTTCCCGGGACTCAGCTGCCTTCATCGGAGACATGTCAGTGTCCGGACCATCACGACGGATCACCAGGTCACGGATGATCGCATCGTTGAAACGGAAGTTGTGAGCCAGCTCGTCCAGTGCGGCCTGTGAACATTCAACGTTCATCAGGACGTAGTGAGCCTTGTGGATCTTGTTGATCGGGTAAGCCAGGTGACGACGCCCCCAATCCTCAAGACGGTGAATCTTGCCGCCATCATCAGTGATGAGGCCGGTGTAACGCTCGATCATGGCGGGCACCTGCTCGCTCTGATCGGGATGCACCATGAATACGATTTCGTAGTGACGCATGTTTTCTCCCTACGGTTTGAACAGCCTCCAGCAGGTGTATCCGCTCTGCAGGAAGCAAGGAGTTGGCAGCATGGAAGCTGCCGCTTTCCGGGAATTGCCATGAAAATCCGGAAGATACTCCGGTTTTCAGACAATAAAACCCCGCCCCTTCAAAAAGGGGTGACGCATTTTATGCCCATGGAGGATTCGTTGCAAGCTATCCGGCGCTTTGACGCTGGCGCACGGCCTCGTAGAGACAGACTCCCGTCGCGACCGAGACATTGAGGCTGTCCACCAACCCATGCATGGGAATCTGGATCAGGTGATCACAATGCTCACGGGTCAATCGCCGCATACCCTTGCCTTCCGCTCCCATCACCAGCCCGACCGGACCCTTGAAGTCCGCCTGGTACAGGGTCGCCTCTGCCTCACCGGCAGTACCGATCAGCCAGACGCCCTGCTCCTGCAGCGTGCGCAGGCAGCGAGCCAGGTTAGTGACCCGAACGAAAGGTACCGTCTCGGCAGCGCCACAAGCCACCTTTCGGGCAGTCGGGTTCAGCGTGGCCGACTTGTCTTTCGGTACAATAACGGCTGCAACACCGGCCGCATCAGCGGTGCGCATGCAGGCGCCAAGGTTATGGGGGTCGGTCACACCGTCCAGCACCAGCAGCAGTGGCGGCTCGGACCGGCCGGCCAGCATCCGGTACAGGTCGTCCTCGGTCCACTCCCGGCTCTCGCTGACCTGGGCCACAACGCCCTGATGGGCGCCGGATACACGGGCATCGAGTTCCTTACGATGCACTACCTGCCACTGAACGCCAAGCTGATCGAGCCCTTCGGTAATCTGCCTGACCCGGCGATCCTGCCGGCCCTGCTGGATCCAGACCTGCTGCAATCGCTCCGGCTCTTTCTTCAGAACCGCGTCAACGGCATGCCAGCCAAATACGAATTCTTCCGACACTGCTTTGTCCCTTTCCGTTTAGCGGCTGGCGCCGGTTTTCTTGCGACCACTGCTCCTGCGGCCTGAGCCCTTGCCAGAGGCCGGCTTGCGATCCCCCTGCTTGCCAGAGGATTTACTGGAAGCCTCCCTGGCCGCTTCGGCTGACAACTGGTCCTTCGCGGAAGGCTTACGTGAACGGGAGCGGCCCTTGCTGCCCTTACCGCCCTTGCCTTCCCGGGACTGCTGCTCCGCAGACTTGCCCTTCGGCGCCCCCGGAGCCCCCTTCCCTGATGACTTGCGGGCACCGGAACGGCGGCTTGGCTCGCTGACCAGCTCCAGGTCAATCTTGCGGTCGTCCAGGTCCACCCGCACGACCTGTACGCGCACCTCATCCCCAAGATGGAAGCTGGTCGCCGTGCGCTCGCCCACCAGGCGGTGCTTGGCGGCATCGTGGTGATAGTAGTCCCCACCAAGGGTGGAGATATGCACCAGGCCCTCTATGTAGATGCCGTCCAGCTCGACAAAGAAGCCGAAAGGCACCACCGCCGCGATAACACCATCGTAGGTCTCACCCACATGCTCGCGGAGGAACTCGCACTTGAGCCAGGCCATCACATCCCGGGTGGCATCATCTGCCCGGCGCTCGGTCATGGAGCAGTGCTCGCCCAACTGGACCATTCTGGCCTGGTCGTAGGGATACTCCGCCAGCTCCGAATCACGCTTCGGCGGGTGTTCCACGTCCCTGGCCGGCTCCTCGCGATGCACGATAGACTTGATGGCCCGGTGCACGATCAGATCCGGGTACCGGCGAATGGGTGAGGTAAAGTGGGTATAGCTGGTGTAACCCAGCCCGAAGTGGCCACTCTCATCGGGGCTGTACACTGCCTGGCTCAGGGACCGCAACATCACCATCTGGATCACATGGGCATCAGGCCGGTCCTGGATACTGCTGAGCAGCTCCTGGTAGTCGGACGATGAAGGCTTGTCGCCACCACCAAGCTGCAGACCCAATTCACCCAGGAACAGCCGTACGGCCTGCAATCGCTCCTCGGAAGGGCCATCGTGTACCCGGTACAGGGCCGGCACCCGGTATTTCTTCAGGAAGCGAGCCGTCGCCACGTTGGCACAGAGCATGCACTCCTCAACGATCTTGTGGGCATCGTTGCGCTGCACCGGGACGATTTCCTCGATCTTGCGATGGGCGTCGAAGATTACCCGGGTTTCGGTGGTTTCAAAGTCGATCGCGCCACGCTCGGTGCGAGCTTCCCGAAGCACCTTGTAAAGGCCATACAGGTCGTGCAACTGGGGCAGGATATCGGAATAGAGCTGGCACAGACTGATGCCGGTTTCCGTATCCGGGTGCTCCAGCATCTGACTGACCTTGGTGTAGGTCAGGCGCGCGTGGCTGTGCATCACCGCCTGGTAGAACCTGTAGCCGCTGATACGGCCCGAAGCGCTGACGGTCACGTCTGCCACCATGCAGAGACGATCAACCCCCGGGTTCAGAGAGCAGAGCCCGTTGGAGAGCTTCTCCGGCAGCATGGGCACCACATGGTCCGGGAAGTACACCGAGTTCCCCCGGTTGATGGCCTCCTCGTCGAGGGGCGAACCCGGCCTCACGTAATGGGACACGTCCGCAATGGCCACCAGCAACCGGTAGCCGCCCCGGGGACGCGGCTCACAATAGAGTGCATCATCGAAATCCCGGGCGTCTTCACCGTCAATCGTTACCAGCGGCAGGTGCCGGATATCCACCCGGTTCTGCTTGTCTTCCTGCTTTACTTCTTCCGGTATGGCCGCCGTCTGGCGACCAACTTCCGGCGGCCAGGCATGGGGAATATCGTAGGAGCGAATCGCCACGTCGATTTCCATACCCGGCGCCATATGCTCGCCGAGTACTTCCACCACCCGCCCAGTGGGCTTGGTGCGCTGGGTAGGCTGGCGCAGGATGTCCACTACCACATACTGGCCGTGACGGGCCTTGCCGCAATCTTCCTCGGCAATCATGATCTCGTTGTTGATGCGCGGGTTCTCCGGCACCACAAAGGAGATGCCGCTTTCCCGGAACAGCCTGCCCACAGTCTGGGTCGTGCGATGCTCCAGCACCTCGACAATCTTGCCTTCACGACGGCCACGGTCATCGACGCTGTCCACCCGTGCCGCTACGCGGTCGCCATGGAACACCTGGCGCATCTGGCGGGCACTCAGGAAAAGGTCCGAGCCGCCGTCATCCGGCATCAGGAAACCAAAGCCATCCTTGTGACCGGATACACGACCGGTCACAAGGTCCGCTTCATCAATAGGCAGGTAACGGCCCTTGCGGTTACAGATCAGTTGACCATCACGGCACATGGCGATCAGGCGGCGACGCAGGGCCTCAATACCCTCCTCGCTGGTCTGGCCAAGCTCCTCGCAGAGGGTCTCGTGGGTTGCAGGGGCACCCCGCTGGCGAAGGTGGTCGAGGATGAACTCCCGACTCTGTATGGGGTTGTCGTACTTCTGTGCTTCGCGATCCGCATGGGGATCGCGCGGTTCTTTTCTGGAAACCATCGTGTCTCTCTTATCTGGTTTGGACCGGCATACGCCGGCAACCAGCCCCGGCCGCGCCCGTCTGACGTCCGGTTAATTCGACAGGGTTCTGAGCCCGTCGCGGACCAGAACCCTGTCGAATTACCCGGACCAGACGGCGAATCAGCGCGCCGGGCTGGCATGAATGTATCGGGAGTATAACGCCCAGCACCCATCCCCACCTAACAAAGGCCAGAAATCGCACTTAAGGGATCATGCCTACGCGTGGTAAAAAAATTTCATGAATCCGGCCCAAAAAATGTTTGACAGCCCCAGAACGAATCATTAAAGTACGCGCCATCGGTTGAGGCGACACGCCGCAGCCAGCAACCAAAGGCTTGAATTCGAAACAGAATTCAGTAAGATAGCCAGAAGTTGTAGTCACCTGCCGAGGTGGTGAAATTGGTAGACACGCTAGCTTCAGGTGCTAGTGGGGGCAACCCCGTGGAGGTTCAAGTCCTCTCCTCGGCACCATTTCCTTCCCTGGGAAATGGCAAGAACCATATCTCCCCCGAATCAGTTATCTTCGTCAAGACCAGCACTTGCCCTTGTTGGCGCTTCCTTGTGCACTCGCTGCCTGCTCCCGCTATTCCATTCTTTCGGGATCAATCGGACCTTGATCTTCTTCGCTACCCTTTTTCCGAACCCCACTGAAATCATTGTTGGCGAAGGCCTCCATCAGAATTGCCTGTTCAATGGCGCTACGCTGTGAAGGACGGCAGGGAAAGCGGACTACCAGGTGTATCTCCCCGGCCAACGGGACCTGGAGACTGACCCTTGGATCCACCACTGGCACCTCCAATCCCCGGCGGTCGCCAAGACGCCGCATGTAGCGGCGAGCGGTTTCAAGGAAGGGTTCGCACTGGGCCTGGGTGGCGTCCAGCAACACCTTCTGGGCGAGTTGCCAGTTGTCGTCTCGCTTGAAGGGCACAGTGAATACATGGAGAACATAGTCCTCGGTAAAGCTCTCATTGATAACGGGCTCGGACACAAACAGGGAGTTGGGAATCACGGTGGCCCGGCCGGTACGCTGGTGGGTCAGCTTTCCGGGACCCACTTCAAGGATGGTGGTAGCCAACAGGTTCTGGTCGATCACATCGCCGCGAAAATCCTTGACCTGGATCCTGTCGCCAATATCAAAGGATCGGGCACCACCCTTTACCAGGCTCCCTATAAAACACAGGATCAACTCCTTGGTGGCGACCACAAAGGCCACCGCTATGGCAACAATGGACAGCGCCAGGGTGCGCAGCTCCTGCCCCCAGATAAGCACCAAACCCAGCAGGAAAATCAGGATCAGCCCGTTGCGGGTCTGCACCAGCCATTTACGACGCAGTTCTGTCGACTGGATGCTGGTGCGGATGACCTTGGACAGCACCGCTCGCACCACCAGTACGATCAGCAACAGGGCAACGGTGGTGCCCAGCAGGCGGAGCGCCGGCATGGACAGATTGAGCTCACTGATGGCAGCGGGAATCTGCTCCAGCATGGTTAGCGGCCCTCACCCCAGCGGGGCACAAGTGACTGTGGCAGCCCCAGGTGGTCCAGCAGACGAGCAACGATAAAATCCACCAGGTCGTCCACCGAGGCCGGGTTGTGATAGAACCCCGGACTCGCCGGCATGATCACCGCACCCATGCGGGTCAGTTTCAGCATGTTCTCCAGGTGCACCTCTGAATAGGGCGCCTCACGGGGAACCAGGATCAGCTGGCGCCGCTCTTTCAGCGCTACATCCCCTGCCCGTTCGATAAGATTATTGCTGGCGCCCGTGGCCAGGGCCGATAACGTACCTGTGCTACAGGGGCAGATGACCAGTGGGGACCTTTCACCGGAGCCGGATGCCGGTGGCGCAAACCAGTCCTCGTGACCGAACACTTTTAACTGCCCCTCCTCCGCACCGGTCCAGGACTGCAGGCTCACCAGGGCGGCGGCTGTGGAGGCAGGCAACTGTATTTCCGTCTCAGTGGCCAGCACAATACGTGCGGCCTTGCTAACCATGACATTGACGCGACACCCCTGGGCAACCAGGCACTGCAACAGCCGTAAGCCATACTGGGCGCCGGAGGCCCCAGTAAGGGCCAGATTGATGGTACGAGGCTCAGCGACCATGGCTGGCTTTCTCTTCAAGACGGGCGATCAGTCGCTGGTGAATGCCACCAAACCCCCCGTTACTCATGATCACCACGTGACAGGGCTCTGAAATCTCATCCAGAACCCGCTCCAACAGGCCGTCGATGGTCGTATCAAGCTGGTGCCTTTCAGGGTCACCGCCACTGTTCCGATAATCCCCCATCAATTCAGAGAGCCAGTCAGCCCGGCTGGTGTTGGCCCAGATAACCCGGTCCGCCAGTCGGGCACTGTCCAGCAGCCGGTCGCGGTGAACACCCTGCTGCATGGTATTGGAGCGCGGCTCGATCAGCGCAACAATCAGGTCGTCACCCACCTGGTTACGCAGTCCTTCCAGCGTGGTAGCGATAGCCGTCGGGTGGTGGGCGAAGTCGTCGTAGACCTTGACTCCACTCACGTCGGCCAGCAACTCCATGCGTCGCTTGACGCCACCGAATCGATTCAGGGCGGCCACGGCATGGTCCGGCGTTACCCCGACATGCCGTGCTGCGGCGATCGCCGAGAGCGCGTTGCGAACATTGTGCAGGCCGGTCATATTCCAGTTTACGGTCGCCACGGGCTGCTCGTGATGGATCAGCATGAACGAGGAGCCATCCTCTTTAAGCAGCTCGGCGCGCCAGTCCGGCGTCTGGGCTTCACTACCGATGGCGGTGCTCTGCACCGGGCTCCAGCAACCCATGGCCAGCGCCCGGTCCAGGTGTTCATCCATCGCCGGACGGATGATCGCTCCCTTCGAGGGCACGGTACGCACCAGGTGATGAAACTGGCGTTCGATAGCTTCTACATTATCGAAAATATCGGCGTGGTCGAATTCAAGGTTGTTGAGAATGCACGTATGGGGCCGGTAGTGAATGAACTTTGAGCGCTTGTCAAAGAAGGCGCTGTCGTACTCATCAGCCTCAATCACGAAAAAGTCGCTGCTGCCCAGTCGTGCGGATACCGGGAAATCACGGGGCACGCCGCCCACCAGGTAGCCCGCATCGAATCCGCTCTGTTCAAGTATCCAGAGCAACATGGCGGTGGTGGTGGTCTTGCCATGGGTGCCCGCAACCGCGAGCACCCACCGGTGCCGGAGGACCTCCCGGGCAAGCCACTCGGGGCCGGACATGTAATCCAGGTTACGGTTGAGCACCGCCTCCACCTCGGGATTACCACGGGACATGGCGTTGCCTATCAGTACCAGGTCCGGCGCCGGGGTGAGGTTCTCTGCCCGGTAGCCTTCCATCAGCGTGATGCCCTGGGCTTCCAGCTGGGTGCTCATGGGCGGGTAAACCCCCTGGTCTGAGCCAGTCACCGTGTGGCCCAACTCCCGTGCCAGTACCGCCAGGCTGCCCATGAAGGTGCCGCAGATTCCCAGAATGTGGATATGCATGACGTGCCAGAATTCCTTGATGGTGTTGATGACAACTGAAAGCCGTCATTTCCAGCGACGAGCCAGTTCGCCGCGGTGATCAGAAGCTCCCAAGACTCCCGTATACGTAAGGTTCCGTCAAGCCGGGCGTCATGAAAACTCCGCGGGATTCACGTATGATTCGCCTCCATAGAGACATGCTAATCCAACCACCAGGAGGCGCCAGCCCAAGATGGCCATCAAGAACGCGTTCTATGCCCAGTCCGGCGGGGTCACCGCTGTCATTAATGCCAGTGCCTGCGGGGTTATCGAAACCGCGCGCAAGCACCCGGACCAGATCGGCAAGGTCTATGCCGGCCGTAATGGCATTATCGGGGCTCTCAGGGAGGAACTGATCGACACGTCCGAAGAGTCCGATGACGCCATCCGCGCGCTGATGCACACTCCCGGCGGAGCCTTTGGTTCTTGCCGCTACAAGATGAAGAACCTCACCGAGAACCGCCGCGAATACGAGCGTCTGGTAGAGGTTTTCCGCGCCCACGATATCGGTTACTTCTTCTATAACGGCGGTGGGGATTCCCAGGATACGGCGTTCAAGGTGTCCCAGATTGCCGACAAGATGGGCTACCCCATCACCTGTATTGGCGTACCCAAGACCGTCGACAACGACCTGCCCTTTACTGACTGCTGCCCAGGGTTCGGCTCGGTGGCCAAGTACGTGGCTACCTCGACACTGGAGGCCAGCCTCGACATCCGCTCCATGTGCGAGTCTTCCACCAAGGTATTCATCCTCGAGGTGATGGGGCGCCACGCCGGCTGGATTGCCGCGGCCGGAGGCCTGGCAGGCCAGGGCCGGGATGAGCCGCCTCATATCATTCTGTTCCCGGAAATTCCATTCGAACGTGAGGCCTTCCTCGCCCGTGTCGAGCAGTCGGTGAAAGACTATGGCTACTGCGTTGTAGTGGCATCGGAAGGCGCCCAGTACGAGGACGGCCGCTTCGTTGCGGATGCGGGCGGCAAGGACGCGTTTGGGCATACCCAACTCGGTGGCGTTGCCCCTACCCTGGCCAACATGGTCAAACAGGCCCTGGGCTACAAGTTCCACTGGGCTGTCGCCGACTACCTGCAACGGGCGGCACGCCACATTGCCTCCGCCACCGATGTAGAGCAGGCCTACACTGTGGGTCAGAAAGCGGTGGAAATGGCGCTCGCCGGCAAGCAGGCGGTCATGCCCATTATTGTAAGGGAGCAATCCAGCCCGTACCGCTGGCACATCGGCGAGGCCCCCTTGAGCGAAGTGGCCAACCAGGAAAAGAAAATGCCGATTCACTACATTTCTGACGACGGATTCGGGATTACCGAAGACTGCCGGGAATACCTCCAGCCGCTGATCGAGGGCGAAGCCTTCCCACCCTTTGAAAATGGCATCCCGAAAGTCGCTCACCTGAAGAGCGTACTCACAGAGAAGAAGCTGAAAACACCGTTCGAGGTCTGATGGAAGTCGCTGCCTCGCAACGAAAAAGGCCCCGGCGACCAACTCGCCGGGGCGTTCAGCTGGCTTGACGAGCCACGTAACGGGAAAACTCATCAAAACCACCCACGTACTCACTGCCGACAAGAATCTGCGGCACCGTATATACCGGGTGCCCGATCTTTGCAGCAACGTCTTCCTTGGTCAGGCCAAGCGCGGGCATATCCACGAATTCGTGCTCAAAACCTTTCTGGTCACAAAGTTGGCGTGCCATGGCGCAGAAGCCGCAGCTCATGCGGCCGTATATCGTTACCTTTTCCAAGGTTCACCTCCGGGTTACTCTGACATTCAGGGCAATCATCATCGCTTCATCCGGCCCCTCTGCCCAGTTGATGCTTTGAATAACGATCATAGGCATCGCCGATAGCCCTGACTATAAGGATCCTCCGAGCCCGCGCTCCCCTCGATCACGGGCCTCTCCATACAGAAATTCCCGCAACAACGGTTCGCCGTTAAACTCGGCGCGTAGCACAGCAATAAAGGTGTAGACACCAATCAGTTTACGATTAAGAAAGACAAACTCCTTTGGTGGCACCCGGAAATAGCGACTGATGGCAGACCTTGCCGCTTCCCGGGCAACACGGGAAGGCAGGTCACTCTGCTTCCAGCGATACTGGCCCTGGTCGTTCACGGCATATTCAGGCCAGCCTTGACTGGCTGGCGCAAGTGGTTCCAGCACCGACATACAGACCTGTCCGAACTTGTCGAGCACCTCGTCCGGCCACTCCCGCTTCATGAAATGCAGCCGGACACCACCGTCGATCACCGCCGGCAGGTCTTGCTCGTAGGACGCACGAATCATCTGGATTACCGGGTCCAGGAAGTCATCGCTGTATTGCTGAACCGCTCCGAAATCCAGCAGCACCACCTGGTCCCGTTCGCTGTCCCCTTCCCCGGCCAGTCGGATGCGGTAGTTCCCGAAATTGGGATCCGTCTGGATTTCACCCCAGTCAAAAAGCTCCCGGAAGAACAGTTCCAGGGCGGCCTTGCCCAGCTCACTTCGGCGCTCCACCGCCAGCGCTGCCACCGCCTCTGAGCTGACGGGATGCCCGTGCTCGTAGGTCTGCGCAATAATATGGGGAGTGGTGTACTGCATCAGCACCCTGGGCACCACGAAGCGGGGATCATCGGCCAGGCGCTCCCTGAACCGCTCGGTCGTATCGGCCTCCAGCGCGTAGTTCACCTCCCGGTGCATCATTTCCCGGACTTCTTCCAGCCAGTCATTGAACTCGGGGCCAAAGGAAACCAGCCGGGCCAGTCGCAGCAACTGGGCAACGGCATCCAGGTCGCTGTCCACTGCACGGTCTACGCCCGGGTACTGTATCTTGAGCACCAGTTCCAGACCGTCAAAGCGGCGCCGTGCCCGGTGAACCTGCCCAAGGGACGCGGCTCCGATGGGCTCGGGGTCCACCTCCAGCTCTGCCAGCCGGTCCGCGCCCAGCTCCTCCCGGATCACCTTTTGAACGGCTTTCCACTCCAGGGCAGACGTCTGGTCTTCAAGGGTATGCAGGGCTTCGGTGACTTCTTCGGGAAGGAAATGCTCACCGTAAAGGGCCATCATCTGACCGATCTTGACCACGCTGCCCTTGAGCTGCCCAAGTTCGTCCACCAGGAACTGCGCCTGCTTCGACAACATGGCCTTGTGGCGCTGTTCCCTCTGGTCAGCACTGGAAAGCCAACTGGTAGCCATGTGAGAAGCCATTCGGGTACCGGCAAACAGGCCTGCCCGGGTCATGGTCAGCCTCCGCTCGAAGCTGCCGGTGCGGATTCTGGAGACAGTTTTTCCTTTACGAGGCTTGGACATGGCCCACCTGACAGGTCGTGATCGTCAACCGGTGAATGGAAACGTCTCGCTCCCGCAAAGGCCCGGATCAGACAGGCTGCACCGGAAGCGTTGCAAACAGGATACCAGCCTCAGGAGGCTGTTTGGTGAACAGAGGGGCGAACGATGCCAGCGGCATCATGGCCAAGAGCCCTGGCCAGCGTGTTTGTCAGCTGATCGGCCAACTCCGGCATGGAAACGGTGGCGTTGAAATCACGGACCTGGCACATCGGCAAGCCAGAGAAGCCACAGGGGTTGATACGGCTGAACGGCTCCATGTCCATATCCACGTTCAGCGCCAGCCCGTGGAAAGAGCACCCACGCCGCACCCTCAGGCCAAGCGAGGCAATCTTGGCCCCATCCACGTAGACTCCCGGGGCGTCTGGCCGTGGCGCGGCAGTAATACCCTGATCCCCAAGCACGGAAACCAGAGACTGCTCGATAATATCCACCAGCTGGCGAACGCCAAGGCCGGCCCGGGGCAGATCGATCATCAGGTAAACCACCAGTTGGCCGGGCCCGTGGTAGGTCACCTGGCCACCGCGGTCCGCCTGCACCACCGGGATATCTCCCGGCGCGAGGATATGTTCCGCCTTTCCGGCCTGCCCCTGGGTGTAGACCGGTGAATGCTGGACACACCAGAGTTCATCCGCCACGCTTCCATCGCGCTCGGCCGTGAATGTCTTCATGGCTTCCCATACGGCTTCATAGGGCTGCAGCCCCAGGTCCCGTACGATCAGCGAAGTCGGTCGCTCCCGCATCACAAAACCATGTGGACCCGGCCACTGGCCTTGAGGTCCTCGAACAGCGCCTTTAGCTGGGGCTCTCCAGTGGCGACAATACGCAAACGGACAGAGGTAAAGCGCCCGTTGCGGCTGTCCGTCACGGTAATATGCTCCTCACGGATGCCTGGTGCGTGCGCATTCACAACGGACACCACGAACTCGGTAAAGTCGGGAGCTGCGTCCCCTATGACCTTGATAACGTAGTCACAGGGGAACTCGATTTTGGGCGCTGAGGGTTGAGACATGAAACTGCCCCTCCTGTTAATGCCTGGCCTGGCCTGCTCAGTTGAACAGGTTATGGAAGAACAGCTTGATGGCATCAAGTAGCCGTTTGAACAAGCCCCCTTCGGGGACCGGCTCGACGGCAACGAGGGGCCGCTTGGCCAGGACCTCACCATCGAAGCTGATGGTCACGGTACCCAGTTCGTCCCCGGCTGACACCGGCGCCTTGATCACCGAGTCCACTTCTACCACAGACTCCAGTGAGTCCCTCGCCCCTCGGGGGATGGTAAGCACCATATCCGAGGCCAGGCCCAGGTTCATCTGGTCCTGCTTACCACCCCAGACCCGGCTTTCCAGCAAGGATTCACCGCTGTCGAACAGGCGCGCCGTTTCGTAGTAGCGGAAACCGTAGTTGAGCATTTTCTGCACCTCACGGGCACGGGCCTCGCTGCTGTCGGTACCCATCACCACCGCGATCAGACGGGTGTCATCACGCTGCGCGGAGGCCACCAGGCAATAACCCGCTTCCTCGGTATGGCCGGTTTTCAAGCCATCCACCGACGGATCACGCCACAGGAGGGAATTCCTGTTGGGCTGCCGGATATTGTTGTAGGTGAAGTGTTTCTCCGCGTAGAGCGGGTAGTTCTCAGGGTAATCATTGATAATGGCGGCGGCCAGCAGGGCCAGGTCATAGGCCGTGGAATACTGGTTTTCATGGGGCAGGCCAGTTGCCGTTTCGAAGCGGGTATTCTTCATGCCCAGCAACTGTGCCTGCTGGTTCATGACATCCGCAAAGGCACCCTCGGAACCGGCAACATGCTCGGCAAGCGCCACGGAGGCGTCGTTACCGGACTGGATGATCACGCCTTTGAGCAAATCCTCGACACTGACCCGTGAGCCCTCCTGCACGAACATCCGCGAGCCCCCGGTTTTCCAGGCCTTGACGCTGATCGGAACCATTTCATCCATGCTCAGCCGATTTTCATCCAGCTCCCGTTCGACAATGTAGGCGGTCATCATCTTGGTCAGGCTGGCCGGCGGCAGGCGCTCGTCGCTGTTCGACTCCATCAGGATCCGGCCACTGGCGGGGTCCATCAGCACATAGGAACTGCCATTGATCTGGGGCGGGGAGGGTATCAGTACCTGCTGGGCCTGGGCCATCAGTGGCAACACAGCCATCAGCACAAGGGTCATCAACAGACGAGGCATGGCATTACGAGTCATGGGCTTGTTCACATTACTTCCGGATCAGTGGATTGGCCGGCACAGGGCCGGCAAGGATTCAAGTCAGTGGCGATCAGTAAGGACCATCGCCTGGCGGAACCCCTCTGACGCAAGGCGCTCCATGGCACGTTCGGCATCGCCGTGATCACCGAAAGGCCCCACCTGCACCCGGTGAAATTCACCGGATGCGGTCGAAATCTGGCGCACCCGCACCGACTCTCCAGTACGCTGTCTGACGGCATGCTCGAGTTGCCGGGCCGGATCAACCTGGCTGAAAGACCCAAGCTGCACGAACAGGGCATTGCCCCCAGCCGTGGACGGTTCCGACTGTGCAACGGACGTTGTCCCGACACCCGCGTTAACGCCGCCTTCCGGCGTCCACGGTTGTCCCGCCAGAGTCATCGAGCCGTCTTCACGGACGGTAATAGAGGCGACTTCTACCCGGGCAGTGCCATTGCCCAGGAAATCCAGCTTCTTGGCGGCCGCCCAGGACAAGTCTATCAGACGGTCACCGTGAAAGGGTCCCCGATCATTGACCCGAACGATCACGGAACGTCCGTTGTCCAGGTTTGTGACCCGGGCATAGCTGGGAAGCGGAAGGCTCTTGTGGGCGGCCGACATCTCGTACATGTCATAGACTTCGCCATTGGAGGTCTTGTGGCCATGGAACTTCTTGCCATACCAGCTTGCAATGCCACGCTGGACATAGCCGTCGGCATCGCTGACTGGCATGACCCGGTATTGCTTGCCCCACACGGTGTAGGGCGACTTGTTGCCAGCTGAGCGGGGCGCCTCATACCTTGGCATGGCGTTGCCCAGCGAACTGATATCCACGTCCTGCGCAGGACCGTGGTCCTGGGCGATGGTGTAACGACCGGAATGGTCGGTTTCCTTCGGCTTGGACGCGCAACCGGCCAGTATCAGTGCCATCACGGCAAGGATCGCCGTTACGCGCAAGTCAGGGTGCTTCATGATTATGTTCCGTTCCCGCCGATGATGCCTTCAACAATTCCTGCCGGAGCCCACCGGCCATCTCATTGACGGCCAGCCCATAGAGATGACTGTGATTGTACCGGGTAATCACGTAAAAGTTATGGTACGTGAGCCACCAGCGGTGGCCATCCGGCCCTTCCACCCGGAATGCCCTGGCCGGCTCTTTGTCAGCCAGCTCCGCGGGCAACTGCAACCCGGCGGCACGGTAATCAGAGACCGTAAACCGGGGGCGAAGTTCCCCAACGACCAGCGTTTGCGGCACTGACACCCCCGTTTCCAGCGGTGTTGCAACCGGACCACCCGGCCGCCAGCGATGCTCGTGGAAATAATTGGCGACACTGCCGATGGCGTCAACCGGGTTATCAAAGATATCGGCGATGCCGTCATCGTCAAAGTCTACAGCGTAGTGTCGGTAGCTGGAGGCAATGAACTGACCATAGCCCATGGCACCTGCGTAGGACCCTTCCAGCTGGCCGGGCTCAAAACCCTGTTCACGCGCCATCAGGAAGAACTGCTTCAGTTCACTGCGGAAAAAGGCACTGCTCGGAGGGTAGTCAAAGGCCAGGGTGGCCAGGGCGTCCAGCACGGGAAAGGAGCCACGGTACCGGCCGTACCAGGTTTCTACGCCAATAATGGCAGCGATGATCTCCCGGGGCACCCCGAACTCGGCCTCGGCCCGGTCAAATGCCGCCCGATGTTCCTTCAGGAAGTCGACACCCTGTTCAACCCTCTCCGGTTTGATAAAAATCGCCCGGTATTCCCGCCAGGTCAGGGTCTTCTCGGCCGGCGAACTGATCCTCTCGATAACCAGGTCATTGCGGCGAGCCTCCCCGAGCCATTGCCGGAGGCGGTCAGCATCGAAACCATGCTCACTGGCCATTTCGCGGATAAATTCCTTGCCGTCGTGGGTTTCAGCATAGCCAGCCGCGCTCGACAGGGCCGGGCAGGCAACCATCAGAATCAGCGGAAAGAGCAAGCACTTCAGGGCCGTCATGAACATCTCGGAGCCAGGTTTTTGCCGGGAGGTTACCATGGGGTTACAGGGGGCACCATTACCGGACATTACGCCGTGATCATCCGCCGATGGGTGTGTATCGCCATCAGTACGCCAAAAGCGGACATCAGCGTCACAATGGACGTACCACCGTAGCTGATCAGGGGCAGCGGGACCCCGACCACGGGAAGCAGGCCACTGACCATGCCGATATTGACCACGATATAAACGAAAAAGGTCATTGTCAGCGCTCCGGCCAGCAAGCGACTGAACGAGTCCTGGGCATTGGCCGCAATGTACAGGCAACGGAGGATAATCAGGGTGTAGGCGGCCAACAACGTAGCCAGACCCAGGAAACCGAACTCCTCCGCCAGGACTGCCACAATGAAGTCGGTATGACTTTCCGGCAAAAACTCCAGGTGGGACTGGGTACCCTGAAGCCACCCCTTTCCACTCCATCCACCAGATCCGATGGCTGTCGTCGACTGGATGATATTCCAGCCTGCACCCAGCGGATCGCTCTGAGGGTCCAGAAGGGTGAGTACCCGCTGTTTCTGATAGTCCCGCATCACAAAGTGCCACATCAGCGGTGCAGCGACTCCCAGCAGGGCGAAGAAGCCGGTGATCAGCTTCCAGCTCAGCCCGGCGAAAAAGACCACGAACATACCAGCCGCGCCCACCAGCAGGGAGGTACCCAGATCCGGTTGCTGGATGATCAGCCCCATGGGCAAAAGCACCAGGCCAACGGCAATCACCACATGACGAAACCTCGGAGGAAGATACTGCCGGGACAGGTACCAGGCGGCCATCATTGGAACCACCAGTTTCATGATCTCCGATGGCTGGAACCGGGGCAGGCCCGGCAATGCGAGCCACCGCTGGGCCCCCTTCGCGCCAACACCGACCACCAACACCGCCACGAGCCCGGCCATACCAGCGACATACAACCATGGCGACCAGCGCCGGTATACGGCTGGGTCCAACTGGGCAAAGATAAACAGGGCAGCAAACGCGACGCCGAAGCGGATCGCCTGGGCCCTGACCGCAGCCATGCTGGCATCTGCGCCGCTATAGAGAACGATCAGGCCGCCTCCGGCCACCAGCGCCAACAGCAGCAACAGTAGCGGGTCGATGTGAAGTCTGTGCCACAGACTTGCGGGTCTTTGCAGGCCGCTGGAGGCCTGGACGCTGGCAGCACGGCCCATCATGGCTGAGCTTCCCCGGCCTGGCTGATCACTGTTGGTTCTGAGTCCTGCATCTGCAGCCAGGCATCAAACATGGCTCTTGCGACCGGTGCTGCAGTACCGCTACCACTGCCACCATTCTCGACGATAACAGAAACCACGATGCGAGGATCATCTACCGGCGCAAAGCCGACAAACAGCGCGTGGTCGCGAAGACGCTCACGGATCTCCTCGGCATCATATTCTTCATCTTCCGCCAGGCTGAACACCTGGGCGGTTCCTGTTTTGCCAGCCATACGGTAGTCAGCCCCTTCTGCAGCCCCCCGTGCGGTGCCCCTGGGGCCATGCATGACGTCTTCCATTGAGTCAACTACGAACTCCCAGTCATCGTGGTTATCCACCGTCAAATCTTCCATGGTTTCCGGGGGAAGAACGTCGTCCAGCGGCGTGTCACCCTTGACATCCTTCAGCATTCTGGGCTGCACCCAGCCACCCCGATTCGCCACCACCAGCGTGGCGGTTGCCAGCTGCATGGGCGTTGCCAGGAAAAAACCCTGGCCAATGCTCATGTTTACCGAGTCACCCGTGTACCAGGGCTCGTTGCGCATCCCCCGCTTCCAGTCCCTGGAAGGCAGCAGGCCCGGCAGGGCTCCGCCAACGTCCAGGGTCGCATCCATCCCGAAACCGAAGCCGGACAGGTACTGGTGCATGACATCAACGCCCATCTCGACGCCAAGGTCATAGAAATAGATATCACAGGATTCCGCCACCGCCCGGCGGCCATCGACCCAACCATGGCCTCCCCGTTTCCAGTCGCGATATCGACGCCCCTTGTCATTGATCTGGTAATAGCCCGGGTCCCAGATGGTGGTTTCCCGCGTCACCGTCCCGCTGTCCAGGCCCGCCATCAGAAGCATGGGCTTGATGGTAGACCCGGGCGGGTACTGGCCCCGCAACGCCCGATTGAACAAGGGTTTGTCACGGGATTCACTGAGCGCCCGGTAATTGTCAACGCTGATTCCCGTCACAAACTGGTTAGCATCAAAACCTGGAACGCTGGCCAGGGCAATAATGCCCCCATCCCTCGGATCAATAGCGACAATGGCACCACGGTGGCCCTCCAGCAGCTCGAAGGCCCGCTGCTGCAGACGCATGTCCAGGTGAAGCACCAGGTCTTCGCCCGGCACCGGGTTTTCACGTTCAAGCACCCTGAGAGTACGGCCCCGGGCATTGGTTTCCACATGCTCATAACCGACACGGCCATGAAGAGTCTCCTCGTACACCCGCTCAACACCGGACTTGCCGATGTAGTTGGTACCGGCATAGTTCACCGGGTCGATGCGCTGAAGCTCTTCACGATTGACCCGTCCCACGTAACCCAGGGCATGGGCGTTGAGTTCACCAAATGGATAGTGGCGCACCAGTTCGGCGCTGACTTCGACCCCTGGCAACTCGTGCCGGTGCACAGCCATACTGGCAATTTCCTGCTCTGTCAGGTCGTAATGCAGGGGCAATTCCTGGAAGGGTCGACGGGGCTCCTGGAGCCGGCGGCGAAACCGGTCAACATCCTCTTCGGAAATGGTCAGCAAGGCCTGCAGACGTTCCAGGGTGGCATCCATGTTCTCCACCCTCTCAGGAACCAGGGTCACGCTGAACACCGGCCGGTTCTCGGCAATCAGAGTGCCGTTGCGGTCATAGATCAGGCCACGGGTCGGTGGTACCGAGCGAACCTGTACCCGGTTGCGGTCAGAAATCGTGGTATAGGTTTCGTGTTCGATGACCTGTAACTGATAGAAGCGGCCAATAAGGATGCCGAACAACACAACCACCAGCCCCAGCATGACCAGGGCCCGGCGCTGGAAGAGTCGCCGTTCGGCGGCTGTGTCCTTGAATTCACCCCAGGCCATGGGAAGGTCCTACGCGCGGTGGTATGGGTGGTTTCGGGTGATGGTCCAGGCCCGATAGAGCTGCTCGGCGAGCAGGATGCGTACCAGCGGATGCGGCAGGGTGAGCGGCGACAGGGACCATTGCTGGTCCGCCCGCTCACGGCACGCCGGGTGAAGGCCGTCGGGCCCCCCCACCAGGAAGCTGATGTCGCGACCATCGAGCTGCCAGCTTTCCAGTTGCCGGGACAGTGTCTCAGTTGACCAGGGGCGGCCGCCAACCTCCAGGGCAACCACGTAATCGCTGTCACCAGTCGCCGCCAGCACTGCGTCGGCCTCCTGCCTCATCAGGCGATTGATGTCGGGATTCTTGCCGCGGTGTGGCATGGCGATTTCAATCAGCTCAAGCGGCAGCTCCCGGGGCATACGGCGGGCGTATTCCTGGTAGCCTTCGGTAACCCAGCCGGGCATTTTCTGGCCGACACAGACAAGCTTCAGCCGCATGGCTATTCGCTGCCGGCAGCACCCAGGCCCGGGGCATCCCGCCACAGACGCTCGAGGTCATAGAACTCACGGGTCGCGGGCATCATGACGTGGACCACTACGTCACCCAGGTCAACCAGGATCCAGTCACTGGAATCAGCGCCTTCTACCTTGGCTTCGCGGATGCCGCGATCTTT
>Ga0098065_1000260_pt1 | contig 26728 bp, 20 predicted proteins | sample 25_taG_FD_75062 | JGI IMG/M metagenome (GOLD analysis project Ga0098065, IMG submission 75062) | Marine viral communities from Cariaco Basin, Caribbean Sea - 25_WHOI_OMZ | ecosystem: Environmental > Aquatic > Marine > Oceanic | place: Caribbean Sea: Cariaco Basin | collected 2014-11-08 | reverse complement strand
TGGCGCGGCTGGGAGGATTCGAACCTCCGACCGCCTGGTTCGTAGCCAGGTACTCTATCCAGCTGAGCTACAGCCGCGCATCAAACTTTACTCTCGGTCGATCTCTCGACCGCCTGGTTCGTAGCCAGGTGCTTTATCCAGCCGGCCGGCGCTCCGGTGAGCTACAGCCGCGCAAAAACTTGGTGGACAACTCCGGGCAACGTTTGGCGTTGCCTTCCGCCGGGAGGATTACTCGGGCCTGTGGCCCTCGCCCCTTCGGGGTCGTCATCGCGTTGCGTCGACGTTCCTCCGTGCGCTCTGCGCACTCCGGTCGAACCTCTTCCGGTTCGAATCCCATCGTACTCCGGGACTTGTCGCATACTCCGGGTTTACGATGCGATTTTGCAATAAGTGGCGCGGCTGGGAGGATTCGAACCTCCGACCGCCTGGTTCGTAGCCAGGTACTCTATCCAGCTGAGCTACAGCCGCGCATCAAACTTTACTCTCGGTCAATCTCTCGACCGCCTGGTTCGTAGCCAGGTGCTTTATCCAGCCGGCCGGCGCTCCGGTGAGCTACAGCCGCGCATCAAACTTTTGGTTAGGCGCTACCCCGACCTGTCGCCACTTCCCTTCTATTTATAGCGAAGAAAATGGCGGAGAGGGAGGGATTCGAACCCTCGGTACGATTGCTCGTACGGTTCCTTAGCAGGGAACTGGTTTCAGCCACTCACCCACCTCTCCGTGACAACGGCGCGTATACTACCATAATTTTTCTGTTTTCATAGGGTTGACAGGGAATTTTTCTGACCGGTTTTATGAACTGGCTTTACGCCCACAAAAAAACCGCCACACCAGACGGTTGCAGCGGTTCTTCAGTCAGTTTCCACCAGCGAAGACAGAAACTGCTACTTACTTAGTGATTACCGGGCTCCGGGCCTTCCGGTTCGCCTTTCTCACTCTGGATACGCTGATAGATTTCCTCACGGTGGACAGCCACTTCCTTCGGGGCATTCACACCAATACGTACCTGGTTACCTTTTACACCCAGCACGGTTACGGTGACTTCGTCACCAACCATCAGGGTTTCGCCTACACGGCGGGTCAAGATCAACATGTCCTTTACTCCCTATTCCAGAGCTACCTGTTCCGACTTGAACAATTAGTTATAACTATATAACGGGATTTACCAAACCAGCAGTCGAATAATCCCTTACAGGCAATCATGAGACGACCATGGAACCGGTTTGGTTCCCGCTTTGTGGCGAGACCCTGGCGGACCGACCTGTTTATCCGCCGTTTCAGGCCTCTGTCTCGGCCTTGTGCAGGTCAAAGGCACTGTGTAGCGCCCTGACTGCCAGCTCAAGATACTTTTCATCGATCACCACCGACACCTTGATTTCAGAGGTGGAGATCATCCGGATATTGATGCCCTCATTGGACAGCGCCTCGAACATGCGGGTTGCCACACCGGCGTGGGAGCGCATGCCCACACCTACAATGCTCACCTTGGCAATCCTGTCGTCCCCGTTCACTTCGCGGGCACCCAATTCATTCGCCAGTTGCTCGAGGATCTCCCGGGTACGCCGGAAGTCATTGCGATGCACTGTGAAGGTAAAGTCAGTATGGTTATCGGCACCGACGTTCTGGACAATCATGTCGACTTCGATGTTGGCATCGCTCACCGGCTTGAGTATGCGAAGGGCAATACCGGGTGTATCAGGTACACCGGCAATGGTCAGCTTGGCTTCGTCTCGGTTAAATGCAATTCCGGAAACAACCGGTTGTTCCATGGCGCTTTCATCCTCAAAGGTAATCAGGGTGCCCTCGCCTTCCTCAAAGGAGGATAGCACCCGCAACGGAACATTGTACTTGCCGGCGAATTCGACGGCCCGTATCTGCAGAACCTTGGAGCCAAGGCTCGCCATTTCAAGCATTTCTTCAAAGGTAATTCGGTCAAGGCGGCGTGCGGAGTCCACAACACGCGGATCGGTGGTATACACCCCGTCCACATCGGTATATATCTGGCATTCGTCCGCTTTCAGTGCAGCCGCCAGGGCCACTGCGGTGGTATCCGATCCACCGCGTCCAAGGGTGGTGATATTGCCCTTTTCGTCCACACCCTGAAAACCTGCCACAACAACCACACGACCCTTTTCCAGGTCACCGCGCATGTTGTGCTCGTCGATTTCCTGGATCCGGGCCTTGGTGTGAGAGCTATCGGTGCGAATACGCACCTGGGCACCGGTATAGGAGCGCGCATCGCAGCCCCGCTTCTGCAGGGCCATGGACAGCAAGGCAATGGTCACCTGTTCACCGGTGGAAACGAGCACATCCATTTCCCGGGGGGTCGGCTCTTCCATAATATCTTTCGCCAGGGCGATGAGACGGTTGGTTTCACCGCTCATGGCTGAAACCACAACCACGACATCGTGCCCTTGCTCGCGGAACCGGCACACCTTGTCCGCAACTGCTTCTATCCGGTCGGTGGAGCCGACGGACGTACCTCCGAATTTCTGAACCAGCAGTGCCATGATCTTCCCAAATTTCCTGGCGGGGGCCTTTTGCACCCCGGGAGATGACCAGCGACCCGCGACGAAGCTTCGACGACGGGCCTTCCCATATCAGACATCGGACAACACTCGTGTCCCGGCTGAAAAAATCGCGGAATTATACCCCTACATCATAAGCAGATAACAGTAGCGCAAATGCAATTACTGTATCGGTTCAGCCAGCCTGCGACGCAACCCAGCCAGCCACGCCCTCAAGGGCTGCGGGCAAGGCAGCCGCATCGTTGCCACCACCCTGCGCCATGTCAGGTCGGCCGCCCCCCTTGCCGTCAACCTGCGCCGCCAGGTGCTTCATCAGGTCACCAGCCTTGACCCGGTCGGTGGCTGACTTGGTCACGCCGGCTACGAGGGTCACTTTGCCGTCTTCAACACTGGCCAGGACAACCACACCTTCACCCAGCTTGTTCTTGAGCTGGTCCGCGGTCTCCATCAGGGACTTGCGATCCGCTCCTTCCAGTTGCGCTGCGACCACTTTAAGCCCGGCCACCTCAACGGCTGAACCGGCCAGGTCAGCACCGGCAGAGCTGGCGAGCTTGCCCTTGAGCTGCTCTACTTCCTTTTCCAGCAGACGGCTGCGATCCAGGGCACCCTGGACTTTTTCCACTACGGAATCGCGGGTGCCGCGAACCATTTTTGCCACGCGATCCAGGGTATTTTCCGTTTCAGTCACCCAGCGCAGTGCGCCAAACCCGGTCACTGCCTCAATACGGCGAACACCGGCCGAGATGCCGCTCTCGGAGGTGATACGGAACAGGCCGATATCCCCGGTACGGGCTACGTGGGTGCCACCGCAAAGCTCCACGGAGTAGTCATCGGACCCCATGCTGAGTACCCGCACCGTATCACCATACTTTTCCCCGAACAGGGCGATGGCGCCTTTTTCCTTCGCGCTGTCCATGTCCATCAGGTCAGTCTGGACCGGGGTGTTCGAAAGGATCTGTTCGTTGACCTGGCGCTCGATTTCCCGGAGCTGATCCTGGCTGACTGGCTCGAAATGGGAGAAATCGAACCGCAGCTTGTCCGGATCCACCAATGAACCTTTCTGGCCCACATGCTCTCCCAGCACGTTGCGCAGGGCGGCGTGCATCAGGTGGGTGGCGGAGTGGTTCTTCTTGGTGTTTTCCCGACGCTGGTGGTCAATACGGGCATCAACCTCAAGGCCAGCAAAGAATTCCCCTTCCAGTACCGTGCCGATATGCAGGTGGTTGTCCCCTTCCTTGCGGGTATCATTGACCTGGAAGCGACCACCGCTCCAGGTCAGCAGGCCAGTGTCACCCACCTGGCCACCGGATTCGGCATAGAACGGTGTACGCTCGAGTACGATCACCGCCTCGTCGCCGGCTTCGGCCGCTTTCTCCTCACCACCGACCAATACCGTACGGATGGTCTCGTGACCATCAATACGCTCATAGCCGGTAAACTCCGTGGTACCCTCAATACGAATGCCGGCAACGTTGTAGTCGATGCCGAATTTGCTGGCCGCCCGGGCGCGCTCCCGCTGCTGCTCCATGGCCTTTTCGTAGCCCTCGTAGTCCAGGGTCAGGCCACGCTCGCGGGCAATGTCGTTGGTCAGGTCTACCGGGAAGCCATAGGTGTCATAGAGGGTGAAGATGGTGTCACCAGGAATTTCGGTACCCTCCAGGTCAGCAATGTCCTGCTCCAGCAGACGCAGCCCCTTGTCCAGGGTCTTGGCAAACTGCTCTTCTTCCTGCAGCAACACCTTTGCGATCTGCTTCTGACTGCTGCGCAACTGCGGATAGGCGTCGCCCATCAGTGATACCAACGCATCAACCAGTTTGTAGAAGAAGGGCTGCGTCGCGCCCAGCTTGTTACCGTGGCGGGCTGCGCGGCGAATGATACGGCGCAGAACAAAGCCCCGGCCTTCATTGGAAGGCATGACACCATCGGCAATCAGGAAGGCGCAGGAGCGAATGTGGTCAGCGACGACCCGCAGGGAGGCCTCGGTAGTGGCTGCGCCGCCCAGCACTTCGGATGCTGACTTGAGAAGGTCCTGGAAGAGGTCGATCTCATAGTTGCTGTGAACACCCTGCAGCACCGCAGTAATACGCTCCAGGCCCATACCGGTATCCACGGAAGGCTTGGGCAATGGCAGCATGTCGCCATTCGCCTGGCGGTTGTACTGCATGAAAACCACGTTCCAGATTTCGATATACCGATCACCGTCTTCTTCCGGGCTCCCGGGAGGGCCCCCGGCTACCTCCGGACCATGGTCGTAAAAAATCTCGGTGCAGGGGCCACAGGGACCGGTATCGCCCATCTGCCAGAAATTGTCAGATGCATACCGGGCGCCCTTGTTGTCACCAATACGGACAATCCGGTCCGCCGGCACGCCAATCTCCTTGTTCCAGATATCATAGGCTTCGTCGTCATGGGCGTAGACGGTTACCCAGAGCTTCCCGGTTGGCAGTTTGAGCCATTGATCACCGGTCAGGAATGTCCAGGCGAAGTTGATGGCCTCGCGCTTGAAATAATCACCGAAGCTGAAGTTGCCCAGCATTTCAAAGAACGTGTGGTGCCGGGCGGTATATCCGACATTCTCGAGGTCGTTATGCTTGCCACCGGCACGCACACACTTCTGGGAGGTGGTGGCGCGAACGTAGTCCCGTTGTTCCCGCCCAAGGAAAACGTCCTTGAACTGGTTCATACCCGCATTGGTGAACAGCAGGGTGGGATCATCGTGGGGTACCAGCGAACTGCTCGGTACGATGGTGTGCCCCTGCTGCTCGAAATACTTGAGAAACGCCTGACGCAACTCTGCGGTTTTCATAGACCTTTGATACCTTTCCAGAAACCCGCCGAGGAATCCGGCGGGTCCACGATTGAAGTCGGATACTTACATGCGTGTGCAAATCCGCTACTCTAGCACACGCCGAAAATCAGGAAAAACGTGTAACCAGCCAGGAGACCCCATGCCCCGACGCTTTCATGACGCCGAGGAACTCTTCCCACCGGCCACCGTACTGAAGCGCGCGCTCGCTATTATCTACGATGGCCTGATCAGTATCGCCGTGCTCCTGGTCGCCACCTGGATCTATACCATGATCGCGGGCTGGCTGACTGGCTGGGACAAGTACGAACAGATGGCTGAAGCAGGCGAGCTTTCCGGCGATCCCGGGCTGACCTTCGTCCTGTTCCTGGTGCTCTATCTTTTCTTTGCCTACTTCTGGACCCGGATCGGCCAGACCCTGGGTATGCAGGTATGGCGCATTCGTATTGAGAACCTGGACGGCACCTCGGTGAGCTGGACCCAGGCACTGCTTCGCTATGGTACTGCGGGGGCCGCCATCTTCGTCGCCCTGCTGGCCGGTTATTATCTTGGTCCGGTGTCGCTGTTTCTGACCGTGCCAGTGGTGATCGCCCTGTTCTACCCTATCAATGGCCTGTCAGTGACTGACCGGGTCTCCGGCAGCGTAGTGGTCCAGGTGCCCAGGGAGGCTCGCAAAAAGTCCTGAGCCACCACCTACCCGGCCCTGCGCATCAGCCAGGCACCGATCAGCCCGTTAACGGCAATAGGTATCAGGATGGCAAGCACCGGGTTGAAACCGAACACCACACTCATGGGGCCGAGCAGGTCCTGCATGTACTTGAACAGCAGGCCGACAATGAGCCCGGTGAACACACGGAAGCCCATGGTCACCGAACGCAACGGCCCGAAGATAAAGGAAATGGCGACGATCACCATGACGGCCGTACCCACCGGCATCAGCACCTTTTTCCAGAACGCCAGCCAGTATTGAGCAGACGTAAGCCCCTGCTGATCCAGGTAGCGCGCATAGGTATACAGACCGGTCAGCGGCAGATTCTCGGGCTTGACCACCAGCACACTCAGAACGTCGGGAGTCAGACCGCTATCCCACCGCTCTTGGGCGCTGACCTCCCGCTCGGTGCCTTCGCGGGACAATCGGGTCCGCCTGACATCCTGCAGAAGCCAGTGATCCCCCTGAAACGTTGCACGGCTGGCGAAGCTCGCGGTCGCCAGCCAGCGGTCGTCGTCGAACCGGAACAGTGCGACCCCCTGAAGGTCACCGTCCGGGGTCACCGCATTCAGATGTATAAAGGTATCCCCTTCCCGGTGCCAGACCCCTTCGGCGCTGGCAATACTGCCATCGCCACCCCGGGCAACGGCCTTCTGGCTCTGGGCCAGCCGCTCGGCAGGCGGGGCCACGTACTCACCGATAACCAGCCCGAACAGCACCACCACCAGGGCCGGTTTCATGGCGGACCAGACAATACGGCGTATGGAGACACCGGCTGCACGGATCACCGTCAGTTCAGACGAACTGGCCATGGCCCCAAGCCCCACCAGGCAGCCCATAAATGCCCCCAGCGGAAGGTAGTCATAGATGCGCCGGGGCAGGGTCAGCAGCATGTACAGGGCGGCTTGCAATGCCTGGTAATCCGCACGGACATCTTCCAGTTCCGCGATATAGCCGAACACCACATCCAGCGACAGCACCACCATCATCACCAGGAACATGGCTCCGCCGACATTGCCCATGATGTAGCGGTCAAGTAGTCGCACGGGTACCTCCCTTCCGCTCCAGCCGGCGTTTTCGCATCCAGACAGGGCCGAACTGCAACCACAGGCCCAGGCCGAGGAACAGCAGGTGCACCCAGGTCATTCCGATCCATTCCGGTATATGGCCGGAGGCCAGCGCGTCCCGGGCCACAATCAGCAGGCCAAGGTAGAGGATGTAGATCATCATGGCAGGCAGCAGATGGAAAAAACGGCCCTGGCGCGGGTTCACACGACTGAGCCGGACGGCCAGCAGGGTCACTACCGGCACAATCAGCGGCAACGAGACGCGCCAGTGCAGCAGCGCCCGCAGCTCAGGGTCGTCCGAGCGCATCAGCGCCAGCGTCGACATACCCTCCTCGTCTTCACTGCCCATCACCGGCGACTCAGCGACCTTCAGGCCATAGGCCTCAAATTCGGTAATGTCGTAATCAAGTTCACCTGGCAACCCCTGGAAGCGGGTACCCCGCTCAAGCACCAGGAAACGACTGCCTGTGTCGTCGTCAATAAACTGTGAGCCTTCTTCCGCCACCACCAGGCTCAGGGACTGGTCAGCCTCCGAATACTCGGCAATGAAAACCCCCTGCAACCTGAGCTTGTCATCACTGAGGGATTCGGTATAGGTGGCACGCCCCCCGGACCCCAGGGTCTGAAAACGCCCCGGCGCCAGCATTTCAAATTCGGTAGCCTGGCTCTGCTCGTCAAAGATGCGCTCGACGTTCTTCATACCCCAGGGCGTAATCCAGAGGCTCATGGCACCCACCAGCAGCATCACCAGGAAACCGGCAATCAGCGTATGCCCGAGCACCTGGCGGTCGCTGACCCCGCAGGCAAACAGCACAGTCATTTCACTTTCGAGGTACATCCGGCCGTACGCCAGCAGAATGCCAATGAAAAACCCCAGCGGCAGGATCAGCTCCAGGAAGCCGGGAAAGCGGTAGGCCATGATGGCAAACAACACATCGCCGGACAGTTCGCCGGCGGCAGCTTCTGCCAGGTACTTGATAAAACGCCCGCTCATAAACACCAGCAATAACACGCCTGAAACGGCGGCCATGGTAGTCAGGGTCTGGCGGGTCAGATAACGAAAGATGATACTCAAGAACGGCCTCTCAGGGCTTGCACGGCTAGTGTCCCGTCTGGGTAATTCGTTAACCTACTGCGTGACGCTGAGGCTTCTGGCCAAGGCGCCAGTCCGAAGGTGTGGTGGTTCCACATCAAGGGCTGGCAACACCGGCCAGAAGCCTCAGCGTCACGCCCTTCGGGAGCCACTGAGGGCTTTGATAGCCGCGTTGCGTTGACTCGATTTGGAACCACCAAACCTTCGCCAACGCGCCTTGCTCTCAAAGCCCTCAGTGGCTCAGTAGGTCAACGAATTACCCAGGCGGGACACTAGCATGCGGGTTCCGACTGATGCGGGCTATTCTATGGAACCTCGCTTCCAAATGACAGGGTTCGGCACAGATTCCGGCGGCCCCGCGAAGCAGCGCAAATTGCAGCTACCCGCTTGATAAATCGGCACCAGACCCTGATGCTATAACCATTGATTCAATCCCGGTGCCTCCGGCACCTGCCAATGACACCCAGGAGTTGCCATGAATTTCACGCTCAGCAGCAAAGCCCTCAGCAGTTCCCGAACCGATTGCCTGGTCGTGGCGGTCCCCGAGAAAGGCGACTGGCCGGCCAGCACCACCCAGGCAGACGAAGCCATGGGAGGGCAATTGAAGGCCCTGCACAAGAACGGCGACCTGACTGGCAAGCCCGGCTCCACCCTGATGATTCCAGTAAACGACGCCCCCTGGGGCCGGGTACTGGTTGTTGGCACTGGCTCGGACAAGGATCGAAAGCCGGCTGATTACCGCAAGGCCCTGATCGCCATGGCGAATGTGCTGAAGGATAGCGCCGCCAGGAATGCGGTCATCGCCCTTGCAGACACAACACTCAACGGAGACGACGCGGTCACCTCCGAGGCCAGCAAGCTCCGCCTGATTGGCCGAACCCTGGAAGAGCAGTTCTATACCTTTACCGAGTTCAAGAGCGAGCAACCCTCCAAGCGCAAGCTGAGCAAGGTTACCGTCCTCGCCTCCGGCACCGGCAAGGCTTTCAAGGATGCATTCGACCTGGGCCTGGCCACTGGCCGCGGCATGAACTTAACCCGCAACCTGGGCAACACTCCGCCCAACATCTGTCACCCCACATGGCTGGCTGAGCGAGCGCAGCAACTCGCCAAGGACCACGACGTCATCAAAACCGATGTACTGGACGAAAAGCAGATGAAGAAACTGGGCATGAACAGCCTGTTGTCTGTATCTGCCGGCAGTGCCCAGCCAGCACGCCTGATCGTGATGGAGTACAAGGGTGGCAAGGCCAAGGACAAACCCTACGTACTTGTGGGCAAAGGCATCACCTTCGACACCGGCGGCATCAGCCTCAAGCCCGGTGAAGGCATGGATGAGATGAAATACGACATGGGCGGCGCCGCGGCCGTGTTTGGTACCATGCAGGCCATCGCCGAGACGAAGCCGAAAATCAACGTGGTGGCCGTCGTCGCCGCCGCCGAGAACATGCCCAGCGGTACCGCCACCCGGCCGGGCGACATTGTCACCTCCATGTCCGGCCAGACCATTGAAATCCTGAACACCGACGCTGAAGGCCGGCTGGTACTTTGCGACGCCCTCACCTACGTGAAGAAGTACAACCCGGAGGTGGTTGTGGACATGGCCACCCTGACTGGCGCCTGCATCATCGCCCTGGGCCACCACGCCACCGGACTGCTGTCCAACAACGATGACCTGGCAGAGGAACTCCTTGCTGCCGGCGAACGGACCGGTGACCGGGCCTGGCGCCTGCCCCTGTGGGACGAGTACCAGAGCCAGCTGGACAGCAACTTCGCCGACATGCAGAACATTGGCGGACGACCGGCGGGCACCATCACCGCCGCCTGCTTCCTGTCCCGGTTTGCGAAGGAATACCGCTGGGCCCACCTGGACATCGCCGGCACCGCCTGGGTTTCCGGCAAGGCGAAAGGTGCCACCGGCCGGCCAGTTCCGCTGCTGGTAGATTACCTGATGTCCCATGCCGGAAAGTAACGGCGACTCTCCCCGCCCTGAAGGCAATCAGTCCAGGTCCTACTGGTTCCATATCCTGGCCGGGGCTACACCTGCGGACCGCAATCTCCACGCGGTCCGCCTGGTGGACAAGGCCTGGCAACAGGGCGACAGGGTGTGCATCGTCTGCGATCAGCACAACCAGGCCGAGGAACTGGACGACCTGTTGTGGACGTTTATGCCGGATGCGTTCATTCCCCACAGTATCGTTCCGGACGCCACCACCCGGTGCCCGGACCCGGTGGGGATCCTGCTCTGCGAGCCGGCGGCGGATGACTGGGACACGGTGGTGATTCTATCTTCAAAGCTGCCGGCGGACGCTGACCGTTTCAAACGCCTGGCCCTGGTGGCCCACAACGACCCCGAGGTTCTGGATATTGCCCGGTCCCACTTCCGGCAACTGAGAACCCTGGGGATTGAGCCGAAGGTGCATGATCAGCGGAAGAGCCGGCGATAGGCTGGCCAAGACGAACCAGCGCGGGCCATCGATCTATAGCCGCGGCAGAACATCAGGCAATCGGTACCCTTAACTATCCGTCTAACCGGGGTTAAGCCGAGGTTTGCACCTCAGCTGAGGCAGAGGGGCCGAGGCCGTTTTCCGGGACCTTCAAAAACATGGACGTTTTTGAAGAGCCTCCAGGGATGGATTCACGGCGTGTCCCGGAAAACGGCCTCGGCCCGTCTGCCCGGCACCCCAATCTGCAGGCCTGCGAGGCCTGACTCAGTGCCAGACGCCATACAACGGCAACATTTTGACTTGAGAGCATACTTCCGGGAATTCAAACCCCGTGCCGGGCGCGCGGAGCGATGCCATTTTTCAGGACACGCCCGCAAGTACATCCATGTAGGGCTCGACGAGCGCCGTCCCTGGCGCTCGACGGTCCTGAAAAATGACCTCCCACCGCACGCCTGAACCTCAGTGCAGCTCGTCACCCAAACAAACACAAACCAGACAGCACCAAGGGCCTCTCTCACATTCGCTGCATCCCCCACGACAATGTATAATCGGACGCTCTCATTTTCCCTTGCGAATCAACCAAACGGTCACCAGCAGAACCCATGGAAAAAACCTACCAGCCAGAAAACATCGAGCGCCAGTGGTACGAAAACTGGGAAGCCAAAGGGTATTTTCGCCCCAGCGGTGAAGGGCAGTCCTACAGCATTGCCATCCCGCCACCCAATGTGACCGGCAGCCTGCACATGGGGCACGCCTTCCAGCACACCATCATGGACACCCTCACCCGCTTCAAGCGCATGCAGGGCCGCAATGCCCTCTGGACCGTGGGTACCGACCACGCCGGCATTGCCACCCAGATGGTGGTGGAGCGCAAACTGGCCAACGAAGAGGGCAAAACCCGCCACGACCTGGGCCGGGAAGAATTTATCAAGCGCATCTGGGCGTGGAAGGAACAGTCCGGCGGAACCATTACCGGACAGATGCGCCGGCTGGGCAACTCCGTGGACTGGAGCAACGAGCGCTTCACCATGGACGATGGCTTCTATAAAGCCGTACAGGAAGTCTTCATCCGCCTTTTCGACGATGGCCTGGTCTACCGTGGAAAGCGGCTGGTGAACTGGGATCCGAAGCTGCACACCGCCATTTCCGACCTGGAGGTGGAGAACAAGGAAGAGAAGGGTTACTTCTGGCACCTGCGCTACCCGCTGGCTGACGGTGAGCAGACCAGGGACGGCAAAGGGTACCTGGTGGTAGCCACCACCCGCCCGGAAACCATGCTGGGCGACACCGCCGTAGCGGTTCACCCGGACGATGAGCGCTATCAGCACCTGGTGGGCAAGCATGTGATGCTGCCGCTGGTAAACCGTCGCATTCCAATCGTGGCCGACCACCACGCGGACCCGGAGAAAGGCTCCGGCTGCGTGAAGATCACCCCGGCCCATGACTTCAACGACTACGCGGTGGGCAAGCGCAACGACCTGCCCATGATCAACGTCATGACCGAGGATGCGAACATCCGGGCCGTGGCCGAGGTGTTCAATGCCGATGGTACCGAAAACACTGACCTGGACGGCACCATGCCGGAGGCCTACGCCGGCCTGACCCGGGAAGAGGCTCGCAAGCAGATCGTGGCTGACATGGACGCCGCCGGACTGTTGCACCAGGTGGAAGACCACGTACTGAGTGTACCCCGGGGTGACCGGTCCGGCCTGATCATCGAGCCGATGCTGACAGATCAATGGTTCGTGGACGCCAAGACCCTGGCCAAACCGGCTATCGAAGCAGTGGAAGACGGCCGTATCCAGTTTGTGCCCAAGCAGTACGAAAACATGTATTTCGCCTGGATGCGGGACATCCAGGAATGGTGTATCTCCCGCCAGTTGTGGTGGGGTCACCGGATTCCGGCCTGGTACGACGCCGAAGGCAATATCTATGTTGGCAGGGACGAAGCCGAGGTGCGTCAGAAGTACAGCCTGGCGGAGGACCTGGAGCTGCGCCAGGACGAAGACGTGCTGGATACCTGGTTCAGTTCCGCGCTGTGGACCTTCGGCACCCTGGGCTGGCCGGAAATTACCGAGCGTCTGAAGGACTTCCACCCTACCGATGTTCTGGTAACCGGCTTCGACATTATCTTCTTCTGGGTAGCCCGCATGATCATGATGACCATGCACTTCATGAAGAATGAAGACGGCACCCCCCAGGTTCCCTTCAAAACCGTCTACGTCACCGGCCTGATCCGGGATGAGCACGGCGACAAGATGTCCAAGTCGAAGGGCAACGTCATTGACCCCCTGGACATGATCGACGGCATCGAGCTCGATACCCTGCTTGAGAAACGCACCGGTAACCTGATGCAGCCCAAGCTGGCAGAGAAGATCGCCAAGCGGACCCAAAAGGAATTCCCTGAAGGCATCGCCGCCCACGGTACCGATGCCCTGCGCTTCACCCTCGCGGCCATGGCCACCACTGGCCGTGATATCAACTGGGACATGAAGCGCCTGGAAGGCTACCGCAACTTCTGCAACAAGCTGTGGAACGCCGCCCGCTATGTACTGATGAACACCGAGAGTGAAGACTGCGGCGTCAACGATGAGCCGGTGGAACTGTCCCTGGCCGACCGCTGGATCATCAGTGAGCTGCAGCATTGCGAAAGCGAAGTGATCCGTCACCTGGACCAGTACCGTTTCGACCTGGCGGCCTACGCCCTGTACGAGTTCATCTGGAACGAGTACTGCGACTGGTACCTGGAACTGTCCAAGCCGATGCTGAACGACGACAGCGCCAGCGCGGAGTCCAAGCGCGGCACCCGTCGTACCCTGGTCAGGGTACTCGAGGCGGTACTGCGCCTGGCGCACCCGATGATGCCATTCATCACCGAGGAAATCTGGCAGCGTATTGCGCCCCTGGCTGGCAAGGGTGGCGACAGCATCATGCTGCAACCCTTCCCGGTGCCGGATACCAGCAAGCAGAACGCGGACGTTGCGAAGGATATTGAATGGCTCAAGGGCGTTATCGTTGCGGTGCGTAACATTCGCGGCGAGATGAACATCTCCCCCGCCAGGCAGATTCCGGTGCTGCTGCGCGGTAACGACGGAGAAGACCAGCGCCGCATGGACCAGAACCGTCAGTTCCTGATGTCCCTGGCCAAGCTGGAGAAACTGGAATGGTTCGAGGGCGACAAGGCTCCCATGTCCGCCACCCAGCTGGTGGGTGAAATGGAAGTGCTGGTACCCATGGCGGGCCTGATTGACAAGGATGCCGAGCTCAAGCGCCTGGATAAGGAGCTGGAACGCCTGGACAAGGAAATCAGTCGACTGGAAGGCAAGCTGGGCAACGAGAAATTTACCGCCAAGGCCCCCGCCGAAGTGGTGGAAAAAGAAAAGGAAAAACTCCGCGATGCCCAGGGCAGCCAGAAGCGTCTTGGCGAACAACGCGCCGAAATCGAGGCCATGTAAGTGAGTTCGCAGCGGTCTGCCAGGCCGTCAGCGTCCGATCCCGAGGGTGGCGGCATTGCCATCCTCGGGGCGGGTGCACTGGGAAGGCTCTGGGCCGCCCGCCTGCCACCGACTGCCTCGGGCTTTGTGCCCAGAAACCCCTCTGCGCTGTCCTCGTTCAGACTCCACTACCATTTCCGGGACAGCGAAGGTCGGGAGCACGCCGTTACCCGCCCCTGGCTGACCACCCTGTCTGATGTCACGCTTTTACTGGTTACCACCAAGGCAGGAGATACCCTTGAGGCCCTCGAGCAGGTGATCGGGCGTATTCCTGAATCCTGCCCGGTCGTGCTTTTCCAGAATGGACTTGGCAGTCAACAGGCCGTCACAGCGCGATGGCCGGCGCGACCGATACTGGCCGCCAGCACTACCGAAGCCGCCAATCGCCCGGCGCCTGACCGGGTTGTACATGCTGCCCGGGGGCATACCTGGATTGGCGCACTGACAGAGCCCGCCACAGACCTCGTTGCCGGCATCATCCGCCAACTGTCACCGTCAGGGCTTGATGTGCGGGGCGAAGTTCGCATCCTTGAGCGTCTGTGGGGCAAGCTTGCCATCAACGCCGGCATCAACCCCTTTACGGCACTGCTGGACTGCCCCAATGGAGAGATTCTGGAATCCCGGCTGTTTCTGGACTCCATCGATGCCTTGTGCGAGGAACTGGCAAACCTGATCGCCGCTGAGGGCCTGCCACCCCACTCGCCCCGGATACTGCGGAACGATATCGAACGGGTCGCCCGGAACACCGCCTCCAATACGTCATCCATGCGGGGTGATGTGCAAAGCGGCCGCACCACGGAAATCGACTATATCAACGGCTACGTTGCCAACCGGTCCCGGGAACTGGGGCTGACTGCGCCAGTGAACCAGATGCTCACTGACCGAGTAAAAGAGCTGGTACCTCATCCTTCCAACTGACCGAGCCGGAGACACTCTCATGGGCAACCGACTATCAAAGATCTACACACGTACCGGGGACGATGGCTCAACAGGCCTGGCGGACGGCAACCGTATTGCCAAGAACGCACGCCGGGTAGAAGCCATGGGCACCGCCGATGAGCTTAACTGCCACATCGGTGTATTGGTCGAACACCTGAACGACGAGGCAGAAATCGCCACTGCCATGGGACGGATCCAGCATCACCTGTTTGACCTGGGGGGGGAGTTCGCCATCCCAGGGAGCAACGTGATCAATGAACAGCACATCCAGTGGCTGGAGGAGACGCTGGACCAGTTCAACGCCGACCTGCCGCCGCTGAAGAACTTCATCCTGCCAGGTGGCACTCCGGCGGCCGCCCAGTGCCACCTGGCCCGGGCCGTTTGCCGCCGGGCAGAGCGAGTCGTCGTGGCATTGGGTCAGGAAGACTCCATCAATCCGGACTCCCGCCACTACCTCAACCGGCTGTCAGACCTGCTGTTCGTGGTGGCCCGGGTATTGGCCCGTCGCAATGGCGGCGAGGAAGTGTTGTGGGAGCAACACCGCTCAACAATCTGAACCGCTAGTCTCCCGAGAAAGCTCCGGCGGAGCTGGCAGAATACTCAGCCCGCCAGTAACTGCCGAAAGTAAAGCCAGTCAAAGGCCGGGCCCGGGTCGGTCTTGCGCCCCGGAGCGATGTCACTATGTCCGGTGATCCGGTCTTCGGTAATGGCAGGCCAGGCGAACTGGATTTGCCGGGTTACCGCCGCCAGCTGCCGGTACTGGGCGTCGGTGTAGGGAATCTCGTCCGCCCCCTCCAGCTCGATACCAATCGCGTAATCGTTGCACTCTTCCCTGCCACAGAAAGCCGAACGCCCGGCGTGCCAGGCCCGGTCCTGGAAGCGGACAAATTGCAGTAACTCCCCGTCCCGGCGGATCAACAGGTGAGACGAAACGGTCATGCCACCGATCTCCCGGAAGTAGGGGTGCGCCGAGACATCCAGGCGGTTACAGAAGAAGTCCTCGATCCACGGCCCACCAAACTGCTCCGGTGGCAGGCTGATGTTGTGCACCACCAGCAGCGAGATGTCATTCTCATCCGGCCGTGGGCCGAAATTGGGTGACGGGCACCAGCGTGCGGCGGGCAAGCGCCCGGACTGTCTCAGGGGTGAGCCAAGGTGAAGGATTTCGGATTCAGACACGGTGTTCCTGCAGGCGATCGGGCATGTGCCCGAATTGAACCATATTGGCGGGGGCAGAACCAGTTGACGGCACCCTGCCGTGCCGCCAACTGAGGCCGGGATCAGTCCCGACGGTTGTGGCGGAGATTGTCGATGATGGATTCCAGGGCCCGGTCGAAAATCAGGCCATCATCCAGCATTACAACTCGCCCTTCTGACAGCGCCAGGGCAAGCTCACCCTTCTGGTATTCCGCCACCTTGGCACCATTGCGGTTGACGAAGATGTATTTTCCGGTGGCGCGGATAATCGCGGCCAGCTTACACCGCAGACGGCCATTGTCCCGGGGCATCTCCACCCAGCAGCCAACCCGCAGGCCAGCGGCTTTTTCAAGCCAGTCTTCACTGACTTCCGGCTCGGACACCCGGGCCGCAACGCTGCTGTCTTCCGATACGGAACCAACCGGCCCTGCGACAGGCTCTTTCCTCTCCTCAGGCGGCATCACCGAACCGGTGTCGGCAACTTGCGGGGAGGCTTCGGCACCGGGTATCGGTGCTTCCGGGCCGGCCGCGACGTCAATTGCTTGCAAGGGATCCGTTCCTGCTGCCCCTGCCATCGATTCGGCCGGGGCACCCAGCACATCCGCAGGCCCTGCAGGCAACTCATCAGGCACCGGCGCCGCATGCCGACGGGTAACCAGTCCCTGGAGTACGTCTACATGGGCCAGTTCCAGGTCGCGGATGGCGGCATCAATGGCAAAGGGATCCCAGGAGATCTCGTGCAGGCCACTGCGCAGGGCGTCGGTGATACCGGGAATAGCTCTCAGCAACTCGTCCCGAGTGCTTTCACCAACCGGTTCAGGATCCAGGCTCCAGACCAGCCGGTCCGTAAGTTCCGTCGCTGACTGCCAGGCTTGCGACTCCTCACCCTCACGCAGGAACACCCACTCAAGGTACTTGCGCCAGGGCTCATTGATCAGCACCAGAGCCCTGTCCGGTAACTCGCGACTATCCAGAAGGCCATCGATCAGTCCGCGGACCCTCTCCCTGGCCAGCTCGTGACGGGCACGGCCCTCCTCGGCATCACGCAACCGCTGCTCGACCAGCTCCCGGCGACGGCGATCCAGGTCCATGAAATGCTGGAAGTCTTTCAGCAACTCATCGAACAACCCGACATTATCGGTAAATTCGTTCAGCAACCGCTCGACGACTGACTCCACCTTGTCCCGCAGCGGGTCACGCTGGTTATCAGAACGGGGCGTCCAGCCAATGCCGGCCATCGCCAACTCGTTGAGAAGCTTGCGAGCCGGGTGACCACCCCGGTTAAAGAAACTGCGATCCAGCAATGCCACCTTGAGCACCGGTATCTGCAGACGCCCGATAAGCATTTTCATCACGGCCGGCAACTGACGATCGTCCAGGATAAACTCGAACAGCATGGCAACCAGGTTGATGACATCGCCATCAACCTGGTTCACTGGCAGGCGCTGGTCGGGCCCCTGGCTGAGAACGCGGCTTAGCAGCACCGACAACGGGAGCACCTGGCCATTCTCGCTGGTCATGGTGGAGTTCTGCAGACCCGCGAGCCTGTGCATCAGATCGCCAGTAGCAAGTACCGGAGCATTGCCCTGGGGAGTTCCCGGCGCAATCGGTGAACCGGAGCGCAATCCATCACTGCGGTGTAACAGCTCGGTGAGCTCGGAGAAGGTAACGGCTGATTGCCCGTCCGGGGCTTCGCTACCGCCCGTTGTGACTGGCTGCGCCACTGGAGCCCCGGCGGTTGGTACCGGCTTGCGGATCGATGCCTGCGATTTCCGGCCGCCCACCGGGACATGCTTGAGCTCCGGAAGCACCCCTTCTGCAATAAGCAGCCGGTTAGCCTCCTGGTACAGTGTCGTCAGCCGGTCTACCAGCAAGCGGTCGAACAGCTTGATCACCACCAGGCGAGCCCGGATATCAATATCGAGGTCCTCGCTGGCCCGCCCCAGACCGGTACAGATTACTTCCGGGCTGAGTGGCATCTGCCGCTCAGCCAGCTCCCGGTGACCGGAGACATGGGCAATCCGCGCCCCCAGTAGCCGCACCGGTTCGGCATAGCGGTTGGAGAGCTTGGTAACCAGGCTATCAATGGCTACCCGCTTCTCCAGTTCGCTGTCATCGACCAGTGAGAGGGAGTCCTGCTCAACCTCCTCCAGGCCCCGGCTACGCGGCATGGGATCAAACTGACCAAGCTCATTGAACGCCCGCGTCACCCAGGCCAGCATGGTATTGGCCATGGTCTTGCGACGTAACCGCAGTTCCCGCATGGCATCGAAATAGGCGATCTGGTCCTGGTTGGAGCCCGCCCGGTCGGCCATGCCGAACAGCACATCATCGGCACTGTCGAAGAAATCAGACAGGATGGTGGACAGGGATCTGGCAGAGGCGTCCCTCAGGCGGATAAGGGCGGCGGGTAACTGCAACTCCACGCGCGGTCCCTGCGCCTCTCTGAGACTCACTACCTTTCGTTCCTGTGCCATGGCTTCAGGCCCCGTTTAACATTTATTAACAGTCATCGGCTATCATAGGCCCTTGCTCCGTCAATATGTGTCAGTTTTTGTCACCGATTGTGAACCGTCGAACCGCGTCACATTTTTGGCACATTTTGGGCAATTCGCTGGATCTGGAGTGATCTGGCTGGTCACAATTCACCTGGATCTGACGTACAACGTCACCTCGCGATCCGGCACACAGACCGGTACGGTATTTTCAGTAGTGGCCCCCTGCCGATACAATCACCGGCCCGACCCATTCTGACCGGAAGATCCAAGCATGGCCTCTTTGTCCGCTGAACTGAACGAACTGTTACGCCAATCCCGCATTGAGTCTGTCGCTACCAGCCTCCGGGAAGACATCGGCAATGGCGATATCACCGCCGCCCTCATTCCCCGGGACCGCCGGGGTACAGCGCGGGTTATCACCCGGGTACCAGCGGTCATCGCCGGGCAGGCCTGGGTTGATGAAGTGTTCCGGCAGGTAGATCCGGAAGTACAGGTCCAATGGGAGGTTCGCGACGGTGAACAGGTAACGGCAAACCAGGTGCTGTTCACTTGCGAAGGTCCTGCCCGCAGCCTTCTCACAGCTGAACGGGCCGCCCTGAACTGGCTGCAAACGCTCTCCGGGGTGGCCACCCGCTGCCGGCAGTTTGCCGACCAGGTCGCCCACACCGGCGTGAAGCTGCTGGATACCCGCAAGACCCTGCCCGGGTTGCGCCTGGCCGAAAAGTACGCAGTGACGTGCGGTGGCTGCTATAACCACCGCACAGGACTGTGGGATGCCTTCCTGATCAAGGAGAACCACATTGCTGCCTGCGGCTCTATTGCTGCAGCTGTCAGCCAGGCCCGACAGATTGCGCCAGGACGCCCCGTGGAGGTGGAAACGGAAAACATGAACGAACTGCAACAGGCACTGGACGCCGGAGCCGATATCATCATGCTCGACGAGTTCAGCCTTGAAGACATGGCCACTGCCGTCCGGAAAGTTGACGGCGCCTGTCGGCTGGAGGCCTCCGGCGGGATCAATGAATCCACACTGGTGGCTATTGCGGAAACCGGGGTCGATTACATTTCCCTCGGCACATTGACCAAGGACGTGCAGGCCGTTGACCTTTCAATGCGGTTGCACGTCGATAACAGCCCCGCGCCGGGCTGACCCCTTCATCACAGGGACGACCGGGCGGGTGAAAGCACGCCCGATACAGGCAGGGATACGTGGAAAAAACCAGAAGTACCGAAACCCGTGAGCGCTGGCTGGCAATCCTGGCGGATAGCCTGGTCAGCCTGGTAATCCTGGCACTGGCACTCAGCCCGTTACTGTTGCTGACAACACCAGAAGTGCCCATCGGCCGTGAAGCCATGATCCGTTTCTTCGGCTCCGCAGGGCCAGCCATGCTGGTGCTCGCAGGCACCTTCGTATACGTGCGTGACTTGCTGAGGGAGCGCCGGCGCATCGAGACCCGACTGGAAGACGTGGTGGAAGAACGCACCCGGGAACTGCAGGCCATAAACCAGGAACTCCGGGACGAAATCTTCGTACGCCAACAGGCGGAGCGCTCTTTTCGGCGCTCATCGCGACATTTCCGCGCGCTGTTTGATACGGCAGCGTCTCCCATCATCCTGATCGACTCATCATTCCGTATCCGCCAATGGAACGCCTCGGCCGAGGCACTTTTCGGCTACAGCCGGGACGAAGCTGTGGGCCGCAACCTGGTGGAAACCTTCATTCCCGAGGAATACCGGGATGAAATGAGCTGGAAGATTCTTAAAACCCTCGGGGCAGGCCAGCTACAGGAAACCCTGGAAACCGGTATCCAGGGTTATGACGGTACCGACCACATCGTGCTCTGGAACCTGAACCTGCTGCAGGATGAGGAAGATGAACAGAACCAGCTGATCCTGATTGGCCAGAACATCTCGGAAATCCGGCGCACCCAGGACCAGCTCCACTACCTGGCACATTTCGATGTGCTCACCGACACTGCCAATCGCCGCCTGTTCGAGGACCGTTGTCAGCGCGCCCTGGCCAGTGCCAGCCGCCATGGTCACCACTGCGCCCTGATTGCGCTGGACGTGGACCATTTCAAGCGCATCAACGACACCCTGGGACATGATGCCGGCGACGCCCTGCTCAAAACCCTGTCCCGGCGGCTGAAAGACAGCGTTCGCGAAGAGGACACCATCGCCCGTCTCGGTGGTGACGAGTTCGCCGTGCTCCTCCACCACGTCAGCGGTGCAGACGGCTGTGAAAAGGTAGCCCGAAGTATCCTGGAAGCGCTCACCGAACCGGTTTCCGTGCCCGGCAGCGAGCTGGTGATCACCTCCAGTATCGGTATTGCCCTGGCTCCGGACGATGGCAGCCACTACGAGCAGTTGCTCAAGAACGCCGATATGGCCATGTACCGGGCCAAGAAGGCCGGCCGCAACAATATCCAGTTCTTCAGCGAGGATATGAACCAGGAAATGCAGCGGCTCATGAGTCTCGAGCAGGAACTGCGCGCTGGCATCCGCGCCGGCGAGCTGCAGCTCCATTACCAGCCGGTGCTCGACGCACGTTCAGGCCAGCTGGTGGCACTGGAAAGCCTGCTGCGCTGGAACCATCCGACACGGGGCTTACTGACGCCGGCGGACTTCCTGGAAGTCGCCGAGCAGAGCGGCCAGCTCCATGCCATCGGACAGTGGATTTGCAACAATGCCTGCCTGCAGGCCCGGGCGATCCAGGCCATGAGCGGCACCCCGGTACGCATCAGCATCAATTTGTCGTCCAGGCAATATAATCACCCCGGCCTGGCAGAGGAACTGAGCCAGACCATTGCCGAAACCCGGCTGGATCCCTCTCTGCTGATGGTGGAAATCGACGAGCGTATCCTGGCGGAGCGCCTGGGAGAAACAGCGACGGTGCTGCACAGCCTGAAAAAGAAAGGCATCGGGTTGGTGCTGGATCGTTTTGGCAGCGGACTTTCGTCCCTCACCCTGTTGCGGGAGCTCCCTTTCGACCAGGTGAAGATTGATCCCCCGCTGATGCAGTGGGCACCACAGGATGAGAATACCGCCGCCATCACCCATACCCTTATCAGCCTGGCCCGCCAGCTTAACCTCAAGGTGGCTGCTGCCGGTGTCGAAACCGAGGAACAGGATCGTTTTCTGCGACAGTCCGGCTGCCATATGCTGCAGGGTCACCGATTCTGTTATCCAGTGACTTCGGAGGAGCTTCCAGAGCTGTTTGCTGAACTCCGTGAAGGCCGGGAACTACTGCCGGTACTCCCGGATACCGGGACGATCAGGAACCGCTGATCAGTCGGTCAATGGCTTCGAGTTCCCGGGCCAGGCCTTCCCCCGGTTCCGGGCGGACCCGAAAATACTCTTCGGCCATCGGAGCAATCCCCGACACATCGGGCAGACCGTAACCCTGCTCCACGATGACCTTCATTCGCACCAGAAACACAAACTGGAGCCATTCAGTAAAGGCCAGGGTGTCGATGCAGAACGGCTGGGTGCTGGCCAGGGCCTCTGCGCAAGGGGGCTCACTGGACCAGACCCCGATACGGCGCATTTCTGCCTCGATGCTCAGCAGACGGTCAGCTACATCACTGAAAATGTCTGATGACGCACTCATCAGAATCGGCTCCTCAGGGCTGAATGGAAGAAGACATCGATGTGGAGGGGATGAGTCTACCACCCCATAACCGACTTGATGAAGGGTATGGTCAACCGTCGCTGCGCCTGCAGGGAGTTTTCGTCCAGCTGGTCCAGTATCGCCAGCAGGGCGCCCAGTCGGCGGGAGGAGCGACGCAGGATAAAGCCGGCCACCTCGTCACTGAGCACAAGGCCCCGCTGCTCAGCCCGCAGCCGGAGGATAGTAATTCGGTCGTCGTCCCGATAGGTTCCCAACTGGACCAGCAACCCTTCCTGGAACCGGGAGCGCAAGTCCGGCAGGACAAACGACTGCCTCACCGGCGTATCGTTCAACGTAAGCATGACCTGGTGGCCCAGGTCCCGGGCCCGGTTATAAAGATGGAACAGGGCTTCTTCCCACGCGGGCTTGCCCAGCACCCGGTGCACATCGTCCAGCGCAACGAGGTCCATTACCTCGACACCGGAAAGCGCATCCGGCCCCAGGGGTTCCAGCTCCGCCAGGCTGAAACAGACAGCACTCTGGCCGCGCTGCTCATACTCATGGCAGGCTGCCTGCAGCAGGTGGCTCTTGCCGGTATCCTCATCACCGCAGAGAACCACCAGCGGGTGGGCGGGATCTCCACAGGCATTGCGGACCATGCCCGCAGCCGTAGCATTGCGCCCGCCATGAAAATTCGCCCAGCGGGCATCATCCCGCAGGCGCACCCCGAGGGCCAGCTGGGTGCCACTCATGACACGCCTCCCCTCAGGGCCCGCAACCCCCAGACAGTGACATAATGGCCTCCACTGATCAGTGCCATTACGGTGACTGCCCACAGTGCGGCAGGCTGCGTCCAGGTTGTCAGCTCGAACCCGGCCTGGTGAAGCATGACCGCGAGCGCCGCCAGGATCTGAACCAGTGTATTGAGCTTGCCAAAGGCACTTGGCTCAACCTCGAACCGGCCAACAAACCGATGGAACAGCAACCCGCCAACCACGATTACGACGTCACGTCCCAACACCAGCATAAACAGCCATAGCGGGAACACACCCGTAATGGATAACACCAGGTAGGTGGTCACCATCAGGAGCTTGTCCGCCAGGGGATCCAGAATTGCCCCCAACCGGCTCTTCCAACCAAAGAACCGGGCCAGGAAACCATCCAGTCCATCGGTAGCGGCCGCTACAACAAACAATATCAATGCCTCACGATAGCGACCACTGGCGAGGGCCCAGGCGAAAGGTATCACCAGTAGCATCCGCAGAAAGGACAGGCCGTTGGGTATCCATCGCCAGTGCTGCACAGTCGCATTCCTTCTGCCAGTGGCCAGTTAGCGGGCATCATTGTCCGATGACGGCGGTGCTGCTACCTGTTGCTGCCAGCGGTAGTACAGGGTCTGTCGGACGGTCCGGAAATCCTCTTCATCCCCGGCGTTGCCAGCCCCGGTACCTGGTTGATCCAGCGCCCTGAACCGCTCTTCCAGCGCGATGTTCTGCCGCAACTGGGGGAGCTCCCCTTCGTATTCCAGCTCGAACACGATATGGTCGGATGATACTGACACAGCACCAACTGACTTCACCGGGTTAAGTTGCCCCAGCGCCCGCTTGGCGGCCGCGTAATCGCCAGGCGAAGCAACCCCTTCCAGCATTAACCTGACCCGGGGTCCGGTCTCGATGGCCCCACCACTGACACCATAGCGGGATACCAGCTCAGCGACCCAATTCTCGACCATTTCGCTGATGAGGGTTTCCGGTGTTTCTGCGGTGACCGACCTGGACTGATCAATACCCGCCCCCTCGTAATTCCAGCTGGCCTGCCAGCCATCATCGCGGCGGCTTATTCGCACAACCGCCAAAAGGTCATGGTCCAGCCCCGAGGATGCCCGGGACACCTGCCCCATGAACTGTCCCCAAACTTCGGAAAGCAGGCGCCTGTCGCCCGCCCGGTCGGCCGGTGGCAGCGCCAGCGGAAGCCCACGGCTGGCCGTCTGCTCGAGGATCAGGGCTGACCAGCCCTGATCAGAGCTTTCACCGGTTTGCACCAGCAAGCCCCGGTCACCACCATCCTGGACGGCCACCCAGGCCAGGGTCAGGGGGCGATTCAACCCCCACACCCGCGCACCGGCGTCGGCCAGGGCCCGGTTGACGGCTGCACGTGAAAACCGAAGTGTGAGCTCATCACCTCCGTCCCGGCCCTTTTCCAGCTGCCTGCCATCCACCAGGGAGCCGGCGTCGTCCAGTACCGGGGCAAGTCCGTCCAGGTCGGCCACCGACCGGTCTCCGGAGACTTTAACCAGCACGCGGGACAGCCCTTGCCGGTAGCCCTCCGCCAACGCGTCCTCACCTTCGCCGGAGACCGGCACTGTGGCATGGTAGAGATCGTCTACCACCACGGCATGGGCAGGAGGTATTGGCAGCAGGGTGAGAAGCAGCGATACCAGGGCCGCTGCCATTGTAGGTCGCACGTCGCTTCGGGTTTGTACAGCCATGATTAATCCACTGTTTCTGCAGGCCGCCCTAGGATACACGATGGTCCTGACAGTGAGTAGCAACCCGCCCACACCAGAACACGACGTGAAACACATTTGGAGCGCCCACCGGCAACTGGTAAAATCCCGCGCTTCAGACCAACCCTACCCACCAACATGGCTGACCCCGACATGAGTGATAAAAAGCCCTCCCTCACCTACCGTGACGCTGGCGTGGACATCGACGCCGGTAATGAACTGGTGAACCGTATCAAGGATACTGCCAGGCGCACCCGCCGGCCCGAGGTACTTGGCGGTCTGGGTGGCTTCGGCGCCATGGTGTCGCTGCCCACTGGCTACCGCGAACCGGTACTGGTATCCGGCACCGACGGGGTGGGCACCAAGCTGCGGCTGGCCATGCAACTGCAGCGCCACGACACTATCGGCATCGACCTGGTGGCCATGTGCGTGAACGACCTGGTCGTGGGCGGTGCCGAGCCGCTGTTTTTCCTGGATTACTACGCCACCGGGAAGCTCAACGTGGATGTGGCCGCCAACGTAGTGGAAGGTATCGGCAAGGGCTGTGAACTGGCGGGCTGTGCCCTGGTGGGGGGCGAGACAGCGGAGATGCCGGGCATGTATGAAGGTGACGACTACGACCTCGCAGGCTTCTGCGTGGGCGTGGTGGAGCGGGACCAGGTAATCGACGGCAGTCGTGTCCAGCCTGGCGATGCCCTGATTGCCATGGCGTCCTCCGGACCCCACTCCAACGGCTACTCCCTGATCCGCAAGATCCTGGAAGTATCCGGTGCCGACCTCAGCGAGTCCGTAGGAGACACCACGCTGGCAGAAGGTTTGATGGCGCCCACCAGAATTTACGTCAAGAACCTTCTGCAACTTATTAAAACAATTGACGTCAGGGCTATGTCCCATATCACCGGTGGCGGACTTCCGGAGAATATTCCGAGGGTATTGCCGGATGGCACCCGCGCTGCCATCGACACAGAAAGCTGGGAGTTGCCGGCCATATTCCAGTGGCTGAAAGAACAGGGCGGCGTTGCCGACGAAGAGATGTACCGTACCTTTAACTGCGGTGTAGGCATGGTTATATGCGTACCGGCTGACCAGCAAGAGCTTGCCCTGGACACCCTCAGTGCCATGGGCGAAGTTGCCTGGCAGATTGGTGCCATTGAAGGACAGGATGATCCCGCTTCCTCACCGGATGTGCGGTACGCACCGGGGCTGATCCGGGGATGAGTGGCATGCAGGCAGACCCGGTCGACAAACCCCGCATCCTGGTACTCGCCTCGGGCAGTGGTACCAACCTGCAGGCGCTGATTGACGCAACGAGGGAACGTGATTTCCCGGGTGAGATCGTCGCCGTGGGCAGCAACCGCCCCCAGGCCTTCGCCCTCGAGCGCGCTGCCCAGGCCGGCCTTGAAACCTTTACCGTTGATCATACCCGCTTTGACTCGCGGGAAGCCTTCGACGCCGAATTACGGCTGGAGATGGAACGCTGGCAGCCCGACCTGGTGATACTGGCTGGTTTTATGCGCATCCTTACCCCCGAGCTGGTGCGGACTTTCCAGGGGCGCATGCTGAACGTGCATCCATCCCTGCTTCCGAAATACCGGGGACTGAACACGCACCAGCGGGCGATCGACGCCGGCGACCCCGTCCATGGCGTCTCTGTCCATTTCGTGACCGAGGACCTGGATGGAGGACCGGTGATCGCCCAGGCGGAAGTGGCCGTACTGCCGGATGACACCGCCGAAACCCTCGCCGAACGGGTTCAGCAACAGGAACACGTGCTCTACCCCATCGTGGTGCGGTGGTTCTGTGAGGGACGGCTGCAACTGGCCGGACACGACCGCAT
>Ga0098065_1000258_pt1 | contig 26801 bp, 13 predicted proteins | sample 25_taG_FD_75062 | JGI IMG/M metagenome (GOLD analysis project Ga0098065, IMG submission 75062) | Marine viral communities from Cariaco Basin, Caribbean Sea - 25_WHOI_OMZ | ecosystem: Environmental > Aquatic > Marine > Oceanic | place: Caribbean Sea: Cariaco Basin | collected 2014-11-08 | reverse complement strand
GACCTAAATACAGCGGTGGCTGAGTGATTGTGACGAAGGAACAATTGTATCGAAGCCAAAGCGAAACCGGACACTTCGGTACGATTTTTCCAAAATCACTCAGTGACCTAAATACAGCGGTGGCTGAGTGATTGTGACGAAGGAACAATTGTATCGAAGCCAAAGCGAAACCGAACACTTCGGTACGATTTTTCCAAAATCACTCAGTGACCTATGACAGAGCGGTGGCTGAGTGATTGTGACGAAGGAACAATTGTATCGAAGCCATAGCAGATGAAAAAACGAAGTTAATGATAAAAGGATATACCTATATTTTATTGTGCAATGATGGAAGTTACTACACGGGTAGTACTAAAAATCTTGAAAAAAGATTAAGTGACCATAATAATGGAACAGGAGCCAGTTATACGGCTAAACGATTACCAGTTAGCTTACTTTATTACGAAGAATATGGCAGAATTGATCAGGCATTTTACAGAGAGAAACAACTACAAGGTTGGAGCAGAAAGAAAAAGGAAGCCTTAATGAGTGGAGCAAGCGAATTGTTACCGGGATTAGCAAAAAAGATTTACATAAAGAAAAATAGTTAACCGGCCGGACACTTCGATACGTTTGCTCAATGCAAACACTCAGTGACCTAAGTAAAGCGGTGGCTGAGTGATTGTGACGAAGGAACAATTGTATCGAAGCCAAAGCGAAACCGGACACTTCGGTACGATTTTTCCAAAATCACTCAGTGACCTAAATACAGCGATGGCTGAGTGATTGTGACGAAGGAACAATTGTATCGAAGCCAAAGCGGATTAAATAAATAAACTAAAAACGATGCTTGAAAGCCGTTTTTCCAGATTAAACCAATATCGATGTATGTGGGTTCTTGTTTTTTTTGATCTACCAACTGAAACTCGTAGTGAACGTAAAGCAGCTACACGTTTTAGAAAACAATTACTGGACGATGGTTTCGGTATGTTCCAATTTTCTATTTATTCCAGATTCTGCGCCAGTCGGGAAAATGCGGCTGTACATATAAAAAGAACAAAAAACAATCTCCCCAAAAAAGGTAAAGTCGCAGTAATGCAGATCACTGATAAGCAGTTTGGAATGATAGAACTTTTTCATGGCCAGAAAGAAACTCTTCCAGATATTCCGGACCAGCAATTAGAACTTTTTTAATTGTTAGGATTCATATTGCTAGAATTTAACCTTATTTAAAAAGATAAAAGACCTGCTTTTTTTAATTCTAAAAAAGCATTTAAAACACAGAATACCAGGTTTTTAAACCGGGTATCCTGTGAATCCTGCACTAAAAGTACAATTCTGAAAGCAATTCACAACCTAAATTGTTAAATTCTGAATTAGCATAAACCTGTGAATCCTGCACTAAAAGTACAATTCTGAAAGCAATTCACAACCGCGTACAATCTATCTAAGTACCACTCTTGCCTGTGAATCCTGCACTAAAAGTACAATTCTGAAAGCAATTCACAACAGAACCTATAATATCATACAGACCTCTGGCCCTGTGAATCCTGCACTAAAAGTACAATTCTGAAAGCAATTCACAACAAGCTAAAAGAACGGAATTAGAAACGAATTCCTGTGAATCCTGCACTAAAAGTACAATTCTGAAAGCAATTCACAACATCAGAAAAACGGTTTACGCCTTCAATTCCCCTGTGAATCCTGCACTAAAAGTACAATTCTGAAAGCAATTCACAACAAGGCGGTTGTAGTTGCAATATAAATCCACCCTGTGAATCCTGCACTAAAAGTACAATTCTGAAAGCAATTCACAACATCTTATGATAACCCGTTCTTAAGTCAAAACCTGTGAATCCTGCACTAAAAGTACAATTCTGAAAGCAATTCACAACAAAGCACATTGTTTAGCGTGTTTTAAGTTGGCCTGTGAATCCTGCACTAAAAGTACAATTCTGAAAGCAATTCACAACATATTATGTTCGATCACAATTACAGAATGACCTGTGAATCCTGCACTAAAAGTACAATTCTGAAAGCAATTCACAACTTATTCAATTTATTACCGTCAATATGATTTCCTGTGAATCCTGCACTAAAAGTACAATTCTGAAAGCAATTCACAACATCAAAATCAATTTGATCTTCGTATTCAGCCCTGTGAATCCTGCACTAAAAGTACAATTCTGAAAGCAATTCACAACGCCTTTTGACAGAATGAAAGCATTTTTCAACCTGTGAATCCTGCACTAAAAGTACAATTCTGAAAGCAATTCACAACTAGCTTTTATTTACCGTGAACATTACTACGCCTGTGAATCCTGCACTAAAAGTACAATTCTGAAAGCAATTCACAACTGCCATTCTACATCGGTTATTTTTTCACCCCTGTGAATCCTGCACTAAAAGTACAATTCTGAAAGCAATTCACAACTTCCACTCTTATTTTGCCCTTCAGATACCACCTGTGAATCCTGCACTAAAAGTACAATTCTGAAAGCAATTCACAACGCTACAGGGATATTCCCTTCAGTCAAAATACCTGTGAATCCTGCACTAAAAGTACAATTCTGAAAGCAATTCACAACTATCCATCCCACAACCGTTAATTCTGAAGCCTGTGAATCCTGCACTAAAAGTACAATTCTGAAAGCAATTCACAACTGTATTTGTATTTTTTCCGTTGAAAGGCTCCCTGTGAATCCTGCACTAAAAGTACAATTCTGAAAGCAATTCACAACATAGCGACGCGAACTTTTCAGAGACTGGTTCCTGTGAATCCTGCACTAAAAGTACAATTCTGAAAGCAATTCACAACTATAATGCTTTTGTAACTCATCAAAATCAACCTGTGAATCCTGCACTAAAAGTACAATTCTGAAAGCAATTCACAACTGCCCGATATTCCCTAATAATATTACTTTGCCTGTGAATCCTGCACTAAAAGTACAATTCTGAAAGCAATTCACAACGCAGTATTAATAACAACAAATAGAAATCATCCTGTGAATCCTGCACTAAAAGTACAATTCTGAAAGCAATTCACAACATGTTAGCCATTATCAAGGAGTTGTTTTAGCCTGTGAATCCTGCACTAAAAGTACAATTCTGAAAGCAATTCACAACAGAAAAAGAATTATTACTATCCGTTCTTTGCCTGTGAATCCTGCACTAAAAGTACAATTCTGAAAGCAATTCACAACCCGGTAAAGGTTGAAAAAATAGATTACGAGCCTGTGAATCCTGCACTAAAAGTACAATTCTGAAAGCAATTCACAACAAACAAGGTATTGAGGCACAACCTTTCTTGCCTGTGAATCCTGCACTAAAAGTACAATTCTGAAAGCAATTCACAACTAAATTAAATGTAGCCCCATCAACTATTTTCCTGTGAATCCTGCACTAAAAGTACAATTCTGAAAGCAATTCACAACTTACCATATAAATATCCTTTTGCAGAATTGCCTGTGAATCCTGCACTAAAAGTACAATTCTGAAAGCAATTCACAACCTCACTGCCACGCTTTACCGAGATATTCAGCCTGTGAATCCTGCACTAAAAGTACAATTCTGAAAGCAATTCACAACCTGGCTTTGTATGAGGTGCTAAATATTCCACCTGTGAATCCTGCACTAAAAGTACAATTCTGAAAGCAATTCACAACTCAGCACTCACCAGCGGTTCTACCTCATCGCCTGTGAATCCTGCACTAAAAGTACAATTCTGAAAGCAATTCACAACCCGCACCATAATCAGGATTATTCTTGTCTCCCTGTGAATCCTGCACTAAAAGTACAATTCTGAAAGCAATTCACAACTATCAAAAATTAATTGACTAAGAATGTTTTCCTGTGAATCCTGCACTAAAAGTACAATTCTGAAAGCAATTCACAACGGGGAAGAGTTAGATTATAACACTATACCTCCTGTGAATCCTGCACTAAAAGTACAATTCTGAAAGCAATTCACAACGAAGGAAGTGATTTACATAATAAAGCATTACCTGTGAATCCTGCACTAAAAGTACAATTCTGAAAGCAATTCACAACATAAATATGCTTCACTTATAAAACCGTTTTCCTGTGAATCCTGCACTAAAAGTACAATTCTGAAAGCAATTCACAACGGGTAAGTGAGATTAGATCCAAACAGGCCTCCTGTGAATCCTGCACTAAAAGTACAATTCTGAAAGCAATTCACAACAAGGGATCACAAATATTAAATACGATGATACCTGTGAATCCTGCACTAAAAGTACAATTCTGAAAGCAATTCACAACACCTCAATAACATCTTTAAGGTGCATTTCCCCTGTGAATCCTGCACTAAAAGTACAATTCTGAAAGCAATTCACAACTGAACCAAACGCGTCTATAACGCTCTACAACCTGTGAATCCTGCACTAAAAGTACAATTCTGAAAGCAATTCACAACCCGCACGTTTGCGTTCGGTATCATTCACGTCCTGTGAATCCTGCACTAAAAGTACAATTCTGAAAGCAATTCACAACATAATATATATACAGAAGAGACATTCCTAACCTGTGAATCCTGCACTAAAAGTACAATTCTGAAAGCAATTCACAACGGAGGTTTCCGAATTTCTAAAATCAGTTAGCCTGTGAATCCTGCACTAAAAGTACAATTCTGAAAGCAATTCACAACTTAACGTGCTATGTGATTATTACAAGGTAACCTGTGAATCCTGCACTAAAAGTACAATTCTGAAAGCAATTCACAACCCTGTACAGCAGCATCAACGGCAATACTCGCCTGTGAATCCTGCACTAAAAGTACAATTCTGAAAGCAATTCACAACACAGCAGGCGGTTGAATGGATTCAAGATGACCTGTGAATCCTGCACTAAAAGTACAATTCTGAAAGCAATTCACAACTTGTGGCGAGGATTTAAAAAATTCTATGACCTGTGAATCCTGCACTAAAAGTACAATTCTGAAAGCAATTCACAACTAGGATTGTCGCCTGAGAAATTGTTATTCCCTGTGAATCCTGCACTAAAAGTACAATTCTGAAAGCAATTCACAACCATATCTGAAGCGCTTAATGGTATTACCTACCTGTGAATCCTGCACTAAAAGTACAATTCTGAAAGCAATTCACAACACAGTTAATGGGTACAACTTTAGAGCAGAGCCTGTGAATCCTGCACTAAAAGTACAATTCTGAAAGCAATTCACAACAAAGTTAATGGGTACAACTTTAGAGCAGAGCCTGTGAATCCTGCACTAAAAGTACAATTCTGAAAGCAATTCACAACTTAGAAATATTCTCCACTTCAATTTCGTTGCCTGTGAATCCTGCACTAAAAGTACAATTCTGAAAGCAATTCACAACAATGCTAACCGTGAATTAGCATTGAATATACCTGTGAATCCTGCACTAAAAGTACAATTCTGAAAGCAATTCACAACTATTCCGCAAAAAAGCGAAAAAGGAAACAACCTGTGAATCCTGCACTAAAAGTACAATTCTGAAAGCAATTCACAACGCTTCGCCGGAAAAAACGCAAGACTATTTTCCTGTGAATCCTGCACTAAAAGTACAATTCTGAAAGCAATTCACAACACAGCATAAACCACTCCTTGAGCATCTGGACCTGTGAATCCAGTACTAAAAGTACAATTCTGAAAGCAATTCAAAACATAAATCACAGATTAAAAACTCACATCGCTTGTAACTCAAAAAATGGAATACAACCACCTAAGTCTAAGGTTCAGCGAAGATAAAGCATTTCTCGATTCATGTTCGATGATGCCCACTGCTGGGCAACCTGTGGCCTACCATTGATTATGAATGCCTAAACACGTTTAAGCCAATGATGTATATTGCTATTCTATCTTTAAGATGCAGAAACCTGTTCTACAATTTGCTTAGTTGCTTATCTACTTAAAAAAAGAAATGCTTTCTAAAAATTAGGAGGACTTAAACACAAACAATTTAAGCCCTCCCTCAATTCAAATTTAACACCAATTAAATTCTACATTTTATAATGTGTTATATCCTTGGTTGTAGTATTCAACTCCATTCTGCAACCAGGCCAGATACGATTCGACATCGGGATCGTAAGCCTTGGGTTCACCGAGTTTATTACCTTCTGGATCTACCAATACATAATAAGGCTGGGCATTGGCCCGGTATTCCCTAATTTGAAAATCGCTCCACTTATTCCCAATGGTCCTGATTTTCTTACCAGTGGTTTCAGACACGTATTGCGCTGCTTTAGGAAGCTCTTTTTTATCGTCTATATAAAGCGATATCAGCACCAGTTCCTCTCGAAGAATCTGCTGAATTTGAGGCTCTGGCCATACGCGTTCTTCCATCTTACGGCAGTTTACACAGGCATAGCCTGTAAAATCTAGCATCACCGGCTTGTTCACCTTTTTGGCATGGGCCATCCCAGCTTCATAATCTTTAAAGGTTATAAGATCTAAAGGCCCCAATTCTGCATGATCAGGAAGCTCTATCGAAGTGCCTGCCACACCTTTGCTATTGCCTACACCGTAAGGAGACTCGCTATACTGTGTGGGTGGAGGGAAACCACTAATCCATTGCAGGGGCGCTCCCCAAAGCCCCGGAATCATATACACTACAAAAGCCAAAACAAAAAGACCCAGACCCAGCCTTCCTACCGAAATATGCGGTAAAGGACTATCGTGGGGTAGCGTGATTTTTCCGAAGAGATAAAACGCTAAAGCTCCAAAATTAGCAATCCAGATCGCCAAAAAGGTTTCCCGCTCCAGCAGGTGTAGCTGCAGGACAAGGTCTGCATTGCTTAAGAATTTAAAGGCAAAGGCAAGCTCCAGAAATCCCAGTACTACCTTCACTGTATTGAGCCAGCCACCTGATTTGGGCAGGGAATTTAACCAACCCGGAAAAGAGGCAAACAAGGCAAAGGGTAGTGCAATTGCCAGCGAAAAGCCCAGCATCCCAATAATAGGAGCGAGACCACCTTTTGATGCTGCTTCTACAAGCAAAGTACCCACAATGGGACCGGTACACGAAAACGAAACAATAGCCAGAGCAAGCGCCATAAAAAAGATGCCTATTAGCCCACCACGGTCTGTCTGTGAATCAATCTTGGTAGCCCACGAACTGGGGAGCACCAGTTCAAAAGCACCCAGAAAAGAACATGCAAAAAAGATCAACAGGGCAAAAAAGATAAGGTTAAAAACCACATTGGTGGAAAGGGCATTGAGCGAATCGGCACCAAAGATCGCAGTCACCACAGAACCCAGAACTACATAGATCACAATGATAAAAAGCCCGTAGAGTAAGGCATTTTTAATTCCGCTGGCACGGGTTTTACTTTGTTTGGTAAAAAAACTTACCGTCATAGGTATCATCGGGAAGACGCAAGGCGTGAGCAAAGCTGCAAAACCACCTAAAAAACTTAAAAAGAAAATAGTGATTAGTCCGCGGGATTCTGAGCCTAAATCTTTGGCTTCAGGTGATGTTGAATCCACCGCTCTAACAGAACCCTTGGAAGTTTCTGCAATAGTCTCTTCGGTAAGATTGAAGGTTAATTCTTCTTCTTCGGGAGGTAAACAGCGGGTATCATCGCACACCATATACTCTACAAGTGCGAGGATGTCCCCTAGTTCTTTGGTAACTTCAATCTTCTGTTTAAAGATCGCACTGTTTTCAAAATACTTAACTTCCATTTCGAAAACGGGATCGTATATTATCTTTCCTTCCTCCTCTTGTGTATTTCCCACAATTCTAAAGTTGCCACTGCTGTCATCGTAGATAAAACTTGTAGGTACGGGTCCCTCATCCGGTACCTGCTGCGCGTATAAATGCCAACCTGTATCCAAAGCTGCTTTTGCTATAAGTAGGTATTCAGTATCTGATATTTTTTCGGTTTCAGTAGTCCATTTTATCGGATCTGCTACCTGTGCTTCAACCACAGCCCTACAGAAAAGTATTAGGAAAAGAAAAAAAGATTTTACCGTATTGCCCATCGACTTTATTTTATGGTGAAAGTTAAATCTTCACTGGTGGGAGGTAAGCAACGGCTGTCATCGCACACCATAAATGTCACAATGCCGTTTATTTGAAAAGCCTGATCATTACGCAGTTTAATACGCTGCGTAAACCTTGCTGCATCTGAAAAATATTTGATTTCCATTTCAAATATGGGATCGTTAACCGTATGCCCCTTTTCTTCGATTGTATTTCCCTTTTTCAGGTAATTAGTATTTCCTTCAAACGAAAAGCTGGTCGCCACAGGGCCTCCTTCGGGTACAGACTGGGAGTACAGGTGCCAGCCTTTTTCAATCTTAGCGGTAACGATTAAATCGTATTCAGTATCTGATATTTTTTCAACTGAGGTTTTCCAGATAACCGGTTCAAAGATTTGTGCTTGCATATAACCAACACATAGAAAAAGGATCAAGAAGAGTTTAGTTTTCATAGTAGTATGCGTTATTATTAATATTCAATCAAATATAGAGGGCTACCTCAAAGCAGCCCTGATTGACTCCTTTCTTACTAAATGGCTAATTCAAAAAAAAGGCTAATAAGTTTAATATTGATTGTTTTATATTTTTGATTTGAATGTACGTTCGCTATTTTATGATTTAAGATTGCCCTAGTAACTTTCTCATTTAGTAGCGAGCTAATAATACTCCCTATTTAAAAGATAATCTGTAAAATAATCTCGCTTTCGTCTCTCAAAGTAATCCTCATAAATCCCGGTAAAGTGATGCCCCTGACCAGGAATGACCAGTAATTCAAAATCTTTATCTGCTTTAATCAGGGCATTTATTAGTTTATAGGTATGTGATGGACTTACATTCTGATCGCTCTCTCCTGTCACCAGGAGCAGGTTACCTTTTAAATTTGAAACCAATTCCATCGGAGTTTTGACATTAAACCCTAAATCTTCTCCTATCCCCTGATACTGTTCTCCCCAATTTCTATGATAAATGGCATTATCATAATTACCGGAAGAAGCTACGGCTACTTTATAAAAACCAGGATACGTACTAATTGCGGTAACTGCCATAAGTGCTCCTCCTGAATGTCCCAGGATCCCCACTTTAGAAAGGTCTATGAATGAATAATCGCGGGCTAACTGCTCTAAACCATACTTATCATCAGCCAAAGGGTAATCTCTTAAATTTCCATAACCATATGAAAAATAGGCTTTGTCTCGTATAGGTGAGCTGCCCCTATGCCCAAAACAGACTACAATAAAGCCTCGTTGAGCTAATGCGGTATTTTGATATTTATCCAATACGGTGAAATCTGTCCAAACCGTTTCTGTAAACGGACCCGGATAGACTTGCGAAATAACCGGATAGTTCTTATTGGGGTCAAAATTGTCTGGCTTCCACATAATACCGTACAAATCTGTTTCGTCATCAGCTGCTTTGATTTTGAACTGTTCTGGAAAGTTCCATCCGTAATCCAGTAAAGGCTGAATATTAGGTACCATAACCGTATCAATTAGTTTGCCATTGCTCTCCCGGGCGATGATGAGTGGTTTACTGTCTATTCGAGAGTAATTATCAACTATAAAACTCCCTTTCGTATCCACATAAGCATGATGATCTGCATTTTCCGGGGTTAACAATTTTAGGTTTGAACCATCTAATTTAACCTTATACAAAAAGGCGTAATTGGGATTGATCTTTTTATCCTTGCCATATCCCTGAAAATAAACTTCTTGTTTTTCTGTATCTACCGTTAAGATTTCGCCTGCTGTCCATGCTCCTTTTGTTAATGCATTGAGGAGCTTTCCTTTTTTATTGTAATGGTAATAATGCCCCCAACCGGTCCTATCTGACCAAAGAAGGATGTTTTTTCCCTTGTTTAAGATTTTGCAATTGAATAAAACCCCATTAATATTCGGAGTGAATTTCTCAGCAATGATAACTTCAACACTCCCCTCCTTATCTATGGAACATAACTCCAGTTCATCGTGGGTTCTCTTTGTACGGGTAAAATAAAACAAATCGGGATTATCACTTTTGATTTCCAGGAGCTGCTGCCCTTCCCATTTTTCAACATCGATTTTTCGCAGGGACTTGCTTTTAACATCCCCCAAAAACAGTTCGTGTGTTGCCAGAAGGGTATCTCCTGGAATTGCATATTTATAGGTTCTTACAATGGGTACCTTGGCTGTTGAATTGACAACTGTAAAATCGCGAACATCCGTATCATTATTACGGGATATTATAAACCGGTTTCCATCACCTAACCATTTAATACCCGGTAACGAATACAAACTATTTTGATCTCCATCAAATGTTAATTGCACCTGGGTAGAATCGCTCAAGTCTTTGAGGTAGATGTTGTAATCTTTATAAATAACCCGATATTTCTTATCTGGTGAGACCCCAAACTCAATAGGTTCCTCGGTCTGCTCATCCTTAATAATGGTCTTACTTTCTGGGAGGTATGTATAATCAGTTCGGTTAATGCTAAAATCAACTCCAATGCCTCCACGGGTAAAAGTGGGAATAAAAGCAATCCGGGTGGTATCTAATTTCATGGACAGCATAACAGAATCTAACTGCATTTTGTTATATAAAGGACGTGTCCCCCTTTTACTATCAAACACATAATAGTTTGCCTTTTGATTTGCTTTTTTATACTTAAAATAAAACATAGGCAGCTCAGGATGAAAAACAGGAACCAGTTCAGGCTGATCAAACCTATTGATAAGATTTTTGGCATCAAACTTCTCATAATGGGGATCATTTCCATCCAAAAAAGGTCTGAAATAGTTGATTAGGTTTTGATTTTTATTACTTAGAATTACTTTTCGCATCACTTCATAAACTGCTGCAGTACGTAATTCCCTAGAATTGAAGTTCTTTGCAAACAAATCAAACAAAAGGTTCTGGGTCTCCCTAGAAAAGTCGCTTACATTCTCTGATAAAAGCTGAATGACTAACGGCTTATTTTTTTTACAAAGCGCTTTACAGACATCCATCAATATGAGTAATTCATTTTTTGAAGGTAGGTCAGGTATGGTATTTATCGTTTTTTTAAATCCATCAAAAACCTGAATATCAACACTATCTTTTTTAAAAAAATCCTTTCTAAAAACAGCAGAAGCAATTCCCTGATAATTTTGGGCTATTCTTTTATAAACAATGGAGTCTGGAATATGCTTTACAAACGCTGACCAATTATTTATAAGGTAATTACTATTAGGGCTATCATATAACGAGAGGTAAACACTGTTTTTATGATCTCCAAATAAAAACCAATTTTCTGGTAATGTTTTTTGTTCGGCTGTTAACGAGTTTAGATACTCATTTGCAATTTTGATGGCTTGAGTATTTTCCTTACGTGTAAATTTAAGTTTAATGTATTCTTCCATAAAAGAAGCAGATCTATTTCCGCTCTCATACTTCAAATTCATAGAATAATAAATATTATCTGAATTAAGGCCTTTTCTAGCTTCCTCTATAAAATCAGAGGCCTTTTCTTTGGCCCCAACGAATTTATAAATCACCTTACCCGCACTATCCAGGAATAAATAGGTTGGGTAAGCGCCTACCTCATACTGCTTGCCTAACACAATCCCCGCTTCGGTCTCCATATCTATTTCAGCAGAAACAAAAGACTCGTTGATAAAATCTGCAACTGCATCCTGAGTAAAGATATTTTTACTCATAAATTTACACGGTCCGCACCAGGTAGTATAACAATCGATAAAGATGTTCTTTTTAGTTTCCTGGGCTTTTTCTTTTAATTCTTCAAAAGAAACATCTTGAAATTCGATTTTTCTATTTTGAGCAAATGCTGTACAACTAAGTAACAGGCAACCTATTATAAGTGTACTTACTATTTTTAACATAAAAAGGGTATTATGAAGATTTATTGAAGTATTCTTTATTAAAGCGCAATAAAATCAAATTGCAATTGCTTTTAACCTGAGCTGAGGCGCGGTCATCGTTCATAAGTTCCGCTACCGCATCCCGCACGTGCAACAGGTAGAGTTGTATAACCGCGTTTAAATCGTGTACTTTATGGTCAATGTTATTGGCATTGGCCAATTCTATAAGTATATTGGCCATCTCGATCTGGGTACTTAATTGCCTACCAGTTGGCTCATTTGAAGCATCAAAATTTAGAAAAACAACCCTGTTTGTAAACGAAAATAAATCATCACATGTAAATGCCTTTTTACCGTTCTTTTGCTCTGCATCAATTAGAGATAATAACACTTCTTTTTTAAACAGGCGTTGTAAAATATTTTTGGACATGTCAACGCAAAACTTATCCATATTAATAGGGTTATACTTCAACAAATCCGGATTGGTAAGCCAATCCAGATTTGCAAAAAAGACATCTTCTTCAAGACTTTTTAATGCTTCTAATTGCCTTTTTTTGCTTACATAAACAATCATGTCTTCATTTTCCCCTTTAATTACAGCACGCTGCATTTGACCGCCAATGTATACCGCTTCCTGATTTACAAAATATTGATATAAGGAAAAGCTTTCAGATATAAACTCCATAAAATCCTTGGTTAAATCTGCATCATGTTTATACTCGTTAAGGATGCCTGGGATTTTTGGATAAATGGCTTTTAATTTTTGAATTCCAATTTCGCTTGCCCTTAATAAATCATTAGAAATAAAAGTGGCCTGCGCGGTTGGGTCCAGCATATTCTCTTCAGCATAAAAAGTAGCTTTCAGTGACGGAGGGCCTTCGCGCTTACCATAGAGATAAGCTATCGCGTCACGGTCATACAGAGAAACCTTGGGAAAAAGGTATTCTGGCGCAATGTTATTTTCTTTTAAAGTAACATAATCGGGCATGCTGGCCCCCACAATGGTTGCAGACGTCCCCCATTTTTCTAACCATTCCCGGTCTTGCAATTGTTCTATAGAAAAGGCGGTTACCGCAGGGTAATTTTTTTTTATCCCCAACAGTTCCCCAATAACACTGGCTAATCGCTGGGTTAATATGTCTTTTCTTCTTTCTAAACTATTCGGGTCTTTTAGTATTTTAGGGTCATTCTCTCCACAAAGAAGCAAATATTGCTTCAAGTTTAGTTTGGCAGGGGTATCCATAAAATTAACACGGGCAGCTATCAGTTCTCCGGTAACCTGATTTTCTACAATACTAGATTCCATTTCGCGCTCTGAGGTCCCATTTCCCCAATAGAAATTGATTTTTTTATAGCCTTGAGTCTCATCATCAACCAGCTCAAAAACAGATTTCCAGCCGGCTTCTTCCAATACCTGCTCCCATTGTGCTAAAGCTTGCTTTACACTTTCAACAAAGGGAGCCGGGGTGAGTGGGCTTATCCATACTTTAATTGGAACTTCGGGAGCTACCGGCACTCCTTTTTCATACAGACTAGCTTCTTTAGGGTTTGGGATTAAATTCCATCTTTTAATATATTTTTTATTAGTTGTTTTATAGCTTTTAATATCATACTCTATATGATCTACGGTATTAAAGCCATAGGCCAAATGATCTTCCTTTTGTTCATGAAGGTGATAAGGCACCTTTTGAATTATCATTTCAAACTCATACGCAGAAATATAATTAGCGTCTTTTCCACCAATAGAGCGTCTGAATGTACTTTCTGTGGCATAGCCCTTAAAAATAGCGGCATCATCTGTAGCCCTATAAGAGTCTATACCCGAACGTGAGGGATCTGGCGTATTTATAGGTCCCGGCTTATTAAGGCTAAAAATACCTCTCGTTGCATTCAAATCCTGGGTTAGCTCTATAATAAACGAGGTTTCATTTTTGCCCATAGCTTGTATTGGATAGCTTTTATATACCGGGACGAGTCCTGATTTTTCAATAGACTGGATCATGCCATAATCCAGACTATCTTTAGAAAAAACCCGGGACCTGTTTTGATAAAGATCAAGTTCATTTTTTCTTCCTTTTTGAAAATGATAAATACCACTTTCTGCAGAAACATAGGCTGAATTACCATTGATTATTTGTGCAGAGATAAACACATCTTCTTCGAAGATTTGCTCGGGAATTTCAATAAAATAACGATCGTTGCCCGCATATATATTGAAGTAGCCCTTTTCAACTTTCATTTCTGCAGGCTTGTAAAAATCATCAAAAGATTTTGGTTTATTCGTATTCTGCCCCCTTACTAAAACTCCATTGAAAAGAATTAAAAGCAGCTCTACTAGAATTATTTTTGTACGCATTTAATTTATTTTTTCTTGAAAAGGATTTAAAATTGTTGATTGCCTTGTTCCCAAATCTTTATAAAATTGAGTATTCCTAAATAATGGGCTTTGGTCAACGATTCGGTATTTAAAATTTGATTTTCGGCAAAAGCTTTAATCTTGTAGATTTGAGATTGTATGGTAAGCGTATTGTTATAAGATACGTTATTTTGATTCTCGATATTGATATTCAATTGAGATAAATAACTGCTCTGCAGTCGTTTTTCAAATTCCGAAAGTCGTTTGTTTTTGGCTTTACTTAAGAACAAGCTCTCGAATGCAAAGTCGAGAAGCTCCTCTGTAGTTAAAGGGTTCTTATTTTTGATTTCAGAATTATTAAACCCTAATCCACTTATAACCAACTGATAAACGTAATTTTCAAAATAGGCGTATTTATCTTCTTCTAAATCAATTTTATCTAGAAATGAGACCTGAGTCAGCCATACAGGTTCCTTCAGGGCATACTCTTTTAGAAATTCAAGTGCATATATTTGGTCTTCATAAGTGACCGGGGTATACTGCACAGCATAGTTTTGATGCTCACTAAAAACCGTGTCTCTATAGTAGGCTCCTATAAAATTCATCACATGCTTTACATACCTATGGTATTGTCTTGCCAGATATAAATACCTTCGCTTTAACAATATATAATCATCCTGATTTTGGTTTGCAGTCCATTGTTCCATATGATCCATGATATACCTCACGTTTTTAATGGCGAGCCCGCTAGCATAAACGATATCATCCCCACTATCTTCCGATTGTACTCTGGGATCAGGTGATTTTTCATCTAAAAAACCAATTCCCCCTTTTTTCATTTCTTCCTTAACAAAGTCATTTAGCTTTTCTTTAAGAATAGAAGTTTTTATGGTGTCTGGATAATACTTATATCCCCATTCAATGGAAAAAAAATCATAGGCTCCAAGCTTTGGAATTAAGTTTTCTTGTTCAACATGGTCTTCTGGTTGCGCTATAAAATTGAAGCGTTGATAATCCATTACAGAAGTACCAAGTCCATTTTTATCTAAAAAATCATTATTCCTTAAACTATCTACCGGAAAAAAGGAACTTCCCATGAAATTGTGACGTAAGCCTAAGGTATGTCCTACTTCATGAGTGATTACGGTGCCAAATAACTTCCCCATTAACTCTGGATTTAAAGGATATTCCCTGGCCATAGGATCTGTAGCGCTGGACATCACAAAATAATTCATTTGGATCAAATCGGTCACCGTATGAAAAATAGCAACTTGTGCATTAATAATTTCTCCAGAACGCGGATCTACAATTTCAGAACCATAGGCATTTGCAATGGGCGAAGCTTTATAGGAAATAACTGAATATCGCGCATCATCTGAAGCGTAGTCGGGATCTTCTTCTTTTGTAGGTTCTGGCAATGCATATATTGCATTTTTAAAACCCGCTTTTTCAAAAGCCTTTTCCCAACGCGCAACCCCCTCAATCACGTAGGGAACCAGATAGTCTGGCATATCTTTATCTATATAAAACACAATTGGCTTTTGAGGTTCCACGAGTTCCCCGTTAAAATAGCGTTCTACATCTTCTGGTTTCGGCTCAAGGCGCCAGCGTTTTGTTATTTCAAAGACTTCATTTTCCCTTCCTAATTGCCCCCTGATGTGGCTGGAAAAATAGCCAATCCGTTCATCAAATGGTCTTATTTTTAATGGCTTTTTCGGAAGTAAAATCCATAATGCGCCTACTTCCCAAATACTATTGGAATACGTGCTTTCCCCTGGTTTAGAATCTGCGTAGGTTCTTACCGAACGAAAGCTAATATTAGTGGGGTAGCTAACTATTTCTGTAGGATAAGAACTTTCTTTGATGTAGTTTCCTAAGTCCAATTCGCTTTTTGAACCTTGTAACGCAAACAACTCGCTATCTCCCAAATAATAATCTGTCATATCTATCAGGTATTTATGGTCTGAGCTGGCAACTATGGGAAAATTCTTAATCGTTGGATTAATCAAACTATTATAATAAGGAGCATATCTAAAACTAGTGTCTTCTATATGATACACAACAGGACTAAGTAAACTTATCACCTCGTTTTTCTTCTCGAAACGAACCATATTTTCAGGCAAGGCATCATCACCATATCCAAATCTTTTATTGAGTTTTCGATCATTCTTTTGTACCCCTTTTAGAATAGTTAGGGTAACCAGTATGTCCCTACCCAGGATGGTATCTGGAATCTCGAGTAAAAATTGGTCTCTCCTTTCATAAACATTTATAAATCCAGAGCTTGTTTTTAGTACATCATCACCCTCTAAATAGTTAGAGATAGAAGGAATTGTATCTCTTTTAGCTTCACTAAAATCTTTTGCTAACCCGTGTATGCTTACAAACAAGCTAGTAAGAACCAGTACGACTCTCATATATCTAATTATCAACTGTAATTTGGCATAAGCCGTGTAATCCGTATTGCGATTGCGATTCCTATTCATAGTGTATTAATAAACTACTTAAAGTATTTTCATGATTTTTTCTCAATCAGTGGTGTCAAGGTGTCCATTTTGGATCCTGATGACCTCTCAATCATTATCTATTTCATCCTTTATCATGCCCGTTATCCTCCAAAGCATAGATTGCAAAGTACTGGCGTAGCGTAATTGTTCTTTATTAAGGGTATTCCTTTCCAACACTACATTACATGAACCACAGCCCATCTTCTTATACTACCACCTCGTTGCAGGGGTTTAAGGCGGTTTTCTATATGGATAGGTACGTGATTTTGTAAACCACAACTTGCTGCATTTCTAACACAAAAGGCAATGCTCGCTTATAGAGTAATAAATACATTGTACCTTAAATCTGCATAGTCCTTCAGGTAAGGTATATTCACCCTTACAATGGCACGTATTTTAGAAACTAAGCGAACTACTAGTCCAGTTTTCAACTCATTTATGATCCCTAAAAAACTGATAATTTTTAACACGCAGTTAATTACTTAACTATAATCCCTGGTTTATCGGATTTATGTCATTCCCCACGCTTTGCAAATCAATGTCATAATTATCAATATAATATTGACGCACCATATCATAACGTGTTTTCAGTAGCCCATTGGTATCTTTTAAAGGTGAAAATATCCCCTCCCATGAAGTTTCTCCGGTGTCATATTCGTTAACCATGGTCGCCTCTTTATTCAAATAGTCTTCAGAATAAAGGATCATCATAGTCACAAATTGTTTCCAGTCATTCTCTGGAGATGCTCCATAATAGGGTTGTAAAATACCTATGCCCCATAATGCGGTATTTGTTCTTTGGGCTGAGGCAAGCGAATAATTAGCTGATGCCTTAAAGGTCTCTGTAGGATGCAACTTACCCTGGCCATACATACAATCTATGAAAACACGATTAAGCCCTTTCTCAAATTCTGATTCCTGGGCTTTTGTTAAGTCCAGTACCTCTTCTTTAGCATAGGAGACACAAATATTATCGTAGTTATAATAAGCCGGAATGTCTACTCCCTTTATTTTCAAAGGAAAAGTTAGAGGAGGAGTAAAATCAAATTTACAGTCTTGAACTTGTGAACATAATAAAATTTTAACAGGTAAAAACTCATCTAAAAACCCGGGGGAATAGTGACTAAACCAGGTTTGTTGCAATAAATCCAATTGTGGCTTGATATAGTTTTCATTGGGTGCTAGATATATAAACCCGAACCTTCCATCAGTAGTATCTGTAGCGGGTTCACCGTTTACCCACTTAGAGGGAGTCCAATACGCATCCTTATCAGTAAATTCATACAGCAAATATGTGCCGTAATCGTCGTAAAACGATACAATGTCGTTATCAAAATCATTGTTGCCCTGGGGTACTGTATAACCAGTTTCAATTCCTGAAGGTTCCAGTACATTATCATCGGTATCAGAACAAGAAGATAAAGCAAAAATGCTTAAAAAAATATATAAATAGCTAGTTCTCATGGTATTCGTTTTTATTAATTCATAATTCTGTTTTATCGACATAGCGATATAGAACTTATCTTGGGTTTTGTGACAATTCAGGATTTCTTTCCATAACATTATAAGGGATCGGCAAAGCATATAGTAAATCACCTGGCGCAAGCCTGTATGTAGTTGCATTACCATCTGCATCGATAAAAGTATGGTCTACCCCCAGATTTAAACGCTTTATATCCCCCCATCTTAGCCCCTCTTCTAAAGATAATTCCCGCCTCCGCTCTTCCAAACAAAAATCTAATAATACTTGGCCATTGGTAATATCCACGGGGCTATAAGTACCCGTTTCATAACGTGCTTCACGCAGTTCATTTAAGTCTGCCAATGCTTTTACCCTATAATCGCTCATTCCTGTTTCAAGAAACATGCGGCAGTAGGCTTCTGCCCTGTTTAGATACACTTCTGCATTTCTAATCCCTCTATCACCATAATTCGCGTTACTTACACTTATTTTCTTACTCACAAAATAATAGGTTGAGCCATTATTTGTAGAAGTTCTAAAATACGTTTCGGGCCTTAGATCTTCAGTATCGTACAAAGACGTCAACGTCGAAGATACCGTATAAGGCGGTTTACTATTGAATATTGGACTGAGAGGCCAGTAATTTGAAGTTCCACCTGTAGAGACACCGTACACCCATAAAGGCTCAGTACTAACATCAATATCATAAACCCCTTTAGCAAGGAATGTTGATGTAGATGAACCTAAATAGGCAAGCGAAGGTTTTTTTGATAAAACATCTGTACTATAATCAATAATACGCTGCAAGTCCTCATTGCTGTTTTTATAAATATAAAAGCGGGTTAACATGGCTTCTGCGGCAAGGTAACCTACCCTAAATAGACTAGGAGCAGTATAATTTTCTTTTAGTAGAGTTACTGATGTCGTTAAATCAGCTTCTATTTGATCGAAGGTTTCTTTTAAGGTATTACGTTTGGGATAGACATCCTTAACGTTCATGCTTAGCACTAATGGTAAGCCTAAAGCTTCATCAGGATTTATTTGATTCCCAGAATAAGGCTGGCAATAGACTAAGGCTAGTTTAAAATAATAATAGCCCCGTAAAAACAAAACCTGTCCTTTTAATGCATTAACTTCCTCTTGTGTGTCGGTAATTTTTTCCAAATGATCTAATACTACATTACAACCTTTAATTTTACTATAGTACGATACCCAAGAGTTCGCGTCGTTTGGAATTTGGAAGGCTCCATCAAACATGGTATTAGTATAGGTAAATATATACATGCCATTTTCAAAATTTGTGAGGTAATTATCTGCCGTAAGCCCATTAGACTCTATATTATCTGTTAATAGATTGAGATAAACATCACCAGAAAACAAATAAGGATAGGCCTCACTGTACATGACTGCAGCGAGATCTTCGAGCGTTTCAGGAATAATTTCATCCTGGCTGGTCTCCTCCAAAAAATCTGAACAAGAGGATAAAAACAAAACTGAAATACCAAATAATGCGATTATATTTAATTTTAAGAATCTCATTTTTTTTAAAATTTAGAATGTAACATTAACATTAAAAGTATAGGAGCGTGTACGGGGTTGATTACCTCTGGCCACCTCGGGATCCCGGCCCTGAAAATCTTTACTTACAATGGAAAAAACATTTGAAGCACTCAAGCCCACATTCAACGATTTACATTTTAAATTTTCACAAAAACTACTGGGAAAATTATAACTCGTATTCAATGTGTTCAATCTTAGGCTTGATGCATCCACAACCCGGTCTGTACTATAATTATACATTTGATATAAAGGCACATAGGTTAAAGTTTCCCCTGGCAGAAGAATAGGGTTCATTGCAGCATCCTGATCCGGTAAACCCGGTAGTTGGGCCGAAGGATTTTCAGGCGTCCATCTGCCATTCAATTCTGATGATAAATTGTCATATTCATTAGGTAAAATAGCCGTAGGATATGCCGATTTCAAGAATTTCTTTCCTCCTAACTGAAGATAAAAGCTGGCAGATAAGCTAAATTGTTTATATCTAAAGGTATTACCGAAGCCAGCTGTAAAATCAGGATCGCCCTTTCCTACATATTCCAGGTAAGCTGTAGGATCCTCACTTGGAAATGTTCCCTCCTCTACTGAAAGATCAATAATGGGTCTTCCGGTTTCTGGATCCACCCCATCAAATTTAAATGCCCAAAAAGAGGAGAGCGGATAGCCTTCTTTCAACAAAGTACCTTGAATAGCTGATTGCCAGCCATTATTTTGAGTTCCGACTTTAGTGACTTCATTAAAATTTTTGGCCGTATTCATGTTTACAGACCAGTTGAAATTTTGAGTACGCACCGGAGTAAAACCTGCCGTCAGTTCATAACCTCTATTTCTTAAACTACCCCCGTTTACCGGCATTGTTTCTATACCGTATTCCGCAGGTAAACTAAGTGGTGTGATGATATCTTTACCATTTTTCTCATAATAGTTCCCGCTAAAGAAAATTTTATTTTTGAACAAACTCAGGTCAAAACCTAAATTATAAGTTGTGGTTTGTTCCCATCGTAAATCTTCATAGGGCAGATTTTTAATTTGAAGCAGGTAATCCCCTGTGTTTGCATCATAAATGCGAGCTGAAGCCGTTGTACTTGGAATTTGAACGATCAAACTGGGACTAAAGTTAACGGCCATATTACGCTGATATCCAAAAGTACCTCTTAAGCTTAAATTACTTATCCAATCAATATCCCGTATAAATCCCTCATTACCGGCATTCCATCTTAGACCACCTGCCCAAACAGGATTGAACTTCTCATTTGGAAATTGGCCAAAGCGATTTGAAGCATCTCCCCTAACACTAAAGTTTAACACATAACGATTATCATAAGTGTAATTAAGGGTTAAGTAGTAGCCTAATGTATTGGTTTTTCGATCTGTAACAGCGTTCGAGAATTTATTTCTATCGGCAGTACCTGTATATAGCGAATTTGCAAGGACGGTTGTACCAGAAGTAATGGTAGGAGGCACCAATGCAAATGATCTTCCCCTACTATGCAAATAACCATATGTGGTTGAATTAAATCCATCATATTTTAGGCTCTGGGATTCAACCCCTAGCAAAGTTGAAAAATAATGAACATTATTAAAAATCTTATTATAATTCAAATTAGCGCGCAAGTTCCAGTTAGCAGATTGGTTATTATCTGTATTAAGAACTCCCCCTATAGGCAATTTAGACCTCGCATATAATGGATCTCTAGAGCTTAAAGTTGCATACTCATAGCCTCTGATTGCGGTTATTAAATTTGTGGTTTCCGTGGCATAAGAATTTCCCATTGTTGAGGAAATATTATAACTGCCTAGCACATTCAGGTTCAACTCAGGTAAAATAGTATAGATAACATTTACATTAGAATTGAGCGATTGAACGGTATTGGAGTTGGCCGATTCATTTCGTTCATTTATATAATTGTATAGATACCCATTGGATTCATCTTTGTAATAAAACAAGCTACCATCCTCATCGTATGCAGGAATTACACGGTTTATTTTGGTTGCATAATCATAAGGGCTAACCAAATAAAAACCATCCGTTTCCGCCTTGCTGCCGCTTAAACGGAAACTAATTGATAATTTCTCATTTAATTGACTATTAATACCTACCGAGGCATTTAATGACTTGCTTTCATTACCTATGGCAGTTCCTTGATTATCAGCGTAGCCTATTGATGAGTAAAACCTTACTTTACTGCTACCCCCACTAAAACCTATATGATGTGATTGACTAAAAGGATTACGATAAAGAATATCAAACCAATCAGTATTTACACTTTCCATTTTTGCTACCCTGCCATTAAATTCATCATAGGATATCTCCCCAAATAAATAGTTGTTTAATGCTCCTGCAAAACCGACATCATTATTGGTACGGGTGGCAATTAAGCCTCTCTCAAAAATTTCCCTAGAAACAGCTACCCGTTCTCTGGAGTTCATCAACTCCAACTTGTCATAGGTAACTTTTTCCCCAAAATTAAAATTTGTGGAATAGGTGACAGATAAAGGTCCTTCTCTTCCCTGCTTTGTTCTGATCACAATAACACCGTTTGCCGCTCTCACTCCGTAGATAGCTGTTGCCGAAGCATCTTTTAATACCGTAATATCCTGAATATCATTTGGGTTCAACCAGGCAATGGAATTTCCTACATAATTTCTAATAAAATCAAAATTATCTTGAGTAATCCCTCCGTTATTATCAAAAGTTTGTGTATTAAAAGGTAGCGGATCTTCCTGAACAATTCCGTCAACAACCCAAATAGGTTCCTGATTTCCTAAAAAAGTAGAAGTACCCCGAACTCTTGATTTTTGACGAACACCTACCTCTCCTGTAAGGTTGGTAACATTTAAACCTGCTACCTTTCCTTGCAGCATTTGCTCAACAGTACTAACCCCGTTTATATGTAATTCTTTGTTAGATATACTGGTCACCGCACCAGCAACTCGTTGCTCTTGAATATTTTGATAACCTGTAGATACTACTTCTACTGCATCCAGCTCTGTTACATCGAGATCAAGCACGACATCAAGAACCAGCCTGTCGCCTACCAGAACTTCTTTCTTTTTAAAGCCCAAGGAATTAAATATCAAAACGTTATTGGTAGACATAACCACAATTTCATACTCGCCGTCAAAATTTGTCACTACACCTACAGAAGTCCCCTTAATTCGGATATAAACATCAGGGATAGGGATCCCATTGGCATCGGTAACTGTCCCGGAAACGGCTATTTGGTTTACCGATCTACTTTCTTCAATAATGATGTTATTACCATCTGACAAGACTACATTAAACCTGGATCCTGGTATACTCTGCGCAATAAGTTTATTTATTTTTATTACCCCCTTAACCAGCTTTACTTTTGGCAAACCCGCGAAAAGTCCATCTGGATAAAGAAAATTGTAACTGGTTTGCTCTGTGATTAACTGAAAGACCTCGTCTACTGTAATTTCACCGGATGATTCAATGTTTACTTGAGCCTGTGAATAACCCATGTCTGCATTAAATCCTAAAGCCGTGGTAAAAAATAAAAGTAAGAATGTCCTCATGATTATCAACAAGAATTGCTTCCTTACCCTGAAAACTATTTTAGGGCTACAGACATTAAACAACTTAATTTTCATAAATTTGAATGGTATTAGTTAGTAATTGCTTTAACTGATCAAATTAGAAGGGACGAAGTTTGAACCTGCGAAAATTTGAACTTCGCTCCCTTTTTCTTTTATAAATTGAGTATTTTTAAAATTGATTTTTTCTACCTTAAGCGTAACTGCTTTTCATTGATTTCGTAGTTTTTTATAATACCGAAGCTTTTAATCCTATTTAGTATTTTGGTGATCTCCTGATCCTTCTGAATTCTACCTATAAATTTGACCTCTTCCAGCTCGCTTCTCTCAAAAATCACATCCATATCGTACCAGCGGCTCAGCACCTCCATAATTTGTTTAAGATTTTTTCGCCTAACAATAAATTCGCCATTTACCCAACCCGTTTCTTCTCTCAAATTCACCTTATGAATTGATAGTGTGTAGGTATCATCATCGAGTATCGCTTGCTGTTCTGGCAGAAGAATTTGCTGTTCCCTTGGTGTATTGATCTGAACTTTTCCTTCCACCAGCGTGGTAAACACCTTTGTCTCCCCAGCGTAGGCTTTAATATTAAACTCAGTACCCAGTACCTGTATCTCCTGTTCTTTGTGAATCACTTTAAAATCTGCCCCCTGGTGTTTAAGACTGGAGGAAACTTCGAAGAAGGCTTCTCCATAAAGCAGCTCTACTACACGGCTTTGAGCCCTGATAAAATGTACAGGATATTTTAGCTTAGACTCAGAGTTTAACCACACCTTAGTACCATCAGCTAATTTAACAAAGAATTGTCCCCCCCGGGGTACCGTTAAATAATTATAGGCAATTTTAGTATCCGTTACATCGCCTTCGCTATAATCGAGTCCTTCTGGACTACTTACTGCATTTTGAATACGTGATGCATTACCTTCTTCCAGAGCTATTTCCTCCCCCGTTTCCAGAAGTAAAACTGCATGGTTTTTTAAAGGTTCAATTTTATTATTAACAACTAATGGCACCGTATCTTCAGCCAGATCCTTATCCAGCAAAACAGAAAGGGAGATAATGATCAAAATAGAAGCTGCTACTCCAGATATGCGTGTCCATAATTTTCGAACCTTCTTTTGCTTTTGCATTTTACGTATTTTCGAGAGAAAGTCCTTCTTTTCCTGCTCCGTATTAAAATCTTCCATAATATGATCTATAGCATAATCCATTTGCACCAAAGACTTAAATTCCTTTGCATTTACAGGATTTTTAATCCAACTTGACAATTCATCTAATTCTCGTTCTGAGGCCGTCCGGTTTAAATATTTTACTGTAAAATCCCTTAATTGAGGTTTCATTAAAATTATATTTTATATACCTATTAAGATCGTCAAGTTAAAAACCCCTAATATTTTAAATATATTTCTTAATTTTTGTATAATTAACAGATTATTCTAAGCGAAATGAAAGAAAAATACCAAATACCTTACACAAACGAAACCGTTTTGATAACCGCTTTACGCAAAGGCGAAGAATCTGCCTACGCTTATCTAATGGATTGTTATCATCACAAACTTTGTATTTACGCTTACAGCTTCTGTAAAGATCGAAGTTTAGCCGCAGATATGGTACAGAATGTTATGTTTAGATTATGGAAAAAAAGAACTTCGCTTAAAACCGATTTGAGCATAAGAAGTTTTCTGTACCGCTCTGTCTACAATGAATTTTTAGATCAATACAAACACCGAAAATTTATTTTAAACCTGGAAAAGGAATATATGACTGCCGTAAACACGCTGTTAGAAGAAGAAGAGTCCAATCTGGAGCGATTGATTCTGCAAGTGAAAAAGGAAATCGATAATTTACACCCGAGATGTAAGGAGATATTTTTATTGAGCAAGTATGAGGGATTAACCAATCTGGAAATAGCAGCACATCTTAATCTTTCTGTCAAAACCATTGAAAACCAAATGACCCGTGCTTATACCCAACTGCGGGAGAAAGTGGGTGAAAAGCTGCAAAGTATTCTTTTTTTGTTATTTGCAATCCCAAAAAAGGATCAATCGGATCATTCTCAAAAGTTGTGTGTATAAGTTACAATAAAAAAGCCTTTCATTACTGAAAGGCTTTTTGCAATCTTGCGGTCTGGACGAGACTCGAACTCGCGACCCCCTGCGTGACAGGCAGGTATTCTAACCAACTGAACTACCAGACCGTTGCGTTATTGCGAGGGCAAATATACTGCAGTTTTTCAATCGCACAAACTTTTTTTCTCCTTTTTTTAATCTTTTTTTGACCTCGCTAAGCAAGCTTTTGTCTTTCAACAAAATAGGATTGCAAAATTTGATTAAAATTTTTATTGATATCTACGGGAACATAACTAATCCGGTACTTTGCACATTCCAACTTTAGATTTTTAAAGTAATTTTCGATCGCATTTTTATAATTTTCCTGAATATTTTCTGAATACAAATCGATTTCATTCCCGGTTTCTACATCAAAAAATCGTTTTGGGGTATTCGAAAAACCAAAACCTAACTCTTTTTCACGATCTAAAACATGAAATAAAACCACCTCATGCTTATTATATTTTAAATGACGTAAGGCTTCAAAAAGTGCTGTTTCCTCCTTATCGCTTTGAAACATATCAGTAAATAAAAATACTAAAGACCTTCTGTTTAATTTCTCTGCAATCTGGTGCAGATAAGTGTAAGTCTGCGTTCCTTTTTTTGTCCCCTCAGCATTTACCGCATTTTCTAAGGCATTAAGTAGTAAATGATGATGCCGTTCCCCGGCTCTTTCCGGTGCATAAAATTCAAATTCGTCACTATAAACACTTAAACCCACTGCATCGCGCTGTCGCTTTAGCATATTCATAATACAGGCCGAGGCCAGCGCCGAAAAACCAATTTTATTTAATTTTAAGAGACTTTGTTTCTTAAGGGAAGGGTAATGCATGGAAGCCGAATTATCGATGATTAAATGGCATCTTAAATTGGTTTCCTCTTCATATCGCTTGGTATACAGTTTATCGGTCTTGGCATAAAGCTTCCAATCGATATGCTTGGTACTTTCTCCCTGATTGTAAATTTTATGCTCAGCAAATTCCGCAGAAAAACCGTGAAACGGACTCTTATGCATCCCGGAAATATAGCCTTCTACAATTTGCCGGGCCAGAATTTCAAGATTTAGAAATCCCTCCGTTTGATGTACCTCTTGCTGTAGTTTCAAATTCAAAAGTTTTGTTGCTGGAAGATACGAAAACGAGTTGAAAGTTTATAGCCTACCTTTAGCAATAAGTAGTGAGTAGTGAACGGTGAACAGAAAAATTTTCAGTGAAAAGCAATTCAGAATTCAACATTTTATAATAATCATTTTGTCTCTTTTCTATATTCTATGTTCAAAAATTCAAGGTTTAAAAGTCGCTGTATCAAGAAGTCTGTTTTCAATATACTGCTTACAGTATAACAGTTTACACAAAAGCTTTCAGCGCAAAAAATTCAACATTCAACATTAAAAATTAATAGTTCTGCTTCAATTCCGCTGTCATTTCGAGCGCAATGGAATGAAGCCGAGAAAT
>Ga0098065_1000257_pt1 | contig 26830 bp, 25 predicted proteins | sample 25_taG_FD_75062 | JGI IMG/M metagenome (GOLD analysis project Ga0098065, IMG submission 75062) | Marine viral communities from Cariaco Basin, Caribbean Sea - 25_WHOI_OMZ | ecosystem: Environmental > Aquatic > Marine > Oceanic | place: Caribbean Sea: Cariaco Basin | collected 2014-11-08 | reverse complement strand
TTATATTCATCTGCCAGCGAGAAGCCAGCATGTCTACCTTGACATTAACCATCAATAAGCAGGATTATCAGCTCGAGAATCTTGACGCCCGTACGACATTGCTCGATGTCTGTCGTCAGCACTTACAAATTACCGGACCCAAAAAAGGCTGTGACCACGGTCAATGTGGGGCTTGTACCATGCTCATCAATGGACGACGGGTTAACTCCTGTCTGACACTCGCTATCATGCATGATGGTGATGAGATTACGACCATCGAAGGCATCGGTATGCCGGACTCACTATCGGCGCTGCAACAAGCGTTCAAAGACAACGACGCGTTTCAGTGCGGGTACTGTACACCAGGTCAGATCTGTTCAGCGACCGCATTGATAGAAGAAGTAAAACAAAATTGGCCAAGCCATGTGAGCACCGATCTACAGAATCCTGATAGCTTGCTGGTACAAGAAATCGCTGAGCGCATGAGTGGCAATATCTGCCGTTGCTCCGCTTACCCCAATATTATCAAAGCCATCTCACAAGTGCTCAAGAATGAAGTATCAGCGTCTACATCCAAGACAGCTGACAACGCTGCACAAAACTCAAGCGTGACAGGTATCTGGTCGCCGCCGCCAAGTGAGACGCAACTTGGCAAAAACTCATCAAATAATGAGATTGCAAATAATAAAACAGCAAATGGTACAACAGGAGGCCGCTCATGAAACGCTTTGAATATAGCCGTGCTGATGCACCAGAGCAAGCCGCGACATCTGCCAGTAGCAAAGATGCTTCTTTTATCGCAGGTGGTACCAACTTATTAGACCTGATGAAGTTAGAGATTGAGACACCGATCAAACTCGTCGACATTACGCGTCTTGACTTAGAACAAGTTGAAACCACTGCTGATGGTGGTTTGCGTATTGGCACGCTTGTGACCAACAGTGATTTAGCCGCGCATCCTGATGTGATTGCCAATTATCCAGTATTGTCCCGAGCTATTTTAGCAGGGGCGACTGGTCAGCTACGTAACAAAGCGACCACTGGTGGCAACTTCCTACAGCGCACTCGTTGCTATTATTTTTATCAGACAGACAGCGCTTGTAACAAACGTGAGCCGGGCACAGGCTGTCCTGCTGTCAACGGTGAGAACCGTACGCTTGCTATTCTCGGTACGAGCGATGCCTGTATTTCTCAGCATCCATCTGATATGGCAGTGGCTATGCGTTTGCTGGATGCCACTATCGAGACAGTGAAGGCAGATGGGTCGACTCGTTCTATCAATGTGAAAGATTTTTATTGCTTGCCAAAAGACACCCCGCATATCGAAAATGTGCTAGAAACAGGCGAGCTGATTACTCATGTTGTACTACCTGCTCCTATTAAGGGTATGCATACGTATGACAAAGTGCGTGATCGCGCTTCTTATGCCTTTGCACTGGTATCTTGTGCTGCAGTCATCGATGCTGATGACAATGGCAAGCTGAACACAGTACGGTTGGCATTTGGCGGCATCGGTACCAAGCCATGGCGTAATGAAGACGTTGAGGCACTATTAACAGATACCGATGGCAATATCGATGTTATCACGCAGGCCGCTGATCTGTTATTGCATGATGCCAAAGGTAATGGTCAAAACGACTTTAAAATACCGTTGACGCGTCGCCTACTAAAACAAGTTATTCAGCGCGCATTAGCGGGCGAGGGAGCATAATCATGGCATTATTTGAATCAATCACTCAATCAGAACCGACCAAAAAATGGACCATGGATGCGCCTGTTGAGTCTTTATTTAGCAAGACAGCAAGCAAATTGGTCGGTAAGCCAATCAGCCGTGTTGATGGTTCGCTAAAGGTTAGCGGTCAAGCAAAATATAGCGCTGAAATACACTTGGACAATCAAGCCTATGGTGTATTGGTAGGCGCGACCATTGCGAAAGGTCAAGTTGAGAGTATCGATAGTGACTCCCTAAAAGGCATTCCTAATATTATTAAAGTCGTGACCGATCCTGAGCACTTTTTGCGTAACTCCCAGCAAGGGACACAAACCAAAGCACCCAAGCAAGGGGTTAGCGAGATTTTTTATCATGGTCAGCCTATTGCTGTCGTGGTTGCTGAGACTTTTGAGGCGGCAAGAGAAGGCGCTAAAGCGCTGAAAGTGACTTATAAGGATGAGACTGACCAAGCGGCACTGAACTTTACTCAAGAACTCTCTAACGCACATGCGGTAGATGAAGAAAAAGGCTCTGATAAAAATAATGTCCAAGGCGATCCAGACCAAGGCCTAGCAGATGCTAAAGTAACGATCGATCGCTTTTATCATACCCCAAGCCAAAACAGCTCAGCCATGGAGCCACATGCGACGTTGGCGCATTGGGAAGACGATAAGCTCGTTCTTTATACAGCCAACCAAATGCTGGCTTCTTGTAAGCAGCAAGTGATGGATGCGCTAGATTTGAGTGAAGACCAAGTGCAGCTGATTGCACACTATGTTGGTGGCGGTTTTGGTAGTAAGCTTGGTATTGCCCCTGAATCTATTGCTGCTGCTATTGCTTCAAAGGATCTTGGTCGTCCGGTATTGATTACTATGACTCGTCCACAAGTGATGGAAGCAACGGTCAGACGCTCAAACACGCGTCAGCGTATTGCCATTGGATGCGATGAGCAAGGAGTCATTAATACTCTGATTCATGACTCTATCAGCAGTAACTTACCTGGTGAAAGTTTTTTTGAACCGTCTGCCTTGTCTACCCACTATTTGTACCGCGGCGAAAACCGCCGTGTGAATTATGAGATGGTAGATATGAACCAAGTATTGTCAGGCTCTATGCGTGCGCCTGGCGAAGCGGTAGGTATGATCGCGCTTGAATGTGCTATGGACGAGCTTGCCACACAGTTGGATATTGATCCAGTTGAGCTACGCCGTCGCAATGAGCCAGAGCAAGATCCGAGTCAAGACATTCCTTTCTCAACGCGCCAATTGATTGCCTGTATGGAACAAGGTGCTGAGAATTTTGGTTGGAGTGAGCGAAATGCCAAGCCCGCCAGTCAGCTAGATGGGGACTGGTGGATAGGTACAGGGATGGCAGCGTCTTCTCGCGGCAATTCGTTACAGCAGTCAGAAGCCCGAGCAACGTTGCAAGTTGATGCCTCAAAAGAGCTGGGCGTCAAAGCCGTGATTGAGACGGACATGACTGACATCGGTACTGGTTCTTATACGGTGTTTTCACAAATCGCAGCTGATATATTGGGTTTACCAATCGATCATATCGAGATGAAGCTTGGGGATAGCGCACTGCCACCAGCGTCTGGTTCGGGCGGTAGTTTTGGTGCTGCAAGCTCTGGTAGTAGTATTTATCTTGCTTGTGAGCAGCTACGAGATATGCTAGCTGACAAAGTCGGGCTTTATCCTGACACGATTCAGCTTGATAAAGGTTGTATTAAGCAAGTAGGTAAACATGACCTGACTGCGGTAGAAAAAGCTAAAAAAAGCAGCCAAGCGTTCGCTGATAGCACTATTGATAAGATATCGGAAACAACCGGCATTTCATTATCAGAGAATGTGCTAGCGGAACAGTCTCAATCAGAAAAATATAACTTTGATAATAAAGAGTCTTACGCGCTTGCGGATGTGGTCGCTGATTATGATGAGCAAAAAATCACTGCCAAAGGCCAGATAAAACCGGGTAAAAACGGTAAGAGCCATCGCCAAGCCTCTTTTGGTGCGAACTTCGCTGAAGTGGCAGTTCATAAAGTCACTGGCGAGATTCGGGTGAAACGTATGACAGGTGCATTTGCCGCTGGTCGTATTCTGAACCATAAAACAGCAACGTCGCAATGCTATGGCGGCATGGTGTTTGGTATTGGCTCAGCGTTGATGGAAGAGGTGATTCATGACAAACGTGACGGTCGTCTCTGTAACCATGATCTTGCCGAGTACCATGTGCCAGTCAATGCGGACGTACCGCAGTTGGAGGTCATATTGGTAGAAGAAGATGATCCGTATACCAATCCAATGCATATCAAAGGTATCGGTGAGACGGCTATTGCAGGTGCTGCTGCCGCGATTGCTAACGCTGTCTATAATGCAGTTGGTGTCCGTGTTTATGATTTCCCGATCACGCTAGATAAGCTGCTTTATGAGATGCCAGAGTAGTTTTATCAGCTTATGTATGACAAGAACCCGCTTACTGAGCGGGTTTTTGTAACTGAGTCGGTAGTATATTTTATTACTATCAAAAAATTCACCATCAAAAAAATAATCATCAAATAAGAGGCATTATGAATCAAGTCGCTGACATTCTGAAGCTGGCAAGCGAGGCTCAGCAGCAAGGTGCTGATGCTGTATTGGCCACTGTCGTTCGTACAGAAGGCTCAGCATATCGCCGTGCTGGTGCGATGATGCTCATCTGTGAAGATGGTCGCTCAGTTGGGATGATTAGCGGTGGTTGCTTGGAGCCACATATTATCAAACGTGCCTTTTGGCTCACGCGTGACGGTGCCAATGTGCAGGTTTATCAGACAGGCGATGACATTGAATACGCTGAAAATGGTCAAGCGCAGGTCTCGATCAACAAAGAAGCTGGTGATACAGATGATGATCTAGACGACTTGGATGGCCTGGATGACATGGACTTTGATGAGTTGAATTTTGGACTTGGCTGTAATGGACGTGTGCATGTGCTGTTTGAGCGATTGGCGACAGCAGCACCATTTCTGGATTTAATTCGTCAGGTGCGACGTCATCAGCAGCCAGTTATGGTCGCTACTTTGATTCGCAACAACGGTTGTCAGAATACCGAGCTGCAAATAGGCATGCGCATCAATTTAGAGGAATATCACAGTTCGGAAAATTTACCAGAACAAGAGATAATAAATTCTTCGAATATAATTGCCGATATCGTAGAAGCGTTAGCAGAGTACAGGCTGTCTGAGAGCAATACTGAATACGTGACCATAAAAACGGACGAGGCAACCACCGAGTGGCTTGTGCAATGCTTACAACCTCAAGTGCGCCTGCTCGTTTGCGGCGCAGGTAATGATGTAATGCCCCTTGTAACCATGGCCAAGTTACAAGACTGGCATGTCACAGTCATAGATAGCCGCGCACGATATGCGACTCGTATGCGTTTTCCTCAAGCAGACACCGTCATGTCATTATCTCTAGAGGATAGTGATACGTTACTGAAGCTGAGCCACAACGCTGCAGTCGCTCTGATGTCACATAGCCTGACTCAAGACCGCGCTCGCTTGGCGATATTGCTGGCACATGCGCAAAATTATAGATATTTAGGACAGTTGGGGCCACGTTATCGTACCGAACGCTTAATCAATGAAATCAGCGCCACTCTCACACAACCTGACGTCTTGGCTGCTGGTATCCGTAAATTGCACTATCCGATTGGCTACAAGCTGGGCGGCGATGGTCCTGAAGCACTCGCACTTGGTATCGTGGCACAGATAAATGCAGTTATGCACGATCAAACGGTATCAGTAGAGGGTTCTCACAGTGAAATCTCGAATTTAGCAGCAAGCGTTGGTAATACAGATGCTGATATTGTGCCGAGCGTCGTATGAACAGCGGTATTTCTATAGAAGACACAGACAGACCGACACGGAATCATGCGGTCATCGTATTGGCAAGCGGCCTCAGTCAACGTCTTGGCCAACCTAAACAGCTGCTCGTTAAGGATGGCGAGCCATTAATTGTGCGCATGATCCGATTGGCAGTGAGCACCAATCCGCAAACCGTCATCGTTGTGATTTCTGATAACCATCGTTTGATTGCCAGTGCGATTACAGAGTTGGCTAATCAATATCCAGCGATTCAGATAGTGGTGAACTCACAAGCTGATACTGGTATGGCGCATAGTTTACGTTTGGGTATTGGAAAAATTGCTGCTCTTGAATCGACTTTAATCGATCGAGTGCTAATCATGGGAATAGATCAAGTATTGTTAGATGAGCCACATTTAACCTCTTTGCTAGCGGGCAAGCAGACGGTAGTGGCCAGTCGCTATCACAGTTGGCAACGTTTAGAAAAACATCAAAATCGAACTGAATCGGTATCTGATATCATAGGTCTGCCTTTAGCAATTAACTATAAATTGCTTAGACAGTGGCAGTCAGAATTGATAGGCGATAAAGGACTACGGCATCTGATTAGAGGGTTGCCAGCCGATCAAATAGATACAGTTATCAACGATAGTCTTACCTATGATATTGATACGCCCGAGCAGCTAACCTATGCCAAACAGCAAGGCTGGCTTGATAAGAAATTTTAATGATAGTGAGTACTAAGCGACCGACATGATAAGCATGATAGAAACCGAACGACTGTACCTAAGACAGTGGCAAGCGAGCGACTTTGCACCATTCGCTGAGATGAATGCCAATCCTGAAGTAATGGAATACTTTCCCAAGTTATTAACCACTTCCATGAGTAATAATATCGCCAAAAAATGCCAGACGCTGATTGAGGATAATGGGTGGGGGTTTTGGGCAGTGAGTCGCAAAGGCGGCTCAAACAAAAGCGATGACTTTATCGGTATGGTTGGGTTAAATAACGCGCATGCTGATATGCCGTTTTCTCCTGCTGTTGAGATTGGTTGGCGATTGCACACTGATTATTGGGGATCAGGGTATGCGACCGAGGCCGCGCAGGCTGCTTTGCGCTATGCTTTTGATGTTTTAGAACTTAGCGAAGTGGTTGCCTTTACTGCCGTTATCAATAAGCGCTCGCAAAAGCTTATGGAGCGTCTTGGTATGACTGATACGCAAGACAATTTTTATCATCCTATGCTTGATGCCAAGCACCCACTTGCTGAGCATGTTCTATATAAAATCACGCGTCAGCAGTGGCAAGCCCTTAGAGCATAACGGACTCTATTTATCTGACTATTTATATGATGCGGCCGATCTTGAAAACGTCAAAATATGCCCCTTAAACGGTAACTCTAGATAAGTCGTATTTTCAGGTTTGACATGCTGACTACTAAAGCCAAACTCGATCATTTTATTCGTCAGCTTGTTTTTGCGACCGCGACCAGGATCGACTACGATGACTTCACAGGTTGGCAGCGCATGACGCTCGATGAATTCAGCCAATATATCGATGTGCTGGTCTTCATAGAGCAAGTCACTGCCGATAATGATATCAAACTTGCCAAGATGGCTATTGTCCTCTGACCAGTCTAAACGCTCAAAATTAATCTCTTTGTTATTATTCAGCGTGGTATTTCTATCAAGGAAATACTCAACCGTTGGATGATAGTCGGTCGCTGTGATGTCCGCATGTCTATGATTGAGCAGGAGACTAGATAGCGCCATGCCGCAGCCCACTTCCAAAATCCGTTTGCCCGCGATATCGTAATCGAGCATATGATTGGCCAGCACCAAGCTTGATGGCCATATGACGCCAAACATCGGCCAAGACGCCGAGCAAATGCCCAAATTCAACGCCTCATCATCAGGGTCGCTAAATTGCTGATTGTCACGCAGGGTACAAATATGAATATCAGTGTTGCCAATTTCAATCGTTTGATAACGCACGCGCACGGTGGTCAGCGAAGTCATAAACTGTCCTAAAAAATAAGCAAGAGTGCAAAGTTCGGCAGAGGTTGCCGCTTTCATTAAGGTATGACATTGGAGGAGATAATTTGAATCTTGGAAGTTTTATAAAAGTTAATTTTGTAGAAGCTGGCGTTTTATAGAAACTTAGTCAGCGGCAAGAAAAAAGTCTTAAATGCGTGAGGAGAGTATGACCTAAACTTTGACAAGTTATTGTTAATTCTGAAGGTATTGTTATTACTGCGTAAGATCAGCCATGACTAGAGGGTAGTTTAAAAAAGAGTAGAACGATAAGCGTGGATATAGAAAAAGGCAGTACGCTTGATTTAACATAAGCGCACTGCCTGATTATTATGTTAGCTATGTTAGCGTGACAGGTTAGTATTCAAGTTTAGAGTGCTAATATTGAGCGTCGATTTGATAGTCTTAGTTGAATTAATTAAGAAATTTTAGACCAGATGTTTTTAGTGCCCATACCAGCTCTACAAAGGCACGGCTGTTAGTTAGGGGCTCGCCATCGATAATGAGTACATAGCCTGCACTATCTATCCATAAAAACACAAAGCTGGTTTCAGGAATGAGCAAGTCAACTTGCTGAAAAAACGAGATGGCTTGGCTTTCTACTGCCCAGCCTCTTTGCTTTTGGCGGAGCATAAATCCTGAAAAATCAGCGGCTGCGACACTGAGCATGTCCGCTTCTTCTTGACTGTAGCCAATCCGAGCCAGACAAAAGCCTTCATCGGAGCCGATCGCTGCACGGCGTTTACCAGATAAGCTCGCCACCACATACGGCAAAAACTGATCTAATGGTAAGTTAGGTGCTGGTAAAAACAAAGACAACTTTTCAATCCAGCCATGTTCTATAAAACTCTGTAGCCACGTGTCAGAATAACGCTGAAGCCAATCAGCAGCGAGCAGTGTTTGTCCATAAGACAACAAGTCTTGTAATGCCAACTGCTCATCAGTCGGTTCATTTTGTGAAAACGCTTCAAAAATACCAGCGGGTGTTAAGGTTAGATAGGTTTTATCAGCATTCAAGTAAGAGGACATAGCGGCTACCATAGTGATGAAAAAGTGATGAAAAAGTGATGAAAGTTATAAATAGACGGTAATCTATAATTTGGTGGAAGGCTTAATAGTTTGATCAAGGTGTTGTTGGCAGTTATCCCAGCGCTCATCGAACTGCCAATCACTTTTGCCCAAGCGAAACCATACCAAGGAAAACGCCAAACGATCATTGCGCGCGATACAGTGGGCAAAAAACTCATTTTCGATCTGCTCAATTGTGCCCCAATCTTTGTCATCACGTGCTTGCGTCAGCTCCGTTGTGATGTCTTTAGCGATTTCTTTTGCATCATCGCTACTGATACGCAGTCGTTGTTCTTGCTCATTGAGAGACGGCGACACAAGCACACTCCAGCGAGTTGCTAACATACTGTTGCGCTGAATATATCTTTTTTTATCAATACAATCGCGGAAGCCTTGCTGGACATGAGGATACAAACGATCTTTAATGCGAGTAAATAGATTATTTACATCGTACGGAATATCAAACCAGCAGCCATAAAAAAAGTCTGCAACCGCACCTTGTAGCGGTTCTTTTTCAGTGAGTAGTAATGCGGCATTGATGCGCTGCTCATGAAAGTGGCGGTTATTGGGTGCCAAAAACACCTTGCGTGAATAAAACCGAAACACTCGGTGTGCGACTCTTTCATTTTCTTTGATCAGGTCTGAGTCAGACATAATAGTACCCTCTTATCATAGCTATTATCACGACGATCTTAGCTTCAGTGATAGCGGCGCGATGCAACAAGCTATGGCTTAATTCTGCAAAACAAAGCCTGATATCAATAAAGCTAATGAGCAATCAGTCCAATAACGTCTGCATCAAATCAATCATAAATTCAGCATCCTCTTCGCTCATTGCCTCAAAACCTTGAGGCATACCAAGTTCGGCCAAGGCTTCTTTACCATCGTCATCGCCATGCAAATCAAGAATCGCTTCTATAAAGATTTGCGCATCTGGAAAATCTTCTTTGATCAGGAGCACATGGCTGATATCTGCCAAATCACTTTCAATGAGGACGGATAGCTGAGTTTTGGTTAAGCGTGAGAAGCTGTGGAAGATCTCCGCTAAGAAAAAAGCAGCTTGGGCGTCACCTTTGATGACTTTTCGTGCCGCTGCTTGGTAGGTCTCAGTCACATCCCAGTTGAGATCGGTCTCTTCTATATCGACGGCCTCTAGCAAACGTAAACCAATTAGCTTTACGTCACGGTTGTCTGCCATCGCGACAGTAGCACCCGCATGGATATCTTCTAAGCGGTCGATATCGCTATTGGCTGCTGCTGCAATGACCATCTCATCAGACTTACCGATGGGGCGCGCAACGGCTCGATAGCCTTGCTCACGGATGAGGGTGGCTGCATCAAAAGGATTGGCATAGATAATTTGAATATCACCGGCATGGATCAATGCTTCTTGTTCAGCATGTGATGCAGGTATATTGAGGTGCATATTTAGGTTGGCACGCTTTTGAATCAGCGTATTGAACATGTGCCAGCCTGCAAAGCGCTCAGGCGAAAAATCAGGGGCGATTAACATATTGTGTGTCGTCATGATTTAGCCTTCCTCACTTTGTTTCATTTGGGCATACTGAGCCATCGCAGCTTCAATTTTACTGCGTGATGGCTTACGGCGTACCGAGGTGTAGCCTACAGTTTCGCCGCGACGAACATTGGGCACGACAGTGGCATAGACCCAATAATGACTGCCGTCTTTGCATAAATTTTTGACATAACCATGCCATTTTTGTCCAGACTCAGCGGTATCCCATAGGTCTTTATAAGCGGCTTTTGGCATATCAGGATGACGCAAGATATAGTGCTGCTGGCCAATTAGCTCATCCACATGATAGCCACTGATCTCGACGAAGGCATCGTTGACGTGAGTAATGATACCGTCCAGATCGGTACGTGAAACAATCAGTTTGCCATCCGGATAGGGACGTTCTATACCAGTATCATAGACAGTTCGCGACGTGCCATCATGATAGGTCAGGACGATCTGCTCAGCAGGCATATCGGGCTTATGTGCGTCAGGGATTGGAGAACCCATGGACATCTCCTTCGTTGATCGTTATGTAGTCAATCTTCTATAAATTGGATACGGTGTCAGCCTTGCTTAGTCTACTACTTGTAGTACTTTTACTCGGCTTCCTTGTATCCAAATCATATTGAACCGACTATGTTTATAATAATTAAAAGCGAACAAATATGGTGCTTATCAAAAGCTAAAGCTACGTATCAAATGAGTTTTGCCAGGGCTTCTGAGGCGCGCTTAATATCTAAGAATATCAAGCCAAGCTTGGCATTAGGTTTTGCCATGATGGTGAGTACTGCTTCATCGCCTGACGATGTCATAATCACATAGCCTTTTTCGCCTTGAATCATGATTCGATCGATACTGCCACGTGCCAATTCGCGGCCTGCACGGTCGCCTAGTGATAGTAATGCCGCTGACATAGCACCAACACGGTCTTCATCAACGCCGGTTGGTAGAGCTGAAGCAATCATAAGACCATCGTTAGAGATTAGGGCAGATGCTTCAACATCTGCTGATGAGCTGTTTAAGTCTTCCAATATCTGTTGAAATGAATCTGTACGCATATCGCTTTCTCTATACTGTGTGTTAATTTTTATTTATGAACTATAGTTAGCCAAAAATAACCCTGTTTAAAAAAGGGTATTATAAATCCTTACTAAAAATATTGATATAGTAAATCCCTATTTAAACTAAGGTTATAAAGGTTTTTTTCTTTAATTTCATAAAATTTGCAACCTCTCTACCAAAAAAAGCCCCAGTCATTGGGTGACTGGGGCTTTTTCAATTACGATAAATAAAAGCAGTTTGACTATATGGTGTCGCGCCATTGTCCTTGAACCATAATCCCTTGGATAGGGTTAAGCCCCATCTGATAGGCCAAGTCAGCAGGACGGGCGATATCCCATAACGCTAAATCAGCATCACAGCCAACCTCTATTTTACCTTTATTGGACAGCCCTAGAGCCTGTGCTGCATAAACGGTCGAGCCTGCTAGTACTTCTTCAGGGGTGAGGTAAAATAGCGTACAGCCCATATTCATCGTCAATAACAGCGACGTTAACGGTGAGGTACCAGGGTTACAGTCAGTTGAAATCGCCATCGGGACGCGATGCTTGCGCAGTGCCTCAATCGGTGGCAGCTTGGTGTCACGTAACGTATAAAACGCTCCGGGCAATATCACGGCAACCGTGTTGCTAGCAGCCATCTTCGCTATGTCTTCTTCTGATAAGTGCTCTAAATGGTCGCTAGATAGTCCTTTGTATTCGGCAACTAAAGCGCTACCGCCGATATCAGATAACTGCTCAGAGTGCAGTTTAACTGGTAAATCTAAAGAGCGTGCAACCTCAAAAACGCGTCTAATCTGATCGCTACTAAACGCAATGTTTTCACAAAAGCCATCGACCGCATCGACCAAGCCTTCTGCATGTAGAATGGGTAGCCACTCGCAGACTTGCTCGATATAGTCGTCCGCACGGTCCTGCATATGAGACTTGTATTCAGGTGGTAGCGCATGTGCTGCAAGGTAAGTGGTACTCACATGAATGTCATACTTTTCGCCAAGCTGACGAGCTACGGTAAGCATTTTGCGTTCAGTGTCTAAGTCCAAGCCATAGCCCGATTTGATTTCGATACTGGTGACGCCTTCTTTCATCAGCGCGACTAAACGTTTTTCACTTTGGGCAAATAGCGATTCAATACTGGCCTCGCGGGTGGCGCTAACGGTCGCGACGATACCACCACCTTGTGCAGCAATATCTTGATAACTAACGCCTTGCAAACGCGCTTCAAATTCATTGCTGCGGTTGCCGCCATAGACAATGTGCGTATGGCAATCGATGAGCCCTGGGGTTATCCATTTACCATCTACATCTGTGATTTGGCTAGCTTGATATTTAGACAAATGAGCAGTAATTTGATCCTGTGTACCAATCCAAGCAATTTTGCCATTTTTAATACCGATGGCCGCATTGTGTAGCTGACCATATGGGATGCTATCAGCATCTTCGTTTTCATAAATATTAAAACCATAGTGCGCTGAAAACGTCGCAATGTTGGCATTAATAATGAGTTGATCAAACGATGTCATAGTAGATTTGTCGAGCGTCTGCTCGTTAAAATTTTCTGATTCATTCATAGTATGCTCCTAATGATTGGGAGGCGAGCGATCTTTGTTTGTAAGAGCTAGCTGACAAGTAAGTGCTGTTCTATAATCGTTGCCAGCAGTCGAGCAGCGACTTTGCAGCTACGACTATCAACATCAAAGGTCGGGTTGATCTCAGCAATATCGGCAATTTTCACTTTACCTGATGAAATAATCAGCTTGACCATACGCTCAACAAAACCAAGCTCAATACCAAAGGCCGCAGGTGCGCTCACACCTGGAACGACACTAGAGGGGAGGCAGTCCATATCAATGGTGAGATAAATAATATCAACCTGATCTATGAAGTTTTTGACCTGCTCAGTAAGTGTGTCCCAAGGCTTATAATGACAGTCTTCATCGCTAATGACCCGTACGCCCAGTTGCTCAGCACGATCAAAGAGCGCGGCAGTATTAGAAAAGCGACTGACACCTATACAGCAATAATGAAAGGGCTGATCGTGTCCATCAAGATGCTCAGCAATTTGGCGAAAAGGCGTTCCAGAGGTCGCCACATCCGACTGACGAATATCCAAATGCGCGTCAAAATTAATGATTCCGATTGTCGGTGCTGCGGATGTGCTGATAGTCGTGTCATTTGTATTTTCCAACGCTTGCCACAATCCCAAAAAGCTACCGTAAGCAATGGCATGACCACCGCCCAATCCGATGGGTAGGCCGCCTTGCTTGACAATAGTGCTGACTACATCAGCATATTTGATCTGAGCTTGCTCAAGAGTGCTCTCGGCAAAGCCGTCGTTGTCACGACAATGAATGTCACCCGCATCACCTAGTAAGGATGGTAGTTGATCATCAAAGCGTTGTTGCAACTCAGCAATGACTGGCAATGCAGCAAAGACCTTTCTAATTAACGGTGGTGCTGCTCTTGCGCCTACGCGCCCTTGATTGCGTCTGACGCCTTGATCACACGCAAAACCAACCAGCCCAATACTCTGCTGCTCGTAAGGCTGAGCGAGCTGATACCAATAGCGGGCGCGCGCAGTCTCAAACGGCTCAGCACGGCCTGTCCACTGAGTCATATCAGCAGGTGTATGGCTAATGGGTGTGGTAGTCGTTGCTGCTGTTCTCGCTATGGTCATCGCTGCTCTCCGCACATTAATATTTATTTAGACTCATACCAATCGCTACGTAGTTCTTGCCAATGCTGAGCAAGTGTACCGTCTAATACCAGCTGCTTGGCGGCTTCGATATCTGGGGCTAGGTAGCGATCTTTGTCATAAAACGTGACTTGCTCGCGTAGCTTCTGATGTGCAACTGTCAACGGCTCTGATGTTTCTAATCCGCGATGGAAGTCAATACCTTGACCAGCAGCTAATAGCTCAATACCGATGATGGTGGCGGTGTTGTGAGCCATCTCGTATAGACGGCGGGCGCAATAGGTCGCCATGGACACATGGTCTTCTTGGTTGGCAGAAGTCGGAATACTATCAACACTGCCTGGATGGGCGATAGACTTATTTTCAGAGGCGAGTGCAGCAGCGGTCACATGCGCAATCATAAAGCCTGAGTTGACCCCAGCATTATCGACTAAGAATGGTGGCAGACCGCCTGATAGCGTCGCATCAATCAGCAAGGCCACACGGCGCTCAGACATTGAGCCAATCTCGGCGATTGCCAATGCTAAAATATCCGCGGCAAAAGCCACAGGCTCAGCGTGGAAGTTACCACCTGATATGGCGACAGGACCATCTTCGTTATTAAAAATAAGTGGATTGTCTGTTACCGCGTTAGATTCGATGAGTAGCGTTTTCCCTGCTTGGTTGATGATGTCAAGACAAGCACCCATGACCTGCGGCTGACAGCGTAGGCAGTAAGGGTCTTGTACGCGATCGTCTTGCTCACCATCATGCGAGGCGCGAATAGCACTGCCTTTGATCAATTGACGGTGTGCTTTGGCGATCTCTATCTGACCATGATGACCACGTACTTCATGAATACGGGCATCAAATGGTGAATCTGAGCCTTTGGCCGCATCAATCGACAGTGAGCCGACGATTGTTGCGGTTTCAAGCAAATCACGCGCTAAGAAATAACCACGTAATGCTAGCGCCGTTGATACTTGCGTACCGTTAATGAGTGCAAGGCCTTCTTTGGCTGCCAATGTGATTGGCTCAAGTCCATGCTGGGCTAGCGCATCAGCGGCAAGAACTTTTTTGCCATCGACATAGACGTGACCTTCACCCATCATGGCTAGTGTCATATGTGATAATGGCGCTAAATCACCAGACGCACCAACTGAACCTTTGGCTGGGATATTGGGAGTGATTTGGTTGTTGATTAAGCCAAGTAAACTATCAACTACCTCGCGGCGCACACCAGAAACGCCTTGTGCCAGACTGGCAACTTTCATCACCATAATCAGTCGTACCACGCCATCTGGTAGCGTGTCACCCGTACCTACCGAGTGAGAAACGATCAGGTTACGCTGTAGTAGCTCAAGCTGGTCATCACTGATACGTGTCTTGGCAAGTAAGCCAAAGCCTGTATTGATGCCATAAGCGCTCTTGTCTCTAGCAATGATCGTACGAACGTCTTCATGCGAGGCATCTATAGCTTCATAAGCACTCTCAGGCAGTGTCAGTACAACGGGCTGATCATAAATGTCACGTAGCATCTTAAAGCTAAGCTGGCGTGGATGTAGGGTTAATTGTTTAACATTATTCATGGGGGTAGTCCTAGTGTTATAAGCGGTGTTAATTATATTGTTTTTAAGGCATATCGTTGTGAGATTAAGCTGTTTGGGCGCTTTTAGATCATTTAATGTATCTTCTTTGATGTCATTTTTATTAACCAATCCAGTTCATATACAGCGCCAATTGTCCAAACGCTGCGGCTAGCAAAATACTAAGAACCACGCGTTCAAACCAAATGATGACCATTTTAGCAACAGAGACTGGTATTTCGGTAGCCAGCACACAAGGTATCATGGCTGAGAAAAACAGTACGCTGCTAATAGAGATGACCCCTGCTACATAGCGCGTCAATATGTCAGCATCACTTAGCAGTAGTGCTGGCAAGAACATTTCAGCCAAACCTGCTGACATTCCTTTGGCAGCGACCAGCGGCTCTGGTAGGCCGCCAAGCCATGTGAACGGATAAAGCAGCAAGCCTAATGCGTCAAACACGGGCGTATATTTTGCTAATAGTAATCCGGTCAGACCAACAGCGATGATAGAAGGCACAATAGCGGCGGCCATCGTCAGACCATCACGAAAATTAGACCATAAGATTTGTTTGAGGTCAGTTGCTTGACGAGAAGTGGATAAACCCAAATCAAATGCTGCTGCTAGTCGTTTACCTCTTGCGTGATCGAGGGTTGGACGGTCAACCTTATCATCAAAAAGACTGATGGGCGGAATCCGAGCGGTAATCGCAGTGACAATAAAAGTAATCACTAGCGTTGACCAAAAAAAGAGGTTCCAAAACTCCATTATCCCAAGCGTTTTGGCCACAATCACCATAAACGCTGCTGATACCGTCGAAAATCCAGTCGCGATGATAATGGCTTCACGCGCTGAATATTGCTTTTGTAAGTACACGCGATTGGTAATGAGTAGACCGATAGAGTAGCTACCAACAAAAGAAGCGACGGCATCAATCGCCGATGATCCGGGCGTTTTCCAAATAGGTTTCATGATTGGCTGCATGAGCACACCAACCATTTCGAGCAAACCAAACCCAACCAAAAATGCCAATATCAATGCCCCGATTGGTACAATCATGCCGACTGGTAATGCCAGTTTTTCAAACAAAAACGGCAGCATGTCGGCTTCCATCATGAAGGCAGGCGCAGCGCCAGCAACATACATCACCGCCAATATCAGACCAATGATCTTAAAAGCAGTCATAATCATGTGAGTGATATTTTTATTCCACGAGCCGTCGATAAATGGTTTACTCACGCCATAGAGCATGAGTAAAAACAATAACATAACGGACAAAGTATGCTGCTGAGTAACCAAATAGGTCGCGCCATGATCGAACAAAATCGTGCTCTTTTCACCAATGGTAAACGGCACAAAAAACATCACCAGTCCGATAGCACTAAAGACAATGAGCTGTATCAGTGCCACAGGGGTCGAGAGCAGTTTTTTTGACGATGTCGTTGCATTGTCATCGTGCAGATCAGATGTTGTATTTTGCTCAATCATATTATCCTCCTTGATAAATCGGCGGTTATTTCCTTATGTCAATTCATCGCTCATAAGGATAATAGGTAAACTATTTAATCATTGGCAGGTTTAGACCATAGTCTTTCGCGGTTTTAATCGCTAACTCATAGCCTGCATCGGCATGACGCATAACGCCTGAACCGCAGTCATTGACCAGTACCCGCGACAAGCGTTTGGCTGCAGCGTCTGTACCGTCTGCGACGATGACCATACCTGAGTGCTGCGAGTAGCCCATGCCGACACCGCCGCCATGATGCAATGATACCCACGTCGCGCCGCCTGCCACGTTCAGCATACCGTTCAACAGTGCCCAGTCAGATACCGCGTCTGAGCCATCTTTCATGCTTTCTGTTTCGCGGTTTGGACTGGCGACAGAGCCAGTATCTAGGTGATCACGACCAATGACGATAGGGCCTTTTAGCTCGCCGTTTTTGACCATTTCATTAAATGCCAAACCTGCTTTGTCACGTTCGCCAAGACCTAACCAGCAGATACGCGCAGGCAAGCCTTGGAATTGAATACGCTCTTTTGCCATATCGAGCCAGCGATGGATATGTTGGTTTTCAGGGAACAGCTCTTTGATTTTTTGATCGGTCTTATAGATGTCTTCTGGATCACCTGAGAGCGCCACCCAGCGGAATGGGCCTTTTCCTTGGCAAAACAGCGGACGAATATAAGCGGGGACAAAACCTGGGAAATTAAAGGCATCTTTGACGCCTTCGTCAAACGCAACCTGACGGATATTATTGCCGTAATCGGTCGCTGGGATATCCATCGCTTGTAGGTCCAAAATCGCTTGGACGTGTACGGCACAAGATTGAGCAGCGGCTTTGGTCAATCCTGCATGTTGCTCTGGATCTTCTTGAGCTGCTTTCCATTCTTCAACAGTCCAACCGCTTGGTAGATAGCCATTGATCAGGTCATGCGCTGAGGTTTGATCGGTGACCAAATCAGGCTTCATGCCGCCAGCATTAGCGCGTTTAACCATTTCAGGCAAGATATCTGCGGCGTTACCGAGTAGGGCGATAGAGACGGCTTCGCCCGCGTCCGTATGTTGTTTGATCAACTCATAAGCATGGTCAAGATCGTCTGCTTGCTTATCGACATAACCAGTACGCAAACGGAAATCGATACTCGATTGCTGACATTCGATGTTCAATGACGTTGCGCCTGCAAAGGTTGCGGCTAGTGGCTGCGCCCCGCCCATACCGCCAAGACCCGCGGTCAAAATCCAGCGACCCTCCCAGCTGCCATCATAATGCTGACGACCTGCTTCGACAAAGGTCTCGTAAGTCCCTTGCACGATGCCTTGCGTACCGATATAAATCCAGCTACCTGCTGTCATCTGACCATACATAAACAGGTCTTTGCGATCGAGCTCATTGAAGTGCTCCCATGTCGCCCAGCGCGGCACAAGATTAGAATTGGCAATCAAGACGCGCGGTGCATTTTCGTGTGTTTGGAAGACGCCTACGGGCTTACCAGACTGTACTAATAACGTTTCGTCGTCTTCTAACGCTTTTAGCGATTCTAAGATCTGATCATAGCTCTCCCAATTGCGGGCTGCACGTCCAATACCACCGTATACCACAAGGCTTTTTGGGTTTTCTGCTACATCAGGATGTAGATTGTTTTGCAGCATGCGATACGGTGCTTCGGTCAGCCAGCTTTTGCAATGTAGTGTGCTGCCTGTAGGCGCGGCGATATCGCGAGACTCATCACGGCGGGTAAGTTTATTGTTGGTTCCGTTTTCAGTAGTCATGGTCATATCCTTGTGGTAGCTAATAGGGTAATAAAATAATCAGAGTAGGTGTTTTACAGTCAGTCTATAAACGCATCGAAATATCGAGTAGCTAGGTCAAGATTTTTAGACTGGTTATAAGTTGTATATACAAATTATCAAAGATACTTTTTTCATGCAAGCGGTTTTTTATAAAAATTAGAATTAATGAAAAAAAGAGCATAACTGATAGAGTGATATGAATAAGAGTTCGCATGATTGTCGTGATATTATGGCGCTATCCTTATTAGCGGAACTGACGGTTTAAAACAAATATGACAAAAACGATTCCGGCGTATCAGCGGATTAAAAATGCGATATTAGACAATATTCACTCTGGCAAATGGCAAGCAGGCAATGCGATCTCTACAGAAATGGCACTGGCTGAGGAGTTTGGTGTCTCACGAATGACGGTGAACCGTGCGCTCAAAGAGCTGAGCGAAGAGCGTGTATTGGAGCGGCGTCAAGGCTCAGGCACGTTTGTGGCGCAGCAACAGTTTAACCATACTTTTGTGGAAGTGCGTAATATCGCAGAGGATCTCAAATCTGCCAATCGCGATTACGAAGCAAAAGTGGTGAGTAAGCGCGCGGTGACTGCTTCGATGCTCGATGATGAGTTGCGCCGCAAGTTTGGTATTGATGAAATGGCTACCGTGTCTCATACAGACGCTAGTGATGCACCTGTTTTGTACGAGGTGAAAATTATTCACGTTGCAGATGGTCAGCCTATACAATTCGAAGAGCGCTGGGTCGATGCCAAAAAAGTGCCTGAGTTTATTGAGCAAGACTTTACTGTGGTTAATACCAGTGATTATTTGGTTGCCAAAATACCGTTAGAGAGTGGTAGCTACACCATACGTGCGCTTGCGGCACCAAACGAGGTGGCAGATGCGTTGCAGATTGCAGCGCAGTCACCAACGCTCGTGTTGCGTCGCCAGACTTATTCAGCCGGTCAGGTCGTCACTTTTGTGAAGATGTGGCATGCCGGTGATCGCTATCAGTTCTCGGGTGAGCTGTAGTCCGGCGTTAATGACAGTCATTACCTGACGTATACTCACTGATTTTGTACGTTTTTTCTGTCTAAAGTGAGATACTATATCCATGAGCTGCGATTTACTTAGCAGCAGTAGCGATTTATTGAAGAGCAATCTGATCGTAATACGCTTAAAAAATTCAAAAATAATAGGGAAGCCGCATTGAAAAATATGCTGAGCATCCTCAAATCGAGCAGCCAAAGCCGAATATTGCAGGGCGTTTATTATATTGTCCTCTTGTATCGGCTTTTCCCTATTTGTTGTTGGCGCTAACCATTTTCACTTATTCATTTACTCTTATAAGGACGTCTTATGAAACGTCGTACTCTTTTAGCCCTTGCTGCTAGTACTGTTTTGCTTGCCGCTTGTGGTCAGTCTAATACTAATGAAGCTGATACTACTGCCACTGACACTGCGTCGACAGGCGGTTCTGATTTGCTGCAACGTATCAATAACGGCGGCACGATTAACGTCGGTACAGAGGGTACGTACCCTCCGTTTACCTATCATGATGAGAGTGGCAAGCTGACAGGATATGACGTTGAAGTGACTCGCGCAGTCGCTGACAAGCTCGGCGTAGACGTTGAGTTTAAAGAGACTCAGTGGGATGCGATGCTAGCAGGTTTGGACTCAAAACGCTTTGATATGGTTGCCAACCAAGTCAGCTTAACGACGCCTGAGCGTCAAGCCAAATATGACAAATCTATGGCTTATAGCTGGTCGGGCGCGGTTGCACTGGCACCGACTGATGACAACCGTTATAGCTCTTGGGATAACCTAAAAGGCTTACGTACGGCGCAATCACTCAGCAGTAACTATGGTGAGCTGGCAGAAAAATACGGCGCAGAAATTGTCCCTGTCGATGGTATGGCACAAGCGATTCAATTGGTCAAGCAAGACCGCGCTGACTTTACGATGAATGACAATCTAGCCGTACTCGATTATCTCAAAAAATTCCCAGACTCTGATCTTGAGATCAAACTGACAGCCCCGCCAAGTGAGCAAACAGGCTCAGGTCTCGTGCTTATCAAAGGCAACGATGAAGTTGTGGCAAAATTGGATGAAGCAATGGCAGCACTCGCCGCTGACGGTACACTCACCAAACTTAGTGAAGAGTTCTTTGGTGCTGATGTAAGTCAACAAAAGTAATGTTGGCTTCTATCACATCTGTGCTCGCAGAACTATTGGCATTATTGCCATTTATGAGTCCTGATCGAGCACAAATTGTCATCTCGTCGTTCTGGCCAATGCTCAAAGGCGGTATCTATTATTCGATACCGCTGGCATTGATCTCATTTGCTATCGGTATGGCGATTGCCCTGACCGTCGCATTGATTCGGATTGTACCGCGTGCTGGTTGGTTCCATGAGATCATTTATCGCTTGGCTCGTATCTATGTATCCGCGATTCGTGGTACACCGATGCTGGTTCAACTGTTTATTATTTTCTACGGTTTACCAAGTGTGGGCGTCAAGCTCGATCCGTTTCCTTCAGCGATTATTGCATTCTCGCTCAATATCGGTGCGTATGCATCAGAGACGGTGCGCGCCTCGATTTTGTCTATTCCAAAAGGGCAATGGGAAGCGGGTTCAACCGTTGGTTTGACGTATTTGCAGACGTTTCGTCATGTGATTTTACCGCAAGCGCTGCGCGTATCGGTGCCGCCATTATCTAATACCTTTATCAGTCTAGTAAAAGATACTTCACTTGCTTCACTGGTATTGGTCACTGAGCTATTTAAACAAGCGCAGATCATCACAGCACGTAACTATGAATTTATGCTGGTGTATACCGAAGCGGCGATTATTTATTGGGGTATCTGTCTGTTCTTGACCTTTATCCAAGGCAAGCTTGAAACGCGCCTTGATCGTTATGTAGCAAAATAAGCTACGTAGTAAAATAAGTCATGGCTCAATAGACACGCCCTAGCACAACAGGAATTTTTATGATCAAAGTCACTAATATTCATAAAGCCTTTGGTGGCAATCAAGTGCTAAAAGGCATCGACTTGACCATTAATAAAGGTAAAGTGGTCGTCATATTAGGACCTTCAGGCTCTGGTAAAACCACATTTTTGCGTTGTCTTAATGCGCTGGAGATTCCTGATAAAGGTGTCATTGCGTTTGATGATGACAGCTTAAAAGTTGACTTTGCGACTAAGCCAAGCAAAAAAATGCTGCTCGCTTTGCAGCGTAAATCAGGTATGGTATTTCAGTCTTATAATTTGTTCCCGCATAAGACAGCCATTGAAAACTTGATGCTTGGGCCTACCGTCGTGCAAGGACAAAGCAAAGCGCAAGCACGTGAGCAGGCTTTGGTCTTGCTAGATAAGGTAGGGCTATCAGACAAAGCTGATCTCTACCCATTCCAGCTGTCTGGTGGTCAGCAGCAGCGTATTGGCATCGCCCGTGCGCTAGCGATTGAGCCTTCATTACTACTGTTTGATGAGCCAACGTCGGCACTAGATCCAGAGCTGGTACAGGATGTGCTTGAAACCATGAAGCAGCTCGCCTCTGAGGGCTGGACGATGGTGGTGGTCACTCATGAAATCAACTTTGCCCGTGATGTCGCTGATCATGTGGTCTTGATCGAAGACGGCGTTGTCGTCGAAGAGGGTAGCGCCAAGCAGTTATTTGAAGACTCGAAGCATCCACGTACGCAAGCGTTTCTACAGCGTATCAGTGAATAGTGATACTCAGATTAACGCTATTGATTGAGCGTTTACTATATTAATCTGAATTAAAAAAGCCCCAATCATGTGGTCATGGTTGGGGCTTTTTTAATTCAGGATTACTCGGTGTGCTATCGCTTATTATTTTTCAGTATCGGAAGCCCATACCGAAAAATCCTCACGTGCCTCCTCATATTCGAAAGCAAACCACAGATCATTTGGGAATTGCTTTGTGGCTCGCCTAGTTGTTGAGAGGAGTGCATCTGCATATTTTTGAGTGAAATGACGATGTCGCTGGGTTTCTTCTTGCTGCGTAGTCAACGACAATCCATTGCTGTAAGCCCAATGGCCGTGTGCTAAATACTTTAAAACGGCTATCTTGGTTGCCCATATTTGTGGAAAATCTACATTGGTTTTTAACATCTCATTTAAAATCCCTAGCGATACTTGCAAGCGTCCATTTTCTCTCATACCTAAAGATTGGTTGCTGGGTAATTCACTCAAAGCCACGGCTAATTGATACCAAAATGCCCCTTTATTGTCCGTAGGTGCTTGCTGAATCAGTTGCTGGTAATCAATATCTTGATTGTCTTTTTCAACCTCGCCTGCAACCTTGGCAATAAATTTTATTTCATCGTCACTTAATTCAGTAGCAGTGCGGTGCTGATTTTGCATAGTATTATCCTGAATTGCTGATGTAGAGGGTTGGATAAGAGTAGTTGGTGTGACATCACACGCTATGACTGCTGGTGATATGAATCCAACCGCTAAGACGACAACGTATAGTGGATGAAATGAATGCAGGTGAAACATGAAATATATCCATTAAAAATAAAGCTAGACCGTTTGCCGTCTTTTAAGCCAGCGAGGGACGCGCGTGGTTGTGCCATTAACCACTGCATTTAACAACGCCGCCAGCAAAATCAGCGTCACGCCCAGATATTGAATCCAAGACAGAGCTTGATGTAGCAGTATCATTGCCAGCGCAATCGCCGTCAACGGCTCAAAAATCGTGAACACAGATGCACGAGAGGCGGGGAGCTTCTCCAGTGCTTTCATATAAAGGCCAAAGGGCACGACAGTACCCAAGAGCGATAGCCCTAACACATAGCCCCAAGTCAGTAGTGGCAAGGACATTAACTGCTCATAGGTGTGATACGTTTTGGGCAGTAATAACAGCCCGCACGCGCTGATCACTACGGAAGTGAAAAATACCAAAGGGGCAGGGTGCGCATCATGCATCGCACGCTTACCGAGCACGCCGTATAAGGAATAGCACATCCCTGCTGCCAACCCGAGCAAAACACCCCAATTGACTTGCGCTTGCTCACCCAGCATCGTCAACCCAACCCCAAAAACCGCCATGAATGCCAGCGCGATAGATTTTCGCGTAATGGACTCACTGAGCAAAAACTTTGAGAATAACAAGCTAAACACAGGCGCGGTATAAAGCAAAGCCACCGCAGGGCCCGCGCCAACATAACTGACAGCAAAAAAATAGCAGACGGACATCCCCAGTACACCAATCAAGGACTGAAGTGCCAGCCCAAACCACTGCTTGGGTCGTAATTTGATTAGCTGTGGCCATAGGGTCGGTAGCATGGCTAAAATAATCACTGCTGCCGTCACGATGCGTAATATCGTGACTTGCCAACCACTAAAGCCCATTTGATTGAGGTAGGTTGAGAATATCCCAAGCGTCCCCCAGCAGGTTGCCGCGGTAATGATTTGGACAATGCCTATCCATGACTGATGCGAGTGTATCGCCGCTGTACTGTCGATATTTGCCATAGTGGTTTCTTCTTACGATCTAAATGACATTGGGTTATTGCCAAAGCGCCTGTGATGTAAGCGCGCCAAGCTATACTGCAATAAGAAAAGACAACCGGTTCAAGGGCTGTCTTTTGTTTGTTATTTCAGTCTATCATTAAAAGATCGTAAACTGCTACTAGGGCGTGGTCTAAATTTAATCGACTGTCATTTAAAATGGAAGGCGTGGCTGGATAGTAGCGCTTACACCTGCAATAGAAAGTTACTTAGCAAACGCTTAGCACCTTCAGTGGCAAAAGATTCTGGGTGAAATTGCACGCCTTGTATCGGATAGTCTTTATGCGCCAGTCCCATAATCTCATCGCCCGTCAGCGCAGATTCATCGAAGCTTAATGTCGCTCGCTCGTCATTGGCGACGACTGAGGTAATCGTTAGGCAGCTTGGGATCGTATCGGCTTTTACCACCAGTGAGTGATAGCGCATGATTTCAAGCTCTTGCGGTAATCCTTGATAGATACCAGCACCATCATGGCGAATCGATGAGACCTTGCCATGCATCGGCACACTGGCACGTATTACATCGCCGCCGAACACATGCGCGATGCCTTGCATACCGAGGCAAACGCCCAGTAGTGGCACAGTTTTGCCCAGTTTCTCGATGACCTCGCTACAGATACCAAAATACGCAGGATCATCAGGGGAGCCAGGGCCGGGTGAAATGATGATTCTATCCAGATTCATTGCTTCCACATCTGCGAGGGTAATCTCATTATTGCGCTTAACGATGACGCTGGTTTCTTTATCATCACTCAAGGTTTGCAGAATCTCGCCGACATATTGGTAGAGATTGAAGGTAAACGAATCGTAGTTATCGATAATTAAAACATTCATGGGTCATAAACTCTTTGATAAAAATAGGGGTAATTACGGTTGCATAAAGCTGTCTAATACGACTTTCATCGCCGACAGTTTGCGCTGAATCTCTAGATACTCATCGGCTGGGTTTGAGTCATAGACATTGCCGCCGCACGTTTGCGCGTAGGCTGACTCGCCGCTGATAAACAGGCTGCGAATTGGAATGGCAAAGATACAATCACCATTAAAGTTAAATGAACCCAGCGCACCGCCGTAAGCACCGCGCCCATCTGGCTCGAGCTCATTGATCACTTTAATGGCTTCCACTTTAGGTGCGCCTGATAACGTACCAGCGGGGAAGTTGCTGGCAAGCGCACTGAACATATCTTCGTCAGGATGCAAGATACCAACGATCTCAGAGGAGATATGCTGTACATGCGAGAAGCGCTTGATGTCCATCAAACTACGCACTTTTACTGTGCCAAATCGTGCCACGCGGCCGATATCGTTGCGATGCAAATCGACTAACATATTGTGTTCGGCAATTTCTTTGTCATCGTTGAGTAGGGCGCGAGCAAGTTTGCGGTCTTCGACCACATCGACGCCGCGCTTAGCCGTCCCTGCCAGTGGATACGTTTCCATCTCTCCCTGACGCAAGCGAAATAGCAGCTCAGGGGAGGCACCGATGATGCACTGCTGTGCAAATTTCATAAAATACATGTGCGGCGATGGATTGACCGCGCGTAGTTTTTCATAAATAGGCATCTTATCGCCAGTGATGCGATATTTGGATTTAAACCCAACCTCGCACTGAAAAATACGCCCAGAGATGATGTCTTCTTTGACCTGCATCACTACATTGGCATGCTCTTCTTGACTCATGCCATCACCCAAGAACTCGACTGTGGGCGCTTCATAGCTGGGCGTTGACTCATCAAGTAGGGCTTTGATTTGCTCGATACGATTATTCTGCTGATCAGTCGGGTAATAAAAGTAGAAAATCTCGCCCGTCATCTTATCGAGCGTCAATCCATCTAGATACACGCCGAATTTGAACGGCTCAAAGTCGTCACTGGCTTTGGCCTCCAAACTTGGCTCAAAAAAATTCACGCAGTCATAGCCCAAATAACCGACGAGACCACCGCTTTGATCGCGAGCAATGACATGCTGCGGCGTGATGGCGCGAAGCAATTGATAAGGATTGTCAGTTTGATAGCAAGTCGTTTCAGCCGTTCTGTTATCAGTAATAGCGAGCGTATTACGGTCAATAGCGGCGATGGTGGTCACAGGGTCAAAGCCGATGGCATGATGGCGTGAGATATGACTGTCTTCACCCAATGACTCGAGCAAATAACAGGTGTCGAAAGCGCTTTCGATGCGTTTGAATAGCGCAAAAAAATCGATATCTTGCGTGAGCTTGATACGTTGTGGTTTGCTCGGGATATTGATAGGTGCAGGTTGGGTATGTATGGGCGTACTAGCAGTCATAATAAAGTCCAAAATGGTTCAAATATGTGTCAATCAACAATTAATAAAGCAATTAGGAAAAGGGTAGAAAGTATTGGGATCGAGGGTTTAAGCGCGTTCTCTATGGGTCGCAAGCAATGCACTCACATCGTGGCTGTGCATGGCTCTAGCGCCGCGAGAGACAGTCGCGATACCAACGCCTAGTTGCTCAGAGATGTCACGCTGCGTGATACCTCGATCAAGCAAGTCAAAGATACGAATACGGTTAGCAAT
>Ga0098065_1000254_pt1 | contig 26953 bp, 20 predicted proteins | sample 25_taG_FD_75062 | JGI IMG/M metagenome (GOLD analysis project Ga0098065, IMG submission 75062) | Marine viral communities from Cariaco Basin, Caribbean Sea - 25_WHOI_OMZ | ecosystem: Environmental > Aquatic > Marine > Oceanic | place: Caribbean Sea: Cariaco Basin | collected 2014-11-08 | reverse complement strand
AGCATTAGAATTGGAGCTGCCGCCCTCACTGATAGTCAGACCCGCTTGTGCCATACTACCAAGGCTCAAAGAAATCAGTGCTGCCATGAGCTGTTTTTTAGTCATTACCATGTTATTCGCCTCTCCCCGCGTAACGCCTGCCGAGCTACAGCCTGCCAGTTACGGTGTAAAATTTCTGTGTGCAGTCGTTAGTAACGACGCACCATGAATGCTCCATTAGCAACCCATTAAAAAATGGCTTGCAAACTACCCTCTATACGCTCAGTTTAAAGAGCGCTGACCTCATGTTTCGCTATGCTGTGGGCCAGTGTCTGCGCGCTGGCGCAATGGCTGCCTGCATCTATGGCTAGCGAGCCTACATTTATTCTACTGCTGCAGCTCATTAGCTTGATTAAGCTGCAGTCAATAAAAGCCACTAAAAATAAATAACTTAGACTACTGGGCCAAACAAACACTGACTCAAATCAATATAGGGGCAGTCGTTTACCTCCACAGAAATATAGAAGTAAACTTTTAAATACGCTAAAACTCACTAAATAATTAGCTTACCTATTGTACAGACTGTGTCTTAAAGCTTGTCCGCTACGTTACGCGTGTTAATACCAAACCGTTAATGAGCTAGAAGTCTTAGCAAGGACCTGTTAGCAATAGCTACTAAAATTAGTGCATAAGTTAACAGAATGTCATTGCTATCAGCAATAAAGCACAAATAATGCGGTTATCGATGCGCTATGTGTTTGTTTTATAACCCAGTAAAAATTAACAAGGGTAAAACAAATTGGGTAGATACAGCTAGATAGTGAGTTTTTGTATTTTTAGTGTATCATGGATTTCCTAGTAATTTAATGCTATAGATTTACTGAATAGTATGTTTTGTCCTGTAAACAAGATTTGCTACAGTTAACTCATAATGACGTAAGGTTCGTTAACATTATAGTAATATTAGCGCTAACCATTTATCTTTGCTAGCTGATTATAAAAATTGAATCAGTGCGTATACTAAGATAAATAATCACACCACGAGCAGTCAGCAACATTGAGAGGGTTTATGATTCGGGTCCTAGTAGTCGATGATCACGATTTAGTCAGAATGGGCATTAGCCGGATGTTAAGTGACAGCCCCGATATCGAAGTTATTGGTGAAGCCGATAGTGGCGATATGGCCCTAAAATTAGCCAAGCAGCTCACCCCTGATGTCGTATTGTTAGACGTTAATATGCCAAATATTGGCGGCTTAGAGGCCACCAAACGTCTAGTACAGTTGGATAAAGGCATTAAAATCCTTGCGGTCAGCAGTATGTCTGCTCAGCCCTACCCTTCGATGCTGCTCAAAGCAGGAGCCAATGGCTATATTACTAAGGGTACTCCGCTCGAAGAGATGATTCGTGCCATCAAAAAAGTCTATCAGGGCGGGCGTTATTTTAGCAGCGAAGTCGCCGAACAGTTGGCTGAGACGCTCTTGTCGGACAATGCGGGCTCGCCTTTTGATTTACTTAGCGATCGCGAGAAGCAAGTGGCGATGATGGTGGTCAATTGCCAAAGTCCACAGCAGATTGCGGATCAATTATTCGTGAGCGTAAAGACTATCAACACTTACCGCTATCGTATCTATGAAAAGGTCGGCGTGGATAGCGATGTGAAACTGACGCATTTAGCGATTCGTCATGGCCTCATTCAACCTTAAGGCTGGGCTCTTAAAATGCTACATAGCAATAGAGTAGTAAAACAGTAGACCACCAGACCAGCAATAGCCATCAGTAGAGGGACACTCGTCATGCTAGCGGCCTTTAAACAACGCGTCCTAAGTTATCTGCCGCCCTCTACCAGCTCTGCCACCTTAGCAGAACCACAAATTCGTAAACTAGGCCTCATTTATAGTGTCTACCGCATTATAGTCAGTGGCTTTTTGATGGCGAACAGTTATGCCGCGGTCAAAAGCTCTGATTTGCATATTCTTCCTACCCTGTTACAACAGCTATCACTGATTTTATATCTACTGCTTAGCTTCACTTTATTAGGTTTACTCTATTTTGCGTCGAGCCAGCCGCAGCGCCAACTGACCTTTGGCTTGGCCATTGATGTGATCATTTTCAGCCTCCTTCTCTATTCAAGTGGCGCCCCTGATCTACAAATCACTATGCTATATATGGTCGTCGTGGCGGCCAGCTTTATGTTATTAAGGGCTGGGCAAGCCTTAATTGTTACCCTCCTCGCCATTATTTTTGTCATTTATCAGCAGTTCTTTTTTGCTATCGCCAACAGCATGAGTTTGTCCAACCTAGGTGATGCCCTGCTGATGTCAATGAGCTTTTTAGCGGTAGGTTTTCTCAGCTGGTCTATCTCTCAGCGACTCGTGCAAGTGGAAAAGACCGCAGCGTTACAAGCACAAGAAGTCGCCAAGCTCAATAGAATCAATCAAGAGGTCGTTAGCAAAATCGTCAGCGGCGTCATGGTCATCGAAAATAAAAAAGTCGTTTTAGCCAATCAGGCGGCTTGCCAACTGCTGCATATCGATGGCTATAGCAGTGATGACGAGCGCAGTTTAGAGCATTTACAACAGCAATTAATTACCTTGCACCCTATCTTAAGAAATTGGTTTTTATCGCTACACGATGAGATTAGCGGCACTGCTGAAGACCCTAACAATCCTATTAACAACTCTATTAACGCCCCTACCCTGCAACGGCCTTACCCCCTCACTTTTATTTATGAGCTGCCACCATTAGCCAGTACTGGGGTGGTGAATAAATTGCGTATCGAGCTGACGCCGCTCAAAAATAACAGTCAACTGCTAATCATTGAAGACTTACGCCGTGAGCAAGCGGGAGCACAGCAGCTTAAATTGGCCTCGCTAGGACAATTGACTGCCAGTATCGCGCATGAGATTCGCAACCCTTTAGCCGCTATCTCACAAGCCAGCCAATTGCTCATGGAGGATTTGGCAGAGCAGGAATATCAAGCTCAAGACTCGGCTGCGCTTAGCGATGCGCACTCAGTGCAGTGGGACGGCAATCGCGAGTTATACCAGATGATTTTTAATCAAACCAAACGAGTTAACCATATTATTGAAGATGTGTTAAAGCTGTCTCGGCAACAACTTCCTAAGTTTCAGCAGCTCGATATCGCCGAATGGTTAGCGACGTTCTTAGCGGATCATTTTGTCGCGCAAGAGGTCCGCTTGCAGGCCAATACGGCCGTTAGCATCTATTTTGACCCCCAGCATCTTGAGCAAATCCTCATTAACCTGATTAATAATGGGCTGCGTTATAGCCGGCAAGCACAGCCACAGGCGCTGGTCGAAGTGGTGGTCTACTCGCTAGGCAACGATGTTATAATCGACGTGCTTGATGAGGGAAAAGGTGTGCAAGCTGCTGACTTACCTAGATTATTCGACCCTTTTTTCACTACCGACACCCAAGGGACGGGGTTAGGGCTTTATCTTTCACAGGCCTTTACAGAGGCCAATCATGCCCGCCTACTGTGCGTACCTGAACATGAAAAGACCTGCTTTCGCTTGATTATTCCACAGCGACAGTTTGTTGCGACTGATTTAAATAGTACTACGCTGTCTAACCCCACTTAACCCATCCGCTGTACGGAAAAGACTTGATTGACTGATATGATTTATTTTTATAAAAACACTGTATGGCAGGAGGGGTTATGAGTGCTATCGCGCTGGTCGTCGATGACGAGGTGGATCTGTGCCGCTTAATGCAAATCACGCTCACTAGGATGGGCATCAAAAGTCATGTGGCTTATGATTTGGCTACGGCCAATCAGTATTTAGACGACCATGTCTATGATTTTTGTCTGACTGATTTACGCTTACCCGATGGCTCTGGGCTTGAGCTGGTCAAGCGGATTAGTACTAGCGCTGCCAATACCCCTGTAGCCGTCATCACTGCGCATGGCAACATGGACTTGGCCATCCAAGCCCTAAAGCTGGGCGCGTTTGATTTCGTGAATAAACCCTTAGAATTGCCACGGTTAAGGCAGCTGGTCGAAAATGCACTCAAGGTCGCAGAACAGGCCAATATGCCTGCGGATGCCGAACAAAAATCTCCCGAGCAGCAGCTTTTAGATAAGCGCCTAATCGGTAGCTCTCCGGCCATCCAACAGCTCAAAGCGACTATTGTTAAGCTGGCCCGCTCGCAAGCACCGGTCTTTTTATGGGGAGCTTCGGGTACGGGCAAAGAAGTGGCTGCGCGTCTTATCCATGATTTAAGCCCGCGCCGTGACGGCAGTTTTGTGCCGGTGAACTGTGGCGCCATCCCTTCTGAGCTGATGGAATCCGAGTTTTTCGGGCATAAAAAAGGCAGCTTTACAGGGGCTTCAGCAGATAAAATAGGTCTCTTTCAACAGGCCAATGGCGGCACTTTATTCTTAGACGAAGTGGCCGACCTGCCATTAGCGATGCAAGTCAAACTGTTGCGGGCTATCCAAGAAAAAACCATCCGACCTATCGGTGATACCAAAGAAATATCGGTTGATGTCCGTATTTTATCGGCCACCCATAAAGACTTAAACCGCTTAGTACAAGCTGGAGAATTCCGCCAAGATTTATTTTATCGTATCAACGTGATTGAGCTTAAGCTGCCGACTTTAAATGCGCGGGATACTGATATACCAATCTTGGCACAGCACTTCTTACGCTTGATTGCCGAAGACTGGCAGTTAGAAAGCGCTCCAGAATTGACCGCTGCCGCCTGCGAACACTTAAAGACCCACGACTTTGCTGGTAACGTGCGTGAGCTGCGCAATCTGTTAGAGCGCGCTGTTACTTTGACGGAGTCTCCCGTTATCGATGTAGAGCATCTGGGTATTGAAGCGACTATTCCGACCACGAGTGTAGACATTCAGTCGCAGGTCTTGGAGTCTGAGACAAGCGCTAATCCTATAGACATATCAGCAGCTGCTGAAACCCAAGCGGCTACTTCACCACCGTCAGCAATAGCAGCTACAGAGCAGCCCTATCACAGCTCAGAGCAGCCGATATTACCAAGCCATACGGTAGAGCAGCCTATTACCAAGCCCAGCTATGCAAATAGCGTGATTCACGCGGCTATCAAACAGCCTGCGATGACCATTAGTGCTACTAACAGCGTTAATACCAGTATTAATAACAGCGCCAATAGCAGTGTTGATAAGAAGGCAAACGCACTGCCCGCTCAGGATGCATACGATGAGTCCAAGGCCTTTGCCGATAAGGTTGCTACCGATACCCTACAAGTGAACACGGCGGTGCAACTGCCTAAAGAAGGGTTGGAAGCCTATCTACAGGAGCAAGAGAAGAAGCTAATACTCACGGCGCTGCAGCAAACCAATGGCAATAAGACTAAAGCCGCTGAATTGCTTTGCACTACGTTTCGCTCATTGCGTTATCGTATGAAAAAGCTAGAATTGGAAGAAAATATGCCTGACGAAGATTCGGCGACTGCAGAGACAGAGGCTAATAACATAGACAGCCATTAAACTTTAAAAAAGTGACCGTCTTAAAAATTAACCGCGCAACCTTAGCAGAAGTCATTTAAAGCATCAGTAGCAGCCTGCTAAAAATAAAGCCAGCACCTTAAGATTAACTAGGGTACTGGCTTTTTTTGGTTTTTAGCTCAAAAGGATAAGCGCAATTGTTATGGCAAACTATTTATTTGCCCGACTTTAGAACAAACTTCATGCCTGCAGGGCGCGGCTGCGCGAGTATTACAGCTAATGCTTTTTGCTCCCATGCGCCATCATTGTCCTCGAGCCGAACGTCTGGTGTAACCCCAATATCATCAATTTGGCGACCATCTGCTGTGAGGTAGTGCGCTACGGTTAGCTTAATAGCCTGCTCATCATTCACCGGAATCACTGACTGTACCGACCCCTTACCATAGCTAATTTCCCCTACGATTTTTGCGCGTTTTTGTGTCTGCAAACTGCTGGCCAATACCTCAGCCGCAGAAGCCGAATAGCGGTTTTGCAAAATGACTACCGGTAGATTGGCCAGTAACGCATTAGGCGAGGTCTTTAAGCTGCGCTCTACGCCTTTACGACCCTCAATCTGTACCACATCAGTATTGGCCATAAACAGACCAGCAATGTCTACCGCTGACTCTAAGACACCACCCGGATTGTCTCTAAGATCAATGATAAGACCTGAGATAGGCGCATCTAATTTTGCTAATTCTAACAGGAGTCTTTGGCGACTATTATTTTGAAATACGGGCAGTTTGATTATCGCAATACCTTGCTCCAAGCGACTCATGATTTCTTGATTGCGCATCTGGTTTCTTTGCACGGTAATCGTCCGTTTACGGCGCCCTGCTCTAGACACCACCATCTCGACTTGCGTCCCAGCAATCCCCGTGAGCATCTGCTCGATATCATTGGCAGTCTTTTTATCCGTGAGCTTTACCTCATTGATTTGATGGAGGTAGTCGCCTACCTTGATACGCTCTTTGGCAGCAGGCGAGTTGGCAGTGACTTCAGTGACTACCCAATGGCCGTTAGTAGGCTCATACTCAGCATAGAGACCGACCTCGCCCACATCCCCTTGGGTAAAGGCCCGCAAGCTTTCATACGCTTCTGCATCCAAAAATTCAGCATGGCTGTCGAGCTTGGTCAACATACCACTCATAGCATCGTTTAATAACACCTCATCACTCACCGGCTCGACATACTCACGGCGGACTAAGTCCACCACCTCTACAAAAGTTTTTAGCGTAGTCGGTGAGATAGCATTCAATGGCACCACAGGTATAGGGCCACTAAATTGCGGCGGTAAGCCAATATTGCTAGCAGAGTCTTCATCGCCACTCGAGGCTAGAGCCTCATCAAAAGGCGCACTACTCGCCCCATCATCCTCTACGATATCGTCATCGTTTATGTCGTCATAGCTGCTATCATCAGAGCCCATAGCAATACTGTCATCAGCCCCATCAAACTCAGGAATCTCATCTGCTGCCTGAATCTCTTCTGCTACTTGAGCATAGGCCTTGGACTCGTTAATAACCGCACTCTTAGGCGTGGCAGCCAGCACAACTTGCGACGTTGCTCCTACTAAAATAATGGCTAAAGTCAGACGGCTAATAATGGGTGCTAACGTCTTAGGAGCTGAACGCTGCAACAAAGATACATGCATAAGAGGACTCACTAAATTCAAGGTCGATTTATAGTTATTAAATGGGACAATAGTCAGATTTACTGGGTAGAAATTCTATTAATTATAAAACTAAATAGCTAGCCCGATACCAAACTAAGCATAATATTAGCTAGCCCCAAGTTTAAGGCAATAAGCCCTCAGGTTAAAATGGATTTATGTAGTAGTCACTTACCTATTTGCGCATAGCGAATATAGAGGCTAAATACTGCTGCTATTAGGCTAAATAAGTGCTTGAAGATAGCATCAGCCCACATAAAAAAACCGCTTTTACCGATTAGCTTAGCACTAACTTTGGTAAAAACGGCTTTTAACTGCAGGTCTAGAAGAAACGCCAACCCTAAGATTAGCCATTCATTGAGCGAGCGATTAAGCGGGCGCTAACAGATTGAACCCCGACATCTCTTTAGGGGCAGTGACTTCCATCAATGCTAGGATAGTGGGTGCTACGTCACATAGACGACCCCCATTACGTACCCGCACCTTCTTCTCACCCACATAAATTAGCGGCACATGCTCAGTAGTATGCTGCGTATGTACCTGACCACTTTCGTAATCTTGCATCTGCTCACAGTTGCCATGGTCGGCAGTGATGAGCATATGACCATGCATCTTGCGCACACTCTCAACGATACGGCCGACACACTCGTCTAGGACCTCCACCGCTTTTACCGCGGCATCAAAGACGCCGGTATGACCGACCATATCCCCATTAGCGTAGTTGACGACCAGCACATCATACTTGCCTGACTCGATAGCCTCGACCAGCTTATCCGTCACCTCAAAAGCGCTCATTTCTGGCTTTAAGTCATAAGTGGCAACATCCGGCGAAGGAATTAAGATGCGATCCTCACCCTCATAAGTCTCTTCACGACCGCCACTGAAAAAGAAAGTCACGTGAGCATACTTTTCGGTCTCAGCGATGCGCAGTTGGGTTTTGCCTTTGCTCTCTAAAAACTCGCCCAAAGTATTGGTTAGGGCCGTAGGATAATAGGCAATCGACGTCTTAGCGTTGTTTTCTAATTCGTCAGAGTACTTCGTTAACATAACAAAAGCGGACAGCATCGGGCGTTTATTACGCGCAAACCCTGAAAACTCATGATCCGGCAACACAAAGGCTTGCGCCAACTCACGCGCCCGATCCGCTCTAAAGTTCATAAAGATAACGGCATCATTATCATTGATAGTGCAATGGGTCTCACCGTGTTCGATGACGGTCGTCGGACTCACAAATTCATCAGTTTCACGAGCTTTATAAGCGGCTTGGATAGCGCCGTCGGCACGGGTAGCCATACGCTCAGACTTGCCTTCGGTCATCAGCTCATAGGCTTTTTGCACGCGGTCCCAACGGTTATCACGGTCCATCGCAAAGTAGCGCCCTATAATACTGGCAATTTGTACGTTGCCTTCGTAATGAGCATTTAAATTATTCAGGTATTCGCGCAGACGATTGATATATTTATCAGCCGACTTAGGCGGGGTATCACGACCGTCTAGGAAACAATGGACGTAAACCGATTTCGCTCCATGGACTAACGCGGCATGACACATGGCTTCGATATGATCTTGGTGAGAATGCACACCGCCGTCAGACAAAAGCCCCATAATATGAACCGCACCGCCCATCTCTTGCGCGGCATGGAGAGCATCGACGATCGCTTTATTTTTATAAAACTCACGACTCTCTAGTTCGCTAGAGATTCTCGTGGAGTCTTGATAGAGAATACGACCTGCACCAAGATTCATATGGCCGACTTCAGAGTTGCCAAATTGACCCCCTGGTAAGCCGACATCTTCGCCTGAGGCTGAAATCAGCCCGTGCGGATAGTCTTGGTAAACCTTATCTAAATTGGGCGTTGTGGCAGCAGCGATAGCATTGTCTTTATCATCTTCTCGGTAACCAAAACCATCTAAAATCATTAATACATGAGGGGTTTTGCTAGATGCTTGCTTATTATTTTGACTGTCTTGACTACTGGACATTGAGTACCGCTCCTACTGTGATTCAGATGGATTCTATGGCTCGTCCCATAAAAAAAAGAGGCCATAGCGCTAAAAACATGAAACAGAGATAAAAAATGTAACAACAAAAATATTAGGGTGAATCAAGCCCTCTATCTTACCACAGAATGTAAAATTGCCGAAAAAACGCTAAAAACTCTATATTATTCAAGGGTCTTGATACAGCGTTGGTAGTTATAAAAACCAAATAATAAGCTTATGTTATAACAGTATTTTTTATACTTCATGAGCGATAAGCATGACGCGTTAAATGCCAGCTCGTCCCTTAATTCCTCTGATGTTATCGGTATATTCATCCGCCAAGTAAGAGGGTTATTTGATAAATATGCGCTATTATTTTGCTAATGAACTGAATGTGTTGACAGACCAGTCTCTCTAGCCCGCCTCTTGCATTCTATAAAATCATTGGGTATGATTATTGGACTCTGGAGTGTTTGCCAGTGGATGTTATTCCCTGAGCCGATAATGTAATACCCGGATGCGCTACCTATCGTCTTATTGTGTATGCCTGCACTGCTTGCAGTGTTTCAGGAAACCTTAAGAGACGATGACGTATCCCCCTTGAACGTGACGGTTCATGGGTCCCCATCCTACAGCGGCACTCCGGTTCTAAATTTTTAGTATGGTTGTTATAGTCTTAATATTCTATTAATCACTGTACTATTCTAGCGCTATAAAAAAAGCCCTCTCAATATGAAAGGGCTTTTTTTATGGGGTTTTCTGAGCCTGTAATAAGTCTATTAGTACGGCTTATTCATCATTAGCAGAATGAGTGATTTTCTTCACATCTTTAGGCACAGTTTTTGCGGTGCCATCTACCGTAGTAGTTTGCTTGAACACATTGCCAAAAGGATTGGCAGACTTATTCGGTGAGTTGCCACCCATACCACCAAACGGGTTTTGACCGCCAAAAGGATTGCCGCCTGGACCACCCATGCCCCCCATACCACCAGCACCGCCGAATGGATTTTGGCCGCCCATTTGCTTGGCCATCATTTCCATCATTTTTTGCTGGTTGTTCATGACGTAGTTATTGGCCAGGTCTTTCAGCTTTCTTTGTACCGACGGTAAGATGACTAATAGCGCTAGCACATCGCTAATCAAACCAGGGATCAATAATAACAATCCGGCGACGGCCATGGCCACACTTTTAATCATCGTATTTTCAGGAGGACGCATACCAGGGTTCATCATGCCCCCTGCTTTCATCTGCTGCGCCATAGGATTCAGCGTCGCTAGGCCTTTGCGAATTAAGGTAATACCAATGACCGCTGCGATGATAAACCAAAAGAATACTAGCCAGCCGCTCATAAATTGGGCGAGCAAGTACCACAGCAACATCTCAATGATAAACCATACGATGGCGATGCCAACAATCTGACCCATAATGCGTCGTCCTACAATAAATAATTAAAAAGAGAGTGAGAATAAGAGCAGCCTTGCTATCTACGGGGCTGCTAATATTTGCTTCGTTAATAAGGTATATGGGGATGGCCTGCTATACTATCAAATTCAATTTACTTTTTTAAGCAAATCTCTACCAAAAATAGGCACTGGGCACTATGGCAATTATTATCGGTATCGACCCTGGCTCCCGTATGACGGGGTACGGCATCATTCGACAGACAGGCGACAAACTCACCTATCTGGATGCTGGCACCATCCGTACGGAGACCAAAGAGATGCCTGAACGTCTTAAACGCATCTTTCAGGGGGTCACTCGCATTACCGAGCACTACCTAAAACACTTTGACGAGCCTATCCACGCCGCCGTAGAGCAAGTCTTTATGGCAGAAAATCCAGACTCAGCGCTGAAGTTGGGTCAAGCCCGCGGTGCCGCTATTGCGGGTCTGGTAGCGTTAGATTTAGAAGTGGCTGAATATACCGCCAGACAGATAAAACAGGCCGTCTGTGGTTATGGCGCCGCTGATAAGGACCAAGTACAAGAGATGGTCTGTCGTTTGTTGAAACTCGAGATCACCCCGCAACAAGATGCGGCTGATGGCTTAGCCTGCGCAATTTGCCACGCTCACTCGAGCCATTCGATGAATAAGCTGTTACTGAACTCTGCCTTGCTCGGTCGTGGGGCGGCTTCCAAGAAAAAAGGCCGCTGGCGCCTGACAGAAGAAGATGTCGCCAAAATGCGCTAATACACAAAGCGCGCTACCCTCTAAACCAAAAAGCAGAACCATGACGGCTCTGCTTTCTTTATGCTAATAAGTCAGATATAACTTATTTAACCATTTGGCTTTCTACTACCATATCTAACACATAAGCAAATTGCTTGCCTTTGACATCGCTTGGATCAACGGTATAACGTTTAAGACGCAGCACTTGGTCTTGCTTGGCATTATGAGTGAAGCCTTCGATTTCGCCGGCAAATAAGGTCCATTTGCCTTCGTCAGTTTTGACCCCTTGATCATTATAAGTAATAGGTTTTACTTTCAAGCACTCTTTGGTCGTGCCATCAGGGCAAGGCTCAGCTTTATGATCTACCGCCCAAAAGATAGTTTCACCTTTTTGCTTATACTTGGCTTCAGCATTCATCTTACCTTGCCATACTAGCGTAGCCTGCTTAGCACTGCTGCTGTCTATTAATGTTAATACTGGCGCTGCCCCGTGTTTATAGCTCAGCTGACTATCGCCCTGCATTACGCTATTTAGCAGCTTTTCAGCAGCATCTAAATCCTGACAAAACATCTGCGTGCTCATGACGTTACCCACCGTCATCACATTACTGGCCAACTCATAGCTGCCGCCCATACGGTTACAGCCCACGCCAAAACCTACGGTATTCGTGCCATTCTGCTGAGCGAAGTTTAGGGTTACTTGGTCTTTTACAGCAGTCAATGGTGCTAGTGGTTGATTATTGCCATCCACAGCGCTAATGAGGGTCCAATCGTAGCTCGCAAGCGTCTTGCTATCGATAACAGCTTTCGTATCTGCACTATTGGCATCGGTCATACCTTTATCCTTCACAACAGTTTCCGTAGCCCCACCGCTAATAGGCGTGGTATTTTGGCAGCCTACGATAGAGAGCAGGCCTGCCATGATGGCAGAAGATAACAATAATTTTTTATTGGCAAAGGGCTGAATAGACATAGGGTTCCTTGTAGGATAATAGAGGTATTAACAAAATAATCGGTATATTAAACAGGGGCTTAGATATTAGTATAGGGCATTAAATTCGTGCTAATATCCAATAAAGCTACTATAACCAACCTAGAATCAGATAATGTAACAAAATGTTTATTCCGTATAGGATATTGTTCTTTGAAGAATAGTGACTGTAAGAATATAGAATCAGGTCATTTATTATTGCTGTAATTTACTATACCTGCTATTCATTAAGTGCCATTCCTACTGTCTTTGCTTGACCTTGCCACAGCAAGAGACTACCCCGCTCATTGGTTTGCACTAAGATTGGAGACTCTGAACCCTCTAGCGCATAGAACCTACTAGGGCTGGCCAACTCTCTACCGAGCTGGCCTTCTGCTTGCTCAATCTCGTCATTACAGCCCATAAGTGTGCTAATAGTTAGCCTACTGGGTTTGGTCATCTTGCCATCGAGCAATGTATAACCCGCTGAATGCCAATTGCAACCCATCTTATAGCCAAACCCTACCTCCTCATTAGAGTTAGATTCGTTAAACTCAAGCTCAGCTTTTATATTGGCTATCTTAGGAATAGCTTTAAAGGCTGGTATAGGCAAATGGCGATTATCAATAGCGAAATCCAACGTCCAATCATATCGAGCTAGCCCATTCGTAGTGGCTGGTATTAGCTGTATAGACCCTTTAGTCTGCTTGTCCAATCGCGCTTGCCACAGCAGTACACTGCCCTCGTCAGAAATCTGTAGCATAATAGGCGTGTCACTACTGCCCTCAGCAGCGGTCAGCAATTGCAATTGACTGCGCCCGTCGATAAATTTGCCCAATAGCTGCTCAGCCGCTAATAAATCAGGACACATCTGCGCATCACCCATCTCATCGGTTACCGTCAGAGTCCTGCTGTGCGCCCCCAACTCTTGCAGGCGAAAGCTACCCCCACGAGCATTACACCCCACGGTATAGCCCATTCCTGGTGAACCATCTGTTGGTAAGGTCAGCTGCACGTTATCTTTGATTTCATTGAGCAGCGCTATAGGCTGACGCTTGGCATCAAAGGCGCTAATTAACTGCCACTTTTCGACAGGCAATAAGGGGACGCCAGTATTACTTACCACAGAAGAATTCTGCTTGACTGCAATTACCGGCGTTATTACAGCATTTCCTTTAACCTCAGTAACCGTCCTAACACTTGCCACCTCCTCTGCCATGACGGGCGCTTGCACCTTTAACGGATGACACGCCAGCAAAAAAACAGGCGCTACGATTAACATAGCGCCCACCCTTATTCTTACATTTCTTCTCTTACTCATACTACGCATCTCATCAAGCCACACTTCTCTTAAGTGTCATAACGGTCCTAAAGGTCCTAATCGCCACAGGATTAGCTGGCCGCTTGCTTTTTAAAGCCAAACCGCTCATTCATCATTTCATAAAAACGGGCAATCCCCTCGCCGTGTGATTTCGGATCGACTTTTAGGATTCGGCCAAAGTCTAAAGCGATATATAAGACAATATCGGCATAACTAAATTGATTATCGACTAAGTACTCATTGTCTTTCAGGAAGCTTTCAAAATAAGGCAAAGCTTTGGCAGCACGCGCAATAGACTTGGGCGCAAGCTCCGGGACTTGGTCCACTCGCTCAGCTTTCGACGGATGGCTGTGCTGGAAGGCGAGCATATAATTATAGAGCACTTCAAACTCAGCAATCCGGCGCATAGAGCAAACCTTAGCGCGCTGTACCACGTCATTGCCCATCACCGAACGCTCACCGTAGACGCGGTCAAGGTATTCACAAATTGCTTGGGAGTCATTCAGTACTGTGCCGTCCTCTAAAGTTAATACAGGCACGGTCTGCATCGGGTTCATTGCGGTAAACGACTCTGAGAATTGCTCACGCTTGGAGAAATCGACATCAATCACATCCAAATCGTCCATATCGTCGACATCGATCCCTTTGGCTTGCAGCAAAATGACCACTTTACGCGGGTTTGGCGCCGATCTTGTTAAATATAATTTTTTCATTACAATCTCCTTTTGTAGTTGCAAATGGTACTTTTAGAACAGAGGTGTTGCTTTACCGAACAAGGAGGCTTCTCTATAGATTGAAAGCGCCTCACTGACCTAAGTTACCTCATCATAGCAAACTTATTTCATTTAAGTTAGCCAGCTTATAAACACTTACGTAAGGATTAAAAAGCGCTCGATAACGGTAAAAAAGACCTGAAAACCAGACCATAAAAAACCCTGCCACCTAAGTCGCAGGGTTGGTAATCTTGCCAGTCTTACTCATAGCTTACGCTTGGGCAACGCTTATTTATTAGGCGCTGGCGTAGTACGCAGATACGGTTTGATTTCGGTATAGCCTTTAGGATATTTCGCTGCGATATCTTCGTTTTTCACGCTTGGTGGAATGATAACGTCATCACCATCTTTCCAGTCTACTGGCGTCGCAATGTTGTATTCATCAGACAGTTGGAGCGCATCGATGACGCGGATGATCTCGTCAAAGTTACGACCACAGCTGGCAGGATAAGTTAGGATTAGACGAATCTTTTTATTAGCATCAATGATATAAACGCTACGTACCGTTGAAGTGTTGTCTGCATTTGGGTGCATCATGTCGTATAAATTCGCGACTTCTTTATTTGGGTCAGCGATGATAGGGAAGTTTAAGTCCGTCCCTTGGGTCTCACCGATATCTTTACTCCACGCATGGTGGTCTTCTAGACTATCAACTGAGATACAAATTGGCTTAACGTTACGCTTTTGGAATTCACCATTTAGCGCAGCAGCACGGCCAAGCTCAGTCGTACATACTGGGGTGAAGTCAGCAGGGTGTGAGAAGAAAACAACCCATTTGTCGCCCGCCCAATCATAAAAATTGATATCGCCATCCGTAGTAGGAGCGTCAAAGTTAGGAGCCGTGTCGCCAAGTCTTAAATGTGCCATAAAATTTTCCTTAGTGGTTATAGTTTGGGGGTTATGAATTCGTTGTAGTTGCCTTTATCTTATCAAATTCATTATTTAATTCATGTGCTTGATTGTAAATCTTATATTCCTTCATGGAATATTGCAACTGCATTAGTATTACCCTAGCTTAAACATAGCATCGCCATCAATTTTCATATCGACCTTATCACCTTTCCAAAGCAATCTTGGGGTCGCCTCACTCATGCGTTTACTGGTCTCGCCTGAGTGCTGCAGTGTAATACCGTCTTCATCAATAATAGCGATACCAATCACATAAGTATAGACCACGCGACTTTTCGCTTTGGGTGAGGCGTTAATATTAAAGACACATTCCACGACCTGATCTTGGTATTGCATGCGCATCTTTGGCTGCAAGGATGCGATTGAGACCACGCCATTACTCACTGCAGAATAGACCGAAAATACGAGCGCCACTTTACCGCCGTAATGTTTGGCAATCTCAGGGTTGACCAACACCACTTCTTTACCAGGCTCATTGGCACTAGCGACCCGTACATCGCCTTGATGTTGCACGTAAGGCTTTTTGCTAAGACTGCCCACTTCCTGCGGAGCATGGACGTAGATCATCGCCTTGCTATGCTGCGCTAAGATACCCACCCGTAAATCCAAGTCGTCATTGTCCGCACTGGCATCGCCATTATCGACCCAGATAGCCTCGACCCGCAGGACGTCTTTGCTGCCTTTAGTGAGGCTGACCCGATGCTCGCTCCCAGGTTTATCTAAAGTAATTTTCTTTAGATTAATGTTAGGTTGCGGCGCAGAAGAAGAAGATATTGTTAATGCAGACGTTGTGCTGGTAGCGGTCGTAGTCGGAGCAGCCGTCGACTGTGCTACTGGTGCGCTACTCTCCTCCGCCACTTCGCCACCAAAATGGGTAACGAGAGCTGCCAAGCCGCCGTTAAAGCCTTGACCAATAGCATTAATACGCCAAATACCTTGCTTACGATAGACCTGCAGTAGCATCACGGCGCGCTCACTAGCGAACGCTGACCCTGAAAATTGATAGTCCACTAACTTTTGACCCGCCTGCTCAAGCCGCACTTGACTGGCGCCCAACTCTTGCATGGTTTGCTGACCTTCGATAGTCGCGGTAATCACTAGATAGTCGACCGTATTGGGCAACTTACTCAAGTCAATATCAAAGCGCTGCTGCGTGCCCACCGCTTGCCAACGCACCGCACCACACGGCGTAACCGGCTGATTATAAAAGGTCATATAATCATCGCTCACTAGCTTTTGCTGGGCATCTAAGCCAAAGCAAGCGACATCCACTACGGCAGACTGACTGGTAATATCTGCGGTTAAACTAAACTGTTGGGTAATACCTAAATCGGTAAATTTGGCTTTTTGACCGGCGACCATCTGTAGCATAAAAACATCCTTGAATAATAGTAGCTCGCCAGCCTATGACGAGGCTTAAATCTGCATTTTTGCATCCCATACGCAAAACTCACCAAACCGTCCCTTCCTGCTTTCTCCCCCCGTTTTCCTACCGGCTTCCGAAAGCACCATCTCCCCGTTTATCTCTTCTAAATAGCCCAGCGCCATTAACTTGCTTTTGAGCTCTGGTGTTTTAAGCCCGAGAGATTTCGCCAACTTCGCGGTAGTTAGTTTGTCAGGGAGCGTTGCTGGTGTAGCAGTAGTGGGTTCTTTTTCTTTGTTTTTCTCTTTACCTTTTTCTGTATCCTGCGCTACTGCTGACTTACTCGCGGCAGCTTTAAGGATTTTTTTTGGCTTACTGTCTCTGGCAACTGCTTCACTTTTATCTTTATCTTTTAATTTATCAGTAGGTTGCTGAGTGTCTGACGCTTGTGCCTTATCATCTACCTTATTACTTTGCTGCGCAACCGTATTTTTGCTAGCCTCTGATTGCTCTGATACATTGGGTTTAAAAGTATTCTTACTTGACTCAGTGGTGTCCCTAGTCGCATCGTCAGCCACCGTCGTTAGCGCCTCTATAGTTATACGAACAGCCTCGCTAATACTAAGCAGGCGCTGCACCTCGTTATAAGTTTCTTGATATAGCTCAGCATCCGCATCGCGTTGTATTAACACGCCCATTTCATTGCGTTGCTCTTGACCAATAGCATGGAGTTGTAGACTGGTAATAATAGCCTCACTGTCATTCAGATAGCACTGGGCTTGCAAATTTTTGCAGAAACTCGTTTGTAGATACATCAAAGTATTCAACCAACGCATCTCAGCCGGTTGCAGGTGGTTTTGTTGATATAAAATATGCGTGGCAGCTTGCCCACTATCGCGCTGTGCTAACAGCTCTTGCACACGCTCATTAAGCTTAAGTGCAGGAGTGACAATGATTAATTGCTCCGTGGTATCTTGCAGCAAATTTTCTAAATGGTAGGTGGTCGCGCTAGTGCTTAAAAACTTGGTCATGGTCGTGTCCCTTATTTATAATCCTTATTAGCGTTCACAGGACTTTTCAACCGTCTTTCTTGATAATAAAAAAGCCCAATACCACCATACTAAAATTACTTTATATTTAAAATAAATAAATTTATATTTTATTTATATTAATTAAATTAGCTAAAATTTCTAATTTTCATGTATAAAAAAAGGCCTATCCTAAGATAGACCTGATGCATACTAAGCGACAGCCAGTTTAATCTGAAAGCAATACAGTGCGACTGGGAGCAGTTTTACAAAGTCTCACGCATGGCATGTTCAAGCAGCTCCGAGTCTAGTCCAGCATCGCTAATCTCATTGCCCTCGGTATCCCAATACTCCATTCTAATCATAGCCGAACGGACACGCTGTTCGGTTTTATCAGCGTCTGTTTCACGATCCTGCCGGCCCAAGATGCCACTGAATTTATCAGAGATGTTTTGTATAAAAACATCAAAGACCGTCGTCAGTTTATCGGGTGTGGTTTGAGTATTTGACTTTAACCATCCTAATGCACGTACGATATCCTGCTCGGTATCTGTGAAATCACTGCCTAGAGGATAATCGGGCAAAGTACCGTCTTGGCGAAAGGGTTGTAGCTTAGCGCTTAAAACCTCGGCTGTATTTTGCTCGGAGGCGAGCGTCTCATTAAGCGCTGAGTCATGGATTTTACGGTTGTCTTGTGCGGTCTCTAATAGCTCTTGTTGAAACTCGCTATCTGTAATGTTTAGCATAGCGCTAATACATTCGCTATCTGCCGCATAGCGCAAATCCGCGATACCATATTCCGTAATATAAACGTCGCGCAAATGCCTTGGAATCGTCAAGTGAGAGACATTCCATAAGATATTACTTTTGGTCTTGCCGCCACTAGTCCGAGTAGACCGCAGTAGTAGCACTGACTTAGCGGCAGGCAGACTGTGCGCCATACTCACAAAGTTATATTGCCCGCCAACACCAGAGACCACCTTGCCATCGGGCAGAGTCTCTGACGCGGCACCCCCAAGCGCCGTGGCCATCATACAAGTGTTAAAGAAGCGGGCGTGCTGGCGTTTATAGGTCTCTAGCATATAATGCTCGCCAATCACTGAGTTGATTTGGCTGATACGCCGCATCCCGACGGTATTATTGGTCGATTCTAGACTACGTAGCCAGTCGTAAAACTCTGGCGACCCCAAAAAGAAAGCTCCGTCTAAAAAGTGGCCTTGGGTCTCAATAAGGTTATTATCGGATTCGGTGGTGTTGCCATTGGCCACGCGGCACATGACCTCTTCATCTTCGACCACTCGGCGCTTCACGATGCCATGCTTGACCAACAGACGAAACCCTTCATTGAGCATTTCGCTACAACCGTAGACGCCAGTCACAAAGGGCTCTAAGCCGCCAAATTTCTGAACGGTGGCATGACTCTCAATATCAGGAGCTAAAGCTTGTAGCACCCGTCGATAGGTGGCATTGTCGGTCTGTCTTAATACTAGAGCGTGGCACAGCGCATCCGCTAAAGCCCCAATACCAATCTGCAACGTACCACCATCTTTGACCAAGGTAGAGGCATATAGGCCAATCGCATAATCTGCATCGCCTACGGGCTGACGCGGGGCCGCAAATAGTTTGGCGTCTATATCTATAGGGCTAGTATCATCCTTTCTATCAGCAGCATTTTCCTCACCCGCATCCTGAGTAACGATGACCTCAAAAAGATTGGCATCGACGATAGCCTCTCCCCCTACAAAAGGAAGCTTGGCATCTACCACCCCAACACAAAAGGGCTTGGGCGCACCTTTAGCCGCGATAGCATCAAGCGTATCTAAGGTCAAATCGGTGTTGCAAGCTAAAGAATAATTACCCTGATTATCTTGCGCTAATTTTTGCACTACGACGTTAATATCGCGTGAGGCCAGTGCTTCTGGGACGTGAGTATAATTCAGACTGGCATAGAAACTCTGGGCGCTAAGACTGCCAAGTAAGGCTCCCGAGCTCATATAGAACTCTTGCACTTGAATATTATTAGGCAAGCTATCGCTACTATTGGCCTCCGCATATTTCAGCCGAGGGAAGTCTGCTCCATAGAGCCGCTCAACGAAGGGCGTCAAAAAGCGTTTTTCTAACTCAGACTTGCCCACAGGCGGATTCAACGATAAAGCGGTATAAATAGCCAGCTTACGCGCAGGGTCATTCGCCACCTGATCATAAAGGGCATTGAGTAAATAATACGGCTTGCCCAATCCTAGCGGCGTCGCTAAACGAATAGGACCGGTAATATTTTGCAGTATATGCGCGACGGCAGCGTCAATAGCATCAGTTATTATGGTCATAAGGGCTCTATTATTAGGTAAATAAACGGTAAATAAAGGTAGTATCGAAAGTCATTCAACTAATAATGTCTGACTTTAAAATTGAAAAGCAGGTAAACCAATTAGTCTTTAATGCCATAGCAAATTAAGCATCATTTGATTTTTGAAGCAAATTCAATTGGAAAATCCACTGATTTCACAATAGCACTGATTAATAAGGGGTCCTTATCACCATATACCTTAATATTATCATTAGTATCTTTGCTCACTACTAACATATGGTTATTGTAGGTTTGGTAAGCTATGTACATATCAATTTTAGTATTTTTAAAACTTTCATATTTTTGGTAGAAATTAGTTGTTAAGATTCCATTTGTTATATCTCTAGCGCTAAGAACTCTACCCATATCAAAATCATCTATCTTTAGTCCTACTTTATTTAGAAAGACTTCATCCAACCTACTTCTAAACAATGAGTCATTGTTGTATAGCTCATAGTTATCATAATTTATACCTTCACTCAGTAAACGCTTTTGCACCTTTGGAGTTATAAACTGGGCAGCAGTAAAATTATATTTCCTTTCTATGAAGTTATAACTTTCAGAAAAACTGCTCTTTAGAACAATAGAAATTTCACCTCTATCATCATCTTGATTTATATCAACTTCATAATATTCACAAAGGTAACGATATAAGCCATGGTCTTTCTTATCAGTTTGCCATAAATACTCTGGTATTCCTGTTTTATAAATTAAAGCTTTTCTAATATCTTCTAAGTCATCTAAATAATCTGTAGGTGCTAGAGAAAATGAGGTTATCTGATTTTTATCAACATTAAATGCTATGTAGCCTATAAATACTTCTCCAATACCCGCTATAGTTGTGTAGTTATTATTGTCTTTGAATTCTAGTCGTCCTTCACGACTCTCTCCGTCCTCTTCAAATCTTCTTACTATTACTCTACCTTTTTGTTTAGATACAAAATCCGTAATGGATTGCCCAGGGCTCATGCCACCTAGCTCTATCCTCTCAGGAGGAACAACGCATGATGCTCCCCAGCTTAACGATGGCAATAAGAGCAAATATAAAGATTTTTTAAACATAAGATTATCTCGTAAAATTTATTATCTACTAACTTTGATAATAGCCTTTTTTATTAAATATATCATTGATTTAATATTATAGATGCATATCGATATCTATTATTATTTGATTAGCAAAGACTCATGTAAAACAAGACGCTCAAAGCTATCAAAACTCTCTCAACAAAGCTCACCCATAAAAAAAGGCCTACCCGAAGGTAGACCTAATTCTTTTTATTAACTGTTAATCTGCTATTTAGCTAACCATCACTTAGGTTGGTTTAAAAGTATCGCGTAAGCTAACGATTTGGTTAAATACGGGCTTGTCATTACTATGATCTTCGCTATCAGCGATAAAGTAGCCTTCACGCTCAAACTGAAAACGCGTACCCGGTTCCGCATTAGCCAATGAAGGCTCAACCACTGCTTCTAATACCGTGAGCGAATTTGGGTTTAATGCTTCGTGCACATCGCTGACGCTACTAGGGTCTTCTACCGCAAATAGTTGCTCGTAGAGACGCACAGTAGCTGGGACACCTTGGCTCGCAGACACCCAATGAATCACGCCTTTTACTTTTCGGTCTTCGGGGTTTTTACCTAAAGTCGTCGGATCGATAGTCGCTTTTAATTCAACCACATTGCCAGCATCGTCTAGCACATGCTCAGTGACAGCGAGCACATAAGTATTGCGCAAGCGAATCTCTGGCTTCTCTGGTGACAGACGCTTATAGCCTTTTGGTGGCTCAAGCTCATAATCGCCCTGATCGATATAAATGGTTTCAGTGAAAGGAATTTCACGCTCACCCATATCAACATTAGGATGATTGGGCTGCGTTAACCATAGGGTATTTTGCTCATTATCCCAACGGGCAACCACACCTTCGTCTTTTAAGTTGTCCCACTCTTTAAGCGCTTCATTAAAGTTGGTGATGGTTACTTTTAAAGGCTTGAGAACCGCCATACCGCGCGCGGTAGTGGTCTCTAATGACTGGCGAATACTGAATTCAAGTAAGCGGAAATCCACTACTCCATCTGACTTTGCCACACCAACGCGATCACAGAAATCACGCAAGCCTTCTGGCGTATAACCACGGCGACGCATGCCCGCAATCGTTGGCATACGCGGATCATCCCAACCGCTCACGATATCTTCATCGACCAATTGCTTTAACTTACGTTTACTGGTCAAAGTATGGTCGACGTTTAGACGGCTAAATTCATACTGATGCGGGGCTAGCTTGATACCACCCTTCTCACCAATTTTCTCGACCGCCCAATCATAGAACGGACGGTGATCGGCAAACTCTAGCGTACAAATCGAATGGGTAATGCCTTCAATCGCATCCGATAAAGGATGGGCGAAGTCATACATAGGATAGATACACCATTTGTCACCGGTCTGATGGTGCGACTGGTGCATCACGCGATAGATAATCGGATCGCGCATGTTCATGTTCGGGCTAGCCATATCAATCTTGGCACGTAATACTGCTTCGCCCTCTTTAAACTTGCCGTTTTTCATATCATCAAACAGTTGCAAGTTTTCGGCGATAGTAGTATCACGCTGCGGTGACGGCTTACCGACTTCTGAGAACGAGCCGCGATTATCACGAATTTGCTCAAGGGTTTGCAAATCCACATAGGCATCACCCTGCTCGATGAGCTGGACTGCCCACGCATACAATTGGTCAAAATAGCTAGAGGCATGACGCGCTTCCCCTGACCACTCAAAGCCTAACCACTGTACATCGTTCTTAATGTTATCAATGTAGTCTTGCTTTTCAGCAGTTGGGTTGGTGTCGTCATAACGTAAGTTACAAACGCCGCCAAACTCATCGGCAATACCAAAGTTTAGGCAAATAGACTTTACATGACCTAGATGCAGATAACCGTTAGGCTCTGGTGGAAAACGAGTGACGATCTGCTGGTATTTTTGCGCCGCTAAGTCTTCTCTAATAATTTGACGAATAAAGTCATTTTTTTGTTCAGCGGGCTTGGTTGAGTGGTCACTCATTGGCTGGGTGCTCCTAACACGGTACGAGTCGTCTGCCGTATTGCGGCGACAACTAAATAAGTATGAAATAAAGGGATAATAAATACTGATTGAACTATTAACTTAACTATCAGCGATATAGCTATAAAAACATAATGAAGACAAATAATATGGGGCATATCTTACCGATAACAACCGCTAGGGACAACTGTTGTCTTGTGGCAAAAGACCCATTATGAGTCGATCTAATCTAAACTTGCCTACAATAACTTGGATAATGGAAGTTCATCTGGTTTATGCCTCTTAGCTTATGCTTATTTATGCAAGCCTTTAAAGTTAAACCTAGCACTCATCCATTAATTCGCTATTGAGACGCTAATCCAGTCATGCGCCTTATTCTATCAGCAATCTTGCTACTTTGAGCGCTTCATTAACAGCCTGACACATGACAGCTCGCCAAAAAGTCGTTAGACTACGGCTAATCAATAGGCTTGTATGAATTGACTATTATTTATGCAGCCATGACCGATAAGTTAAACCATTAATAAAAAGTTTATGCGGCTCACTTAGTCTAGACCATGCCCCTCCATATTCAGTAACGAGCACTTATTCAGCAATGAGTAATCTTAAGCTGCGGGGCATCGTTTAAATTTTTACTAATTTTTGCGCCCATCAAATCAACAAGGATAAGATGTGACTGCTATTAAAATGTTAAATCTTAAAACACTAGGCTATTCGAGTCTGCTATTGCCAATCCTGCTAGCAGGTTGTGCCAATTCTACTGTAAACGCCAATCCAACTACTAATCCAAACCTCAAGGAGCAACACATGAGTGACATGCCAGTCGTACAACTCGATACTACTATGGGTGCTATCACCATCGAATTGAATGAAAAAGCCGCGCCAAAAACGGTCGCAAACTTCCTAAACTATGTGAATGCCGGTCATTATAACGGCACTATCTTCCATCGCGTTATCCCAGGCTTTATGGTTCAGGGCGGCGGTATGGATGCTGATATGAATGAGAAAAAGACCAACGCTCCAATCGAAATCGAAGCGGACAACGGTCTGAAGAATGACATGGGCACTATCGCCATGGCACGTACGCAAGATCCTAACTCTGCGACCAGCCAGTTTTTCGTAAACGTAAAAGACAACGACTTCCTAAACCATTCTGGCAAAAGCATGCAAGGTTGGGGCTATACCGTATTTGGTAAAGTCACTAGCGGTATGGACGTAGTACAGAAAATCGAAGGCGTTCCTACTGGTCGTTTTGGTATGCATGCTGATGTGCCAAAAGAGCCAGTTATCATCAACTCTGCTAAAGTGATTAGCGAGTAAAATAGGTTAAATAGATTATTAGCGAGTAAGTTATCCGCTAGTACGAGGTTAGCGATTAGACCTGCTAGTACTTCCTATCTATTAGCATCTAGTCGCTAGCACTTAGCCAATAGCTTTAAGCTATAGCCATAATTACCATGTAAACTCAATAGGTTGCTATTCGATGACCCCATTTAGAGATTACCATCATTTAGTTACGACTCGCCCGCATGATGTGCGGCAGGTCATGATTAGTGATTTGCATTTGTCTGCGTCAGAGCCTGCCTTAGTGCAGGCTTTTTTGTCATTGCTGAAAGACTTGCAAGCCCTACCCAATCTACGCTGCCTATATATCTTAGGCGATTGGTTTGACGCTTGGATTGGTGATGACGCTTATCTTTCCTTGAGCGATGCTAAGAAAGCTAGCCATTGGATTACCCCGCTTATAGAAGAGCTTAAACACTTGCGCTTACAAGGCTGCGATGTCTTCGTCATGCATGGCAATCGCGATTTCCTGATTGGTCAGCCCTTCTGCAACACTTTTGGCGGCCTGTTAATCGATGAGCCTTATGACATCCAAATCGGCAGCCAACACTTCCGTTTAGAGCACGGTGATGCCCTTTGTACCGATGACCATGCCTATCAGCGTTTCCGTAAACTCATGCGCAATCGCTTGGTACAGTGGTATCTACTGAATAAATCTTTAGAAAAACGCCAAAAAATAGCGGCAAAGATGCGGCAAAAGAGTAAAACCGACACCGCTCGTAAAACTGAATTTATTATGGATGTTAATGAGAGCGCCGTAGCACAAGTCATGCTAGCGTATGACGGTCTATTGCATGGCCATACGCATCGACCTGATATTCATGTCGTACCTAATAGCTTTCAAAGCACTGGCACCAAGCAAAGCATTGATGCTAACAACAAAGCATATGCTGAAAATAATAATAAGATCCGCTATGTCTTGGGTGATTGGCGAGTATTAAATAGTGGCGGCTCCCGTGAAAAAGTCGAGGCAGTTATTGGGTTGGTCGTTGCTGAACCTGATGAAGTAGCTAGCGATGAAACTTTTATTATGGTTTGTTATACCAATTAGTTTGTTTGGTCATGACATGCTTAAACTCTTATACCGAAAAACCCTCCCTTATATAGATAAGTGAGGGTTTTAATTTGCCAGATATAGATTATTTTAACTAGCCATGACCGCTTATAGCTAAACCCTACTTTTCTAACAGTTTAAAAAAGTGAGTGCGGTAATGTTTGAGTTCGCGAATTGAGTCGCGGATATCATCCATGGCCAGATGGCTGCCGTTTTTCTCAAAGCTGCGTAAAATGTCGGGACGCCAGCGGAAGCACAGCTCTTTAATCGATGACACATCTAAGTTGCGATAATGAAAAAAGCGCTCAAGCTCAGGCATCTGACGCGCCATAAAGCGGCGATCCTGACAGATAGAGTTGCCACACATGGGCGACTTGCCAGCATCTACCCATTTATTCAAAAAGGCGATGGTCTCAGCTTCTGCCTGCTCAAGCGTCACCGTACTACGGCGGACTCGATCTATTAAGCCGGATTGACCATGTTGCTTGGTATTCCAATCATCCATGCCATTGAGCTTTTGGTCAGAGACTTTGATAGCAAAGACCGGCCCTTCAGCGAGGATATTTAAATCTTGATCGGTAACAATAGTGGCTATCTCAATGATTTCGTCGTTTAAGGTATCGAGACCCGTCATTTCTAAATCTATCCACACCAGCCCTTTTTTACCTTCGTTCTTAATCTTAATTTTGTTGGGGTGGTCGGTCGTGGCCATATGCTTTCCTATTAATCATGCGATGTTATAAAACTAAGTTATTAAATTGGGTTATGAAACTGACTTATAAAACTTGCTGAACGTTAAAATTATAAAACTATAAAATTCTGTAATTATACAGTTGGGCTGCTTAGTGCCCTTGCGAAATACTAAGTTTGCCTAAATATAGCTGCCTATAGCGTAAACCTCGTAACTCTTTATACACTCTCTAATCAACATGCCTGTAGCCGCCTAGAATATCTATGCGCAAATAATGAGATAAGGTGCTGAGTTATTTAATGGGCAAAACCTATACGATAAGCGGTGTATGTTAGCAAATTTTCACGGTACACTGAGTTAAATTTGTTATTGCAAAAATAATTGGGATATTCGCATGAAAGGTTATAAATAATGGCATTAATTCGAAAACGCAAACTGACCAAACAGCAGATTCGCCGTATCGAAAAGCAACAACTCGACCAGCAAGACAGCCTCGATGACAGCCTAATGGATGGCGTCGTCATGGCGCACTATGGCAAACAGTTGGAAGTGCAGATTACTAGCCTGCCCAACGTCATCCCGGAAAAGCCGGAAGTGGCTGCAGATGACCCCGACCCTTTTTGGCAGCCTATCGCCATGCACGATATTTGGCGCTGTCACGCTCGGACCAACCTACCGATGTTGGTCGCTGGGGATCACGTGCGCTGGATTGCGGACTCGAACACGGGGCTTGGCCGTATTGAAGCGGTAGCGCCACGAACCTCGTTAGTGTCACGTCCTGACCGCTATCATAAGCTCAAGCCTGT
>Ga0098065_1000253_pt1 | contig 26971 bp, 24 predicted proteins | sample 25_taG_FD_75062 | JGI IMG/M metagenome (GOLD analysis project Ga0098065, IMG submission 75062) | Marine viral communities from Cariaco Basin, Caribbean Sea - 25_WHOI_OMZ | ecosystem: Environmental > Aquatic > Marine > Oceanic | place: Caribbean Sea: Cariaco Basin | collected 2014-11-08 | reverse complement strand
TTGGGCAACTCGCTCACCATAGCTATAAACTGTTGGCTATCCCCTAGACTGGCTAGCGCGCCACAATGCTCATCGACCAACATGCCGGCAGCCGCATCGTCAAAAGCATAAACAGGCAAGCCACTGGCCATAGCTTCGGTCACGACATTGCCAAAGGTCTCCACTTGGCTGGCAAAGATAAAGGCATCACCACTGGCATAATGCTCAGCCAAAGCCTGCCCCATTTGTGCGCCTGCAAAAATAATATCATCGCTACCACGTACTAGGGACTGTAGCCGAGATTTATCTGGACCGTCTCCAACGATAACGAGTTTCATAGCCCGGTGCAGTTGCTGCATCTGCAGGGCTTGATAGCTTTTAATCACTAAGTCCACTCCCTTTTCAGGAGACAGTCGACTCACCATAATGAGCACGGTATGCTGCTGACCCGCTCCCCAAGATTGCCGTAGTACCTCTGAGCTTTTGCTAGGGTTAAACCGCTCTATATCTACCCCACGACCCACGTGTACAAGACGTTTAAAGCCGAATGCCGCCAAGTCATTTTGCGTTTTTGGGCTGGGCACACAAGTGGCATCTGACCAATTGTGAAAGTATTTAAAATAAGCCAACAAAGGTCGCGCTAACAGCCCGATACCAAAGTGCTTACTAAAATCATGGAACTGCGTATGATAGCCCGTCGTCACCGCGATTTTCAGGCGTTTGGCCGCCAGCAATGCCGCCAATCCCAATGGCCCTTCGGTAGCAATATGGACGATATCGGGCTGTATATCCTGCAGATAATGCTTGATACGGCTATAGGCTGGCATCCCAAACTGCAACTCTGGATAGCGTGGAATCGGCATCCCTTTGACTGCTAGCATACTGGTAATAACCAGCTCATCTGCCCCGTTAGGTTGAGCCTGACTTTCTTGATAATCGCTACTCTCATAGCGACTGCTAGCACTGGCCACCACGGGACACTCTGCTGACGTACTATTTAGTTTAACAATATTTTCACGTTTTTTAGGTTTAATTAAGCTGATTTCATGACCCAATGCTGCTAAGTGTTGCATCAGTTGTTTCAGGCTTAAAGACACCCCATTCACCTCGGGTAGCCACGTCTCTGTCACTAAAACAATGTGCAGCTTGTTGGCTTGCGCATGGCTCTGTGGCTCTACTATAGGACTGCGGCGATAATTGATCGTGGGCATATTTTTTATCCATCCCTGTAACTATATAGGCTTACCTTAGCAAAATCAGTTGACAGTTTTATGGCAGTATTAACGCAATTCCATGACAATGGTCTACTTTTCAACCCTCTAAATGAATAATTATCCTAAAGTTTCTTATCGCCCTAGTATTACTCTAGAGCAAGCACTCTATTCATCTAACCAAAGTTGTCGCTATACGCTACGATCCGCCAGAAAATTTATATCAATGCCTCGCTATGTGTCAGTTTGCAACAGGATTAATTATAGCGATTCGTAGTAAGTATAAAGTGAGGCTTGCTTGCGATAACGCTACTGAAGCGCCACAACACTACTAAGTGCTAAGTACGCCACAACCCTTACACTATAGGCTGCAAACTTCCTAACGATAAACGACAAAGACTCAATAGTTATCTCAACAACCCTCTTAATAACTATTTTAACAACTGTCTCAATAATCCATTTAACAACTCAATACATTCAATAACTATAGGTCGCTACCATGCATAACACCCAACAAAACCAACAAATTGTCCTCGCAGCTCATCCTAAAGGTATACCTACGCCAGATACCTTTAAAATTAAGGCTATCGATATGCCGGAATTGGGGACTAACGAGGTACTACTAAAAAGTATTTATGTCTCGGTAGATCCAGGTATGCGTGGGTTTATGGATAAGGGCGATGACGATGCAGCAGGGAATAAATACGAGTTAAATAAGCCCATTACCAGCAGAACCGTAGCGCAAGTAGTGGCCAGTAATAGTACTGACTTTGTGGTCGGTGATATCGTTCACGGCCGCTTTGCTTGGCAAAAGTTCCAAAGCGTCTCACCTGAAGGTTTAGAGAAGGTTGACCCCAGTCTCGCTCCCATCTCTACCGCTGTAAGTATGCTGGGCGTACCCGGTTTGTCTGCCTATTTTGGTCTGCTCAAAGTCGCCAATATTAAAGCTAGAGATACGGTTGTGGTCTCTGGTGCAGCGGGTTCTGTGGGCAGCATAGCCGCACAAATTGCAAAGATTCACGGTTGCAGAGTGGTTGGGATTGCCGGCTCAGCGAAAAAAATCGCCTATTTAGAGAGCGATTTGAGCTTAGATAAAGGCATTAATTATAAAACCACTGACGATATGACAGCAGCTATAGCTGATGCCTGTCCTGACGGCGTCGATGTTTTCTTTGATAATGTCGGTGGTGAGTTGTTTGATGCAGTATTTGCCAATATTAACCCTCATGCGCGTATTGCCATCTGTGGGCAAATTGCGGATTATAATAATGATGCAGTCGCCCAAGGGCCGCGGCCTATGCACACGCTAATCAAAAAGAGCGCGCGTATGGAAGGGTTTGTGGTGTTTAACTACGCAGATGAATTCGATGCGGCTAAAAAGCAGCTCGCTAAGTGGTACAATGAGGATAAATTAAAGTATAAGGAAACCCTTACCGAAGGCTTTGCTAATATCCCAGAGGCTTTTATCGGGCTATTTTCTGGAGAGAATATCGGCAAACAAATGGTAAAAGTGGCTGACCTTGACTCATAACCCAATTTGCTTTTCTATACTGGTCTAACCAAGACTCTTTACTGGCCTAACCGAGACTTTTACTGACCCAACTAAGACACTTTTAACCGCGTGTGATACCCAGCTTATGACTATTGACTCTCCGCTTTCTATAACCCCAACTGCGAATACCGCCGCTACCCTGACCCCGCTATTGCTTATTACTGCTGACCCGAGCCATCCGTTGGCCGCTATGGCGCTGCGTTATGCACAGGCTTATTTAGCGTCGTCTAAGAATGAGCAAGCCTTACAGGTATTTTTCTATGCTGATGGTGCCCATACTGCCAATCGCTTGCGCTGGCAATCTGCCGATCAAGCGAATATCACACAAGCTTGGCAAGCCTTGGCTGAGCAATACCAACTGAGCTTACCTGTTTGCGTGAGTACGGCTTTAAGTCGCGGGATTAGCGATGAGGACAATAGCCAGCGCCATCAACTGCAGGGTGATAATCTTGCCGCAGGCTTTAACTTGGTAGGCTTAGGAGAGTTGGCCATGCTAATACAGAACGATTGCCGCGTACTGCAATTTTAGAGGAAGGTTATGACCATATTAGTGAAACTGTGCACGCCTACTGAACTGGCCAGCTATGAAGGCTGCGCCTTAGCCTTAACCTTGGCAACCTTTGGTCATGAAGTGCGGCTGTATTTAGACGCACCCGTCTTTGGGATTTTGATGCAACCTGAGTCGCGCTTAGCGGGGATGATTAAGTCTCTAGACTTGTACGATATGCCACCAGCTTGGTTGCCAGACGATGTTTTTAGCGGTTGGTTAGTGGGCATGGTGCCCGATGCCTTGGCAAGTCAGCTTGAGTTGGTCCCTGAAGCATTGAACAACCATCCATTCGAGCAAATTTTGACATTTTAAACGGCCGCTAACCCTCTAGCCGCCCCATTATTATTTTGAATTTTAAGTGGTATTTATGAGCACCTTGTATCAACTGCATGGCAATTTAACCTCCCTAAAACAGCATATCGACACGCTAGCTATGACTTGGCAGCCGCAAGATAGCGTCTTACTCTTGGGCGAGACCGTCGCTTATTTGGATTGGCTCGATGCCTATATTGCTGATAGCGAAATGCCGGAGATGACTTTGAGCCGTCTGTACGTGCTGCAGGCCGATATTGATGCGCTATCTCTCACGACCCAACAGTATCTCAATATTGCTTCACGAGCCTGCCAGGTATTAAGTGATAGTGACTGGGTTGCACTGACTTTATCGCAATATGAGACTGCTAGCTCAGTATTAGAAAGCTCATCGCCCAATAAATCTACGGCGAACCCACAGTTTAGCAAAGTGGTGACGATTGCGTAGGGCTTTGACCGTATAACCTTGCGCTTCAAATTCTACTTAGTACCAGGCTTAAAAGTCATCTTAATCTTAACACCTAGAATAAATTCCTATGACCCAATCCCTTACTTCAGCCTTAAACACCTCTACCCCAACTACTGAGCCTAACCAACCGCTTGCGTTGGATGCCGAAGGCCATCTGCTAGACCATCGTCTATGGACGCCAGAAATCGCGCAGCAACTTGCTGATACTTTGGCCGTTGAGCTGACCCCTTTACACCTACGCATCTTGATGCAAGTGCGCGAGTTTCATACGGAATTTAATCATCCTCCCTCTACTCGGCCTTTGATTAAATACCTTATGAAGACGCTACCGGATGACGATATTAGCAATCAGAGCTTGCAGGCTTTATTTAATACGGGGCTAGTAGCCCGCCATGTCAATCGTCTTGCTGGCTTGCCCAAACCTCCCAACTGTTTGTAAGGGTCAACGTTACAGAGCTATTGTCAGTTCAAGCCAGCCTCACATGACGCTTTATCACCATAAAAAAAGCGTAATCCTTGCAAAAGCATAGTCAAACCAAATAGGCAGACTCTATAACCCAGTTCAGGCTGCCTATTTAGGATTAAAAGGCACTAAATTGTCATAGCCTGTACTCTGCCCTTCATCCCCTTTAAAACCCTGCTGCCGCCACACTTCATACAGGCAAATTGACACACTGTTGGCCAAATTTAAACTGCGTGACTCGGGTAGCATTGGCAATCTTAGCCAATTGGCCTCACCAATATCTGCTCGAATATCTTCCGGTAAGCCTGCCGTCTCAGAACCAAATACTAAAGCAATATTGTCCTCATCCCCTTGACTGCTGAAGTCGTAGTCATAAAAAGGGTGGCTGAGCTTAGTGGTCAATGCCACCATGTTAGGACAGTTGGCCTGTTGTAGCGCCATTTTGGCGTCTTGCCAAGTTTCATGCACTAGCATATCCGCATATTCATGATAATCAAGGCCCGCTCGACGCATCTTTTTATCTTCTAAATCAAACCCTAATGGCTTTACCAAATGCAACTGTGCTCCTGAATTGGCACATAAGCGAATAATACTGCCGGTGTTATTAGGAATTTTGGGGCTGACTAATACAATATGAATGGTCATAATTGGCTCTTAAATGGTTTTATTAAAAGTTTTGTATCTGCAGAGTAACGTCAAATTACGTAGAAACCTGCGTATTTATAGACTCTTGCAAAAATATGTTACAGTTTTATGGCGGTAATTACACTTTGCTACTGGGCAGGCTTTTTTCATTTAACTATGATACCCCTAATGAAGGGCGGCAGCCTAAATCTAGTCATTCACTGCTTACTGCTTTGTAAGGGCGCTTTGTCTCCATATGGTGGCATGGTTCTTATTTTTTACACCGTATATTTTTTAATGTAGGTTTAATCAGAGCGCAAAGTTAGGGTATTGGCTTTAGGTGAGTACTTTACTTAAGTGTTGGTCTGATTTATAGCCTTACTTGGGTGCTAGTGTTTTGCTCTCTTTCACTATCGTGGTTACGTTTGATTTATAGAAATCAAAGGCCCTATTTCCTTACTTATTTAGAGGTAGTTATTATGAAAAAAGTTATCATTGCATCTTTAGCAGCTATGTTCGTTCTTACTGGTTGCAACACGTTCAAAGGTCTAGGCCAAGACGTGTCTAGCGCTGGTGATGCTGTAACTGACGGCGCACAAAAAGTTGAAAACAAAATCTAATTTCCCTAGATTTAGTGCTGATTTACTTCACAGTAGTCGCACCTAGTTTTCAAAAAAGCTCATCTTTTGATGGGCTTTTTTTATGTCTGACCGTTAGCTAGCTTATGCAAGTTTTATAAAAAAGCATACAGCACTTGATTTAGATAACGCCGGCCTTTGTCGGTAGTGAGTAAGCGCTCAGTATCCTCTGTCAGTAAACCCTGGGCGATAAGCGCGGCCACTTGCGGTTCGATAGTCGTTTTTGGCAGTCCAGTGCGTTCTACGAAAGCTTGCCACGTCACCCCACCCTCTAGTCTGAGCGCGTTTAGCATAAACTCTGCAGGCAACTGATCCTGAGGAATGGCTTCAAAACCCACCGTTTTTGGATAAAGTAGAGTCGGATAAGGTAAAGTCGCTGTAGACTTCTCATACTGGCCCGCTGTTTCTGCAGCCTCATTATGCAAAGTATTCGCCACCTGCCATTTGTCTTGATCAAGATAGTCTTTGGGCAAGCGTGATTTACTAAACCGGGCAATTTGTAGTCCTGGCGCTGCTGTGTCATAGCCAGCTAACCCTACTGCTGACTCTAAATGAGCGTCTGCTGCTAAACTTATTTTGCCATGGGCACCTGCCCCGATGGCCAGATAATCCCCAAACTGCCAGTAGTTCACATTGTGCTGACATTCTCTATCATGCGCGCCTGCCCAAGCCGAGACTTCGTAGCGGCGATAGCCCAACTGCTGCAGCCTAGTCTGCCCCGCCTCTTCGATATCTGCCAAGGCATCTTCGTCAGGCAATAAGGGCGCATTACGATAAAATACCGTATTCGGCTCGACTGTCAGTTGATACCAAGAGATATGCGTCGCCCCAGCATCATGCGCCTGCTGGATATCGTACAACGCTTGCGTACTGTTTTGTGTGGGTAAGCCATGCATCAAGTCCACATTGACCCGCGTAAAGCCCGCCTGACGAGCTTGGCCAATAGCGGTTCGCGCTTGCTGGGGATCATGGATACGCCCAAGGGTAGTTAATTGTGCGCTATCAAAGCTTTGCACTCCGATCGATAGCCGATTAATCCCTACCTCGAGATATTCGGCAAAGGGGGCGTGCTCAAGCGTGCCTGGATTCGCTTCCATCGTCACTTCGCAGTCGGCTACAAAGGGCAGTCGCTCGCGTAAGCCTTGAAAGAGGCGCTGGTATTCAGCTATAGGCAATAAGGATGGCGTGCCTCCACCGATAAACACTGAGCTAATAGAGCGACCTTGCAACCAAGGAATTTGCGCACTGGCATCCGCTAATAGCGCATCGACATAAGCGCTATACATGGCAGCATTGTCGAGACTGGCACCCAACTCGTGCGAATTAAAGTCACAATAGGGGCACTTCTTTACGCACCAAGGGATATGAATATACAGCGCTAAGGGTATGGCAGAGATAGATAACAACATGATAAAACAGCCTAACGCAAAACATTGCTAAAATAAAAGAGTGCTAGGATAACGATTTGAAGCGTTAATGAACAGCTTTGTTCATAAACAGCCTTGATGACAATGATGACCACTGCTGCCCTAGCCGCCCACTAACGGCTATTTTACGCTCATTTACTAGTGAATTATTGAATGAGTGTTATTCGAGATGCTTTTAGGGTGGTGACCATAATTTTAGCTAGACATCCCCTTAGGCGCATCAGCATCAAACTATCGATAACAATAAAAGAGACAGACAATGAAATATTGGTTAATCAAATCCAACCCCAAGTGTTTTGGTATTCATGACTTAGAGGCTCTCGATACGGAGATGTGGGAAGGTGTGCGTAATTATCGCGCCAGCAATTTTATGCGCGATGATATGCAAGTGGGTGATCAGATTATCTTTTATCACTCTAGTGCCAAACCCTCTGGCGTGGTTGGCATCATGAGCGTTGCTACCGCAGGCTATCCTGACCCCACGCAGTTTCACCCCGAAAGCCGGCATTACGACCCACGCTCTACGCCAGAGAAACCACGTTGGTATGCTATCGATGTAAAATTTGAGCGAGCCTTTTCTGGCATCCTACCTTTGCCAAAACTGAAACAAATGACTGTATTAGAAGATTCGCTATTGTTACGTAAAGGCTGTGAGCAACTGACGGTATTGCCGCTAGAGGCAAAACACTGGTACGCCATTATGGATGCTGCGGTAGCAGAAGGGTTGATTGAAGATATTGAATAGCCGCCTTTTTACAACCCTTTATAAGCCCTTCTAACAGGGCTTTTTCTTTGCCACTGCCTGTACTGCATGAAATATCGCAATCAAAAACTGCCCTTCTCATTTATTTCAGCTGTAAACCCTCCTTAAAGACTTTTTTAAACTCCTTTTAATACCCACCAAAACCACCTTAAAGTTTGTCTTTGACGTCTTTAGAAAACCTAAAGTTTTGTTAACGTTATCAACCAGTCAGCGTTAGGTGTATGAGTTTTCGGCTGTTATAATACTGTGACTTATTGACTTAATATACTGTACAGATACTGGATATGCTTAACGCATCGTGGCTTTTTTACCCATTGCCGCTGTCTTTACACCTGGTCATTGTTTCTCTCAACATACTGTACTCTACTTTTAGTTCTCTTTAGATGACTACTGCTCTTTAGACGATCACTGATTTTTAGAGACTAACAGATGGCTATAAATCTCGCCCTGCTCTCTCTGCAGGCGACTGATAATCAAGTCCTCAGATTAAGACCACAGTATAAGTATATTTCTAGACAATCTGAATCCCAGATAAAACCAGACTTATCTCGAATTCAGGTTATTTTATTTTTGTAAGCCGCATCAAGAGAAGGATCATAATATGGAAATTACTTTAAACGGATATTACACGCTGATTTTAGCGACCCTAGTATTGTTGCTAGGGCGCTTTTTAGTGAGAAACATCAAGTTCTTAGAGGACTTCAATATCCCAGAACCTGTCGCTGGTGGTTTGGTTGCGGCCATTATCGTTTATGCTCTAAATTTAATCGGTGGTTATAGCTTTAACTTCCAGCAAGATTTGCAAACCGCTTGTATGCTGATGTTCTTTGCCTCTATCGGTCTTAGTGCGGACTTTGGCAGGCTTAAAGCTGGTGGTACGCCCCTATTGATATTCACTGCCGTAGTGGGAGTGTTTATTGTCCTGCAGGACGTCGTGGGCGTGGGCATGGCGAGTATGCTAGGGCTTGATCCTTTACTGGGCTTAGTCACAGGCTCTATCGCCTTGACCGGTGGTCATGGTACAGCGGGCGCTTGGGGCATCACTTTAGAAGAGCAATATGGTGTAGTAGGCGCAACGACGCTAGGTATCGCTGTGGCCACCTACGGCTTAGTAGCGGGTGGTGTGATTGGGGGTCCTGTTGCGCGCAGATTGATTAATAAGCTAGGGCTTAAGCCTACCCCTATGAATCCTAACCCTAGTGAAGTGGAAAAGCTGGCTGCTGAGCAGTCACTCTACAGCACGAAGCATAGCGAAAGTGAAGTTCATGCTAATAAAGAAATGTTTGAAAAACCGGATAATATTCGCCTGATTACTGCGTCTTCTACTATCGAGTCTCTAGCGCTATTTGCTGCTGCGTTGGCTTTTGCCGATGTCATGACTATAGTGGCTAAAGACACTTGGTTTGAATTGCCTACGTTTGTATGGGCTCTAGCGGCTGGTGTTATTATCCGTAATGCCTTAACCATGATTTTCAATTTTGATATGTTTGACCGTGCTATCGACGTCATTGGTAACGCTTCTTTGAGCTTATTCTTAGCAATGGCTCTATTATCATTGAAATTATGGCAGTTGACAGATTTGGCGGGTCCTGTATTGATCATCCTACTGGTACAGACTCTAGTGATGATCGGTTATGCCTACTTTATTACATATAGAATCATGGGCAAAGATTACGATGCCGCCGTATTATCAGCGGGTCATTGTGGTTTTGGTATGGGTGCGACTCCGACCGCTATTGCCAACATGCAGGCGGTCACCGATCGCTACTTACCTTCGCACAAAGCCTTCTTAATCGTACCTATGGTTGGCGCGTTCTTTGTAGATATCGTCAACGCTACTGTACTGCAAATTTTCACCAAACTGCCGTTTATGTAAGCCATTACTTTGCCACTCTCTAGAGATTTTTTATAAATAGTTTTTTATAACTTTTAGAGCGGGCATCATCAACAGGGCTATAAAAGGTACGTTAACATTAAGCTATCCTGAGTGAGTCGCATCTTGCTCAGGATAGTTTGCCTTTATGCTAGCTATAATTAGACTATCTATAATCAGGCTAACTATAGTTATCCCGACTATAACCATTGCCCTCTCAGACTAGCGACCGCTTGCTGGCAGAATTTTAGTAAAATAAATACTGACTGTTGCGCTGTCACACGATATTCTAGTGACCCTGACCTCTATCTTAGTGATGCTTATACTGTCCTAGATAATCACGATTACGAATAACAAATTTTTCGTAATTAAAGTGTTTTTTGCTCAAGACATACCTCATTTAAGAGACCTCAAGGATCCTCTAGCATGCTAAAACACAACCGCTCTATGCTCGCGCTTAGCTTAATGACTATAACTACTGTAGCCCTAAGTGGTTGCGGCGGCGAAGAGACCGATAAGATTAAAAAAGAATATGATCGTATCGAAGATCAGCTCAAAGCAGAATATAAACGTGTTGAAGCCAAGCTCACAGACAATGAAAAAAGCATGGCGGAGATTTTAGAGTCGGTCTTCCTACCTGAAGAGAGTTTAGATAAATTCTTAGATAAAATTACCCCAGAAGGCGGTAAAGGTGGTTTGTACGCCGGGCACTTTATTGAACTTAATGACGGTGATGCCGGCGATATAGATATCGGTGCTTTGTACTTTGATATCAGCAAAGCTGGCGCTGGTAGCATCGATGGTCGTGTCAGTTACCAACAGCAGCCTTGCCAAGATAACCGTACCCTCGCTACCGATACTGCGGTAAAAGTAGATAATGTCATCGTGGGCAAACTATCCGGCAGCTTAGATACCTTAAAGTTCTTAGATGTTAAATACGTCAACGATTTAGGTATTGAGACGCCCAATATATTAACCACCTTTAGTGGTAAGTTTAATGACAAAATGGCGGGCAGCCCTTGGTTCGGCAGCTTTGAATACCAAGATGGTCTGGGCGGCACCCAGCTCTCTTCCGGCAACGACGGCTGTAATGTCCGTTATACGCTAAGCGACCGCGCCAACTTCGTCACTTACCCCTTAGATTATACCAAGGGTGAGCTTAAAGCCGATATTATTGGTACCGGCAGCCAAGCACGCTTAACTTGGAAAAATCCTGAAAATACCGCTACGGTATTGGTCAGCCAAATCAATGTGAATAAGGCAGAAAAGGGAGCGAATGGCTACGTGCGTAACCAAATCTTGACGGCGGGCGAAACTCAATTTACGCCCGCCGTTGATGCTACCCCGACCAACTACGCCTTTGTCATCCAGGCTTTTGATAAAGATAATAACTTTATCGGTTATCAAGCGCGCGTGATGGATTTACCAGAAGCCCAATAAGCCAAACGGCTCTAAAACAAAGGGCGCAAAGTCATAGGGTTTAATTTAGGCTATACACGGCCCTAATTCAGCTTAACCAAGCCCTCTTATGCAAGCGTTCAGACCTGCCCATCTTGTGACAGATCGGCAGGTCGTTTTTATTCATGGCTTTCTAAAGGACTCATTAGAAGTCGCCAATAGCGTCTGAGTAGTGGATATCAAGGTCGATAGTCCAGCAGACCATAATTCAGTTAGTGATTTAGTAAGTGATTTAGCTATGCTCACGGATTTTAATTTCTCTCAGTTCACCTTCCACAGTCGTCGCCTTTGGGTCCTCGTCTTACCCATCTTAATTACCCAATTTAGCCAAGCTGCTTTAGGCGTGGTGGATGCCATTATGGCCGGTCGCGTATCCGCCTTAGACTTGGCTGCGGTTTCTATTGGCTCAGGGATTTGGTTGCCGTTATTTTTATTGGCCACGGGTATCTTGATTGCCACTACCCCGTTAATTGGTGAAGCGGTGGGGCAAGATAATATGCATCACGTGCCGCATATCACCCAGCAGTCGTTATGGACAGCGATAGCTTTGGGGCTTATCGGGTTCGTAGTGGTCAACCTTATGCCCAATGTCTTGCCGTTGATGGGCGTACCTGCCAATATCGTACCTAAAGCCAGCCAGTACCTCCACGGGGTCTCCTTTGGCTTCCCGGCCATTGCTGCCTACGCGGTATTACGCAGCTATTGTGAAGCGTTAGGGCGCCCGGAGCCAGTAACGATTATTAGTATCATCGGATTACTTGCTGATATCCCCTTAAACTACATCTTTATCCACGGTCTCTTTGGTATGCCTGAGCTTGGTGGCGCCGGTTGTGGGGTCGCGACTGCGATTGTCCTATGGATTAACGTTTTATTATTAGCCACCTATACGCATTTTTCTAAACAGAAACAGATTGCTAGTACCCGGTTTTTCTATAGCTTTACCAGCCCCAATCGCGAGCAAATCACCAAGCTATTAAAACTAGGCGTGCCCATTGGGGTATCCATCTTTTTTGAAGCCAGCCTATTTAGCTTAGCCTCTTTGGTTATCAGCCCTTTGGGTGAGCTCGCCGTCGCGTCCCATCAAGTGGCCTTAGCCGTCACCTCACAGCTGTTTATGGTGCCCATGTCACTGGCGATGGCCTTAACGATTATGGTGTCCAATCGCTTTGGCGAACGCAATTTTACTGCCTTACGCCATGTCCAGACTACGGGGCTGATTTGGACCGTCCTCATTGCGGTTGTGGCCATGGTCATGGTCTGGATATTCCGCCCGCAGTTGGCAGCGCTATTTACGGATAACCCTGTGGTACAAGAGCAAGCTATGTATCTGCTTATCTTTGCCTTAGGCTATCAATTATTCGATGGTTGGCAAGTCAACGTTGCCGGTATCTTACGCGGCTTGCAAGATACTACGGTACCGATGTGGATTACGTTATTTTGTTATTGGTTGGTTGCGTTACCTTTAGGAACCTATTTGGTGCGTTATACTGATATCGGCGCTCAGGGCTTTTGGATGGCGCTGGTAATGGGCTTACTGTTATCCGCTATTCTCCTCACCTTCAGATTGCGCCACCAACAACGAAAAATTCAGCTAAATTATGGGCTGTAGCGCCAACAGTAAAGGGACTTAATAAACAAATAGATAACAAAAATTGTAAGTGTACACATGTACATCGATTGCTCATTGCGGCAAATATAGGTATGATTAGCACGTATTGTATAAATATTTTGTTACAGTCGCTTATCGCTAGTTATTAATGATTTATTCTATTGAAAAATATAATTTAATTAGCTAGCTTTTAAGCTGTTTTTTAGGCCAAGTGACTGTTACAACGTCATAGGGCGACGATAATTTATACCTTTTTTATTCTATTATTTTCATTATTAGGCACAAGGCATACACCTTTTATGGACATTGAAAAGATCCGCACCTTAATTGCACTTATGGAAGAGAGCGAGCTGGTTAACCTAGAGGTTAGCAGCGGGGATGAGAGCATTAGTCTGACCCGTCATTACGACGCACCTATACCAGCCATGATGGCAGCTCCCGCTAGTCTTCCAGCAGCAGGCGCACCCGACAGTAAGACCGCGACCATGAAAGCTGGCAGTGTTGAGACCGCCCCTATGGTTGGGGTTTTCTATTCAGCACCCAGCCCAAATGACCCTCCTTACGCCAAGGTTGGACAGAAAGTTCAGGCCGGTGATACCCTGGGCATCATCGAAGCCATGAAAATCATGAACCCGTTAGAGGCCACTCAAAGCGGCGTCATCGATGAGATTTTGGTCGAAAATGCCGATGTTGTGCAATTTGGTCAGCCTATCGTTCGCTATAAAGCTTAATCGCTGTAGCTACCTTTAGGGGATTGCTTAACATTACTCTAAAGCGTCTAGGGCGACAAACCAGTTGATAGTCAGCTTGATAAACTGAGTTTGCGCGGCGCTTTGGCATACGAACAAAATAGGACGTACTCATGATAAAAAAACTGCTGATAGCCAATAGAGGGGAAATCGCGCTACGTATCGTCCGCGCGTGTAAGCAGCTGGGCATCGAAACTGTCGGTGTCTACTCTACTGCCGATGCAAATTTAATGCATTTGCGCTTTGTTGACGAAGCGGTCTGTATTGGCAAACCCAATGCCAATCAAAGCTACTTAGATATTAATACCCTACTCACTGCAGCAGAAATCACTGGCGCGGATGCTATTCATCCTGGCTATGGTTTTCTATCAGAAAACGCTGAATTCGCTGAGCAAGTCGAGCAAGCAGGGTTGACCTTTGTGGGTCCCCACGCTGACCATATTCGCCTGATGGGCAATAAAGTCTCTGCTATTAATGCTATGAAAAAAGCGGGCGTTCCTACTGTGCCCGGTTCAGTTGGTCCAGTCACCCTGCATAACGCAGAAGAGCAAGCTCGTCATATCGGTTTTCCGCTATTGATTAAAGCGGCCTCTGGTGGCGGTGGTCGTGGTATGCGTATCGTTGAGCATTTTGACCAGCTGGTCGGCCAAGTCCAAGCTGCTAAACAAGAAGCAGAGTTGTGGTTTGGTGATGATACGGTCTACATGGAGCGCTATCTTAAAAACCCTCGCCACGTTGAAGTGCAAGTCTTAGGGGATGGCAATGGCAATGCCATTCACCTGTATGACCGTGATTGCTCACTACAGCGTCGCCATCAGAAAGTACTAGAGGAAGCCCCTGCCCCCGATATCCCAGATGACGTGCGCGAGCCTATCTTATTGGCCTGTGTCAAAGCCTCTGAAGATATTAACTATCGCGGCGCGGGTACTTTTGAGTTTCTTTACGAAGATGGTCAGTTCTTCTTTATCGAAATGAACACTCGTGTCCAGGTCGAGCATCCGGTCACTGAGATGATTACTGGTATCGATGTCGTCGTTGAGCAGCTGAAAATTGCAGCGGGTTACGGATTATCGTATCGCCAAAATGAAATCGTCGCGCATGGCCATGCTATCGAATGCCGTATCAATGCCGAAGATCCAGCGACCTTTATGCCGTGTCCCGGTACGGTAGATCAATTCTTTACGCCTAATGGCTCAGGAGTGCGTTTTGACTCGCACCTCTACCCAGGCTATGAGATTCCGTCTTATTATGACTCATTGATTGGTAAGCTAATCTGTTATGGTCAGACCCGCCAACAAGCGATTGCGAAGACCTTGCAAGCGCTGGATGAGTTGATTATTACGGGTATTAAAACCAATATGGCTCTACATCGCGATATCATTCTGACAGATGAAGACTTTACTCGTGAAGCGCAGAATATTCATTATCTTGAAGATAAGTTACTCAAGAAAAATGATAAGACTAAAGCAGACAAGGCTTAGGCTATTTTGCTAATCACAGCGTATTAATAATGGCTATTTTATAGTCAGCCAATAAAAAGCCCTTTCTCTAATAGAGAAAGGGCTTTTTATTGGCTAGTATTTTAGATTTTTAAGGCAAGATACGCTTAAACGAAGCAAAACACTCCTCACCTTCCGGATCAGCACACCATTGCATCTTATTGTCTTGATGGTTTAAATAAGCGACTATAGCCTCATCCGTTTGGTCAATTTGATTGCCAGCGCAGTCGACTTCATTATTATCATAAACTGTCTTGATAGCGATAATAGGTAAGCCTTGGTCAGGATGGGTGACTAAATACTTGCCATAAGTCCATTCAGCCCCGCTCACTGCCCACATATTATTGTCTTCGCTAAAGTTATATAGCTCACGACAGCTGCCCTGCTCCATAGGTTTGCCTTTTACCTGCAGATGGCTAGACTCTTCTATCGTCACTGCATCGGTCACTGCTTCATCCGCCATAGCTACAGCTTGCTCGGTATTTTCTGCAGGCCTAGCAGCATCCCGTGCTTTCGCCTCGTTTAAGTCAATCTCCCACTGCCCAGCTATGGCTGGAAGACTGTGGGTACTAATGACCGACTTGCTTACGGGCTCGCCAGGGGTAGGTAGTGAGGCCAATACGGCGGCTAAACTGAATGAAGCAAATGAGATGGGTTCCATATCTACTCTTATAATCTAGGGGCGGGTTAGCCGCCAATGAGGTTAGCTAATGCCCAATTTATGAAAGTGAGGCTGTGCTACCAGTCGCTTGAGCCAACACCTACAGCGGACGACTAGTAGTGCAATAAAATCAGTAGTGACCACTATTAAATAGAATAACGGAATGATTTCACTACTTTTACTAACTAAAATGTGCAAGCAATGCTAAGGCATTTAAAGGTTTATTATCCCTGAAAATAGGACTAAAAGCTGTCAATTTAGCGTAAGCCTTCTACCCATTAATTACAACCTCTAATCATCGGCTTTTGCACTGAATTACTGATAAGACGACATACTATGTCGCTGTGCCTTATCGTTTATCAAGTTTACCCTTATTGACAGCATAGTATTAATTCTTATTATAAAAAAGGCCGCGCTAATGATTACAGCACGGCCTCATATCTTTGCAGTCTAAAACTTATAACTCACTAGGCACCGGTAGAAGCAGGCGCTTGAGCTAGCGCTGATAACGCCCCTTTCAGCATCGCTGAGACCGTGCTAGTGCAAGTGCCAATCCCTGAGTAAATCTTACCATCAACCGTGAGCTGTATATACGCTGCAGCGTTGGCATTGGTTTTGTTTTCACGGTCGGTCTCAATTTCAGACTCATCATAGTTGAGGTGATGCGGGCTGATAGCATGCTCGGCATAGTTAATGATATGCACTGAGCTGCCCATCGTCTGCGCGAGGCCATCGATAAAGGACGATAGCGGACCGTTACCTACCCCATCAATATCAACAATCTCGCCGTATGCTTTGACCTGTCCGACAAACTGCACCTCACCGCCTTTATTATTTACGCTATAGTCGAGCAATTCAAAGTCAGACTGCTGCAAATAGGTGCGCTCAAAGGTCTGTAATATTTCATCATTCTGGAGCTCACGCGCCTCTTTTTCCGCTTGGTTTTGCACGACGCGGCTAAAGTCAATCTGCATCCAACGTGGCAAGTTAAAGCCATAGTTGCGCTGCAAGATATAGGCGACGCCACCTTTACCAGACTGGCTGTTAATACGTACCACGTCTTGATAACTGCGGCCAATATGCGCAGGGTCGATAGGCAGATAAGCCACGTCCCAATGGTCTGCAGTCTCTGCGTGTTGAGTGTTGTAATCCAATGACTTTTTGATGGCATCTTGATGCGAGCCACTAAAGGCGGTGAAGACTAACTCACCCACATACGGATGGCGTGGGTGCAATGGTAAGTTATTGCATTCGCTCACGACTTGTACGATTTCGCTCATATTACTGAAGTCGAGCTCAGGATCTACGCCTTGGCTGAATAAGTTCATCGCCATTACCATGATATCCATATTACCGGTACGCTCGCCATTACCAAGCAAGGTACCTTCGATACGATCCGCACCCGCCATTAAGCCAAGCTCAGCGGCAGCAAGACCACAACCACGGTCATTATGCGTGTGCAAGCTCACCACGATATCTTTACGGCAGCTTAAATGACGGCAAAAGTATTCGACCTGATCCGCGAATATGTTAGGGGTAGACGCTTCTACAGTAGCTGGCAAGTTAATAATAACCCCTTGACCAGATTGCGGCTGCCACACCTTACAAACCGCTTCACACACTTCGATAGCAAAATCCGTTTCTGTCTGGCTGAAGCTCTCTGGTGAATACTGGAAAACCCACTCAGTCTCAGGATATTGCGCGGCGTACTGTTTAACCATTGTGGCGCCATCGATAGCGATTTGCTTAATCTCGGCTTTGGTTTTGCCATAAACCTTGTCACGCTGTACGCGACTGGTAGAGTTATACACATGGATGATAGCGCGCTTAGCACCCTTTAAAGATTCAAAGGTACGCTTAATCAAATGCTCACGCGCCTGAACCAATACCTGCAAAGTCACATCGGCAGGCACATGGCCTTCTTCGATAAGCTTACGCGTGAAATCAAACTCAACTTGCGCAGCAGACGGGAAACCAATCTCAATCTCTTTAAAGCCCACATCGACTAGCGTCTTAAAGAAACGCATCTTTTGTTCGATGGTCATCGGGTCAATCAGAGCTTGGTTACCATCACGCAGATCCACACTCGCCCAGATTGGCGATTGGGTAATTTCTTGATCGGGCCATGTGCGATCCGTCAGCTTTGGCGCAAAACCAAAAGCACGATATTTACGATAATCGAAAGCAGGATTTTTTGGCGTAATCTTAGAATTTGCTGGAGTGGTTGTGCCCATGAGTGAGTCCTTGCTGTAGTTCAAAGTTAAGAAGCGAGTTAGAAAGCTAAAATACAATATTAATAAAAAACTATATTAATAAAAAATAGTGCGCTAAAAAGTACTAACGAATTTTCAATTAAATCATTATAGCAAAGAGCTAAGAGTGATAATCAGCAAATAACGCCTTTATTTTAATAATATTAGAGCTTTTTGCTAAAATTAAAATTATAATTAGTTAAAATCACTAATTAATTACTCTATATGAAAAACGATAGCACAACGCCAGAATTTGACGCGATTGATAGGAAGATTATCGAGCTATTATTGGTCGATGCCCGCATGAGCGTGACTGAAATTGCCGAACGGGTCAATCTCTCCGCTACCCCATGTGCACGCCGCATCAAACAGTTGGAACAAAGCGGCATTATTACTGGTTATCATGCGGCGACTGATCCGCATAAACTGGGCTATCGCCTCGCTGTCTTTATTGCCGTCGGTATGGACAAGCATACTGCTGAGCGCTTCGAGCAATTTGAAGAGAACGTTAAAAGCTTTGATGAAGTGGTCAGTTGTAGCATCGTCACGGGCCGTAGCGAGGACTATCTCATCAAAGTTTTAGTCCGTGATATGGCCCATTATGAGGAGTTTTTATTGCATCGTTTAAACCGTATCGAGGGGGTAAGCCATGTGCATACCAGCTTTGAGCTACGCGAAGTGTTTAGTCGTAGTGCGTTATAGACTTAGACTTAGGCAGTAAGCGAATCAATAGAATAAGGACTAAGCCGATAATAAGTCCCCCACCGGCGACTGCGAGCCCTGCATTAAAGTTATCACTCTTGCCTGCCAAAGCCACCGTCACGAGCGGTCCTAAAAACTGCCCTATCGCATAAGCGAGCGTGGCTAGGCCAATCAAGAGATTAGAATAGTTTGGATTGACCTCTTTAATAATCCCCAAGGTCATTGAGACGATACCGACAAAGGTCGCCCCAAGGATAATCGCATTACCATATAAGCCTAGTGCTCCTGGGCTCAAAATGGGTAAAAACATGCCCGAGGCTTGTAGGATAATCAAGCCTATTAGCGTTTTAAATTCGCCAATATCTCTCGCTAAGCGACCCCATAGTGGGTTAGAAAAAGTGGCAAATATTCCGACCAATAGCCAAATAAATAGTCCTGCCTCTTGACCTGATAACCCTTGCCCCGACCCTGAGCTTAGACTCTGGGTAGCCATTACAGGCAAAAAGGTCGCTGAAGTAATATAGCCAAACCCAGACAGCCCATAGCTGATCAATAGTAAAGTAATCACATAGCCTTGATTGGCCAAAGCGGCTTTCATGACACCGCGTAATTGACTGAGCTTAGCGCCTATAGAGCTTGGCTTCAGCGTTTGCACTGAGTCGCTCTGATTGCGAGAGAGGTCTGCTTGCTTAGTAGCGACATAAGTGCCGACATAAGAGCCACTAGACTCGAGCGCTTGCTCGGTAGCGCTAGGCCGGATCTTAATTAACAATAGTAATAAGGGCAAACTGGTTAGGGCAGCAACCCACCAAATAGTAGTAAAGTGATAGCCCATCGCAAAGAGTGACCAAGTTAGCGCAGCCGAGGCGGTAATACCAACGCCAATACCGCCGTAATGGATGGTCGATAGCATAGCTCGCCGCGACATACTAAAGTGCTTGACCACGTAAGAGGAGCCCAAAATCATGGCGACCCCACTAGCGATACCGGCAATGAGGCGTATCACTTGCCAAATAAATAAAGACATATCGGGTATGGCAAGCGCCGCTGTGGTCACAATACTTATGAGACTGGCGATGATTAGCGCCAACCAAGTATGCCGCTGCGGCACAAACATGGCGATAATAGCGCCTAAAAAATAGCCGATGTAATTAATAGAGGCGAGCCAGCCGGCCATAGCCGTTGATAGCCCCAGTTGCACGATAATGTCGGGTAGCGTGGCAGTGAAAAGAAACCGGCCATAGCCCATGACGACCGCCATACCATACAAGCCAATCCAGGCAATAGCGACTTCACCAAAACGCGAAGGCGACACTGTAGGCGCCTGTGGGTTATCCATAACTTAGCATCCAAGACTCTTATTCATTAACCACATTTAACCCGTAAGCCCTTTTTAAAACCTTCCCATTTACAATAGGCTAGCAATATATGCAGTGCATAAATACAGTAGCTATAAACCCCGTGCTTAGCAATACCCTCGCCATAAATAATAGTGACTTAGCCAATAGCTCGCTTATAGCGTGCAGAAAGGAAATAAGGGCAAAAAAATAGCCAGAACAATATGCTGCTCTGGCTATTCAATACTAGCTACTAAATACTAAATGCCTCATGCTAGCTTTGATCATGAATGAGACTAACTCGACTGTCGCTAAACATATCCATACCTGGCGCTAAAGTACGCATAAAGCGGTCAAAATATAGCATTTGCTTGGTCAACAGCGCAAAGTCACGTGGGAAATGGAGCCCATGACGTTTGCCCGTCTCGACGATCTCTAACATAATTTTATTCAATTCATCCGCTTGGTCTTTGGAGTTGAATGGCTTGCCTGAGGTATAAGTCTTATCGTCGGTCACCACTGCGCCCACCATTCTTTGTAGGTCGGTGGCCAACTGCGCTTCATCCACTTGACTGCGCTCATGAGTCATCCCCATATCAATCATATGATGCGCCATTCCGGGATAGTCATTATCTTGCAGAGATTGCATCATGCCCATACAAGCGCGCCAGCTCTCAGGTGCCAGCTTACCCACGATACCAAAGTCTAAAAAGCCAATGCGGCCATCGTTCAATAGCATTAGGTTGCCCGCATGCAAATCTGCATGGAAGCTGTTGCATAGCATAAGGCTGGCAAACCAAGTATTCAGCGTATCCGCCATCACCTGCGCTGGGTCGGCACAATATTGGCGCATGGCATGCTCATTGACCATAGAGACGCCGTATAAACGGCTCATCGTCAACACCCGCTTAGTCGTCAACTCGCGTACGACATCCGGTGCCACGACCTTAGTATTGCCCGTCATGCTGAGGAACTGCTGGAAGTCACGAATGTTTTGCGCTTCAGCGACAAAGTCCGTTTCCGCTAACATACGCAGACGAATCTCATCAATAATCGGGGCAATACTGGCAAACTTCATCGACGGCATCAAGACTTCCATCAGCTTAGTCACGCCATGCAACACGCCTAAATCAGTCTGCATGATGGTTTCGACTTCAGGCTTTTGTACCTTCAACACGACTTCAGTACCATCATGCAAGGTGGCCGCATGCACTTGCGCAATCGAGGCCGAGGCTAGCGGTGCAGGCTCAATGGATTTAAACAGACTCTCTAAGGTCTCACCATCACGCTCTAACTCAGCTCTCAGGACCTTCTCGACATAACGATAAGAGATGGGCGTGGTCTGATCTAAGCAATCTTGAAAGGCTAAGACGTATTCGCGCGGAAACAATGACGGTGTACTGGCGATAAACTGACCGATTTTGATATAAGTCGTGCCCAACTGCTCGAAGGTCTCTTTTAATAGCTTGGCATCGGGCTTTTCGCCTTTGGCCACGCGCAGTGCTGACAGCCCAGCCACGCTTGCCGTCTGCCGTACTCGATTCAGGACGTTAAAGGAATGCTTTAAAAAATTGGGTCGGGTTGCTTGAGTCATAATAGTCATTCAACTGGATAAAAGAATAAGGTTAGCATTAAAATCAGGTTGGTATGCCCTTGGTGTCTGCACAATCAACCGGCCTTGCTACAAATAGGACAAGCAGGATCTTGCCGATAGCCGATACTGCGTTGGCGCATACGCTGACCGTCCCATAGTAATAATTGCTGTGCTAAAGGGTTACTCTCTAAACCTAAATACTGCAAGGCAGCATTGGCTTGCAGCGCACCCATTATTGCGGTAGTACTGGCTAGAACCCCTGAATTAGCGCAATTTTGTTCTGGCGACGCATCATTCTCATCAGAATTAGTGCTGCTAGCAATACTGTCACCAAACACACAATGATAGCATCCTGACGTCTTGGCCGGTTCGTACAATGCTAGCTGCCCAGTCATAGCAATCGCGGATGCGGACAGCAATGGAATAGCGTGCTCCACACTAATACGGTTGAGCAGCTCACGTATCGCAAAGTTGTCCGTACAGTCTAGCAGCAAATCTGGCCATGCCGTCTCTAGCGCTGTATCACTATTGACCGAGGGATTAGCAGGCCGTTTTAGTAGGTCTGCCGCGTTATCCGAGTCTACGCGGGCGACCTGATAACTGATAGTGACCAGCTCATTAATCTCAGTCAATCGCGCAGCGGCCACTTGGGCTTTAGGCTCACCTACATCTTGCGGTAAAAATAAAGTTTGTCGTTGTAAGTTACTGATTTCGATAGTGTCATCATCAATCAGATGAATATGGCCCACCCCCGCACGTGCTAGCGTCTCAGACGCCGGACACCCTAAGCCCCCTGCCCCTACGATGACAATACGGCTATTCTTTAATCTTATTTGCGCATCGATATCCCAGCTGTCTAACAAGACCTGCCGAGAATACCGCATCAATTCATTATCCGTTAGCATAATACCGTCACCTTGAGCGTTGCTAAGGTTATGGATGCACAGTTGATATTCTTCAAGTTTATTAGGGTCATATATTCTTTATATTTTAAAATGAGGCGTTTATGAATAGTTTAGCAGCAGCAATTTACCTATATTTTCAAAACGACCGCTTAAATTTAACGACACTACCTTTGCCAAATTAGTGTCTGCAAATGGCTTATTTTAACCATAAAGAAGCCGCTGTATTATAAGCGGCTTAGGGCAGGAGCGGTACAAGTAGATTGTATTAGGTCAGTGGCGAAATAGACTTTAACTTACGTAAATTCCAATCGCCCAGCCCTTAATCAACGATTTGCAAATATTTTAGCGTCTGCAATGAACCCTGTTGAAAGTCTTGGGCTAAGCGGGCCAACTCAGCCAAATTATCCTCGTCTCCCACTAAATTATTGCCTTCTTTTATTAGGCATTGCCCTTGGCTTTTGAGGACCTGCCAAGCAGAATCCACCCAAGCTTGCGGCTCGGTAGCCCCTTGTTTATAAGCATTTAAAAATAGCATGGGAACTCTAGACACGTGCACGCTACCGCCTGTGACTGGACTCGCCAAATTCGCTGTCTCTGCTCCGTTAACGTTTTGCTGAATAAGATGCGCGTTTAGAGCGGCACATTTTGACTGTACAGCTTGGATAATCGCTTCGTCTTGCACCAATACTATATGCCCTTTACTGTGCAAAATTGCCAAGGCTTCAGCTAATAATGGGGCATCAAACATTGCAGGCAACTGCTCTGTGATTGCGGTGTAGCTATGAATTTTATGGTCAGACAATAGGGCTATTAACGGCTGATAAATATCTTCGCGCAAGTCTACATTGCCAAGCGTGCCCACTATTTTGAGCTCAATATCTTTAGGATTGACCACCAATAGAAAGCGCAGCGGTTGCCAGTGTTGCTGAAGCTGATGGGCGGATAGCGTGCGTGCTCCTTTTACCCAGTAGTCGCGGCGAAAGATTTTATTTTGCATATAGTCTTTGCTGGTTTGCACAAAGATAGGATCGGCTAACTTATCCAGAAAGGCTTGTTGCTCATGGTTGAAGTTACTCGCTGAAAAGTCTTCTAAATAGTTGGCTGAGCTAACGTAAGACAGCTTAGCAGGCGCTAAGGCTTCAGCGACTTGCGAGAAATACAGCGCCTGCCAAGATTGATTAAAATATTCATGGACGAGATAGCTGGGGTCTTTTTCACTATTTTGTTGAATACGATCAAGGATAGCCGGAGCTTGCAGAATCATGGAGGGGGATAACTGTATCAACGCTTTGCTAAAGTCAAAAGCATTGGTGACTCGCTCAAGCTGGCTCTCTTTGCGACTGCCGACTACTTGATCATATTGACTCAGCATATGCTGTAAGGGCGCAATAGTCGACCAGCCTGGTAGGGTGTTATAACTGATATAGACGGCGCCACCAACGCGGAGCTTGCGACGAATAAAATCAATAATAATCTGCTGATTTTCTAAAGATATCCAAGCCCAAATACCGTGCAGACCAATAAAGTCGAACTCAGGCAAGTCATCGCGCTCACAAAACTCTCTAAAGGACTGGTCATAAAGGCAAGCATTATTACCGGCAATCTCTGCTAACTCTTGCGCAAAACCCACTTGTGAGGGGTTGAAGTCTGTGCCGTACCACTGTACGTCACTGGCGCTAGCATGAATATTGAGTGACACGCCTTGGCCAAATCCCAACTCACAAGCATGGCTCACTTTTGGCGGGGCAATGCCTGCCATTAAAAAGGGAATAACCGTATTGTTTGGATTTAGCTCTGAATAATACCCATAGGTGTAATTGATTTCACTAACGTACCCTTCTGACCACTCTGCCATCTTTTATTTCCTAATTATTATATGCTACAACCTGTCACGCTATATAAACGCTGGCTTATAGCTATGGGCATATGAAATAGATCAAAGGGTATTTAAACACATTCTGTGCGCTTTTAAAGCAGATTACTTTTTTAATCGCTCCAAAGAGCTTCTTAAGATATAAATCGCAAGGACAACGCCTAGCGCCGTAAAAGCCGCAATGCCTATTTTGGTGCTGTCCATATAGATGGCATAGATAATCACTACTAATACGCATAAGCCGAAGAAAGTCCCTAGGTACAATCCCCAAACGAATAGCTTTTGGTTGTTTTCTTGATTGGCGATATTGGCATCATTGATTTTTCGGGTCTCGGCCATTTGGAAATTGGCAATATCATCTTGTTGGGCTTGCGCTTTCTCGGTGAGCGCTAGGATGCGCTCTGCTGATCCGGGTAATATCTCTTCGTATTCACGGACTAAATCTGCTGGCGGGTAAGGCGTGTAATACTCCGCCTCTTCTTGCGTGGCTGACAACTCTTGTCCTTGCTGCAATAAGGTGGTGCGCGTCGCCCGCTGATTTTGGCTCATCCGCTAGGACATATCGGCAGGTTGGCGTTTGATTTGTCGCTCAATCGTTTTACTGGCTTGCCGCATACGCTCACCGGTCGCCTGCCAGTGTTGCGCAGTAGCTTGTGCCCCGGTAGTGACCTGATTGATAGCATCCATTTTATGGGCGGGTTGAATATTGGCTACTGCCTGCCGAGTGGGCGATATCATCGCTCCGGCGAAGCCATCGAGTAAAGCTTTAGTCACGGTCATAGCTGTCTCCCTTACCTTTCAGCATGTGCTAGTGTGTCTTGCTATGACTTTTATCCTAACAAAACCCACCCTTTTTCGCCAAGCCTTTTTGTAAGATGGCCTTGATAGATAAAGGCTCCAGCAGTATTACTTATACTATAAACATTATTTTATTTTCAAAAATTTCTTTATTATCTTATCAATATCAGTTGATTGTCTTGCATCATCATTGGTTTAAATCACACCTTTTTAAATAAATTTTAGCACATAAAAAAAACAGCCCAAGGAACTGTTATTTTATGACAATGATTAAAATTAAAGTTTTTAAACGTTTTCCTTTAAGAGTTCTAACACTCCAATGGTCACCCGATCATTACCACCATAATCTTTGACAGTGTTTACTTTCACCAAGCCCGCCTCGGTAAATATCTGCTGCACGGTATCGCCTTGGTCATAGCCATGCTCAACCGCGAGTAAGCCGCCTTGAACGAGATAGTCCACCGCCCCACTCACAATCTTTTGAATATCGGCTAGGCCTTTATTATCAGCAATAAGTGCCGATAATGGCTCAGCGTTAAGTTTATCAAGATGGCAATCCACAGGGTCAATATAAGGCGGATTAGAGACGATAACTTGGTATTGAGCCTGGTTAGGCAACGAGTGATACCAATCGCTTTGGATAAAGTTCACGGTCGGCGTGCCGTTTAAAACAGCATTTTGCTTAGCAATATCTAGTGCCCCGTCGGAATAATCCACCGCGGTCACTTGCCAATCTTGCGACTGCAACCCTAGCTCATGCGCCAAACTAATAGCGATACAGCCACTGCCGGTACCAAGGTCTAATAATTGGTAAGGTTTTTGCGGGTTATCATTATTCGAATCATTGCTTAGGCTATTTTGCTTTGCTGAATGTTTAAATGTATCAGCCTCTACATTAGCAGCTATCCACGCTAATACTTGCTCAACTAATATTTCCGTGTCAGGCCGTGGTATCAGCGTGTGCTCATTGACCTTAAATTCTAATGACCAAAAGGCTTGCTGACCCGTCAAATAAGCCAATGGTATGCCTGCCTGCATCTTGGCGATACCGGCTGCAAACGCCGACTGTTCTGCAGCGGTTAGCAGATAGTCACTGTCCGTGATTAAGAATGAGGCAGGCTGCTGCACAATATGTAATAACCACTCATTCACCCAATGCACTGGGAGAGCGGTGCCGTCTGCCTCACTTAAATAGCTACGACGTTTTAGCGCTTTAATAGACGCATCATCTGTAGCTATACCATTAGAATGTTGATCTGCTGTAGTCATTATTTATTCAGACGCTCTCTTTATTCAGAAGCTCTCGGGGGCTCTTGGGTATCTGTGAGTGCCGGGTTGGCTTTGGTCAATTTATCGCTACCATCGCTATCCCCATAGATATCATCGTTATCGCCAATCACAATATGCTTATCGACCAGATAGATAATCAGTAAGATAGGCACCCCTATCAGCGCGGTAAAGGTAAAGAAGAACGGATAGCCCAAGTTATCCACTATGGTGCCTGAGTAGCCGCCCAATACTTTAGGCAATAGCGTCATTAATGAGGAGAAAATCGCATATTGCACCGCGGTAAAGCGTATAGAGGTCAATGCTGATAAGAAGGCAATGAACACGGCACTGGCCAAACCAGCCGCCAAGTTATCAAAAATTACGGCCGTATACATGACCGGCAA